>Ga0105107_10001763_pt1 | contig 14114 bp, 15 predicted proteins | sample PPLLaktember2015_6_FD_79335 | JGI IMG/M metagenome (GOLD analysis project Ga0105107, IMG submission 79335) | Freshwater sediment microbial communities from Prairie Pothole Lake near Jamestown, North Dakota, USA - PPLs Lake P8 Core (1) Depth... | ecosystem: Environmental > Aquatic > Freshwater >...
GACCCTTGGCCGGGGATGTGGGCGGCGCAGCCGTCTGCGCGTTCGCAAGCGGAATTGAGGTGGCCAAGAACAACAGCCAGAGGCATCGGGTCGCCATGGGATTCTCCTGTCGCTCCGCGCAAGGAATATACTCCCGCCAGCCGGCCTCGGGAGTTTTCATGAACGAATCGACCCCGGACAGCAACGCCACACCTGCCGTCGAACCCGATGCCGAGCAGCGGCAATGGGCGCTGTTCGCCCACCTCTCGATCCTGGTCGGGGGCGCCCTGACGGGCGGCTGGGGATTCAGCATCGGCTGCTTCCTCGGCCCGCTGATCATCTGGATCATCAAGAAGGACACCATGCCCTTCGTCAACGACCAGGCGAAGGAGGCGCTGAATTTCGCGATCACGATCTCGATCATCGGCTTCGCGCTCCTGATGATCACGATCATGTCGCTCGGCATCGGGGCGATCCTGACGATCCCGCTGCTGCTTTTCGTCGGGATCGGCGCGCTGATCCTCGTCATCATCGCGGCGGTCAAGGCGAACGAGGGCGTGCACTACCGCTACCCGCTGAGTTTCCGGCTGGTCAAGTAGCGGGCCTTCGCCTCACCCGCGCGGCACCTTGATGGGCTCCTGCGCGGCACACATCCCGCCGATGATCTGCCATGCGTCGCCCGTGCGCATCCAGGTATGCGTGAACTTCCGCCAGACGCCGACGCCGCTCCGGGTGCCGTCGCCGTAGTCGGTCACGTACTCGGCCGCATAGTGCACCACGACCGTGTCGCCGCCGAATTCCTGTATCCCGAGTGGCTTGAGCTGGTAAGTCAGCTTCCACTTGTTGTCACGGATTTCGCGGAGCCACTTGCCGATACCTTCTTTGCGGGCGGGTTCCCACTCGGCGCAGGGCCAGCCCACGAAGTCGTCATGCCACAAATTCACGTATGAATCGAGATCGCCGGTGCTTACGTAGCGCCAGTAATCCTCTTCGAGCTGCCACACGGCCTTCTCGGCCGGGCTCCGATCCTCGGCAGCGACTGGCAACGAGAGGCACAGGATTGCCATCAGAGCCGCCCATTGAAACTTCATGCCTTACTCCCGCGCGATGTAGGGCTTCAACGAGCCGTAGCCACGCTCGTCGATGCGGTCGAGCCGCGCGTCCAGCGGGGGGTGGGTCTTGTAGAGGGCGGCGAGGCTCGCGGACTCGCTGCCGAGGGCCATCATCTTCTGCAGCACCGCGTACAGCGCCATCGGGTTCATCCCGGCGCGCGCGAGGTAGATCTCCGCGGCCTTGTCGGAGCGGAACTCCGCCTGGCGGTCGAGCGAGGTGACGAGGATCGTCGCGCCATGCTGCTCGACGTACTGCTTGGCGAAGTTTTCAGCGACGCCGGCGCCGACGTCGATCTCACCGGCCACGACATCCTTGCCGACGGTCGTCAGCTCCTGCTTGCGGATCACGTTGTAGTGGTCGCGCTCGACGGCGTGGCTGGTCTCATGCGCCAGCACGGCGGCGAGCTCCGCGTCGGAGGAAAGCAGCTCGTACAGGCCGCGCGTCACGAGGATGTAGCCGCCGGGCGCGGCGAAGGCATTGACCTCCGAGGTATCGATTACGCCGAAGGTCCAGGGCAGTTCGGGCCGGCTGGTCTGCGACGCGACCCAGCGGCCGACCACGTTCACGCGCTTTTGGGCCTCGGCGTCGTTCCAAAGCGGGCGCGCGCCGAGCACCCGGCCGGCGATCTGCGGGCCGAGCGCGAGTTCCTCCGCCGCCTGATCCGACTCGGATTTCGGCGCGACCTTGCTCGCGGTGCCGAGCACCGAGCTGGCCTTCTGTCCGAGCGAGCCCAACATGCCGCTCAGGCCCTGCAGCGTGGACGCACTCGACGACGACGGCTTCGATGCCTTCTTGTCGTCCTTCTTAGGTTTCGCCTCGGCGTCCCAGGCGACGGTCGTCGCCTGCCAGCCGTGCCCGCTGGCAAATGCGGCCGCGGCCGCGGCGTCGGCGCGGTTCGCGACTATCGTGTCGAGCTGCGCCTGGTTGAAGGACGCCGCCTTCAGTTCGCTCTCTTCGATGCCGCGCACGCCGGCAGTCTCGGAGACGCGCCCCGCGCCTGCCTTGCCGCTGGTCAGCACTCGCATGTTGGCGCCGCTGTCCTCGACGCTGCCGTAGTTCACGCGGACGTCGTTGATGCGAACGAAACCCGCCTGGCCGTCGGGCAGCTTCACGGCGTACCAGAGCCCCTGCTGCGAGGCGATGACGACCGTGTCGTCCTGCTTCAGCTTCTTCAGCGTGCCGGATTCGAGGCCCGGCGCCGCATGCAGGTTCACCTCGGACTTCCTGACCGTGGCGGTCAGGTCGGCGGCATCGGCGGCGGCTGCCGCGAACAGGGCGGCAACCAGGCAGGCGGTTAGCAAGCGCATCATCGTTCTCCTGCGGGCATCGCGGGTTGCAGCGAGTCGATGCTGCGCTGCGCCAGCGGCCATTCGGTTGAAGAGGCTAGCACCTGCCCGATCAGCACGTGAAGCGGGCGGTTGCCGGCGATCTCGCCGGTGCCGAACGCGAGCCGCACCGTGCCGTCGTCCGGCAGGCGCGCGTCCTGCTCGGCGAGGCTGCGCTCGAGGCGCGTAAGGTCGAGCGCGGCGCCCACGCGCGCATCGGCCTCGCTCTCGCCGTGCCACATCAGCACGACGACGTCGCTCAGGGCGTCGTGCAGCCAGGTCTTCTCCTCGACGATGCCCTCGAGCATGACGGCGTCCGTGCCGGCGTACAGGAAGCGCCGCAGCCGGCGGCGGTACTCGCGGCGCCTGCGCACGATGGATCGCTTGTCGAGGCCTTCGTCGGGCACGAAGTGCAGTCGCGCGATGGCGAGCCAGCGGTCCTTCCCGGGATCGAAGTCCGGCAGGTAGTCGCCGTTGCCGACCGCGCGGCCGCGCTGGATCTTGGCGTAGATCCGGCACAAGCCGAAAAAGAGGCTGACGAAGCCGACTGCGGCGAAGACGTCGACGAAGTAGGCGAAGAAGCTGAGGCCGACGAAGGCCGCCCCGAGCAGTAACAGGTTCGTCGCGACGAAGACCGAGTCGATGTCGTTGTGCGGCTCACCGCGGAAGAACACGAAGGCCGTAAGCGCGACCAGGATCGCAGCGATCACGTACTTGAGCCAGGCAGGTGGCACGCCAATTGCGCTGCCGGCGACGAGCGCCTCGGCCGCCTCGGCGAGCACTTCGACGCCCGGCATGACCGGGTCCACCGGCGTCGGCTTGGCGTCGTTGAGCCCGGCCGCGGTGTAGCCGACGAGCACGACGGCGTCCTTCAGCGTCGGCATGTCGTCTTCGTCGCGCCGGCAAACCGGCGCACCCTCGACGAGCAGGTCTGCGGCACTCAGGCGCGGCAACCGCGTGTGCTCGCGCCAGTTGGGCCGTACGGAAGAAGCGAACTCATGCGGCGGCTTGCCGGTCGCCTTCATCGCGACCCGCATCGGCAGCGATGGCAGCCCCCAGTCGCCCGTGACTTCGTACACCGGCAGGTCGCGCAGTACGCCGTCTTCGTCGCGCGCGACGTTGACGATCGCGCTCGCCGCCGCCATCGCCTCGCCGTAGGGCAGGAGCAGCGCGACCCGCGGATCGTCGGCCGGTGCGTCCACGAGCGGGAACGCGCCCGGTGTCTGCGACGCCGTGAGCGGTGCGCCGGCGTCGTAGTCACGATGCATGCGTGCCGCGGCGAACAGGAACCGCCCCGCGCCCCCTAGCGCCATCGCCTCGAGCGCCTGGTCGCCGGCAGGGTCGTCCTGCGAGGCGTCCGTCAGCAGCACGTCGTAGCCGGCGGCGCTGACGCCCTCGCGGTCGAGCCGGTCGAGCAGGTCCGCATGGCGTTGCCGGCTCCAGGGCCAGCCGCCTTCACCCTTCGTGCGGAAATGTTCGATTGAGCATTCGTCGATCTCGACGACGAGCACGCGGCCCGACGGCGTCGGCTCGACCGGGCGCCAGTTCACGACCTGGTCGAAGATCGCGTTCTCCGCCGAGTTCAGCGTGCGCTCGTGCGTCCAGTCCCAGGCGAGCCAGCCGAGCGCGAGCAGCGCGAGCAGCGGGTAGTAGGCGAACTTGAGGCGGAACGCTGCGCGCGAGAACGGCCGCCGATAGCTGCGCTCCACCTTCGACCAGGCGCGCATGAAGCCTTCGCCGAGCGCGGCGAGCGGGGCGTCGAGCCAGGAAAACGACGGGTCGATGGGAGCTTTGGACATTGGGCCCCCTTCCCAGGGCCGATCTTGACAGCGTTGCCCGTCAGCGCACTATGGCTCCAGCACACCCCGTCGATCAAGAAACGGTAACAGGCAAACTCGGGAACGCGGCGCTGAGGGGAGGGCTTCGGCATGAAAGCACGTATCTGGGTGGCGGCCGTTCTTGCGCCACTCGTCGTTATCGTCAGCTGCTCCGGCAAGAAGGACGAGCCAAGCTCGACCAACGACGCGCAAGAGCAATCGTCACGCGTCGCGTCCGGCGACGGGACGCCGGCGGCACAGACCGAGGGCCTTGGCGCACTCGTCGACATGGTCGTTGCCCAGGCGAATGTACTTCCGCGCGCGGAGTTTGATCCGGCGGCGCTCGCGAAACAGCTCGGCAGGAATCCGCAGGCGCATTTTGAGTGGGTGCGCGACAACACCTGGTGGGCGCCGTACCGCGGCCTGCTCCGTGGATCGCAGGGCGTAATGCTTGACCGCATCGGGAGCAATCTCGATCGAGCCGTCCTGCTCGGTGATCTGCTGCGCCGCTCTGGCTATAGGGTTCGAATAGCGCATGGGCAGATTCCGGATGACCGCGCTCGTGAGGTTCTGGCAAGAGTTCGGCCGATGCCCGATAGCCGCCGAGCCTCGCTCGCGCCTGCTGAACGTCAGGGTGCCGTCAAGGCGGCGCCTCCGGGCCAGGAAGAATCGGTGCAGGTTCGATTCGACGATTCAAGGCGCCGCGCGGCAGAAGCTCAAGCGCTGATTGGATCCCAGGCTGAACAGCTCCGCGCGGCTGTCGGCGGCGCAGTAGACGGCGGCAGGCAGAGCGACCTTGATGCGATCGCCGCCTTGAGAGATCACTGGTGGATTGAACGTGAGGAGAACGGCAGGTGGGTTCCGATGGACGTGCTGTTGCAGGATTCAGTGATTGGCAGTGTGGTGGTTGCATCCGCTGGCACCAGTGCATGGGGATCGACCGATGAGGCGCCCTCAATTCCAGAGGGGGATTGGCATACCGTCCGAATTAGGGTGATCGTGGAACGCTTGCAGGACGATGCAAGGAAGGAGGAAACCGCACTTGAGGCCTTGCTGCGGCCGGCTGAGGTGCTGCGAAAACCGATCACGCTGGCGCACAGGCCCCATCCTTGGCCCGAGCACCTGCCCGATCCGCAATCGGAGCCCAATGGATTGGGGAATGCCGCGGTCAGTGTCAAGGAGTGGATCCCTTTCCTGCGGGTCGGAACCCAGGTTGTCGCACAATCCGGATTCACCGATGGCGGCCTGCTCATCACTGATGCACTGAATCCGCAGCGCGACATTTCGGAAACAGGCGGCGCTGGATTCATGGAAGGCTTCGGAGAAGCACTGGGCGGCAGTGAGACCGCCGAATCGAGCATGACCGCAGAGTGGATCGAATTCGAGATTTATTCACCCGGATTGGCGAATGTTAAGCTGCGCAGGCCGGTATTTGACCTGCTCGGACCGGCAATGCGGGCGTCCGGGACCCGCAGATTCGATGCGAATGCGAACGACCTCCTAATCGAGCGCTACGAAGCTCTTCTGAGCACGACAGACATCCTGCTGCAACCGTGCGACTTCACGGGAGCTTTCGTCTCGGATCTGTGGTCTGCCGGCATCGTTAGACAGCGGGCCGAGTTGAAGAAGCTGTCGCAAGAACTCGATCCCGCCAAAGCGCGCGATCTTGCGTTCAACATTCTGCGCAATGTGGAGATCTGGGGTCCTCTGGTTAACTTCGTCAGGTGGCGCTCGGCGATAGCGCCCGCACCCGGCGAGTGGTTCATCGACCGTCCAAATGTAGCCACTTATCGGTTCACCCCGCCGGTCGTTAATGCAGATCGAATCGAATATCGGCAGTTGATCGATGTCGCGTCCAATTCGATTGGCGTTCGCGCGAACGCTCACCGGAAACCCTTCGACATTCGCGTGGAACAAGGTGTAGCCGACACGGTCGCGGAGGCGCTCGCACTTGGCGATGACATCCACAGCGCGGAGAACACCGCATCGGTGTTCCACATGGCGGGTGACGACGCAGCTCGCAGAGTTTTCATGGCACCGCGTGACGATGAGGCCATCGGCAAGCTCGGGTTGTCAGAGGATGTCGTTGCCAGGCTTGCGCAGAGTGTCAACGCTGGTTTTGTCGCCGTTATTCCGACCGAGCCGGTGGCGCTTGGCGACCGCCAGCGAACGGGCTGGTGGCGAGTGGACCCGTTTAGCGGGGAGACAATCGGGGTAATGGATACAGGCTTCCACGCAGATACCACGGAGGAAGCCCTGATGAATGCGCGCCAGACGTTGAGCGATTTCCTCTTTGACCCGCACAACTGGCGCCGCTACCGGAGCCTTCGCTGGATGCGGCAGAACAATCTGGCTATGTCGGCTGAAAGCAGAGCCGAACTGGAGTTGATGGATGGGTGCATGCGAACTATCGCCGAGATAACGAAGGCGCTGTTTTTCCCGGTGTAGTAGTTGCCCCGATTGCAGGCCCACTACTACTCGACTGACCATAGGCCCGACCTGGATCCCGGCACGTATCTGCCGATGCCTGCAGCATCACGGGTCGTCCCCGAGGTGCTGGATCCTTCCGGCATGCGGGAAGCTTGACAGTCGACCGCGACCGGCGCATACCACGCGCACCCCGTTCAACGGCCCTCAACACCAATCAGGGGGTTCTTATGCTTCATTCTTGGTCCGGCCGCCTCGCGGCGGTAGCCTCGATTAGTATCCTGGCTTCGGTCGCCGTCGCCGACGAGCGCCCCGGCAATCTGTGGAAGACCACCTCGCAGATGGTCATGCCGCCGGGCGTACCGTTCAGCCCGCCGCCGACCACGATGCAGCTCTGCACCGCCAAGGAGTGGACCCAGCCGCCGCCGCCGCCCGAGGGTCAGAGTTGCACGGTGTCCAACTTCCAGCGAGAGGGCGGCAACAAGGTCAGCTGGGACACGCAATGCACTGGCCAGATGGACATGACCGGCCACGGCGAGGTCACCTTCGAAGGCGAAGACTCGTACACGGGCACGATCACGATGAGCGCCGAGGGCATGAACGTCACGATCAACCTCAGCGGCACGAAGGTCGGCGAGTGTGATAATCCGATCGGCTGATCGCCGGTCGTTCGATCCAGGGGGATCATCATGAGCGCAATTCTCATCCGGGCGCCGCTCGTTGCGGTCGTCCTCGCTTTGCTGTTCACGGAGCAAGCGTCGGCTCAGGCCGCCGCAACCGGCCCCTTCGCCAAGGTGCCGGCCTTCCCGACGGCCTGTTACGCCGGCAACGATCCGTTCGTGGCCAGGATCGAGGCCGCGAAGACAGCCGTACAAGCCGACGTCGAGAATCAGACAGCCATCAACGCGACGATCGAAGAGAACTACCGAAACATCGACCCGATGGAGATGGCCTCCCGCATGCAGCAATGGATGATGAGCAACCCGCAGGAGGCGACGAGGTACATGCAGGCGGCGCAATCGCTGGGCCAGTCACAGGAGTCGTTGCAAGCGTTGCTTGCCGAAGAAGGGGCGTTCAACGAAGAATTGCAGGGCCTGCCCACCCGGTACCAGTCGGCGCTGAAACAGGCGTATGCGCCGGCCGAAGCACGGCAGGCGGCCCTGGACAAGAAAATCGAGGCCGCCGGCCAATGCGAAGGCATGCATATCGGGTGCCGCATGACGGACGCGGACTGGGCGGAACATGACGCCATCCAGAAGCAACGGGATGCCGCCTATCAGGCGACCTGCGCCCAGTATTTCGGCGCCGCGGGCCAGGTGCCGGGCTACCTGAAGCGCTATCGGGACTGGCTGGTGACGAAACGCATGCCGTTCGCCCAGAAGGGCGCCGACGCGAAATTGTCGCAATTCGCCATGATGAATACGCCCGCCGCGTCGTGGCAGTCCACGGACCCCGGCGAGCGCGCGGTCAAGTACATGGGCGATGCCGAATCGCTCTACGGGCTGCGGGACAGCGCACCCAACTGCACGGCCGCGGGCTGCAAACCCTCGCAAAGGTGACGCCCCCTTATATAGGGGGCAAAGCTTTTCCAGCGGTAGAGCGTCCCCTTCTCATCGCGCCGGTTTCGCGCCGGCGGCGGGCATCGGCGTACACTGGCGCCCGAGCGCTCGGATCGCGGGGATGCGCGATGGTTCGACGGGCAACGGTTGTCGTACTGGCGGGCCTGCTGGCCGCCTACTCGCATGCGCCTTCCGCGCAGCAGGCGATCGGACTTTCCCCCGGCGAGTCGGCATCCGGACTGGCCAGCCAGCCGGATCGGCGCTATCGCTTCGTCTGCGCGGCGGTCGCCGTGCCTGCCAAGAACGTCTGGGGCACGGGCGAATACGCCGACGATTCCGCCATCTGTTCGGCCGCGATTCATGCCGGCCTGCTGCAACTCGGGCAGGCGGGCCTCGTGACGATCGTCATCGGACAGGGCGCGTCGTCGTTCAGAGGCTCCGAACAGAACGGCGTGATCAGCTCTGAGTACTCCAATGACGACGCGTCCTATCGCTTCGACACGTCTGCGGATCCCGGACAAATTTCCTGGACGACGACCGCCCTGCGCATTCCCAGGGGCTTCACCGATCCGGTGGCAGTCATCTGTCCCGCGGGCGGGCCAACCAAGGGAATCGTCTGGGGCACGAATCCCTACATCAGCGATTCATCGATCTGTCTCGCCGGCGTTCACGCGGGACTGATCACGCCAGCCGATGGCGGTCCGCTCACCGTCACGCATTCGGATGAACCCCGGAATTTTCCGGGCGAGCCGAAGAACGGCATTGAATCGAGAGGGTGGTCGGGCTCGGACGACTCATTCACGATTTCGGCCGGAAGCGCGGATGGCACGACGCCGGCGCAGAGTGGCGGCCGCCGCATCAAGACGGACGGGTTCAAGGGCGCCGGTGAAACGATTCCGCCGCAGAGACGCATCATCACGACCGAGGGATGGACCGGCCAGGGCGCCGTTCCGTGAGGAGAACCTCCATGCAGGCACGAATCCTGGTTGCGCTCGCGATGTCTTCCGTCGCTTTGCCCGCGGGTGCGCCCGAAAACATCCGGCACGAGCCGGCACCCAGCGACGACGTCACTTTCGAGGTACCAATCAAGCTGACCCAGCTCGCCGCCGACATCCGGCAGGTGGACGTCACCTGTAGTCTCACGAGTGACGCGATCGTGCCGTCCGGTTCGGGCGGCTCGCGCCGGCAACTTGCGGGCCACGCTGTGCTCGACGTCAGCAACGGGCAAGTGGTAGCGCCGGCGACTACCGTGGTGGTCGCGGTGCCTGCGGCGAGATTGCAGAATCCCGACAAACAGACCTTCAACTGGGAATGCTCGCTGACGGGCTACAGCGTGGGAACGCGGCCGCCGCCGCCGGCCCGCAGAACGCCGGCCGGCTGGGACACGTTCGCCGCGAGACACGAGAAGCCGTCGTTCCAACTGTCGCCGGCGCCCGAGGTCCTGAGCGGCAGCTTCATGTGGTAACGACTAGCGCGGCGGGTGCCGCGCAGGAAAGCACCGAGCGCCATGGTCGAGAGTGCGCTAACGACGCACACGCGCTTTACGCCCATCTACCAAAGCTCCGCGAGACTGTAACGCCGTGGCTGTGTGTTCATGAGGAAATTCACAGGGCGGTCGACCGCGCCGCTACTTGACGATCGCGGCGAGCTTCGCGAAGTCCAGCGACGCCACCGTCTGCGTGACCCGCGCCGGATCGCCGCTCACGAGCACCGAGAGCGCATGGGCCGCAGCAGGTGAAGCGCCGGCGCGGCTTCCCCCGTGCCATTTGCCGCTTGCATCTGCGGTCCACGCGCCGAACAGGTAGAGCGCCTGGTCGATGCTCTCCTGTTCATTCTCGACGTGCCAGCGCTGCGCCGATTTCGCGCGGGCGGGCGGCGCGATTGCCTTGGCTCCCGCGCCGACGGACTCCAGGGGAGGATTCGCGTACACGCTGATCCTCATCTCAAAGTCCCGGTTGACTTCCTTGTCGGTGGCCGCCGCCGCCGCGGGGTCATAAACCTCGCTGAGGATCGCCTCGTATTCCTTTTCCGCCGCCCTCAGCTGCGGGGCGAGTTTCTCTGCGCCCGCGTAGTCCTTCTTCTGGATCAGCTCGTTTATCTGGTTGGTGATCTTCTGGTACTTCGCCTGTGCGGCGTCGATCCGCGGCTGCCGCTGTTCCATGGCGGCCTTCTGGCTCGCCGCCTGGTCCGTTATCAGCTTCACCCGCGCATCTGCGCCCTCGGCCTGCTTATAGGTGCGCGTGAAGCCGTAGTTCCACGGAGACTTCTCCGTGTCCCTGCAGATCCTGGACGGAACGCTGATCTCGTTCGACGGGTCGACGACGATGATCCAGCCTTCGGGCGCCGGCGGCAGCGCGCTCTGCATGGCCTTGAGCACGCTCGTGGCTTGCGAACGCTCGGCAGGCGTGGTGTCGCGATAGTCCGCGGGACAGGGCGCATCACCGAGCGCCGCCGGTGTGACTGCGAACAGTGAAACCAGGAACACGATTTTCGCGCGGAATTGGATCATGGACATGGCCGACTCCCCTATGTTGCCCCCGCCAGCATATTCCTCCCTGAAGGGGACGCGCCCCTTCACGAATATGAAGGGGCGCGTCCCCTTCAGAAAAGCTTAAGCGGGCTTCAGAAAGCCGGTTTGTTCAGTAGACCCCGCCCCTCCAGAGTGGCACCCATCGGATAACCAATGGGCAACACGGAAAGAGAGGACAGGGTCATGAACAGCAGCAACATTTACGGATACCGCGGCACACTCCCGGCAGTGCTCGCCGCCCTGATCGTCGGCATGAGCGGCCTGGTCCTGGACAAGGGCCACATCGCCGCCGCCCCCGCCGGCCACATCGAGATCGGCCAGCTCACCCCCGTCGACGTACTGCCGGGGAGGGCCTGACCATGCGCCACGTCTTCCACGAAATCCTCGCGCGCTATCTCGACAACCAGCAGCACGCATTCGACCCCACCTGGCGGGAGTTCTGGCCGGACACCCGGGCTTCGTGGCACCCTCCGGTCGAGGGAAAGTCCGGCAGCCAGCTGCCCAGAATCGCCCGGCGCCAGCAGGACCACGGTGAGCTTGAACCCAACAATTGACCCCATCCAGAGACCGCCGGCGCCCGGGATCGTGACCCTGCGACCCGCGACGCCGGCGGACCTCCCGACGCTGCGCCGTTGGGACCTCGACCCGGCCGTGCGCAGCTCCCTCATCGACGCCGACTGGGGCTGGGAGACCGAGCTGCACCGGCACCCCGAGTGGCGCGATCAGCTCATCGCCGAGGTCGACGGCCAGCCGATCGGCTTCGTGCAGATCATCGACCCGGAGCGCGAGGAAACCCAGTACTGGGGCTGCGTGGACGCCGGCCACCGCGCCATCGACATCTGGATCGGCGACCCGGGGGCCCGGGGCCGGGGCTATGGCACCCAGATGATGGAACGGGCCATCGAACGCTGCTTTGCCGACCTCTCGGTCCACACCATCCTCCTGGACCCCCTCGCGGACAATACCCGCGCCCACCGCTTCTACGAGCGCCTGGGCTTCGAATGCGTGGCCAAACGCGACTTCGACGGCCAGCGGTGCTGCGTCTACCGCCTGCAACGCGAACGGACTCCCGCCGCGAATTGACCCCAGTCAAGTGACTGCCGGCCGGCCCGTCGCACACTTGCGCCGTGGCCATGCCGCTTCCCATCGCCGCGGTCGAATTCGACGCCGACTTGCTCGCGCGTTACGACGTCGTCGGCCCGCGCTACACCTCTTACCCGACCGCGCCGAGCTTTCGCGAAGACTTCGGCGAGGCCGAGTACCGGGTCGCAGCGCGCGAGAGCAACGAGGACCCGATCCCGCGCCCGCTGTCGCTCTACATGCACGTGCCGTTCTGCGAGAGTCCCTGCTTCTACTGCGGCTGCACGCGGCTGATCACGCGCGAGCATGGCAACGCTGCGCGCTACCTCGACCACCTCGAGCGCGAGATCGCGCTGCAGGGCGCGCTGTTCGACGCCGACCGCCCGGTCGTCCAGCTGCACCTCGGCGGCGGCACGCCGAACTTCATGAGCATCGACGAGCTGGCGCGCCTCACCGAAGCGCTGGTGGGCGGCTTCAACCTCGAGCTCGAGGACGACCGCGACTACTCGGTCGAGCTCGACCCGCGCTTCCTGGCGCCGGGATTCATCGACGGGCTCGCCGAGCTCGGCTTCAACCGCGTGAGCTTCGGCGTGCAGGACCTCGACCCCGACGTGCAGCGGGCGATCAACCGCGTGCAGCCGGAGAGCCAGACACGCGAAGCCGTCGAGGCCGCGCGCGCCGCAGGCATGCGATCCGTCAACCTCGACCTCATCTACGGGCTGCCGAAGCAGCACCCGGAGTCGTTCACCAGGACGCTCGAGTCCGTCATCGCCCTGAAGCCGGAACGGATCGCACTCTACGCGTACGCCCACCTGCCGGAGCGCTTCAAGGCGCAGCGGCAGATCAGCGCGGGCGACCTGCCCATGCCTGCCGTGAAGCTGGCGCTGCTCGGCACCGCGATCCGCGAACTCACCCGCGCCGGTTACCGCTACATCGGCATGGATCACTTTGCGCTGGCGAACGACTCGCTCGCGCGCGCGCAGGATGCCGGCACGCTGCAGCGCAACTTCCAGGGCTACTCGACCCACGGGCAGTGCGACCTGGTCGGTCTCGGCATGAGCTCGATCAGCCACGTCGACGGCTGCTACGCGCAGAACGTGCGCGACCTGCCGGGTTACTACCAGAAGCTCGCGCAGCACGAACTGCCGGTCGCGCGCGGCCTCCTGCTCGACGCGGAGGACGAGCTGCGCGCCGAACTGATCCAGTCGATCATGTGCGGCGGCCGCGTGCAGTTCCGCGACTTCGAGGATCGCTTCGGGATCCGCTTCGACGGGCACTTCGGCCGCGAGATGGCGGCACTCGCCGTGCTCGCGGCGGACGGGCTCGTCGACCTCAACGAGTACGGCTTCACGGTCACGCCGCGCGGCAGGCTGCTGCTGCGCGTCGTGGCCATGGCTTTCGACGCCAGCTTCCAGCGCCCGGAGGCGCAGGCCCGCAGGTTCTCGCGCGTGATCTAGCCGCCGCCGAACTTGCGCCCGACCGATATCCCGAAGGCGTAGGGATCGATGGCGACGCTGCCGATGCCGACGCCGTCCAGGCGCGCGCCGGTATCGATGTCGATCCAGCGCGCGTCGAGGTTGAGCATCCAGTCATCGGACAGCGCGAAGTCCACGCCGAGCTGGGCGGCGACGCCGAAGGAATCGTCGAGCGAGAGCTCGGTGCCAGCGAGCGCGCCGGTCGTCTTCTCGTCGAAGAACAGAGTGGCGTTCAGGCCGGCGCCCACGTACGGGCGGATGCGGCCGTCCGGCAGGAAGTGGTACTGCAGGCTGAGCGTGGGCGGCAGGTGCTTGGTCTCGGCGACCTTCGAACCGTCGGCATTCAGCGTGATGTCGTGGCTGAAGGGCCAGGCGGCGAGCAGCTCGACGCCCCAGTGCTCCCTGAACATGTACGTGACGGTGAAGGTCAGGCTCTGTCCCGAGTCGACGCTCACGACTTCGTGATTGTCCGATTTCGGGTCGACGTAATGACCGCCCACCCGGACGATCCAGTCCGACGCATTGGCGGCACCGGCGGCGCCGGCGAGTACCAGGGCGAGTGCGGCGGCGGTCGGTGTCTTCAGGCGGGCTTTCATGGTGGTCTCTCTGCGGGAAATTGTGTGTGTTTTCATGCTATTCGCTGCCGCGTAGAGACCGCTTGATCCAAGTCAACGCGCGTGTCCGCTATATACTTCGCGCGTGGCCATCAGGGAATTCCCGCTACCTCGTGTCGATCGTTCCGGAGTGGATCTCAGGCTCCTGCAGACGAGTTGCGCGAACTGCGGGTTGCACCAGCTCTGCCTGCCGGC
>Ga0105107_10001764_pt1 | contig 14113 bp, 18 predicted proteins | sample PPLLaktember2015_6_FD_79335 | JGI IMG/M metagenome (GOLD analysis project Ga0105107, IMG submission 79335) | Freshwater sediment microbial communities from Prairie Pothole Lake near Jamestown, North Dakota, USA - PPLs Lake P8 Core (1) Depth... | ecosystem: Environmental > Aquatic > Freshwater >...
AAGAATGCATCAAGAGAGACGCGATGGAAGCTCAGGATGAAGCCGAGAAAAGCGATGTTTTCGCAGAAGTTTTCCCGGAAGATAAATATGCCATCGTTAAAAGCCTGCAGGCACGCGGACATGTTGTAGGCATGACCGGGGATGGGGTGAATGACGCGCCGGCTTTGCGGCAGGCAGAAGTGGGAATTGCAGTGAGTAACGCAACGGATGTGGCCAAAGGAGCTGCAAGTGTTGTTTTGGTCGGCGAAGGTTTGACTAGCATAGTGAACCTCGTCAGTAATGGCCGAGTTATCTATGAAAGAATTACAGCTTGGATTGTTAGCAAGATTGTTCGCACGCTTCAGGTCTCCGCTTTTTCAGTTTTTTCGTTCATTCTTACGGGTAGCTATGTGGTTTCAGCATTCGCAGTTATTGCTTATTTCTTTTTAACGGATTTTGTGAAGATAGCTCTCTCCACTGACAGGTTTACTCCATCTGATATGCCTGACACTTGGAATTTGAGGAGCGCTGTAAAAGCGTCCGTAATTCTCGGGCTGCTTGTCATCGTTGAATCGTTTGGACTACTATACGTAGTGTTGAACTATTTCCACGTGGGAGTTGATAACCCGGTCATTTATAGCTTGACGTTTGAGATTCTTTTTTACTCTGCCATTTTCCTGATTTTCAACGTGAGGGAACGGGGGCATTTCTGGAGTTCAATGCCGAGCAGGACTCTTCTATTGTCTATAGTGCTAAGCCTGGTCGTTGGGACCGCTATAGTGACTGTGGGTATTCCGGATTTGCCCGCAGTTCCAATCGGCGAAACGATTCTGATTCTGGGTTTTTCAGCGGTCTTCTCTTTTCTGGTTAACGATACAGTGAAATACGTAATGGCAACGCGGGCCAAGATCTGTTGGTAGTATTGTAGTTTGGCAAAATATTTAATTGCTTAATCCAGTAGAGATGTTTGAGGAGTTTTTAGGGATGCCTAGAGCATATGTATTGGTAAATGTGGAATCAGGCTCCGAAGACGAAGTTCTCAGAGAACTCATGAAGATAGAGGGTGTGGAAGAAGCTTACTTCTCGTACGGCGTCTACGACCTAATCACAAAAATCAGGGCAGACACGATGGAGAACCTCACAGACACCATCAACCGACGAATGAGGAACCTGAACAAAGTGCGGGGTACGCTCACACTGATAGTGATGGAAGAATAGAATCAGACTCAGGTGCTAACTGATGGCAAAACGAGCGGTTTGCTAACACAGCTCGCGCGCTAAAGTGCAAGAAGAATTAACATGAGCAGGATTTAAATTCTGCCTACCTATCCTTGCAGTAGGTGGACTCGTTATTGGCAGAAGGAAACCACGATGACTGGCCGTATGACACAATTGAACATTGGCCACCCATGACTTACCGAAATCGAGCAGCGCCAACAGAAGAAACCCTCAAAGCCTTCACTGGTTTCCTGCAAAAAGAGAATACAGCAACACAAAAGAAACAGTTGCAGCCGTGGATTCCATTCTGCGAAGGAAAATGCAATTTCTGCTATTTCCCGGTTGACTGGGGAAAACAAAACATAAAACCTTACATTTCAGCCATGGAAAAGGCATTGACCGCCTACGCAAAAAGCAAATATATACAATCAAGCGTCTTTGACGAATTGTACATAGGCGGCGGAAGCCCAACCGTCCTTGAGAACGAACAAATCATCGACCTATTGAGGTTCTGCAGAGACGAGTTCAAACTAAGCGAAAAATGCTTCATGAAATTCACAGCCTGCACCAATAATCTTACAGAAAATAAGATCGAGCTGCTGGCATCTGAGAGAGTTAACCAGCTAGACATTGGCATTCAAACATTCAATGAGACTCTACGCAGAAACTTGGCAATGCGTGATACTGGAATAGAAGCGATTGGGAAATTGAAAGAAGCAAAGAAGCGTGGATTGATGCTCAGCATTGACTTGCTTTACAATCTTCCAGGACAGACGGTTGAACAATGGAGAGCAGATTTGAAGCAAGCACTGGACTTAGATGTTGAAAGTGTAGATTGCTATCCGCTGGATCTGTACTCAGGAACTCCACTGTCAGACAAAATTAACAACGGTGAACTGCCTTCAAATCATAATGTTGGGAAAGAGCTCGAGTTGTACCTTGAAGCTTACAACCTGTTCAAGAAAAACGGCTACCGTCCAACGTGTCATAACAGATTTTCAAGAATTAAAGAGGACTTGGAGAAACCATCCTCTGAAGTTATAGGTACAGGAGCTGGCTTCTTTATGGGTCGCTTGGGCAGCTTCCAATACTCAGACATTGAGAATGTGAAAGAATATATGACTGCCGTACAGGATGGGATGCTTCCATTGGATCGCCTTGCGGAACTCTCGAAATTGGATGAGATGAAGAAGGCTATGATGCTTGTCTATATTCGAGTGCCTGTAGAGCGTGAAGAGTTTAGGAACAGGTTTGGTAAGTTCCCTGAAGAAGCATTTCCAAGAGCTATTGCAACCCTGAAACGGAAGGGTTTGATTGACGATGAAGATGGGAAATTTGCTCTGACTGAGAAGGGTGACCCTTGGCGATTTAACGTAGCGTGGGAGTTCTTCAAAGAACCTCAGTCTAACAAGCCATAATTGGAACTTCTCAACTAAAATTCAGTGCAAGAAAATAACTCATGTTCTGATCCGTCTTCAGTAGGGAAAAATGCGTTGGTTGAACGTGGGAAAAGGCAGTTCAAGGGGCATACTGCAATTTTTTCATTTCAAAATGGTACGTAAGGCTTTCTCAGGCTGGATGAGCGGGCTTTTTCTACCTATTTAGTAAAGTAAACAAAAGCAGTAAGAGTTGAGCAGAACCTTCATAAAATTAAGGTTTGATAAGATATGAAATCTGCCGCAGACCAAAAAGTTGAAGAAATAGCTGAAAAGGTTCTTACTGAAATAGAACATTCAAAGCCGAAAGAACTTGCAGATTCCGAAGTAGTGATCAAGGCTCTGCATTTTACAAGCCCACACACCGCAAAAGAACTTCTGGACCACGCAGAAGAGCGAAATACCAGCAAGAAGGCGACAGGAAGGATATTGCTATTTTCAGCCTGGCATTCAAGACTATACTTCATTATACGCTCAGTCATTATGGGGCTATTGGGCGCGTTGTTTTTTCTCATTTTCGTGTTGGTCTCTCAGCCGATAACCCTAGCTTTAGCAGTTCCCGTAGGTATATTTTCTCTTAGCTGTGTCCCGACTGTTAGATGTTCAGATAGTGAAGGCAACAAGAATCATAGTAGATTACCTGAGTAGCCACAAGACCTTAAGAAACTTCATTCTCAATCACTTCTAGCGCGCTGCCTTGTCCCGATATTAGGTGTTAGAGTAGGTTGGGGGTTCGCTATGATCCAAGAGACCATAATATTACAGGTTTTATAAAGGGTTTGTATTTGGAGGATTACAGTCACACATAGTTATATTATCGTGCGCGTTAATTCAACTATAAGAGATGATAGTATATGGCACACTGTCATGATATGAAAGAAGGTCAGGTTTATGTTTGTGAAGAATGTGGACTCGAACTAAAGGTTGAGAAGAGCTGTACTGTGAATGGTAACCATCCCAAAGGAGTATCTTGCACTCGTTGCATTCATGTTTGCTGCGATAAAGATATGAAATTGAAGCGTAGCTAAGAGGTGATAATATGTGTGAAGGTGTTCCGAAGAAAGATGGCTCTGGAAAAGGCAGAGGGCAGCCTGGAAAAGGTTGCGAGGGGAATCCACGAAAGAGAAAAGGAAGGAATCAATAAAGTTAGCGCGCGCTTATATCGCCGATTGAAAAACCAATCATCATATCTTCTGACAAGCGACACTGAAAAATATCAGTTCTGACATAGTTATGTTCTGGAGGAGAATTTTTTGCCAATAGCCTTTGTCTTCATAAACACCGAAACCGCAGCGATGCCAGAGGTCCTGAACAAAATAAAAGCAATTGAGGGCGTAGAAGAAGCCGAAATGGTGTACGGCGTCTACGATATAGTTGCAAAGGTGAAAACAGAAACCATGGACCAACTCAAGCACATCATTACTTACAAAATAAGAATGCTCGCCAACATCCGTGCAACTCAAACCTTGTTAGCTGTCCTCCAAGGATAGCTGGTCAAACCCAACCTTCACTTCCATTAAGTCTCTATTCGGTAAGGTGTCTCCTATTCATGATGTGAAAAATAATGGAATGCCAGAGTTGCAAGTCAGCCCTCAAAGAAGGAGAAACTTACGACCTCAATGGTAGACTCTTATGCGAAGACGGCTATATTTATGAGACTAACCCTCCAAAAGCATGCGACCCCATGGCTGTTTCATCCGCCTTGTCTATTCGGAAACGGCTAGGCCAATCAGGCAGCTCAGGCTTATCAGAGTTACAGCAGAAGATTTACCGAGTAATAGAGGAACATGGCAAAATCACCAAAGACGAATTGCTCAAAATCATAGACATTAAGCCTGAAGAATTAGAACAAGAATTTGCTTTTTTCAGGCACTGTGAGTTACTTCGCGCATTCAGAGAAGATAGCAAAGTCTACTTTACAAAGTGGCAAGCGGAAAAATAAGAAATCAGAGGATCTTGCCAATACGCGTCGAGTCATCTTTTATCACCTGCAATTGTTCAGCAGTGGGTTTTCCCCGGATATCGCCTAGTCTGCCTATTGTGCTGTTTTCGAGTGAGCCATGGAATTCGCTTAGGACGTACCATTCGTCGATGATATTGAAACCTATGTGTTCAAAGAACTGTCGTATATCCTTACCAACGGGGATTGCTTCGTCAATACCTGTATGTGGCCCAGAGTAAGTAACAAAAACTAAAGCGTTTTTACCTGGTATCTTCGGGGCTGAAGGCTTGATTTTGCCTTTTTGACGATATTCAGCGAATTTCTTCTTAAGAAAATTTGTCATCGGTTCAGGAAGATGCCAAGAGTACGATGGAGCGCCCACGCAAACTAGATCGTAGTCAAAATAGTCTAACGCTTCTGCTTCCTCTGGCTTCTTGACGGCAACTTGGATTTTCGCCTCTTCTAGCCCCTGCTTAATTGCATTGGCCACTTTCTCTGTGTTGCCAGTTTTGGACCAGTAGATTATTAGCGCAGTTTTCATTGGCTAAACCATAAATTTTTTATTCCGTCTTTACCTCAAACTCGACTCTTACTTGAATTGGCTCTTTGAAAATGGATAAGACTGGACAATTCGCTTCTGTCCTTCTCCAGGCAGCTTCCAATAGATCTTTTCTCGCTTTGGCAGAAGCAACCACTTTCATTGTGACGTCAGATACTATGGGATTTCCAGGAGTCTTTTCAGCTTCCACCTCAACCTCAATTCTGCTAACTTCGATGTTACTCTTTTTACACGTATCGGCAAATATGGTCACGCCGCAGTCAGCTAAAGCCATTAACGCCAGTTCTAACGCTGTGGGGCCGCTGTCGTTTCCTCCCTCGGGTAACGTAAGGTCACAGACAACGCTGTGCGTTCTCGAGTTATCAACTATTGAACGAACGTTCTCAGTCCACTTTGCCTTCGCCTTTTTCTTTGGCATTTTTTCACCAGCTCATTTCTTTGCACTTCAGAAATTTAAGGTTAGCCGTTTGCGTCTGATTCGACTCTTATCCTCAAGATTTTGCAGTCATTGAATTGAGGTTGTTCACCCAGTCTTCTGAAGTTGTGTTGGGGAATGACCAGTTTGCATGCGGATGATACATGGCGCGTACAAAAAAAATAGCCCCCACGTCAAAAACTCGCAGATTGATTTCTCACTTAGTTTTATCCTCCTCATGCTTTTCAGTTGGCGAAACCATTCTTTCTAACAGGTTTTGCGTCAGGAGGCGAACCCCCTCTCGAATTTCCATAGACTGAGGAACATAATAGATCTGTTTGAGATTATCTCCCAATACGTGGAAAGGGCCTTCTCCTATACTCCGAACAAGTACCACATCAACTTTTTCCTCAACCGAGATATTGGCAGCTTGTATTCCCTTCTTATGCCATAGTTTTGCTGCCTCGTTTTTTTTGATATTAAAGCTCACTATTTGTCCTTCTTCAACCTCTATGAAGGCAAAATAAGGAGCGCTTCCAAAATGGGGACTGACTGATGAATCCAAACCGTTGTCTTCCATTATCGGAATAGCAATTCTTGTTTTTTTCCCGTGTGCAAGCCCCACATGCACGGTTACTAACTCCAAGTCTTTGAACCGTTCTTTTGTTCTTGTTTCAATCTCTTCGGACATCGCGTGCGCCTTTTCCAGAGAAAGACCCTCCTGTAATTCCACATGCATCTCGCCAAAGAACACAGGGCCAGATTTTCTCAATCTAATGTCATGAATCCCCTCAACGCCATGAACGCTCAAAGCTATTTCCTTCATTTCCTTAACCCGTTGCGGACTTGGCGAAACATCCATCAAAACCAGCACCGCGTCTTTTCCAAACGACAATCCTCTTACCAAAACATACACGCTAATGGCAAGCCCAATTATAGCCTCAACCACTTGATAACCAAATATCGCCAGAAAAACCCCGATGAAAACGAGCACAGAGGTGTAGACGTCTACCATAGAATGTAAGCCTTCGCTAATCAACGCCTGTGAACCAACCTGACGACCAATTCTCTCCTTGTATTTAGCCAGCAGGTAATAGATTACCGCCGACAGCGCTGCTGCAGCTAACGCTAAGTCGGAAAATGAAATGATATTGGCTTCAAAAAACTTCTGAGACGACTCAAACATGATTAAAATGCTGGATGCCACGATTATCAAGGAGACTATTAGCAGCGCAAATGTTTCTGCCTTGTAGTATCCATAAGGAAATCTTTCTGTAGGTTTTTTCTTTGCGATTTTGAGTCCTGCCCAAACCGCTATTGAAGAGAAAACGTCCGAGAATGATTCGATTGTACCTGCCAAGAGTGCTACGCTGCCACTGACAATGGCAACAATTCCTTTCAAGGTGCCAAGTGCTAGAAGAATAATGGCGGAAAGCTTTGCTGCTTTCTCTCCCTGTCTAAAGCGTGATCCATTCTCATCCATTCTGAACCGCCTACTTTTCCAAGGCATCACCAGATGTCCTGCTTCCACACACTTGTTTTCTTTTCAAAGATGATAACTTTTCCCTTTGAAGCTTAATTTACCCAAGAAAAGGGGGAGAATTTATGGCTTGGACAACGATTACGCGCCTTCTTAGCTTGTCAATTCTTCGATTTCCTTTTTGCCTTCGATCATTTCTTTTCCCTGTTGTTTGTCATTCATCAACAGCAGGGTTGGAATTCTCCAACATGTGTCTTCTCTTCTTTGGCTATGTCCAGCAGAACAATCTTAACGTGCTTGTTTCCGGCTAACGCAGCCATTTGTTCGTAAAGGTTCACAGCGTCCAACTCAGCAATTATTGCTGCTCTGAGTATTTCTTTATCCAAGTCTTGTTGCGTTATTTTTTCAAGATTTATTGGAATTTTTGACAGCAACTTTTTATGCTCTCCAATTCTTTTTTCGCACTCTCGAAATGTTGAGAAACATTTGGCTAATAAAACCTCACGTTGCCGTTATTCTGTAGGTTGCTTTTTCTCTGTTTCAACTTTGGATTTTAGCTCTTTTAGCTGCGTCTCTATGTCATTGATTTCTTGCTCTATGCTGGCTTTCTCTTCTCCAAGTTCCTTTTTGCAGTTTTCTAGTGCCACAAGTTCATCTTGTGGAGTAGGCGCCGGAGTCTGATATGCATATGTTGGATCTGCCCCCCACCATCTCGGAAGCCACGGAAACCTCCCGCATACTCTTGGATCAACGCCCGGACCTCTGCCATAACCCCTACCACCATACATCCTTCCAGGTCTTTGCCATGGTGGCAAGTGGCTGAAGGGTCCTCTGCCAGGCCACTGATCATAATATGCTCTTCTTCTATACCCCATTTTGTGTTTCACCTCTTTCGGGTTATTTTTGTGTTTATGCACACAATCAATTGTGTGATAGTGCACAGAAATATATAAGAGTTCTGCATAACAATAGATTTAGTCAGCCTAACGAAACTCGGGATTGAAGTATATGAGAACAGAGCAGCAAATCAAAAATCGATTAAGGGATCTTGAAAATGAGACACGAACCGATGGAACATTCACCGAGTTCAAAACCATCGCTAGAAAAGCGGCGAAGCAAGCCTTGGAGTGGGTTCTCGAAGAAACAGAGAGCTTATTAACGTATTGAGGAAAAGCAAACAGTCCGGAATAGGAGAAAAATCTAATGTGGCGAGGAAGACACAGATACGGTAGAAGAGGAAGATTCCCAAAACCCGTAACCTTAGGAACCATTCCGCCTATAACCAGCTTTATTCCTAACCCGCCAAGGAATCCGGAACCAGTATTCATCGAGTTTGCGGAAGTTGAAGCCTTCAGGATAGTAGACATGGAAGGCTTGTCGCAAGAAGAGGCTGGACAGAGAATGAGCATCTCACGAGGAACCATCTGGAGACTTGTTCAAAGTGCGAGAAGGAAGACTTCCCAAGCCCTTAGTGAAGGAAGACCAATCTACATAGTTACATCTACTCCAAGCAAAAACGTTCAAAACAGTGACAAAACGAAATAGCCACCGCTTGCGCGAACAAGTCAGTTCTTGCCGCTCGGCACTGGTTGATTGCAAGAATTTTCCTTAACATCGACTAACCAGTTTCCGGAGATAGTATTTGTAGCCTTCAAATTTAAGCTCCAAGAGTTTGCCTTCGCGAAGTAGTTTCTCGATTATTTGCCAATTTGCTTTTGCCGAACTCAAACACTCTCTGACTGCTTGCTCCCGCATCGGGTGCACAGCCATTATGCCCAACAAATCTTCCTCCACATTTCCTGTAAAGGCAAAAGCGTCTCCCTCATATCCTAACAAGCACTCAACTCTGTCGACACCAAGCTTTTCGGAAAAGACTTGAAAGGCTACATTTATCACTTCTTCTCTGGCAGGTTTGACCCAATTCTCTGTTGGTGGTCTGGTTGGAACCGCAACATACGCCCTGTTTAGCTTCTCAAGGTGCGCCAGAAACGTTGCTATCCTTTCCAATTCGTTTGTGTAGTCTATTCCATCCAAAAGCATAGTTTCAGTGACGATTATTCCTTTGAACACTTCTGCAAAATCTCGGATGCCCTGCAGAATCGCGTTTAGCCTTAAGTTTTTGTGGGGTCTATCCACCCTCTTCCATAGGTCCTCGCTGACAGCGTCCACTTTCAAAGATACATAATCCGCACCTAGCAAATCCTTTCTGACATTTTCTACCCATAGCATTGAGGCATTTGTTAAGACAGCTATTGGTATTCCCAGTCGCTTCAGTAGTTGTATTTCTTCGCCGATGTTGCTGTCCAGTGTTGGTTCCCCGTCCGGCACATAAGTTAGATAGTCGACTCGTTCGTTTTTCATGAAGACATTATTGACTCTTTTTTCTACCTCTCTCAAAATGTCATATGGCTGGTAGAGAAATTGCCTCTCAATAGTATTCTCGCTGGTTTTTCCCAACTGGCAGTAAACGCATGAATAAGAACATACCTTTGGTCGGATATTATTTATCCCAAGACTTTTTCCCAGGCGTCTGGATGGAACTGGACCAAAAGCGAGAAGACTAGAATCCTGCAAACTCATAGTTTCCACCGAGAGATAGTTCTCATTTCTTTTTCAGCATAGCTCTTTCTACAGAAACCGTGTACATCTCAGAGATTTCTTTTCTGCGTATGCAGTCTTTTAGTAATTTTGGGATAATATTGATCCAATCTACTTCTGGGTATTTACTCATTTCCTTCTCCAATTCATCATCTATAGTCAAAATTATTTCATGAGTCAAGTGAAACACCCACAAGGTATTATGTGCAATAGTGCAAAATTAGTTTTGTGGTGAACGCGCGCTTCGGTCAGATATGCAACAAGTTTTTTTTTCACAAACCGGACATATGCTTTCTGTTGTTAATATGCTACCTTTCGACTGAATAGGCCCCGGAACAGTTCATTGAAGCTTAGTTAGACTTTTGTGGATTGACAAATCTTGTTCCACATGTTCCTTATTCCTTCTGACACACTGCTCTGGGGCGAGTATTCAATGACAGTTTTTCCGTTAACCATTGCATGGGTGAATTCACTGCTGAAAGGGATAATGCCTACTACATCGATTCCGTTTATACTGCAGAAACTCAAGATATTGTTAGTGTTGTCCGCGTTCACGTCGTACATGTTTATGCAAACAAAGGGAACTACATTAAAATGATCTAACAGTTTCAAGACTCTTTCAAGGTCATGTATGCCAGACAAGGTAGGCTCCGTAACCACTAGTGCAGCATCAACTCCAGTAATTGAAGCTATCACGGGACAGCCTAACCCCGGAGAACCATCGATAATTATTCGCTCGCATTCTTCTTTCTCAGCTATTATTTTTGCATTCTGTCGAACTAGTGTGACAAGTTTTCCAGAATTGGATTCACCCGGATAAAGCAGGGCATGCGACATAAAGCCGTATTTTGTCTTCGAAATGAAGGCTTTTCCAGAGATTCTCGGAACCAAAGTTATCGCATTGACTGGGCAAGCGACTTTACAGACGCCGCATCCCTCACAAGCAATAGCATTAACTTCATAGTCTTCCGTGATCGCATCAAAATTGCATTTTTCTCTGCATAAACCGCACTTAATACATACTTTTTTCTCAATGACAGCTAGTTTTGAACCTCCGAAATCTTGTGCTTTAATTATCTCGGGATGCAGGAGCATGTGAAGATCCGGCGCGTCAACATCACAGTCTGCCACAACAGTGCTTTTGGCTAGGACGGCAAAGGCGGCAGTTATTGAGGTTTTTCCCGTGCCGCCCTTACCGCTCAAAACCGTCAACTGTTTCATTTGCCGACTAACTCCGCAATTTCGTTATGGAGCGCTGAAAATTTTTCTTCCCACTCGGGCATTTCTAGACTAAATGGAATACCTTTTGAATAGAGTTCGGCTATTCTCCTTTGATAGGGAATTTCTAAAAGAATTCGGATGCTTTCTTTTTCGCAGTACTCATAGACTGCTTTATCGCCTATACCTGTGCGGTTGACAACTACACCGAAAGGAACCGCCATTCTTCGCAAAACCTCAACAGTTATCTTAAGGTCATGTAAGCCAAAAGGAGTGGGTTCCGTCACGAGGACACAGAAATTGCTTCCCCTGACAGTCTCCACAAAGGGACATGAGGTGCCAGGTGGAGAATCAAGAATTACATTCTTATCTATTTTGATCTGTTTTTTAACGGCTTTTATTACCGGAACGGCGAGGGGCTTACTCACTTCAAGCTCCCCGTAAACAAGAGTCAGATCTCCAGCAGTGCCAAAATTAAGTACGCCGATTCTGTGCTTTTCCCAACTTATTGCTTTTCTCGGGCAGACCAGAGCACATCCGCCGCAACTATGGCAAAGCTCCGGGAAGACAAGGGTTTTCTCGGAGGTTACAAATATAGCGTTGTATTGACAGAATTTTGCGCATTCTCCGCAATTGTCACAGAGTTCTCTGTCAACTCGAGGGATTAAAGTATGGACTGCTTCCTTTTTGTACATTTCAGGATGCAGGAATAGATGCACGTTCGGCTCTTCGACATCACAATCTAAGAGTTGAACGTTGCCCACAGAAAGAGCCATGTTTATCGCTACCGATGTTTTTCCTGTTCCGCCCTTCCCGCTGGCAACAGATACAAGCATTTACATACACCTGAAAGACGAGTTAAGATAAAATGGAGAATTGGCTATATTTCCGAGCGACCTTTCAGCTTTTCGTATTGGGCGATGGCTTTTTGTAGTGTTTTTATAGACAGTTTTGCACAATCAAGCTTTGTTTTCGGCAAGCCGTCAAGTTCCGCCAATATGTCATCTTCTGTCATTCTCTTTGCTTGTTTCACAGTCTTGCCTTTTAAGAGCGTGGTCATTGCTGACGCTGAAGTTGCTGAGCCTGGGCAACCTAAGTAGTAGAACGTGGCTTCTTTTACAACATCTCTTTCGCTGATTTTTAGATACAGCTTTATGAGGTCGCCACAGGGACCAAGAAAAGTGGTGACAACGCTTGGGTTCTCCAGTATTCCCACATTCACGTCATTCACGTAGAAGTCGATAGCCTTCTTGGAATATCCTGATTCCACCATCAATCTCAGTTCCTCTTCTGATAGTTTCCTTGACGTTCTTTCACCTCCGAAATTCTACTTGCTAATGGTGGTGGGCGTGCTCGCAACCTTCTGTTAACTCTTGAAGCCTATCGTTTTTGTAGGCTGAGATTACTTCGCTGACTGTGTTCGCGTTTGCCTTCAGGACTGCTACTCCAGCACTTTGGAAAGTGTTCAATCCTCTCGGTCCCATACCGTAGACTATCAGAACCGTTGGTTTATAGTCCAAAATGTGGTCGTGAGAAAAGCCCATTCCGCCTGCATGCTCGCCGGTGTTCGGAACTGTCTCAACATCTGAGATATCACCGTTTTCGTCGAGTTCGACAATAGCATAGTAGGGTGCTCTTCCGAAATGCTCGGCTAATCGAGCGTTCAAACCTAGCTGATTTTCCGTAGGAATTATCACTTTGTCTGTCAATTGCTCACCTCCTTTAATGAAATTGAAACCTTAGATCCTTCACAGTTTGATTTAGTTATGGCTTCCATATGCCTCTACCCCGTCCTCTGCCCATTCCGAAATGTCCGCCAACCGTGGGTGCGCCGGTCCTCTTAAGCTCGCCCCTTTTGAATTTCTCAACAACCTCTCTGACAGTTCCAAACGCTCCAGTCATGATTTCTATACCAGCCGCTGACAACGCTCCAAAAGCGTTAGGTCCAACATTTCCAGTTATGACAACTTTGACACCTTCGTTTGCTATGGTTTGAGCTATTTGAATTCCGGCACCACCTGTTGAGTCTGCAGCTAAGTTTGGGTAAGCTTCAAACTCCATTGTTTCCGAGTTCACAATTACAAGGTAAAGACATCTACCGAAGCGAGGGTCTAACTGCGCTTCTAAATTGTTTCCTGTCGCACTCACACATATTTTCATTTTTTTATCTCCTTAAAGCGTGCAGTTTCCGTATTTTCTGAGAATTGCTCAATCTTTTTGACAATCTCTTTGAACGCTTCAGTTGCAGGCGATGTTTTGTTTTCTGCTATGAAAGGCAATCCGTTATCTGAGTCGTTGCAGATGTTAGGGTCTATCGGAATGCTCCCCAAGTAAGGAACCGAGAGGCTTTCAGCCATTTTTTTGCCTCCACCAGCTCTAAAGATGTTGACTTTGGCTCCGCAGTCGGGGCAGACAAAACCACTCATGTTCTCGACTATGCCGATTATTGGCACGCCCATCTGCTTGGCAAAGGAGACTGCTTTCTTGACAACAGCTTGAGACACCTCGGAGGGCATTGTCACAATTACTGCACCATCCAGGTCCGGAATCAATTGCATAACGCTTAATGGTTCATCTCCGGTCCCAGGCGGAAGGTCAATGAACAAATAGTCGAGTTCTCCCCACATCATGTCAGTTAGAAATTGCTGAATAGCTCTCATTTTCAATGGGCCACGCCAAATCACTGGCGCTTCATCGTTTGGAAGCAAAAAGTCCATGGATACAACTTTTATCCCAAGTTTTCCAACAACTGGAAAAAGCAGTCCACCGGGACCGCCTATCAGTGTCTGCCCTTTAAGACCTAACATCTTTGGGATGCATGGACCATGAATATCAGCATCAAGAACACCCACCTTGTTTTCGTGTCCTTGCATCGCGAAAGCCATGGCCAGATTTGCGGTTATTGTGCTTTTGCCGACTCCGCCCTTCCCACTGATGACTGCTATCTTATGCTTAATCTTGCTCAATTTCAATTTCAGTTTTTGCTCTCGCTCATATTGTTCCCCGGCGACGCTTATCTGCTCCGTCATATTCGTCATTTTCTCACCTTTCAAGGCAATAACAGTTTAATACATAAATAATATTAATACCTTTTGTTTATAAAATAAACTCAGTTTCAATCCAGAACGCGTGTTAACAGTAATACGTCCCCAACAAGTTCCGCGGATCTGTTGCCAATTTCACTTTTCGTGAAATAACAACACCCTTCCAATACGGATTAATTGTATGCTCTTTTGGACGTTCAATACTCGAATTGCACCAGTTGAGT
>Ga0105107_10001768_pt1 | contig 14092 bp, 12 predicted proteins | sample PPLLaktember2015_6_FD_79335 | JGI IMG/M metagenome (GOLD analysis project Ga0105107, IMG submission 79335) | Freshwater sediment microbial communities from Prairie Pothole Lake near Jamestown, North Dakota, USA - PPLs Lake P8 Core (1) Depth... | ecosystem: Environmental > Aquatic > Freshwater >...
CAACGATCTCGGCTTGAAAGGCGCGAGCGTCGTCACCGCGATCGGCGGCCACGACGTGATCATCAAGAAGATCGAGATGGACCGGATGAAGGAGTCGGACGCGCGCGAGGTGATCCGCTGGGAAGCGGAGCAGCACGTCCCCTTCGACATCAAGAGCGTGGAGCTCGACTTCCAGATCCTCGACCCGCAGGGCACGGGCAACCACATGAACGTGCTGCTCGTGGCTGCCAAGCGGGAGCTGGTGGACAACAAGGTCGGGCTCCTGCAGGACGCCGGGGTGAACCCGGTGATCATCGACATCGACGCGTTCGCGCTCCACAACGCCTTCGAGCACAACTACCCCGAGGCCGCCGCGGAGGGGATCATCGCGCTCGTGAACGTGGGTCACGAGACGACGAACGTGAACATCCTCGAGAACGGCGTGCCGATCCTCACGCGCGACATCCCGTTCGGGTCCCGGAAGATCCGCGAGGACCTGCAGCGCGAGCGTGGCCTCACGGCCGAGCAGGCCGAGGACGTCGTGCAGGCCCGCGAGACCGTCCACGACCTGGCCAACTTCGTCGAGTCGTCGGCGGACGAGGTCGCCGTCGGCATCGAGCGGGCGAGCGCGTTCCTGATGACCCGGGAGGACGGGCACTCGGTCGGCCGGATCTTCCTGAGCGGCGGCGGGGCACGCATCCCGGGCATGACCGAGACGCTCGGCCGGCGCATGAACGTTCCGACGCAGTTGGTGAACTCCTTCGAGCGGACTCCCGTCCAATCCGGCGCGGCGGGCGACCTCTCGATCGACGAGGCCGCTCCGATGCTGCTGTTGCCGCTCGGTCTGGCCCTGCGCGTTGCCTAGGAGAGCCCGACCGTGATCGAAGTCAATCTTCTTCCGGGGGGTAAGAAGAGCGCCCCGAGGGGCGATCCCTTCGCCTTCTTCAAGAACCTCGGCTCCAAGGCGGGCGGAGGCGGGGGTGGGAGCGACGCGCGCGATCCCTATATGCTCTTCTTCGCGGCCGCCGCGGCTATCCTGCTCGGATACGTCGCCTACACGTTCCTGGGCGTGCGGAGCGATCGCGAGGAGCTCGAGGTTCGCCTCGAGGAGGAGCGGCAGGACTCGATCGTGAACGCGGCTACGATCGCGCAGACCAACGCTCTCACGGCACGCCGTGACTCGATCGCGGCGCGCGTCGCGATCATTCAGGAGATCGACGCCGACCGGTACGTCTGGGCGCACCTGCTCGACGAGGTCGGTGCGGCCGTGCCGGAGTTCGTGTGGCTGGGCGAGGTCGCTTACACGGGCGATGCTCCGCTGACCGCCAGAATCGCGGGCCGGGCGGGCAGCACGTTCGCCGTCACGAATTTCATGCGCCGGCTCGAGGCGTCACGCTTCCTGTCCGGCGTTCAGCTCCAGGACATGCAGCTGCAGCCCTCGGAGGCGAACCAGAACGATCTCGTGCAGGTCTTCGAGCTGCTGGTCCAATTCGAGATGCCGCCGCTGGAAGAGCTCGAGACCGTTTCCCTCTTCGACAACGCCGCGGCTCAGGTCGCCACTCCTCCAGCTAACTAATGGGGAACTGAGCCATGGCCTGGTACAATCCGACGGATCCCAAGCAGCGGAACTTCATGCTCCTCGGGATCGCTGCGTTGGCACTCGTCTACGTCTATCACACGTGGGTCCTGTCGCCGCGCCGCGAGGCCAACGCCGAAGTGCTCGCGCGGGTCGAGGCTCTGGAGGTGATCAACCGTCGGGCGTCCGTGGTGACCGCCCAAGGCGGAGGCGATCTGCAGGAGCGGCTGGCGCTCTACGAGCGTCACATCGCGAGGCTCGAGCAGCTGATCCCGGCCCGCGAAGAGGTTCCGGCGCTCATCGACGACGTCGGAAACCAAGCCCGGGTGTTGAACGTGGAGGTGCAGACGCTCCAGCCGCAGCCCGCCGAGACTGGCCAGTACTACACACGAACGGCTTACAACATGGCCGTGGTGGGTGAGTACCACGACGTGGGTCGATTCCTCGCGGAGATCGCGAGCCTCTCCCGCATCGTGACGCCCGTCCAGGTCGACGTACAGCTCTACGGTCAGCCGCAGCAGTTCCCCGACCTCGAGGCGCCGGTGCTCGCCAACTTCCGGATCGAGACCTACGTGCTCCCCGACCCGTCCGCTGCGCCGTCCCCGGCCGCGGCACCCCCCGCCTGACCATGACCAACCGACCCAAGTCGTCACTCCTCGCCTTCGTCCTGGCGGCTACGCCGCTGGGGCTCGGGGCCCAGGAGCCACCGCCGGCGCCGCCTTCGCCGCCCGTCGAGGTCGAGCTCTCCACGGTCCGTGAGGTGTTCGCGTACCCGACGTTCACGCGACGCAATCCCTTCCTGCCCCTCGAGGCCGGTGGGAACCTGCGGTTCGAGCAGCTCAGCCTGCTCGGCATCGTGTACTCGCCGGATCCCTCGGCAAGCGTCGCCATCCTGAGCACGGGTAGCGTGCAGGTCGCGCCGGACGGCACGACCACGGCGGTCCAAGGCAACGGGTATTACGCCAAGGTCGGCGAGCGAATCGGCAACGTGACGATCCGCGAGATCCAACGCGACCGCGTGATCGTCGATGTGGAGGAGTTCGGTCTCACCGAAAGACGGACGATGATTTTCACGTCCAGGCGCCAGGGAGGATCCCAATGACGTCGATGTTCGCTCTGTGGGCGACCGCGCTCGCGGCCCTCGCGGGATCGGTCACCCAGGTGACGATCACGCCGATGGCCTCTCAGACGAGCGTGCTCATCGCGGTCGACGGCGACGTCCAATACCGCGACTTCACGATGGAAGGCCCGAATCGTCTCGTCATCGACATCATGGGCGCGCGACATGCGCTTCCCCGTGGCGAGTTCCTCGACCTCAACCGCGGCGGCATCCGGTCCTTCCGCTCCAGCCAGTACTCCGAAGACGTGGTGCGCGTGGTGTTCGTGCTCGATGAGCAGCTGGGCTACACGATCCTTCCGGACGACCGCGGGCTGCGCATCGCGCTCCAGAACCCGAGCGGAGACTTCGAGCCCTGGTCGACGGGCACGAATACGCTGACGACGTTCGCAGCGTCGGAAGTGGCCCCGGTCGTCGTGCAGCAGGCTCAGAGCCAGGCTCGCCGCATCTCGATCACGTTCACGCAGACCCCGATCAACGACGTGCTGCTCGCCTTCGCGGCCTTCTCGGGCGTCTCCATCGTCCCGGGCGCCAACGTCGCCGGCTTCGTTACGGCGGACATCAACGATCAGCCCTGGGACGTCGCGCTCCAGACCATCCTCGCCGGTCAGGGGCTCGTCGCGAGAGAAGACGAGAGCGGCATCATCCGCGTCGACAACATCACGGACCTGAACGACCGTGAAGCGATCGAGCCGATCGAGACGCGCGCCCATCGGATCTCGTTCGCGACCGCGGCGGAGGTGCAGACGGCGATCACCCCGCTCCTCACGGAGCGCGGCTCGGCGACGATCGGCCAGGGCACCAACACGCTGATCGTGTCGGACATCGCCCGCGTGCAGAACTCGATCGCGCAGCTCCTGCAGGATCTCGACATCGAGACGCCGCAGGTCTCGATCCAGGCCAAGATCATCTTCGTGAACCGCACGCAGCTCGAGGAGTTCGGCGTCACGTACGAGCTGAAGGACTCTCGCGGAAACCAGTTCAACACGCTCTCGTCGGGTTTCGCGGATACGGACGGCGACGGGGTGCTCGATCCGGTGGAACAGGGTGAGTCGGTCGTCGCGCTCGGCGGCAACTCCGTGGCGGCGCTCGGCAACGCGACGGCTCGCGTGGCGGGGCCGACCCTCCAGCTGCTCACGTCGCTCGTGGTCGGCCGCCATCAACTCATCGGGTTCATCGACGCGCTCGCGTCGGTCAACCTGAGCGACATCGAGGCGACGCCGCAGGTCACGGTCATCGACAACCAGCAGGCCCGGATCCACGTCGGTGAGCTCACGCCGATCCGCACGATCGACGCGGGCGCGACCGGTGGCGGCGCGGGCTTCCCCACCGCCCAGGTCGCCACGCAGGAGACGGGCGTCATCCTCACGGCCACGCCGCACGTGACCGCCGATGGACACATCCTGCTCGAGCTGCAGGCGGAGCGGTCGGCGGCGGAGCTCGCGCCCTCGGACGCGGGCTTCATCTTCCGCACCCAGAACGTGCAGACGCGTGTGCTGGTGCGCGACGGCGAGACCGTGGTCATGGGGGGGCTGACGCAGTCGGAGCGCTCGGAAGCGCGCTCGGGCATTCCGCTCCTGCAGGACCTGCCCTTGATCGGCCGTCTCTTCCGCGTCGTTCGTGAGCAGGAGATCCAGCAGGATCTGATCATCCTGGTCACGCCGAACATCGTCCGCAGCACGAACTGACCACCATGAGCGCGAATCCGACGTCGCGTCCCTCGCCGAGAGGGCGCTCGGACCGTCTGCGTCTCGCCGCGGCGCTGCTCGTGGCCGGGTCGCTGCCCGCGTGCACGGGTGACAACCTGTTCACGGGGATCGGCGCCGTGGCGGGCCTGCTGGGGCCCGAGGTCCAGATCACGGTCCCTCAGGCGAACTTCTCGCTCGCCGTGGGTGACTCCCTGACCGTAACCGCGAACGTAGCTGCACCCGAAGGCGTTACAACGGTGACGTTCTCCGGACTGTTCTCCGGCGGCAGCGCAGCGTTCACGCAGGTGGTGGTGTCCAACCTTCCCAGCCCGGCTGACACGACCATCACCCGAAGGTTGGGGCAAGCGGGTGCGACCACGGGGACCGTGCGCGTGATCGTGGAGGCCACCGACGCGCTCGGTGACCGGGGCGCCGACACGGTCAGCGTCAGCATCCAGTAGGCGACCCGCCCTCACCGACTTGCGGAAGGGGCGTTGAAGCTGGGGCCGTTGACCGGCCCGCCCGGTAGCGTCCACCTTCCGCGGCCATGAAGCGCCTCTCATTCCATACCGCGGGCGAGTCGCACGGACGTGCGCTGACCGCCGTGCTCGAAGGGATACCCGCGGGTCTTTCGCTCCAGATGGCCCGGGACGTGGACCCGGAGCTCGCGCGCCGCCAGGGCGGTTACGGGCGTGGCCGCCGGATGCAGATCGAGACCGACAAGGCGGATCTCCTGAACGGCGTCCGACTCGGCGAGACGCTCGGATCGCCCATCTCGATGGTGATCTGGAACCGAGATTGGGAGAACTGGACGGTGGCGATGAGCCACCTGCCGCCCGAGCCCGAGGTCAACCCGAAGGCGCTCCGCCCACATTACCTCCCGCGCCCGGGCCACGCGGACCTCGTCGGGGTGCTCAAGTACGACCGCCGGGACGTGCGTGACATCCTGGAGCGCGCGAGCGCCCGCGAGACGGCCGCTCGTGTGGCGTGCGCCGCCGTGGCGAAGAAGCTGCTCGCCGAGTTCGGCGTGCGGATCGGAAGCCACATCCTGTCGATCGGCTCGGTGCACGCGAGCGACTCGGACCTGCCCGAGAACCTCAACGCCGCCGCCGACACGAGCCCGGTGCGCTGCCTGGACGAGTCGGCCGCGGCCCGCATGATGGCCGAGATCGACGACGCCAAGGAGCGGGGCGATACGCTCGGCGGCGTCTTCGAGGTGGTCGTGACGGGACTGCCCGTGGGGCTCGGCTCCTACGTGTCATGGGACCGGAAGCTCGACGGGCGCCTCGCGGGTGCCGTGATGTCCATCCACGCCGTGAAGGGCGTCGAGATCGGCATCGGCTTCGAGGGGGCGGTCAGGCCGGGCTCGGAGGTCCACGACCCGATCGTGCGTGCAGCCGATAAACCGCGCGCGGGCTTGATCGGGCGCGCCTCCAACCGGGCCGGCGGGCTGGAGGGCGGTGTGACGACCGGCGAGCCGCTGTTCGTGCGCGGCGCGATGAAGCCGATCTCCACCCTCCGGAAGCCGCTCGCCAGCGTCGACCTGCGGGACGGCAGCCCCGGCGACGCCGCCGTGGAGCGAAGCGACGTGTGCGCCGTTCCGGCCGCCGGCGTCGTGGGCGAGGCGATGGTGGCGCTCGTGCTCGCCGACGCGTTCCTGGAGAAGTTCGGCGGGGACTCGGTCGGAGAGGTGCGGCGCAACTTCGAGAGCTACCTCACGTACCTGAAGGAACGGGGATTCGGGGAGCGGTGACGCGTCCGGCGCTCGACCGGGTCCTGCTCATCGGGTTCATGGGGTCGGGCAAGACGAGCGTGGGCCGGCGGGTGGCGAAGGCGCTGGGCTGGCGTTTCGTCGACTTCGACGACGCGATCCAGGCGGAGGCGGGCGCCACCGTCACCGAGAGCTTCGCCAGCCGCGGCGAGCCCGAGTTCCGAGCCCTCGAGGCACGGGTAGCCGAGCGGCTCCTCGGCGATCGCCGGGTGGTGTTGGCCAGCGGGGGTGGATGGGCCGCGGCGGCGCCGGGACGGGTCCGGGCCGTACCGCCGGGGACGGCGACCGTCTGGCTCAGGGTATCGCCGGAGGAGGCCGTGCAGCGGGCCGGACGGTCGGGAACCCGTCCGCTACTGGCGCGTCCGGACGCCCTGGAAGAGGCCGGGCGGCTGATCGCGCAACGCCATCCTTATTATGAGGAAGCGCGCTGGACAGTGGACACGGAACGATCCTCCGTAGAAGATGTGGCGGCCCGGGTCCTGGCGATCCTGGCCCAGGAATACCCCGATATCCGAGCGAAATGAGCCCCAAACACCTGGTCATCGTCGAGTCGCCGGCCAAGGCGAGGACGATCGGCAAGTACCTGGGCCGCGGCTACGACGTCGCGGCCTCGGTGGGGCACGTCCGCGATCTGCCGACGAAGGAGCTCGGGGTGGACGTCGAGCACGGCTTCGAGCCCAAGTACGTGACCATCCGCGGCAAGGGGAAGGTCATCTCGGAGCTCAAGAAGAAGGCGGCGGACGCCGACACGGTGATCCTGGCGACCGATCCTGACCGGGAGGGCGAGGCGATCGCGTACCACGTGGCCGAGCAGCTCGGTTACGAGCAGGACAAAGGCCGCTTCCAGCGCGTCACGTTCCGGGAGATCACGAAGGCCGCCGTGGAGCGCGCTCTGGCTTCGCCCGGTCCGCTCGACATCAAGAAGATCGAGGCGCAGCAGGCGCGCAGGATCCTCGACCGACTCGTAGGCTACCAGGTCAGCCCGCTGCTCTGGAAGCCGATCCGGCCTGGGTTGTCCGCCGGCCGCGTCCAGACCGTCGCGCTGCGCCTGATCTGCGAGCGCGAGGACGAGATCCGCGCGTTCGTGACGCAGGAGTACTGGTCGATCACCGCGCACCTGGAGCGGGACGGTCAGCTCTTCGACGCCAAGCTGCACAAGATCGACGGCGGTGCGTTCACGCTCGAGAACGAAGCGGCGGCGACCGCCGTCGTCACCGATCTCGCCGGCCGCCCGTTCACCGTTTCGGACATCCGGCGCCGCGAGCGGCGCAAGAACCCGTTCGCGCCGTTCACGACGTCGACGATGCAGCAGGAAGCGGCGAAACGGCTCCGCTTCTCCGCTCGCCAGACGATGTCCAACGCGCAACGACTCTACGAAGGACAATCGGTAGGGGAGCGTGGCGAGGTCGGATTGATCACCTACATGCGCACGGACTCGACGCGCGTGTCGGGAGAAGCCGTCGACCAGGCGCGGTCGTGGATCCGAAACGAGTTCGGCGGCGACTACGTGCCCGAGGCACCTCGTCTGTACGGCGGTGGTCAGCAGCGCACGCAGGATGCGCACGAGGCGATCAGGCCCACCGACGTGACCATCCTGCCGAGCGAGGTGGCGCAGTATCTCGACACGGATCAGGCTCGCCTGTACGAGCTGATCTGGCTGCGCTTCGTGGCGAGCCAGATGACGCCGGCGGTCTACGACACGACCACGGTGGACTTCGACCTGAGCGGTTCCAGCCAGAAGCGGTACGTGTTCCGGGCGACCGGCTCGATCGTGAAGTTCCCCGGCTTCACCCGCCTCTACGTGGAGGCCACCGAGGTCGGCGACTACCAGCGGCTCGACGATCTGGAGCCGCTGCCGAACCTCGCGCAGGGCGACGCGGCGGAGCTGAAGTCGCTCGAGCCGAAGCAGCACTTCACGCAGCCGCCGCCGCGCTTTTCCGAGGCGAGCCTGGTGAAGGAGCTCGAGGAGAACGGCATCGGCCGGCCGTCCACCTACGCCCAGATCATCTCGGTCATCGTGGACCGCGGCTATGTCGACCTCGACCAGCGGCGCTTCAAGCCCACGGATCTGGGCGAGGTCGTGTCGAAGCTGCTCGTCCGCATCTTCCCGGACATCTTCGGCGTCGAGTACACGAGCGAGATGGAAAAGCGTCTCGACCGCGTCGAAAATGGCGAGGTCGAGTGGCGGAAGCTGCTCGCCGAGTTCTACCCGGGCTTCCTGGAACGGCTGGAGGCGGGCGAGACCAGCTCCGACGAGATCATCAAGGAGATCCTCGCCGCCGAAGGCGAGGTCTGCGACAAGTGCGGCCGCCCGATGATCGTGCGCTGGAACCGCTTCGGGCGCTTCCTCGGGTGCTCGGGTTATCCCGAGTGCCGGAGCACGCGCTCACTCGACGGCGTCGATCCGGAAGGCAAGGAGCTGGGTGTCGCGCCGGACAACGGTCGGCGCGTGCGCCTGAAGGTCGGCCCGTACGGGCCCTACGTGGAGCAGGATCCGCCGGTCGAGGGCGAGAAGCCCAAGCGCGCGAGCGTGCCGAAGGACCGGAAGCCGGAAGACATCGATCTCGCCTATGCGCTCAAGCTGCTCGAGCTGCCGAGAACCGTCGGTGTGGATCCGACGTCCGGCGAGGAGATCGTTGCCGCAATCGGCCGGTTCGGACCCTTCGTGCGGCGCGGGAAGACGTTCGCGAGCCTCAAGGGCAACGAAGCGCTCTGGACCGTCTCGCTCGACGAAGCCAAGGCGATGCTGGACGCGAAGGCGGCGGGTAAGCGCGCGCCGCTGCGGGAGCTCGGCAAGCATCCGCAGAGCGGCGCCGACATCGTGATCCTGTCGGGTCGCTACGGTCCGTACGTGACCGACGGCGAGGTGAACGCGACGCTCCCCAAGGGCACCGAGCCCGACGAGATCGACTTGGAGGCGGCGCTCGAGCTGATCGCCCAGAAGGCCGGCCGTGGCGGCGGCCGGGGGCGGGGGCGGAAGCGGACGGCGAGCGCGGCCGGGGCCAAGGCCGCGAAGCGCCCCAGGGTCAAGAAGGCCGGGGCGAAGAAGGCACGGAGGAAGGCAAAGGCGGACGACTCCGACGGGAGCGAAGAGAGCGAGTCGTGAGCTCTCTGGTCACCGTGGTCGGCGGCGGGCTCGCCGGCTGCGAGGCGGCGATTCGTCTCGCGCGAGGTGGCCGTGCGGTGCGGCTCCTGGAGATGCGGCCGGTCGCGCGTACGCCGGCACACGCCACGGACCTGCTCGGTGAGCTGGTCTGCACGAACTCCTTCAAGAGCGAAGACCCGGCCAACGCGCACGGCCAGCTGAAGCGCGAGATGCGCGCGCTCGGCTCTGTTCTGCTCGACTGCGCAGACGAGGCGCGCGTCGCCGCCGGGTCCGCGCTGGCCGTGGATCGTCACGTGTTCGCCGGGGCCATGACCGCGGCGGTCGCAGCCGAGCCGCGCATCGAGCTGCTCCGCGGCGAGTGCCGGGAGGTGCCCGCCGGGCCCACGGTCGTTGCGACCGGCCCCCTCACGTCCGATGCGCTGGCGGTGTCCGTCCGCTCGCTGCTCGGCGACGACGGGCTCGCGTTCTTCGATGCGATCGCGCCGATCGTGCACCGCGAAGGGCTCGACGAGAGCGTGGTCTTCGCCGGCGGCCGTTTCGGTGAGGACGCCGACTACCTGAACTGTCCCATGAGCCGAGAGGAGTACGAGGCGTTCGTGGAGGCGCTCCGCGCCGGAGAGTCCCACGAGGGCCACGACTGGGACTCGGTACCGTACTTCGAGGGCTGCCTGCCGATCGAGGTGATGGCCACCCGCGGCGTGGAGACGCTGCGCTTCGGTCCCATGAAGCCGATCGGCCTCACGGACCCCCGAACCGGAAAGCGTCCGTGGGCCGTGGTGCAGCTACGCCGCGAGGACCGAGCCGGCCAGATGTGGAACCTCGTCGGCTTCCAGACCCGACTGAAGATCGGCGAGCAGCGGAGGATCTTCGGCATGATCCCCGGGCTCGGCGGCGCGGAGTTCCTGCGCTGGGGGTCGATCCACCGCAACAGCTACCTGAACTTCCCAGCAAGGCTCACCGCGTGGGGCGCGGCTCCGGCGCGCGCGGACGTCCTGTTCGCCGGCCAGCTCACCGGCGTGGAGGGCTACACGGAGTCCGCGGCCAGCGGCATCCTGGCGGGCATGAACGTCGCCCGCGTCGCGGACGGGCTCGAGCCGGTCGTGCCGCCGGCGACCACGATGCTCGGCGCTCTCTTCCGTTATCTGCGCGAGGCGGACCCGAAGCGGTTCCAGCCGATGAACTCGAACTGGGGGCTGGTGGATCCGCTGCCGGGGGCCCCTCGCGACAAGCAGGCCAAGCGGGAGGCGCTCGCCGAGCGCGCCCAGACGGACTTCCTCGCTTGGATGCGCGCTCACGACCTGCCGGTCGCCGAGGCCGGGACCGAGGCGCGCGCCGGCGCGGCGGCATCGGCCGTCGCTCCCTGAGCTCGATGAGCGCGCGCCGCCACGCGAGCGAAGTCGACGAGTTCCTGAAGCACCTCGCGGACGAGCGGCAGCTCTCGCCGAATACCGTCCACGCGTACGCCCGCGATCTCGAGCAGCTCCAAGCGTTCCTGGGGGAGTATCTCGGGCGGGACGCCTGGCGCTGGTCCGACGAGGACGTGGACCGGCTGGCACTGCGAAGCTTCCTCGGTTGGTGCGGGCGAGCCGGTCTGTCCAAGCGCTCCGCGGCGCGTAAGCTGGCTGCCGCGCGGACCTTCTTTCGCTTCCTGCACGCGGAAGACCGCGTCCCCTCCAACCCCAGCCGCGCCGTGCGCGGGCCGAAGCTCGAGAAGAAGCTGCCCGGTCATCTCTCGCGCGCGGACGTCGAGGACGTGTTCGCCGCGGCGGAGCGTGCGGCCGGCGAGAACACGCTCGCGGGAACGCGCACGCTGGTCATCCTGGAGCTCCTCTACGGCAGCGGATTGCGGTTGGCCGAGCTGCACGGGCTCGACGTCGGCGGCGTCGACGAGGGATCCAAGACCGTGCGCGTGCTCGGCAAGGGAAGAAAGGAGCGGATCGTGCCGGTCACCGATGCGGCGGTGGCCGCGATCTCCCGCTACGCGCTCCGGCGCGCCGAGGTGACGGACCGGACGGCCGGCGCGCTGCTCGTGAACCCGAAGGGCGAGCGCCTCTCGCGCCGCTCGATCCAGACCGCCGTGCGCCGCTGCTTCGACGCCGCGGCCGGAGCCCGCGGCCTCTCGGCTCACGCGCTGCGTCACACGTTCGCGACGCATCTCCTGGAGGCGGGGGCGGACCTGCTGGCGGTGAAGGAGCTGCTCGGGCACGTGTCGCTTTCCACGACGCAGATCTACGCCCATACCACCAAGGAACGCCTCCTGCGGGTGTACCGGCAGGCTCATCCGCGGTCGACCTGAGGTCGGCGGCGCCCAAGTCTGCCAGATCGGCAGCGGTGCCGTTAGATTCGGACCCCTCGATTGCCCTCCGGTCACCCCATGCCATCTTCCGAACCTCGCCGGCTCGTCCGTTCCACCACCGTCCTCGCGGTTCGACAGAACGGAAAGGTCGCGATGGGCGCCGACGGGCAGGTGACCATGGGCGAGATCGTCGTGAAGAGCACGGCACGGAAGGTGAGGTCGCTCAAGGACGGGAGGTTTCTGGCCGGCTTCGCCGGCGCGGTCGCGGACGCGTTCACCCTCTTCGAGAAGCTCGAGGAGAAGCTCGACCGCTACCCGGCGAACATGACCAAGGCGGTGGTGGAGCTGGCCAAGGACTGGCGCATGGACCGGTACCTGCGGCGGCTCGACGCGCTGCTCGCGGTGGCGGATGCGGATCATCTCTTCATGGTGAGCGGGCAGGGGGACGTGATCGAGCCGGACGACGACGTGCTCGCGATCGGCTCCGGGGGGTCGTACGCGCTCGCGGCCGCACGCGCGCTCAAGGAGAACTCGCCGCTGGACGCAAAGTCGATCGTCCAACGCTCCCTCGAGATCGCGGGAGACATCTGCATCTTCTCGAACCGGGACATCGTCGTGCTCGAGCTGGGTGATGGCGCCACGTCGGCGAGGAAGGGCGCATGAGCCCCCGGGCGGTCGAGCACGCGGCCGACGAGGCGACGGCAGCCGCTGAACAAGGCGAAGAAGGCCCCTGGATCGACGAGCTCACGCCGCGCCAGATCGTCGCGGAGCTCGACAAGTACATCGTCGGGCAGAACGACGCGAAGAAGGCCGTGGCGATCGCGCTCCGCAACCGCTGGCGCCGGCAGCGCGTCGATGACGAGATGCGGCCCGAGATCATCCCGAACAACCTCATCCTCATCGGACCGACAGGGGTCGGGAAGACCGAGATCGCGCGCCGCTTGGCGAGACTCGCCGGCGCGCCGTTCATCAAGGTCGAGGCGTCGAAGTTCACGGAGGTCGGATACGTCGGACGCGACGTCGAGTCGATCATCCGCGATCTCGCGGACATCGCGATCAATCTCGTGCGCGCCGACCGCGAGTACGACGTGCAGGACGTCGCGGAGGACCGGGTCGAGGAGCGGCTGCTCGACCTGCTGCTGCCGGCGACGAACCCCGAGCCGGCCGGTGACGGCGCTCCGGGTACCGCGGTCGAGCGGCCGCAGATCTTCGTCGCGGGCCCCGAGGGTGTCGAGAGCAAGGAAGGCGAGCCGCTCCTGGAGCGGCGGCAGCGTACACGCGAGAAGCTCAGGAAGCTCCTCGTCGACGGAAAGCTCGAGGAGCGGCAGATCGAGATCGAGGTGACGCAGTCACCGTCCATCGAAGGGATGATGATCCCGATGGGCGGCGGTGAAGGAATGGACTACAACTTCACCGAGATGCTCCAGGACATGCTCCCCAAGAAGAAGAAACGGCGGACCGTGTCGGTTTCCGAGGCCCGGCGCATTCTCCTCCAGGACGAGCTCGACAAGCTCGTGGACATGGACGAGGTGGTGAACGAGGCGCTCTACCGCGCCGAGGAGATGGGAATCGTCTTCCTCGACGAGATCGACAAGGTGGCCGGGGAGCGGAGCGGGGCGGGCCCGGACGTGAGCCGCGAGGGCGTGCAGCGCGATCTGCTGCCCATCGTCGAAGGGTCGACGGTGACCACCAAATACGGCCTGGTCCGCACGGATCACATTCTCTTCATCGCCGCGGGCGCATTCCACGTCTCGAAGCCCTCCGACCTCATTCCCGAGCTGCAGGGACGCTTCCCGATCCGGGTGGAGCTCCAGAGCCTCGGCGAGGAGGACTTCATCCGGATCCTGAAGGAGCCGAAGAACGCGCTGCTGGTGCAGTATCGGGCGCTCATCGAGACGGAGGGCGCGTCCATCGAGTTCACGGACGACGGCATCGAGGAGATCGCCAGGATCGCGATGGGCCTGAACGAGAGGCTCGAGAACATCGGCGCGCGCAGGCTCCAGACCGTCATGACGACGCTCCTCGAGAACGTGATGTTCGATCTCCCCGAGATCGCCGTCGGACACGTGAGGGTCGACCGCCAATTCGTCCGCGATCGCCTTGAGAAGGTGGCCAAGGACGAAGATCTGAGTCGGTTCATCCTCTAGCGGGCCCACTTCCCCCACCAGCCCTGAAATGGCCGCACACCGCGATTTTCTTGCGATCACAGATTTCTCCACCGAGGAGCTCCTCGCGCTGCTCGACCGGGCCGCTCGCCTGAAGGCCGGCAAGGACGAGTCGAAGCTCGCCGGCAAGAGCCTCGCGATGATCTTCCGCAAGAGCTCCACGCGCACGCGCGTGTCATTCGAGGTCGCGATGACGCAGCTCGGCGGCCACGCGGTCTTCCTCTCCGACCGTGACAGCCAGATCGGCCGAGGCGAGACCGTGTCCGACACGGCCGGCGTGCTCTCGCGCTATGTCGACGGCATCACGATCCGCACGTTCGCCCACTCCGAGGTGGTGGAGCTGGCCGAGCACGCGTCCGTGCCCGTCGTCAACGCGCTCACGGACCTGCTGCAC
>Ga0105107_10001769_pt1 | contig 14091 bp, 8 predicted proteins | sample PPLLaktember2015_6_FD_79335 | JGI IMG/M metagenome (GOLD analysis project Ga0105107, IMG submission 79335) | Freshwater sediment microbial communities from Prairie Pothole Lake near Jamestown, North Dakota, USA - PPLs Lake P8 Core (1) Depth... | ecosystem: Environmental > Aquatic > Freshwater >...
CGTCGAGTGCCAACCGAGCGAGGCGAGATCGTAGCGCTCGAGGATCAGCGCGATCTCGGCCATCGTCGCGCCGCCGGACGAGGACGGCGGCATCGAAAGGATGGTGTGCTCCCGGTACCGGAATTCGATCGGCTCGCGCCACGCCGCCTCGTAGGCCGCGAGGTCTCCGTGCGTGATGATCCCGCCGCCGCGGCGCATCTCCTCCACGATCAGGTCCGCCGTGCGGCCCCGGTAGAATCCGTCCGCGCCACCGTCACGGATGCGCTCGAGCGTCGCTCGCAGGTCGGGCAGGCGGAGCGTATCGCCCAGCGCGGGCGGCCCACCGCCTCTCGGGAGGAACTGGGCGGCGGAGGCCGGATACGTCGCGAGCAGCCGGACGCGCGAGCCGTCGAGCGAGGAGGCGAGCCGCTCGCGCACCTCGAAGCCGCTCGCGAGCGCGATCGCCGGCGCGAGCAGCTCCGCCCACGGCCGCGTTCCGAAGCGACGATGCGCTGCCCACATGCCGGCGACGCTGCCCGGCACGCCGCTCGCGGTGTGGCCCTCGAGCGAGCCTCTCGTGGCGTTGCCCTCCGTGTCGAGGTACATGTCGCGCGTGGCGGCGAGCGGCGCTTTCTCCCTGAAGTCGAGCGCGGCGGCGGTGCCGTTCGCGAAGCGCACGACCATGAAGCCGCCTCCGCCGATGTTGCCGGCCTCCGGGTTCACCACCGCGAGGGCGAACTGCACCGCCACGGCCGCGTCGACGGCGTTGCCGCCGGCACGCAGGACGTCGATGCCGACCTGCGAGGCGAGATCGTCGGTGCTCACGACCATGCCGCGCTCGGCGGTGACCGGTGCCAGACGGGCCGGATAGGGCCAGTCGCCCGGGAAGGGCCCCGCATGACAGGCAGCGAGGAGAACCGCGACCAGGGCCCACGCACGCCCGGCTTGGCGCGATACCATGCTGGTACTCCGTGGGGAGGGGCGGGCTCGGAGCATGGCCGTGAACCGTGCGGGTTCGGTAAGCTTCGGACTTCGTAAGGTCAGGAGCCTCTTTCTCGACTGCAACCCCACCAAGGCGCAGTCTTCGACATGCGCGACAGCCGCCTCACCGAGCAGCGCAATCCCAGGTCCCAGCGGATCGACCAGCTCGACGCCCTGGGCATCGTCGATCTCATCAACGCCGAGGATCGCATGGTGGCCGAGGCCGTCGGCGAGGAGCGCCAGGCGATCGCGCGCGCCGTCGAGCTCGCCGTGCAGGCGTTTCGCGGCGGAGGCCGGCTCGTCTACGTCGGCGCGGGCACGTCCGGGCGGCTCGGCGTGCTCGACGCGGCCGAGATGCCACCCACCTACGGGACCGACCCCGCGATGGTGAGGGGGATCATCGCCGGCGGATACGATGCGCTCGTGCGCGCACGCGAGGGCGCGGAGGACTCGCCGCAGGCGGGCGCCGCCGCCATGGACGAGGTGGGAGTCCGCGCCCAGGACTTCGTGCTCGGGATCGCCACGTCCGGAACGACGCCGTACGTGCACGGCGCGCTCGACCGCGCCCGCGAGCTGGGCGCGCACACCGGCTTCCTGCTCTGCACGCATCCGGCGCCCGAGCTCGTGGCGAAGCACGACGTGGTGATTGCGCCGCTGGTGGGCCCGGAGGTCATCACCGGTTCGACGCGCATGAAGGCCGGCACGGCGACCAAGCTGGTCCTGAACACGATCACCACCGCCGCGATGGTCCGATTGGGCAAGGTGTACGGCAACCTGATGGTGGACCTGCAGGTGACGTGCGAGAAGCTGCGCGACCGGGGCGAGCGCATCCTCGAGTCGATGCTCGGGCTCGAACGCCCCGCGTCCGCGGACCTGCTCGAGCGCGCCGGTGGGCACGTGAAGACCGCGCTCGTCATGGGGAAGCTCGGGGTCGATCGCGCGGAGGCCGCGCGTCGGCTCGCGGAGGTCGGTGGGGTGGTGGCGCGCGTCGTGGGGACCCTGGAGCCGTGAGCACGCCGTGAGCAACAATCCCGCCCTCCGGTGGGGGCTTCTTGCCCTCGCCGTGCTCACCACCGCGGCGATCGTGGCAGGAGCGTACAATCCGGCCCCGCACTCGGGCGGGGACAACTCGATCTACGTCAGCCTCGCGTACGACATCGCGGCGAACGGATCGTACACGGAGGTCTTCGATCCCGCGGGGTTGCCGCACTCCAAGTATCCGCCGGTCTTCCCGACGATCCTGGCTGCGCTGGTCGCGCTCGGCGCGCGCACCTGGCTGGCGATGAAGTCGGTCGCGGTCGTGGCCACGCTCGCGGCGGTCGCGTTCATCTACCTGTGGTCGGAGCGCCGGGTCGGCTCCTGGGCGGCGCTCGCAGTCGCGCTCCTCTACGGGGCGTCCGCCGCCGTCGTGTACTACAGCCACTGGACGCTCTCCGACCCCGTCTTCGTCGCATTCACGCTCGCCGCCTTCTGGGCCTTCGAAGGAGGGCGGGACGAAGGCTCGACCCGGCCGCCGTGGATCGCCTTGGCCGTCGTGCTGGCTGGGCTCGCGTACTTCACGCGGTCCGCGGGGCTTCCCTTGGTCGTCGCGCTCTTCGCGTGCCTCGCGCTCGAGCGCCGGTGGCGGTCGCTCGGCGTCGCCGCGATCGCGCTCGGCGTGCCCGCCCTTCTCTGGTGGCTGCGCGGACGAGGCGCGCCGGCCTCGTACGCCGCCGAGTTCTGGCTCGTCGATCCGTATCAGCCGACGCTCGGCACGATCGGGTTGCTCGACCTCGTCCCCCGCGCGCTCGCCAACCTGGAGGGCTACATCACCCGGCACGGACCCGGCGGCGTGATCGGTCAGGGTGCCAACGGGGTGGCGTTCCTCGGTGTGGCGATGGTGGTCGCCACGCTCTGGGGCTGGGTGAGGACGGCACGCGAGCGGATCGGCCTGCCCGAGGTCTTCCTGCCGCTCTACTTCGGGCTCATCCTCCTCTGGCCGATCGTCTGGTCCGGCGACCGCTTCGCGCTTCCGCTCTACCCGCTCGTCTTTCTGTACGGGGCCGTGACGCTGCGGGACATCATGCAACGGGCCCCGCGGTTCGTGGCCGCGCCCGTGATCGCCGTCGTCTTGCTGGCGCTGCTGCTTCCGGCCGGCGGCAACTGGTTACGCGCTCGCCAGGAGTCTCGCGCGTGTGCGCGCATCGTCGAGGCGGACGGGCCGTTCGGCTGCTACGGGCCGGGGGTCGCGGCTTTCGTGGAAGCGGCGCGCTGGTCCGGAGAAGCGCTCCCGGACGGCGCGGCGGTCATGACGCGTAAGCCCGGCCACTTCTACGTGCTGAGCGGTGTGCCCAGCCGGACGTTCCCATTCGATCCGACGCCGGACGCGCAGCTCGCCGCCGCGGATGCGCTCGGCGCCCGGTACATTCTGATCGACGAGTGGGACGTGCTCGCGCGGCAGTACGTCGGGGGAGCGGTGGTGCGGCGGCCCGGCGCGTTCTGCTTCGTGCACGCGTTCGGCCAGCCGGGCTCGGGCGGTGCGCAGCTGATCGGCATCTTACCTGCCGATGAGCGCTCGGAGCGGCGGCCCGCCGAGAACGAGCAGGCTCGTATCGCGATCTGTCCGGAGACCTACGGTCGGGACCCTTCCTACTCGTCCTCGTCCGCGTCGTCCGACACGATCCCGTTGCTCGGCGCGCTGGATCCGTAGAGGATCGCGAGCGCGACACCGAACGCGAGATGCTCCAGATAGACACGGTCGTGGGGGTCGATCTCCTCGAGCATGCGCCCCACGAAGGGCAGACGTCGCTGCGGCGCATGAGCCCCGAGGATGCGGATGAGCCCACCCGCCGCGTCCGCGGCATATTCGGCCGAGCCGAAGAGCGCGCCTTTCAGCACGGATGGTCCCGGGACGCGCGGCTCGATCACCGCGCCGTACAGCAGGCCCTGACCGAGGCCGATGAGAATCCGATCCGCCGTATCCCGATCGAAGGCCGGATACTCGGACTCTCCTCGCAGGAAGGGCCGCACCGCTTCGACGAGCAGCGCCGCGGCGGCACCGGAAGCTCCCGCCCACGCCAGCCGTTTGAAGCCCGCCGGTCGGCTCGGTCGCCAGACGTCGAGCAGTCGACCCGCGAGCGCGGCGATGCCCACCGAAACCATCTGTTCGACCGCGAAGCCCTCCGCGCTACCATTCGTCGTACGCGTGTTCGGCGGCACGTTCGGATAAACGCGCGAGGCACGCTCGGCCAGCCCGGCGAGCCGCTTCCACTCGCGGGGAGCGGACGGCCTGCGGCCGCGCTCGAGCGCGTAGCCGACCCTGTACCAGAAGCTCTCTTCCGAGATCATGTGCGATGAGGTGGGGATTGCGTAGAAGGGTGGCGAGCCCCGGGCGTTCGATCAAGCAAGTATCGGGCCTTCTAGCGGCTTGCCTGGTCGGCTTCGCCATGACCGCGGCGCCCGCGCGGGCGCAGGCGCCGGACGAGGACTGGCGCACGCTCGCCACCGAGCACTTCCGCGTCACGTTCCCCGCACGGATGGAGCCGCTCGGCAGGCGAGCGGCGAGCGTCGCCGAGGACGCCTACCGCGAGCTGTGGTCCGCGCTCGTCGACCCACCCTCGGGCGTCATCGATCTGGTGGTCACCGACCACTCGGACGAGTCGAACGGCTACGCGCAGATCGTGCCGTCGAATCGCATCGTCGTGTTCGCTCGGCCTCCGGTCGACGGTCCTTCGCTCTCGTACTTCGACGACTGGATGGAGCTCGTCATCACGCACGAGCTGGCGCATACGATGCACCTCGATCACGTGCGCAATCCCATCGGACGCCTGCTGCGCGCCGTGTTCGGCCGAGCCGAGTCGGGATGGCCGTACTTCCCCGGCGTGGCGACGCCGGGTTGGACGATCGAGGGCCTCGCGACGTGGTACGAGTCCGCGCTCACGTCCGCCGGTCGGTCGCACGGGACGTTCCACGAAGCGGTGCTCCGTACGGCCGTCTTGGAGGGTCGCTTCGAGGGCCTCGGGCAGGCGGGCGGCGAGTCGCCGCTCTGGCCGGGCGGCAATCGCGCCTACGTCTACGGATCGATGTTCTTCGAGCACCTCCTCGAGCGGTACGGCGCAGAGAGGATGACCGCCTTCGTGGATGCGGTGGCGGGTCAATGGATCCCCTACCGCCTCGATTCCGCCGGTCGGACGGCGTTCGGCGTCTCCCTCTCCCAGGCGTGGAGCGAATGGGGCGAAGAGCTGAGAGCGAGATATGCGCTGTTCGACGCCGAGCTCGCTCGAACCGGCCCGGTGACGAGCCCCGAGCGCCTCACCGACGGGGCGCGCTGGGCGTTCCATCCATCCATATCGCCGGACGGAAGCACGCTCGTGTACGCGCGCGCGGACGGACGCTCGGATATCCAGCTGCGGCGCCAGCCGGTCGAAGGCGACGAGTCCGACAGCGAGAGGGTCTCGCGCACCAACGGTCTTGCCACCTACTCGTGGATGCCCGACGGCCGCATCCTCGTCGCGCAGCTGGAGAACGACGGACCTCATCGCGTCTACTCCGATCTCCATGTGATGGACCTGAGCGGGGCGACCGAGCGCCTCACGCAGGGCGCGCGACTCGAGCAGCCGTCGGTGGCGCCCGACGGCACCTGGGCGGCCGCCGTGCAGAACGGGGACGGCACGAACGGCCTCGTGCGTGTCGATCTCGATGATGGTGCAGTGTCCGCGCTCGTCGCTCCGCGCTCGGACGTGCACTGGGCCTTCCCGCGCATCTCACCCGACGGGCGCTGGATCGCGGCGACGCGTTGGGACGTGGGAGCCTATCAGGACATCGTGGTGCTCGATGCGCGCAGCGGCCACGAGGTGCAACGCGTCTCGAGAGATCGCGCGCTCGACTTGGCACCGGCTTGGAGCCCGGACGGCCGCTGGCTCGTGTGGTCGTCGGATCGCACGGGCATCATGAACATCTTCGCGGCGGAGGTCGATACCGAGACCGGGCGGGCGGGAGCGTCACGCCGGCTGACGAACGTGCGCACCGCGGCAGTCTATCCGTCGGTCGGCACCGACGGGCGCCTGTACTTCAGCGGCCATCACGTGGACGGTTGGGAAGCGGAGCGCATCGCGTTCGTCCCCGAGAGCGCCGGACCGGCGGCGGCGCCCGTCTCCCGCTTCGCACCGCCTCCGGCCGAGCCGCTCGCGCCGCCCGCCGCCGCCGATGGCGAGGCCCGATCCTACTCGATCTGGCCCACGCTCCTTCCGACGTACTGGCGGCCGCGGCTCGGCGAGCCGGTCGAGACCGGTGTCCAACCGGGCCTTCCCACGAAGGAGGTCCTCGGATGGCGGATCGGAGCCGAGACCTCCGGGATCGATCTGGTCGGACGCCACGCCTACACGGTCTACGCGCAGGCTATCACGCCTCGCGGAGAGATCGAGGGCGGGGCGTCCTACTCCTACCGCGGCTTCGGGAACCCCGTGCTCTCGCTCGCCGCGGAGCAGCGCTGGAGCTCCGGTGGTGCGTTCCTCACGGGCTCGCTGCCCGACACGCTCTTTCTTCTCGATCGTGATCGAACGCTGAACGGGTCGATCGGTCTCGTATCGGCGGCGTGGCGACGCAGACTCTCGCTGACCGTGGGAGGGGGCCTCATCTGGCGGGAGCGGCGAGCCCTCGACGCGGCGCTCGCCGACAGGGTGACGCTCGCCGACCCGAACCTCCGGCTGGCGGAGGGCTGGGTGGCGGTCGGGTACTCGACCGTGCGGTCGTTCTCCTTCCAGACCGGTGGCGCACGCGGCTTGTCCGCCACCATGCAGGTCCGCTCGCGGCGCGAGCTCGGACTCGCGGGCGACGAGATCGGCGTGGTGGGTGAGGACCTCACGTTGGCCGATCTCACCGGGCGGGCCCGTGGCTACCTGCCGCTGTGGGGCGGAGGCCATGCCACCCACGTGCTGGCGGCTCAGCTCGCGGCGGGCTCCGCGTGGGGCCCGGGCGCCCAGCGCGGCCACTTCGGCGTCGGCGGGGCATCGGGCGCTCCCGAGGACGTCACGGGCTTCGAGCTGTTCGGCGGCTCGTACGTGTTCCTGCCGGTTCGCGGATATCCTACGTACTCGCGCTACGGCCGCTTCGCGTGGGCGGCGAGCCTGGAGTACCGCTTTCCGATCTCCCTCCTCAACCGTGGGCTCGGTCCGTGGCCGCTCCACTTCGACCGCGTCGTCGGTGCGGCGTTCGTGGATGCGGGAGACGCTTGGTCTCCCTATCCGAAGATCGGCGCGATCGCGTCGGGCGGTGCCGAGATCACGTTCGGCTTCCTCGCCTGGTACAACACGACGGTCCTGCTGCGAACCGGCGTCGCGGTGCCCTGGGTCGGCGGCGCGGATCCCCAGGTATACGTCCGCATGGGGCTGCCTTTCTGAGCTGATTCCGCGGTACGGAACGTGAAGCTCGGTAGTCGTTCCGCGGTGGCTTGCCACGGTCCCGGAAAACACCGAAGATAACCCGAATCGGCGACGTTTTCGCGACGGAATCCGCACGGATCGGACATCCTCCGGTCACGAGCTTGACCCCCACAAATAGGCCCCGTAATATGCCCGGGCCCAAGATCTAGTAGGTCATCCGGGGCGTTTCCACAGGGCACTCGGCGGCGGGAGCCATCTCCCGCCGCTTTTCCACCTCTATCTCCAGGGTTCTCCACCCTCTTTCCCACAGGAGCCTGCCCGGAAATGACCCGCGTGCACCAAGCCAGAGCCCCCCGTGAAGCGAAGATCTTCGACGACGTGCTTCCCGCCGACTTGCCGCGTCCGGAGCTCACGGACAATGCCCGTCTGGTATTGGAGCGCCGGTACCTGAAGAAGGACGCGACGGGCAAACCCATGGAGAAGCCGGAGGTGATGTTCTGGCGCGTGGCGCGCTCGATCGCCGACGTGGATCGGGACTACGGCGCATCGGCCGCAGGGGTCGACGAGGTGGCGCGCGAGTTCTACGATCTGATGATCCACGGCACGTTCGAGCCGAACTCGCCCACGTTGATGAACGCGGGGCGTCCGCTGGGTCAGCTCTCCGCGTGCTTCGTGCTTCCGGTCGACGACGCCATCTCGAACGGCCAGAGCGGCATCTACGACACGCTCCGGGCCATGGCGCTGGTGCATCAGTCGGGAGGAGGCACCGGGTTCAGCTTCTCGCGCCTCCGTCCCGAGGGCGAGACCGTGCGCTCGACCATGGGCGTCGCTTCGGGTCCCGTGTCGTTCATGAAGCTCTACGACGCGAGCACCGACGTGGTGAAGCAGGGCGGCACGCGGCGTGGGGCGAACATGGGCATCCTGCGCGTCGATCACCCCGATATCCGCAAGTTCATCACCTGCAAGAACGACACGACGCAGATCACGAACTTCAATATCTCGGTCGCGATCACCGACGCGTTCATGGAGGCGCTGGAGAAGGACGAGGACTACGACCTCGTCAACCCGAAGACGAAGGAGGTCGTCGGGCGCGAGAACGCGCGCGAGATCTTCGACATGATCGTCCACGGCGCCTGGCTGACCGGTGAGCCGGGGACGTTCTTCATCGATCGCGCGAACGAGTACAACCCGGTGCCGAAGCTCGGCGAGTACGAGGCGACCAACCCCTGTGGCGAGCAGCCCCTGCTTCCGTACGACGTCTGCAACCTCGGCAGCATCAACCTGGGCGCCTTCGTGAAGCCGGAAGCGCGTTGGGGTGATGCGCCGGAGCACGGCATCGACTGGGAGGGGCTCGCGAAGGTCGTTCACCTGTCGACGCATTTCCTCGACAACGTGATCGACGCGAACGTCTATCCGCTTCCCGAGATCCACGATCTCGCGCAGAAGATTCGGCGCATCGGCCTGGGCGTCATGGGGTGGGCCGACATGCTCGTACGGCTCGGCGTCCCGTACGATTCCGAGGCCGGCGTCGCGCTCGCGCGTAAGGTGATGAAGTTCGTGGACGAGCAAGCGAGGGTGGAGTCTCAGCGGCTCGCCGAGTCGCGGGGTGTGTTCCCGGCGTGGCGCGGCTCCATCTGGGGACCGGATCGCACCGCGGCGCGTCGTGCGGACGGAACCCGCATCCGCCCGCCGCAGGAGCTCCGCAACTGCAACCTGACGACCGTGGCGCCGACGGGGACGATCTCGATCTTCGCCGGCTGCTCGGGCGGCATCGAGCCGCTCTTCGCCGTGGCGTTCATGCGCAACCAGGCCGGGGCGCTCATGCCGGACGTGAACCCGGACTTCGTGCGTATCGCCAAGGAAGGCGGCTGGTACTCCGACGAGCTGATGGAGCGGATCGCCAACGAGGGGCACATCCACTTCGACGAGGTGCCGGGCGACGTGCAGCGGGTCTTCCGCACGGCGCACGACATCTCGCCCGAATGGCACGTGCGCATGCAGGCCGCTTATCAGGAGCACACCGACAGCGCGATCAGCAAGACGACGAACTTCCCGCGCGAGGCGACCGAGCAGGACGTCCGCGAGATCTACGAGCTCGCGTATCAGCTCGGCTGCAAAGGCGTGACCGTCTACCGGGACGGATCGCGCGAGGGGCAGGTGCTCTCGACCGGCAAGACCACGCAGACGGAGGCGGTCGCGCAAGCCGAAGCGAAGGTCTCGGCGCACGTGTCCGACCTCGAGCATCAGCTCGCGGATGCGCGCGAGGACAACCATCGCAAGGAAGTCGAGATCGAGCGCCTCAAGGCCGAGCTCGTCGAACGCGACATGGAGGCCGGCGCCTCGCGGCGTAAGCGCCAGCGCCCGCTCGCGCTGCGCGGTTACACCATGAAGATGAACTCGCCGCTCGGTGACCTGTACGTCACGATCAACGAGGACGAGCGCGGTCGGCCCTTCGAGGTGTTCTGCACGCTCGGCAAGGCGGGCGGCCCTGCGATGGCCGACGCCGAGGCGATGGGGCGGCTCATGTCGCTCGCGCTCCGCTCCGGTATCTCGATCCAACAGGTGAAGGAGCAGGTCCGCGGCATCTCCTGCGACCGCGCGGTCGGCCTGGGCCCCAACAAGGTGCTGTCGGTTCCGGACGCGGTCGGCCAGGCGATCGAGCGGTACCTCGAGGAGAAGGCCGGCGTCCAGGAGGCGTTGCCGCTTCCCGTGCCCTTGTCCCAACCGATGTCCCAACCAATGGCGCAGAGCGGCCGGCAGCCCCAGGCTTCGTACGCCTCATCGGCCAGTGACACCCAGTTCGACATCGGAACCTGTCCGGAATGCGGCACGGGGCACATGGCCTTCGAGGAGGGCTGCAAGAAGTGCCACGTGTGCGGGTACTCGGAGTGCGGATGAGCTGCTGAGGGTGGGCGCAGGCGGCTCGTTCGCCTGCGCCACCCTTTTTTTCAGAGGAGCATGCAGTGCCTCGAGGCGAGCTCTGGGTCCAACCGGTCGGCGATCTGATCATCGCCCGCGTACGAGGTGAGCTGCTCCGCGATTTGCCACGAACGCGTCCTCCAGATCATCCGTGACGCGGGTCGAGGCAAGGTGCTCTACGACACGCTCGAGATGGAGACGCCGCCGGTCGACATCCCGCTGGCGCAGCGCAAGCTCGACGAAGAGCTGGGCGGTGTTCACATCCGCCGCGCGATCGTCGTGCCGAACACGAAGCTCGCCTATCTCGCGCGCTTGGCGTTCGGCGACGGGGACTACCGCGTGTTCTACAACGACATGACGGCGGCCCTCATGTGGCTCTCCGAGTCGTGATCGCCGGACTGCGGGCCGGGCTGCTCGGCGCCGCCGCGACCGCGATGTGCCTCGCCGCCCCGCTCGCGGCCCAGGTCTCCATCCGCGTAGTGGACTCGAGCGGTCGCCCCGTACCGGCCGTTCGCGTAGACGTCTACGGACGGGGCGAGCTCGTCAGCGTGGCTTCGACGTCCGCGGAAGGGGTGGCGGAGCTGAGCACCGAGCGTTGGGCGGAGGCGAGGCGCCTCTCGCTCAGCCATCTCGCGTATCAGACGCTGATCGTGCAGGTCGAGGAGCTTCCCGCCGACGGGGTGATCCGTATCGAGCCGCAGGCAATCCCGATCGACGCGCTCTCCGTCGAGGTGGGGCAGCTGTGCCCGATCGTGGACGAGCCTGAGGCACGGCAATTGTGGTCCCAGGTCGCTGCACTCTACGCGACCGACACGGGCTCTCGGGCGTCGTTCGCTCGCCTCTCCCTGAGCAGGAGCTCCGTGCCAGCGGATCAGCTCCATCGGACGAGCGACGCCGAGTTCATCGACGGGGTCACCACCGGTGGGTGGGGAGCTCCTCCCGCCGGCGACCTCCTACGCGCGACGCTCGAGGAACGCATCGAGCGGGCAGGCTATGCGTGGCTGCCGTTCTCGATCGATGGCGGTACGATTCGCGCGAAGGGGTGGACCTATCCCCCCCTCGATGTGAGGGCGGCGTACCACTTCGCGAGCCGCTCCTTCGGTGCGCTCCATGACTTCGCCGTCATGAGCGAGTCGGACGAGCAGACCACGCTCGTCTTCTGTGGGAACGGCCGCGCCAACGGCGCCGATATCAACGGGACGATCGCTCTGGTTCCACGACGCGCGTTTCTGGACGCGGAGTGGCGGTTCGAAACCGGCGATCCAGACGAGGGTGCCGGCGGGTCGGTGACGTTCGCATCCTTCATCGAACGGAATGGCTCACTGCCGCACCTCGTGTCGTCGCGAGGGCTCTTCTATCGGCACAACGGTGTCGAGCCGCTCTATCCGGATCTGCCGCGCACGTACATGCGCGAGATCACCGCGAACGTCCGCTGGCACCTACTCCTGCCCGGCGAGCAGCAGCCGTGCGTCGGCAGCGTGGCCTTCTGGGACGATTCGCCTCCGCCGGCCGATTCGGACGGCGGAGGGCTCGTCGCGTGTGTGGCCGAGCATTGGGGACGAGAGTAGCGCGCCGGGCAGCGAGCCGCGTCAGGCCGTTCGGTCGACCTTCTTGGTTTCCAGCAGGCTGAAGATCCCTTCCTCCCTGAGCACGCGCATGCCCAACCGCTGCGAGGAGATCCCGGGACGCAGGACGTAGTCGAAGCGAAGCCGTCCGTCTTCTTCGTTCGCTTCGAACCGGCGCAGGTCCACCCGGCCGGAGCCACGCATACCTTCGCCCAGCTCGATCAAGTGCGAAGAGACCATGAAGAGGCTCTCGGGCCGGTCGATGAATCCTTCGAGCACCGCTCGTGACGCGTCGAGCGCGTCCATCACGTTCGTGCCCTTGAAGGGCTCGTCCATCATGGCCACCACGCGCAGTCCGTCGGTCACGGCCTGCACGATCGCCTTCACGCGCAAGGCCTCCGCACGGAAGAAGCTCACGCCGCTTCTCACGTCGTCGCTGATGTTGATCGAGCTGAACAGCCGCTCGCACGGCGAGAAGCGGAACGACTTGGCCGGCACCGCCATGCCCACGTGCGCGAGGTAGAGCGCGATGCCGCACGAGCGGAGGTAGGTCGTCTTGCCGGCCATGTTGGGGCCGGTGAGGAAGAGGACGTGCTGCGACTGGCCAAGGCGCACGGGGTTCGGCACCGCGCTGGAAACGAAGGGATGAGAGACGCCCTCCCCGGTAATGCGAAGCGGACCCGGCTCGACCTCCGGAACGACCCAGCCGTAGCGGTCGCAGGTGTCCGACATCGCGACCAAGGCGTCGATCTCGTAGACGAGGTCCAGCATGCGATCGAGCGTCACGCGCTCGTGCACGCGGAAGAGCCGATCGACGCGAATCACGCGCAACGCGCCGGCACCGGTTTCGTCCCGGGCGGTGATCGTCCGGAATGCGGGCCGCTCGATGAGCGTCGCCAGCTCGGCGAGCAGCGGCGCGATGTCGCCGGCCGCTTCCGCGGCGCGAAGGTCGGGATGAGCGACGAAGTGCTCAACGCTGTGGATCAGCTTCGAGGCGAGCTGCACGCCCCGGTAGATCTTCGCGTAGGGCCGGAAGTCTCCGAAGCGGAGGTTCATCGCCTCGACGAGGAACGGGACGCCGTGCTCGGCGCTCACCAGGGGAAGAGATCCGGTGAGGTACGATTGGACCTCGTGCGTGACGAGCGTCGACGGCAGCCGGTCGAAGACCGGACGGCGGGCGCGCACGAAGGCGAGAGACTCCTGCACGGCCCGGATCCGCTCCGCCTTGTTCAGCGGCTTCCTCATCCGCGCGGCGAGAACCTTCGCCCCCCCTAGCGTACGGGTGGAGTTGCACAGGTCGTACAGGCTCGGCCCCGAGGCGGCCTCGAAGATCTCGAGGTCCCGGTAGGTCTGGGCATCCATCACCATCTCGTCGGGATCGACGGTGGACGGGCGGGCTACGACCGCCTGCACCTCCGGGATGCGTAGCAGGATCATGCAAGAGAATCGGGAGGCACCGCGCGTAGGGCAATGCCCGGTGTCCCTGCGCGACAGGCTGTGCGACCCCACGCCGTGGCTGGTGTAGTCAGGAGCCGAGAGTGTGGCGCCGCGACGCTCCCCTGCTTTCCTTACTCGTTCATGACCGCCGCCGACCGCCCCCCCAAGCCGAACCGACGCCGCCATGTGCTCGTCTTGGCTTGCGCCCTGCTCGCCGGAGGGGCGGCTCCTACCGCGGCCCAATCGCCCGCTCGTGACCCGGTGCTCGACGCGGACGCGCTCTACTTCGACGGCCGTGTCGAGGAGGCGTGGGCGCTTCTCAATGATCATCTGGAGGCGCACCCGGACGACTACGATGCGCTCTGGAGAGCAGCACGAGCCGGCGTGGTCGCCGGCGTGCTGAGGGAGGGCATCACCTCACAGAACGAGCGCCTCGATCCCGCCATCGTGCTCGGCGACCGCGCGGTGGCGCTCCGCCCCGATGGCATCGACGGGCTGTACTGGCGCGGAGCGGCCGAGGGCCGGCGCGCCCTCAACGCCGGCAGCAACTACGCGGCCCGCCTGGTCCAGCGCGTGTACGACGACGCGCACGCGATCCTCGCGCTCGACTCCCTGCACGGGGGCGCGTACAACCTGCTCGGCCGCGTCAACTACGAGATCATGGACCTGCCGCGCATCTCCCGCTTCTTCGCGCGCCGGCTGGTGGGCAATCAGGCACTGCACGACAGCAGCTGGGAGGATGCGGAGACGTACCTCGCGCGGGCCGCGGAGCTCTGGCCGGACAACGTCCTCTTCCAGCTCGATCTCGGCGATCTGTACCAGCGGCGTGGTCGCGACGACGAAGCGCGGGA
>Ga0105107_10001771_pt1 | contig 14083 bp, 17 predicted proteins | sample PPLLaktember2015_6_FD_79335 | JGI IMG/M metagenome (GOLD analysis project Ga0105107, IMG submission 79335) | Freshwater sediment microbial communities from Prairie Pothole Lake near Jamestown, North Dakota, USA - PPLs Lake P8 Core (1) Depth... | ecosystem: Environmental > Aquatic > Freshwater >...
AGAGGTTTTTGCTTTACTATGATAAGCTGCAATAGATGCTGCATTCTTTAAAATATTTTTTGGAATACCTTCTTTTACATTTTCATTTTTAAGTACAACATGAGAGCCTGAAACACTTCGTGCATGAAACCAATAATCATTTTGTTTTGCAAATTTCAATGTAAGCTGATCGTTACTTTTACTATCTTTTCCAACATAAACATTATATTTGCTGTGAAGCAGATAGTGCCGGAATTTATTTTTAAGGTCATCTTCCGGTTTTTTATCATCTTTCGGTTTTATTTTTAATTCTTTCATAATTGATTTGTAATCTTCATGTGTTTCTGCTTTAATGAATTTTTCTTTAATGTTTTGCATTTCGTTGTATTTTACTTTTAAATTTTTCATTAATTGCTTTGATTTTTCAAACCGGACTTTTTCATTTCGTGCTTTATTAAAATAAAATTCAACATTTTGTTTAGGAGATAGTTTCGGATCGAGTTTAATTAAGATATTACTATTATCATTATAAATATCCTGCAACTCAAGTTGTTTTAATCCTTTAGAGAAATTACTAATATTTATGAGAAGCAGATTTCCTGTTTTATTGTATTCCTTTTCTTTTGTTCCTATTTCAATCCCTGACTGAACATTATTCAACTTGGATGATATTTTTGTCAATTCCCGATCGATATACTTTTCAATTACTTTTTTATAATCAACAATTCTTTCTCTTGAAAATTTCTGAATTAAGAAATAATTCAAAGCTCCGGAAACATTAGTAAATTCTTCTTTCTCTGTGAAAGAAAATATTTTAAATGTAGTAATTCCCAGGTTCACTTCATTTGTATCTTCATCAATAAAAACTGCAGGATTATTTACTTTAACTTCATTTATGATCTTTAGAATTATATTGCATGGGATTTTTCCTGTATCATTTTCAAATCTTAATTTGGCTTCATTTATAATTTCTCTGCCAATTATAGGATAAGTTTTTTTTATGGTTTCTGAATCAATCACATCTTCGCTAATTTTTAAATCATTAAAAGTCTGGATGAATTTATGATGTGAAACTTCATCTCTGAATCTGTGCAATAAATTCTTATCTACCTTTTTGAAACTATTTATTTCATCCGAAAGAGAAAAGAAATTTGTGTATTTACCTCTAACTGTAAAGTAAAAAGAAGTTTTATCAGATTTTATATTGATTATCCTGTCCAGTTCAGATATTTCAACAGAATTAATTTTTGTGGGCAAATAAGGTTCAAAAAAATTAACTAAATTTTTCTTAGGTACATAAGTATTTTTTTTTATAATAATATATGGAACTCCGGGATTAACAGATATTTCCATGGATAATTCATCTTTATCTTTTAAAAGAAGAAGAACAAGCTTATCTTTTTCAAATGAAAATACTCTGGTAATTACATAGTTCTTAATTTCTTTATTAAGTTCAACAGCCAGCCGGTTGAGAATGAAATAGTTCTTAAACATAGTTCATTGACGAATTAAATAATTTTTTTAATGTCAATAATAATGATAATCACTTTAAGTTGTTTAAGAAATGGTCATTTGATATATTTCGAACAATGAAAAACATACTTCAAAAGCCGCTGGTAAGAAAAATTCTTCTCTATCTTTTTGCATTTATTGTTATTGTTTTAGTGATGGATCATGTGGTTTTTCCGTGGTATGTAAGCTCACCGGAAGTTAGCGTTCCAAATGTTAAAGGATTGTTTGAAGAAGAGGCTATAAGCAAATTAGATGAACTAAATCTTCAACCAATTATTGGTGATACCACTTATGATGAGAAGTACAAGAAGGGAACTATCGTTTTTCAGAAACCTATAGCAGGTGAAACAGTTAAAGAAGGAAGACGAATTTATCTCTTTATAAGCGGTGGAGAACCTGTTGTAACTGTTCCGAATTTAAAAGGAAAATCCATTCGAGATGCTAAATTAACCTTGGAAAGAATCGGATTAAAGCTTGGGACAATTGATGAAGTCCCTTCCAATAATCCAAAGGATATGATTTTTGATCAGGAATTCGCAGAAGGAACACGTGTTCAAAAAGGTTCATCAGTTGGAATTTATATTAGCATAGGTGAAGGAGAAGGCAGCATTGAAATTCCGGATCTTGTTGGAAAATCTCTTTCTGAAGCTGAGAGAATTCTTATAGATAATTCTTTAATTGTTGGGAAAATTAATTACCAGAGATCATTTTCGCTATTACCTAATACAGTACTTGATCAATATCCAAGTAAAGGAAATAAAGTGAATCCGGGTGATGCGGTTGATCTGTTCATAACTAAAGCAGCAGAACCCGGACAGAAAGAGGTAATTGAATAAATGCCTGTACTAGCACCTTCAATATTAGCATCGGATTTTACAAATCTCAGTCAGCAAATCCGTTTGGTTGAAATGGGACGCGCAGATTGGATTCATTGCGATATTATGGATGGCAATTTTGTACCGAACATATCATTCGGCCCAATTATAGTTGAAGCGGTAAAAAGGATTACAAAGCTTCCTGTTGATGTTCATCTTATGATTAAAAATCCTGATAATTATATTGAGAATTTTATTACTGCCGGAGCATCAATAGTCTCAATCCATTATGAAGAAGATGTTCATTTGAACAGAACCCTTAGCAGGATTAAAGAACTTGGTGCAAAAGCAGGTGTAGTTATTAATCCATCAACACCAGTTAACTCTTTAAAAGATATTGCAGAATATGCTGATCTTGTTCTTATTATGTCTGTAAATCCCGGGTTTGGCGGACAGACGTTTATAAAAAACTCACTGCGAAAGATTAAAGAAGCTGTAAAGCTAAGAGGGGATATGAACGCAAACTTTATTATTGAAGTTGATGGAGGAATTGACTTAAAAAATGTTTCAAATATTCTTTCAGCAGGCTGCGATGCTTTTGTAATAGGTTCGTCAATATTTAAAAGTGAAGACATTACAACCACAACTCTTGAATTTAAAAACCTGATCAGCAGTGAAAAGAAAATTATCACTTAGATTTTTCAACTATTTCATTTAAATAACAATTGATAATCCAGATTAATGAACTTAACGAAGGTTTTACTTATCAAACCGGAGATCAAAAAAAATCTCCTATAATTAGACTTACACTTTCAAATATAGATCAACCTCATCAAAAGAAACTTTCCGAAATTTGTTTAAAGAATAAAATCACACTACACAAGGATGATAGAAAAGAAGTTTTAACGGTTTCATCTGATAACTTTGGTATATTGCTTCATGATATTGAAAAATCTGATATGAAACATTTATCCAATGAAATAAAAAAGACCTATTTGCAATTTAAAGATTATGATAAAATTCCAGTCAGGATTGGTGAAATTAAGTTTAAACAACCAGTTATAATGGGAATATTAAATGTAACCCCGGATTCATTTTCAGATGGTGGTAAATATTTACTTAAAGAACAAGCTGTTGCTCATGCAATTCAAATGCTGAATGATGAAGCAGACATTATTGATGTTGGAGGAGAATCAACAAAACCTGGTTCTGATCCTGTTTCTGAAGATGAAGAACTTAGAAGAACTATTCCTATTATTAAGGAGATACTTAATAAAAAGACTGATGCTCTGATTTCTATTGATACAACAAAACGAAACGTTGCTTTCGAAGCTTGTAAAGCAGGTGCGAGAATTATTAATGATATCAGCGGATTAACATTTGATCCCCGAATAGCTGAAGTTGCAAAAGAATATTCTGCAACACTTGTTATAATGCATATCAAAGGAACTCCAAAGAATATGCAGATTAATCCTGTTTATGATGATCTTATTTATGAAATATATGAGTTCCTTTATAATCAAACTCAAAAAGCAAAAGATGCCGGAGTAAAAAATATTATTATTGATCCGGGAATTGGTTTTGGAAAAAAAGCAGAAGATAATTTTGAAATTTTAAGAAGATTACCTGATTTAAAAAGTCTTGGTTATCCAATATTAATTGGTTTATCGCGCAAATCATTTCTTGGAAAATCTTTAAATCTCGATATAAGCGAAAGAGATACAATAAGTTCGGTAGCAGAAGCACTTGCTATCAGAAATGGTGCAAAGGTAATCCGGACACATGATGTTGCCAATGCAGTTAGAGTAAGGCAGCTTTTAAATTATATTTATTCTAATTAAACATGTTCGATCTTTTCAAAATAGGGTTTATAACAGTAACATTTATTGATCTGATTGACATAACAATTGTTGCCTTCATTGTTTATAAGTTATACACTATTCTTAAAGGAACAATTGCCGCTCAAATATTTGTCGGATTAATGATAATTCTTGTCCTTTCTTTTGCATCGCAGGCAATAAATCTCAAAGCTTTAAGCTGGCTTTTAAAACTTATTACTGATATTTGGGTAATAGCTTTCCTTATTTTATTTCAACCGGAAATAAGAAGGTTACTTGTATTTGTAGCAAAAAATCCTTTCTTTAATCTTTTTACAAAACCGGGATCTTCTGAAGCTGCAGCTATAATTACTGATGCCGCATTTGAATTATCGCAGCATCAGCATGGTGCCCTGATCATTGTAATACAATCTACAGGTATAAGAGGTTTTGCAGAAACAGGCGAAATAATAAATGCAAGACTTAACAAATCATTATTAACATCAATATTTTTCCCGCGCTCACCCTTACACGATGGTGCGGTTGTTATTAACAGTAATATAATTGAAGCGGCACGTTGTACCTTGCCGCTTTCTCAAACAACTACTATTGATGGTGAAGCCTTGGGGATGCGTCATCGCGCAGGGCTTGGAATTTCTGAGCAAGCTGATGTAATTGCAGTTATTGTTTCAGAAGAAACAGGAGCAATTTCTGTTGCAGAAGAAGGAAAGCTTACCAAAGGATTATCAAAAGAAAATCTTAAGCAAAAATTAATTAAAACAGTTGGGCCTCAGCAATCAAGAGGTTGGAGAAGCTTAGTTGAACAGTACATCAAGGAAAAATAAAATTTGTGCTGTTATTCCTTTTTATAATGAAGAAAAAACTATAAGGGAAATAATTGAAAAGACTCTGGATTTTGTTGATATTGTTATATGTATAGATGACGGCTCAAATGATAATTCAAATAATCTTGTTCCTGTAAATGAGAGAGTTATTGTTCTTAAAAATGATTTGAATAGGGGAAAGGGTTATTCTCTTAAGAGAGGAATAAATAAAAGTATTGAGCTGAATTCAGATTTTACTCTAACATTAGATGCAGACTTTCAGCATCAGCCCGAATTAATTACTTTATTTATAGAAAAACTAAATAACTTCGATATTGTTATCGGCAACAGGATGCAAGACACTAGTAATATGCCGCTTCAAAGAATTTTAAGCAATAAGATAACTTCAAAACTACTTAGTATAAAAACTAAAACAGAAATTTTAGATAGCCAGTGTGGTTTCCGTGGTTTCAGAACAAACATGCTGAATTTGATCTTACCAACATTTGATGGTTATGAAGCTGAAAGTGAAATGCTTGTTAAAGCAGCAAAGCATAAACTTAAAATTGGTTATGTAATTATTCCTGCTATTTATGGAAATGAAGAAAGTAAAATGCGTCCTGTTAAGGCAATTAAAGGTTTTATAAAAGTTTTATTAACCTGAATTTTATGTCAAAGAAATGGGAAATAAAAGGTCTTAATAATCAAAAACTATTTTGTGATTCAGGAAAGATAATTCTTAATACACGAATTGAATATCTACTTGACATTATTAGAATATTTTTTGAAAATGAAACAGAAGAGAATCTGCATAATATAAGAATAGCATTAAGAAGAGTGAGATATAATATGGAGTTGTTTACTTTATGTTTTGATAAAAAGAAATTTTTAATTTTCTACAAAAGAATTGAATTTCTTCAGGACTATTCGGGGAAAATCAGGGATCTCGATATTTTATCACAAAATATCCAAGCGATGAAAGAGGCGAAAATAAAAATAACCAATGTTGTATTTAACAGGATAAATGAACAAAAAAAAAATTTAAAAGAAACTTTAAAGCTTGAGTTAATGAAATTTATACATAGCAAGGCTTTAAGTAACTTTCAAAAACTTCTTAATTAATAAATCAGGGAGATACTAAGATGAAGCTGAAATATTTCGCACATTCAGCATTCCAAATAACTACCGTTAACGGTAAGAAAATCCTGATTGACCCTTTTATTGACGGGAACCCAAATGCAACAGTTAAATCGAAAGACCTTACAGCAGACTATATTATCGTTTCGCATGGCCACGGCGATCACTTAGGAGATTCATTTAAGATAGCAAATAAATCCAAAACACTTTTCATTTGTGTAAACGAACTCGCCAACTACTGTATTGATAAAGGTTTTAAAGCTCATAATATGCACATTGGCGGTGCACATAATTTTGAGTTTGGAAGAGTGAAATTTACAATTGCTCACCATGGTTCAATGACGCCTGATAAAACTTATGCAGGTGAGCCATCCGGAATTATTTTAACTATTGAAGGAAAAAATATTTATCACACAGGCGATACCGGATTGTTTTACGATATGAAACTAATTGGCGAGATGAATTCAATTGATTATATGCTACTTCCGATTGGTGATAATTATACAATGGGTATAACAGATGCAGTAAAAGCAGTTGAGCTGGTTAAACCTAAAGTCGCAATTCCAATGCATTACAATACTTTTCCTGTTATTAAAACAGATCCTTTTGAATTTAAATTAAAAGTCGAAAATGCCGGATTCAACTGCCTGGTAATGAATTTTGGTGAAGAGATTGATCTTTAATTTTTATTTTGTTTGCTGTTTTCAACAAACTTTTTCTAATGTATCTTTGCAAGGAAAATAATACTGAATAAAAAAATAGTGAGAGCTTATTGGCTAAAGTAATTGCAGTAGCTAATCAAAAGGGAGGTGTTGGTAAAACAACCACAGCAATTAATGTTTCATCTCTTTTGGCAGCGGCGGAAAGAAAAACATTACTTCTTGATATCGATCCCCAGGCAAATTCTTCTTCCGGATTGGGAGTGAGCAACCAGAATCCATCTGTGTATGAAGTTTTAATTGGAGCAAACAACATTGAAGAAGTAATAATAAATACGTTTATGCCTTTTATGGATTTGCTTCCATCGAATATTAATCTTGTCGGTGCAGAAATTGAAATGGTTGATTTTCCCAGCAGAGAAACACTTTTAAAAAAAGCTCTTATAAATGCAAAAGATAAATATGATTTTATAATTATTGATTGTCCGCCTTCTCTTGGACTATTAACACTAAATTCCCTTACTGCTTCTGATTCTGTTCTTATTCCTGTTCAATGTGAATACTTTGCACTTGAAGGACTTGGACAACTGCTTAATACAATCAATATTGTAAAGCAGCATTTTAATAAGGATTTAGCTATTGAAGGCGTTTTGTTAACAATGTATGATTCAAGATTAAGATTATCGCAGCAGGTTGCAGAAGAAGTGAGAAAATATTTTGGAGATAAAGTTTTTAAAACAGTTATTCACAGGAACGTCAGAATTTCTGAAGCGCCAAGTTTTGGAAAGCCGATAATTCTTTATGATGCAATTTCAACTGGTTCTAAAAATTATATGGCTCTTGCCTCCGAATTGCTTGAAAGAAATGAAATCAAAGTAAAACAAAACTAAAAGATGAGTAAAATGAAAACAGGTCTAGGCAGAGGATTAGATGCATTAATCAATCCACAAAGACTTAAAGAATCTGAAGAACCTGTTGTTGATTTTTCAACTCTTCAAAAAGATGATGGAGAAAAGAATGATGTGCTTGCAAAAATCCCGGTAGGACATATTTCTCCAAATCCATTTCAACCAAGAAATCATTTTGATCCCGAAGCTTTTGAAGAATTAAAAAAATCTATCCTATCAAATGGACTTATTCAGCCAATCACTGTAAGAAGAAAAGGACCAAATATTTATGAACTGATTTCTGGTGAAAGAAGACTTAAAGCCTGCAGTGCAATTGGGATGAAAGATATTCCGGCTTACATCATTAAAGTTGATACTGATGAAGCAATGCTTGCTCTTGCACTCATCGAAAATATTCAGAGAGAAAAGCTAAACCCCATTGAAATTGGAATTGCCTATAAAAGACTGATGGATGAATGTCATCTTACACAGGAACAAATTGCTGATAAAGTTGGAAAGGATAGAACAACAGTAGCAAATACAATCCGTTTGCTAAAGCTTCCTCAGGAATTACAGGACAGCTTGATTAAAGAAGAAATAACTTCCGGTCATGCAAGAGCTTTAATAAATCTGCCAAGTGCAGAAATGCAGCTTGAAGCTTTAAGAAAGATAAAGGAAAATAATCTTTCAGTAAGAAAAGTTGAACAATTGGTTAGAAAAATAATTGATTCGCCTGAAGTAAAGAAGAGATCTCTGTCATTTACAACCCGGACTTCATCAAATACCGAGATGAGAAATATAGAAGACAAGCTTCAAAAAGTTTTTGGGACAAAAGTTATGTGCAAACAAAAACAGGACGGCTCGGGCGAAATAGTAATTGAATTTTACTCAACAGATGAATTGGAAAGACTCTTTGAACTTTTTGAAATCATTAATAAAAATTACAGTTAAGAGTTTATTTCTGATCTTTTTTTTTGTTGAAGTTTTATTTTCACAACAAGATACAACTCTCACAGAAGAAACCGATACTGCATTTATTATGCAAAAATCTCCTTGGTTAGCTGTATTGCAAAGTGCAGTTGTTCCTGGTCTTGGACAAATTTATAATGAATCTTACATCAAAGCTCCGATTATCTGGGGAATTGCCGGGTCGCTTGTTTATGGTTGGATTTATAATGATGATTTATACAAGAAAGGTAAGATACTCTATATTCAAAATCCGACTGAGAATTACAAACTTTACAGAGATTTTTATCGGGATCAGCGTGACCTATTTACAATATATATGGGACTTGTATATTTTCTCAATCTAGTTGATGCCTATGTTGATGCGCAGCTTTTTGATTTTAATGTTGAAGAAAATTTCCTTAATAAAACTCCAATGATAAATTTGAGGATAAATTTTTAATCAGGTTATATATTATGAAGAATATCGTAGTCTGTAAAAATTGTGGTTCTGAAAATCCTTTTTACGGACTAAATTGCAGTACTTGTAAATCCTATCTGCGTGAAAGAATCTATAATATTGATCTCTGGAAAACAGTCAGCCTTTTAATTGAAAGCCCTTCAAAAGCTTTTCAATCAATTATTTATTCCGAACATAAAAATTTTCTTATTCTTATTGTAAGTCTTCTTTCGGGTAAGATGATGCTGAATGGAATTTTCCTGAGAATATTTTTCTTAAAAGAGAATTCTCATTTATCAAATGACATCTCAAATTATTTAATCACTCTTGTTCTTACAGTTGTGTCATTTCTTATAATTTCATGGTTATATGGTAAGATTTTAGAAAGAAAGAAAATAAAAACAAGATTCCCGGATAACCTGGCAATAATTACTTTTTCTTTTCTTCCTTTTACATTCGGCTTCATTTTTTTATTTCCAATTGAGTTGATTTTATTCGGCGAATATATCTTTTATTTTTCGCCTTCTCCATTCCATATAAAAGAAACACTTGCTTATACTTTATTGATATTTGAAATACTCTTATTACTTTGGAGTTTGTTTTTAACTTACAAAGCGATTAACATACAAACAGGCAATAAGATTTTTTCAATTACAACATCACTTGTAATTCATACTATTTACAATTTATTTTTATATCAAACAGCTAAATTATTATTCAGATAATTAGTAATCGGGTTGAACTTATGAATAACATTTTTGAGAAAGAAAAAGAACTTTTTATTTCAACATATAAAAGAATTCCAATTGATATCGATCATGGGGAAGGTATTTATTTATATGATTCGAATGGAAAAAAGTATCTCGATTTCTTTGCCGGCCTTGCTGTGAATGCTCTTGGTTATTCACATCCTGATATTAACAAAGAAGTGAATAAACAAATGTCCCGGTTTTCTCATTTATCAAATTATTTTATTACAGATGTGCAAATTCAATTTGCTGAAAAACTGCTGAAGTTTTCCGGTATGTCGGGAATATTTCTTAGTAATAGTGGAACTGAAGCAGTTGAAGGAACAATCAAGCTAATCAGAAAACTTAAAGGACCAGATAAAAAAATATTTTCTTTTACGGGATCATTTCATGGAAGAACGTATGGTGCATTAACATTAACGTCAAATGAAAAATACAAACAGGGATTTGAACCATTATTGCCAGGTATTTCAATGCTCGAATTTAATAATTCAAGTGATCTGCTGAAGAATATTAATTCTGATACCGCTGCTGTATTTATTGAATTAATCCAGGGAGAAGGCGGAATATTTCCTGCATCTGAAGAATTTGTAATAAATATCGAAAAGCTAAGAAAAGAATTTTCTTTTATTCTTGTAATTGACGAAGTACAATCAGGAATCGGGAGAACAGGCAAACCATTTTCTTACAATCATTTTAATATTATACCTGATATTGTACTTGCTGCAAAAGCAATTGGCGGTGGACTACCTTTGGGTGCAATACTTGTTTCCAAGGAATTAAAAACTGTTTTATCAGCTGGAAATCACGGAACTACTTTTGGCGGCAATCCAGTATCTTGTGCAGCAGGTAAAGTTGTACTGGAAAAAGTCTTTGAGGAAGGATTATTGAATAAAGTTCAAAAAAACGGAGATTATTTTTTTACTCAGTTGAATAATCTTAAAAAAGAGTTTCCAACAGATATAAAAGAAATACGCGGTAAAGGTTATATGATTGGTATTGAACATTTTAATGAGTGCAGTAATCTTGTTGAAAAATTCAGAAACAGGGGAGTGCTTGTTAATTGTACAAATCAGAATGTAGTTAGGATTTTACCTCCACTTATTGCAGAGAAAGAACATATTGATGTTTTAATTTCAATATACAGAGAAATACTTAAAGAGAATGCATAATTAAGATTTTAATGGATTCATCCAATTAATAATTGCCCCGTACCTTATTCCTTTAGTACTTACTGTAACTTCATTTATTTTAAGAAGGTTTGTTATTTCATTTAAGATTATTGTTCCTGCAAGCAGAACATCCTCTCGTCCCTCAACAACAGATAAGTAATTCTTTTTTATCTCTTCAGAATTTTGCTTTGATAATTCACCGATAAATTTCTCTAAATCATCCTTAGATAAAACCGAACCTTCAATTAAATCCTCATCATAAATTTTAAGATTCTGTTTGATGCATGCTAAAGTTGTAGGTGTTCCAGCAATTGCAATAGCTGTTTCAATATTTTGTATGTTCATAGCAATTTCACTAATCGTTTCCTTAATATGATTGCTGAAGATCATAATTTGTTTTTCAAATGGAGGATCGGAATTAAAATAATTCTCTCTTCCACTCACTGCACCAATCGGAAAACTTTTACGGAATGAAATATTTGCTCCTATTCCAAAAATTATTTCTGTGCTACCGCCTCCAATATCTATAACCAAAAGATTTTTATTAGGTGGATATCCGTTTACTGCACCTAAATAAGAATATCTGGCTTCTTCTTCACCGGTAACAACATTAAGAGTGTAATTAAATTTCTTCCAAAATTCTTCTACAATCTCATTTCTGTTTGATGATATCCTCAAAGCATTTGTTCCGGTTACCAGAACTTTTTCGCAATTATATTTTTTAATTACATCTGCGTACCTGGAAATTACTGCATGCATCTTTTTTATATTTTCAGTTGAAATTGGATTATCTTTCTTCAATCCTCTTCCTATCCTCGGAATGCTGTGGTGATTCTCCAATGTTTTAACTTCAAAGTTGTTTAAATTCACTTCAGCAACCAAGAGTATTATTGTATTGGTTCCTATATCAATTGAGGCAACAGTCATAATTTTTTCCTATTTTCCCAGTGAAAATAAATTAATCTTATGAAATATCTTAGCCGGTCTTCATTATTTATTCTATTTGTAGTCTGCTTATCTGGTTCACTCTGGTTAGGAAGTTATGTTGTTAAGTTGTTTGTTTCATACAGTCTTTTCGAGGAAACGGGATTTGTTCTTAGAGGTTACCTTAATGAAAGTAATTTATCTGAAGTCCTTAAAACAATGCTACCATTGTTTATAACATCATTTGTTCTCTACCTGATATTTTTTGTTTCATTTATTTTATTTGTATTTATTTCAGGACTTAAACTCAAAAAAAATGGATGGCTATTTATCATAACTTTACTTGTTATAATTACCTTCCCATTTGAAGCTTACCTGATGAATATAGATTACGAGATTATAGGATTGATAAGTAATGATTATTTTAATTCTTCAGAAGCAATTGATTTGATCATAAAGCGATTTAAGATATTCAACAGCTTTTCTGTAATTGAGGTATTTTGTTACGTTTCAATTATCTTTCTTTTAATTTTCAAACCATTAACTAAAATAGAATTAAATACTGTTGTATGAAAATAAAAGAAAAGGAATTTGAAGAACTTATCCAGGAATTAAAAGCTGTTGCCGCACAATTGGGAGCAGAAGTCCGGTTCGAAAAAGGAGATTTCAAAGGCGGTTATTGTATCCTTAAGGAAAATAAAGTTATTGTTGTTAATAAATTGGCAACTCTTCAAAGAAAAGTGATTATACTTTCAATGGCTTTAAAAGAGTTAGGTGTTGATCAAATATATTTAACTCCAAAGCTTCGTGAAGTTATTGATGAAATGGCTGAAACAAGATGAAGATAATTTGTATTAATGGTCCTAACCTAAATCTTTTAGGTAAAAGAGATAAGTCCCATTACGGCAAGTTTAGTCTATCTGATATTGAATCAATTATAAAGAAAGAATTTCCCAAAATATCTTTTACTTTTTTTCATTCAAATGTTGAAGGAGAAATAGTAAATATTGTTCAGGAAGCCAATTCAAAATATAATGGTTTGATCATCAATCCCGGAGGTTATGGGCATACTTCAATTGCAATAAAAGATGCACTTGAATTTTGCAGCATTCCAAAAGTTGAAGTTCATTTATCTCATTTAGCAAACAGGGAAGATTATAGGCAAAAACTATTAACTGCATCAGGCTGCAATGGTTATATATCGGGATTTAAGGAGTTTGGTTATCTTGCAGGAGTTTATCTTATTCAAAAATTAATTGAAAATAAAAAGAAGAGTTAAATTTGATTAAGGCAATCGTTTTTGATCTTGATAATACTCTTGTTGATTTCATGAAAATGAAACGACGTGCAATTGAAGAAGCTATACCTGCAATGATTGATGCTGGTTTAAAAATAACCTCCCAGGAAGCTAATAAAATAATTGATGAGATTTATAAAGAGCAGGGAATAGAGTACCAGAAAGTTTTTGATGTTCTTCTTCAACGTGTATTAAGCAGAGTTGATTATAAAATTCTTTCAGCAGGTATTGTTGCTTATCGCAGAGCAAGAGAAGCAGCTTTAATTCCATATCCACATGTTTATTCAACACTAAACAAACTTCTTAAACTAGGAATTAAAATGGGAGTTTTATCTGATGCTCCCGTTAAAGAGGCGTGGTTAAGATTAGCCTTTCTGAATTTCCACCATATATTTGATGTTGTTGTAACTTTTGATGATACAGGTGAAAGAAAACCAAGTCCGGCACCTTTCCTAAAAATTCTTGAAAAGCTCGACGTAAGTCCACAGGAAGCTCTAATGGTTGGTGATTGGGCTGAAAGAGATATTCTGGGTGCTAAAAAGGTAGGAATGAAAACAGCGTTTGCTAAATATGGAGATACTTTTGATACAAAAAGTCATGAAGCCGACTTTGAGCTTGAAGATATAAGCATTCTAATAGATATTATCACCAAAGAAAATAAATTATGATACTTTTGTTAAAGTATTTATTTATAAAATATTATTATTATTGATATTAAAAAGTGGAATAACTATTTTTATCTAAAACTATTAATTAAGAATCAATGAAAGATTTATCAATAAAAAAACTTTATTATTCCATCAGCGAGGTAAGTAAAATTACCGAGATGGAACAATATGTTCTCAGGTATTGGGAAACAGAATTTGAACAATTAAAACCACAGAAAAACAGGGCTGGAAACAGGAT
>Ga0105107_10001772_pt1 | contig 14076 bp, 14 predicted proteins | sample PPLLaktember2015_6_FD_79335 | JGI IMG/M metagenome (GOLD analysis project Ga0105107, IMG submission 79335) | Freshwater sediment microbial communities from Prairie Pothole Lake near Jamestown, North Dakota, USA - PPLs Lake P8 Core (1) Depth... | ecosystem: Environmental > Aquatic > Freshwater >...
ACCCACGGGCATACCTATCTCGCGGGCTGCGCTTCGATGGGCATGGCCGACGGCGGCCATGCGGCGGCGGCGGCTTACTCGCGCCTGCGCCGCGAGCATCACGCGCCCGTGGAGTACCACGTGTTCCCGCGCTCGCCGCTACCCCTCGAACACCTGAACGCCGGCGTCTCCATGGTCCTCCCGCCGCTCCTGCGCGCCTACCTGCGCACCGGCGCCTGGATCTGCGGCGAGCCCGCATGGGATCCGGACTTCAATACCGCCGATTTCTTCGTCCTCCTGCCGCTCGCCAATGTCGCGCCGCGCTACGCGCGGCATTTTCTGGGGACTGTCCCCATTTGACCAAGTGGAACGACCGTCAAATGGGGACTGTCCCCATTTAACTAGGCGTCGCCAGCGTAAACAGCAGCTCCTCCTGCGCCGAGCGCGGCCGGCCGCGGCGCGGCTTTAGGCGCGCGTAGCCGCCTTCGGCATCCATGGCCCAGGCCTGGCAGTTGTCGTCGAGGTAGGACTGCAGGCCCTCGCGGATCACGCGGCGCTTGAGGGCGGGGTCGAGCACCGGGAAGCACAGTTCGATGCGGCGGAAGAAGTTGCGCCCCATCCAGTCGGCGCTCGCCAGATAGACGTCTTCGGCGCCATCGTTGAGGAAGAAGAACACGCGCGTGTGCTCGAGAAAGCGCCCGACCACTGAGCGCACGCGGATGTTCTCCGACAGACCCTCGATGCCCGGACGCAGCGCGCACACGCTGCGTACGATGAGGTCCACTTTCACGCCCGCACGCGATGCGGCATACAGTTCGTCGATCACCTGCGGGTCGAGCAGCGCGTTCATCTTGGCGATCACCCGCGCCGGGCGGCCTTCGCCGGCCACGCGCGCTTCGTTGCGGATGGCCTCGACGATGCGCTTATGCAGCGTGAACGGCGACTGCCACACGTGGCGCAGCTTCCCCGCGCGGCCGAGGCCGGTGAGCTGCTTGAACACTTCCGCGACGTCCGCGCACAGCTCCTCGTTCGACGTGAGCAGGCCGAAGTCGGTGTACAGGCGCGCGGTGCGCGGGTGGTAGTTGCCGGTCGCCAGGTGCACGTAGCGGCGCAGCACCTTGCGCCCTCCCTCGGCCTCCTCGCGTCGCACGATGAGTGCCATCTTGGCGTGGGTCTTGTGTCCCACCACGCCGTAGACCACGTGCGCGCCGACTTCCTCCAGGCGCGCGGCCCAGTTGAGATTCGCTTCTTCGTCGAATCTCGCCATCAGCTCCACCACCACGGTGACTTCCTTGCCGCGGCGCGCGGCGTCGATCAGGATCTCCATCAGTTCGGAGTCGGTGCCGGTGCGATACACCGTCTGCTTGATGGCGATGACGTCGGGGTCCGCCGCGGTGGTGCGGATGAAGTCGATGACCGGCGCAAAGGACTGGTAGGGGTGGTGCAATAGCAGGTCCTGCTTCTTCAGCAGGTCAAACAGGTCGCTGCCCGCCTCGAGCGGGGCCGGCAGCCCCGGCTGGAACGGGGCGTACTTCAGGTCGGGCCGCTCCACCTGATCGAGCACCTCGCGCAGCCGGTAAAGGTTGACCGGACCTTCGACGCGGTACAGGTCGTTCTCGTCCAGGCCGAACTGCTGCAGCAGGAAGTCGATCATCTGCTGCGAGCAGTTGTCCGCCACCTCCAGGCGCACGGCGTTGCCGAAGTGGCGATGCAGCAGTTCGCCCTTCAGCGCGGTGTGCAGGTTCTTGATCTCCTCTTCGTCCACGAACAGGTCCGAGTTGCGCGTGACGCGAAACTGGTAGCAGCCCAGCACCTTCATGCCCGCGAACAGCTCCTCGACGTGCGCGTGCAGGATCGAGGACAGGAACACGAAGGCGAACTGCGTCCCGGCGATGTCGCGCGGCAGGCGGATGACCCGCGGCAGCGCGCGCGGCGCCTGCACGATGGCGGCGCCCGAGCTGCGGCCGAAGGCGTCGCGACCGACCAGCTCCACGGCGAGGTTCAGGCTCTTGTTCAGCACCTTCGGGAACGGGTGCGCCGGATCGAGCCCGATCGGCGTCAGCACCGGGAGCAATTCGCGGAAGAAGTAGTCGCGGATCCACTGCCGCTGCGCCGGCGTCCAATCCTCGCGCCGCGGGAACACCACGCCCGCGTCGGCAAGTGCGGGCAGCAACACCTGGTTGAGCAGGCGGTATTGCTCGGCCACGATGGCATGGGCTTCCCGGCCCACCGCCTCGAACACTTCGACCGGCCCCTTGCCATCGGGTCCGGGCTCGGGCAGGTTGAGCTGGATCTGCTCTTTCAGCCCGGCCACGCGGATCTCGAAGAACTCGTCCAGGTTCGACGACACGATGGTGAGGAAGCGCAGCCGTTCGAGCAGCGGCACCGACTCGTCGGCCGCCTGCGCCAGCACGCGGCGATTGAACGCCAGGATGCCGAGCTCTCGATTGAGAAACTGCGCGGTGGGGAGATCTCGTTTCATTTCGGGGCCGACGCGGGATCGCGGGGCGGGGAGGGGAATTCTACGCTCCCGTTGTGACGGGCAGATGACATCCGGCGCTGCCATCTGCCTGTCACATTGCGTCGCTAGGCTGCGGCTCGGATGTCCGCGCCACAAGCACCTCACACGTCCAAGGGCTACGAAGACGAGCTGCAGCAGGCGCACGCCCTCGTACTGCAGATGGGCGCGCGCGTCGAGCGGCAGGCGCTGGATGCCATCGAGTGCCTGGGCCCGGGATCGGGCAATCTGATCGACCAGGTCCTGCGCCATGAGGGGGTGGTCAACGCACTGGAGCGCACCATCGATGGGCTCGCCGGACAGATCATCGCCAGGCGCCAGCCGACCGCCAGCGACCTGCGCCTGCTGACCGCGGTGCTCAAGGTGACCACCGACCTGGAGCGGATCGGCGACGAGGCGAAGAAGATCGCGCTGCAGGCGCGCAGGATGCAGACGGATGCGACGGCGGGGCTGCCGCGCGGCGTCGAGTTGCGGCGCATGGGCCAGGCCGCCGTCGCCATGCTGCACGGCGCGCTCGCGGCGCTCGAGCGCCTGGACCTCGCGGGCACCACGGACGTGATCCGGCGTGACGCCGAGGTGAACGACGCCTTCCGCGCCATACTGCGCCAGCTGATCAGCTTCATGATCGAGGACCCGCGCACCATCTCGATGTGCCTCGACCTGCTGTTCGTCGCCAAGGCGCTGGAGCGCATTGGCGATCACGCCAAGAACATCGCCGAGCAGACCATCTACGTGGTGAAGGGCACCGACGTGCGCCACACCACGATGTCCGAGATCGAGCAGGAAGTCCGCAGCTAGGCTATGCTGGCCGCGCCATGGCGCGCCAGGAAACGCTTGCCGCGGTAGACCTCGGCTCCAACAGCTTCCACCTGCAGATCGGGCGGGTGGTGGAGGGCCAGATCTACCCCCTCGACAGCCTGCGCGAAGTGGTGCGCATCGGCGGCGGCCTCACTTCCGAGAAGCGCATCGACCGCGCTACGCAGGCGCGTGCGCTCGAGGCCTTGCGCCGTTTCGGCGAGCGTCTGCGCGGCTTTCCGCGCCAATCGGTGCGCGCCGTGGGCACCAACACCCTGCGTGTGGCGAAGAACGCGCCGCAGTTCCTGCGCGAGGCACGCCAGGAGCTGGGCTTTCCCATCGAGGTCATCGCCGGCCGCGAGGAAGCGCGCCTCATCTACCTCGGCGTCGCGCATTCCATGCCGCCGGCGCCGCACAAGCGCCTGGTGATCGACGTCGGCGGCGGGTCCACCGAGTGCATCATCGGGGCCGGCCTCGAGCCGCAGCTCACCGAGTCCCTGTACATGGGCTGCGTGAGCTATAGCCTGAAGTACTTTCCCGACGGCAAGGTCGACAAGTCCCGGCTCAAGGCCGCGGAGCTTGCGGCGCGCCAGGAGCTCTCCGGCATCGCGCTCGCCTACCGCGCCGCCGGTTGGCAGGAAGCCGTAGGCGCCTCGGGAACGGCGCGCTCGATCGAGAACATCCTGCGCGAGAATGGTTTCGCGGAGCAGGGCATCACGCGCGAAGGGCTGGAGCGGCTCAGGAGCCTGCTCGTGAAGGTGGAGCGTGCAGATCCCGCGCGCATCGCGGGCCTGCGGCCGAACCGCGCGCCGGTTCTGCCCGGCGGACTTGCCATCATGGGCGCGGTGCTCGATGAACTGGGGATCGAGGAGATGGCCGTGTCCGATGGCGCGCTGCGCCACGGCGTGCTCTACGACCTGCTCGGGCGCGTGCAGCATCGCGACATGCGCGTGGCGACCGTGACGCAGTTCGGGCGGCGCTATCACGTGGACGCGGCGCAGGCCGAGCGCGTGCGCCGCCTCGCGCTTACCATCTACGACGCGCTCGAGCCGGGGCGCGAGCGCGAGGGCGACGCCGACCGGCAGATGCTCGACTGGGCGGCGGGACTGGCCGAGATCGGCCTGTCGATCGAGCACGCGCAGTACCACAAGCACTCGGCCTACGTGCTGCAGAACGCCGACATGCCGGGCTTCTCGCGCATGGAGCAGCAGCGCCTGGCGCGTATCGTCCTGGCGCATCGCGGCAAGCTGCGCAAGATGCAGGACGAGGGCCTGGAGGCGGCCGACTGGCCGCTGGTCTTTGCGCTGCGCCTCGCCGCGCTGATCCTGCGTCGCCGGGCCGACGTGAAGCTGCCGCTGCTGCGCGTGGCGGGCGACGCCGGCGGCTTCGAGATCGAGCTGGCGCAGTCCTGGCTCGACGACAATCCGCTCTCGGCCGCGGCGCTCGAGGACGAGGCGGGCCATTGGAAGTCCGTGGGCATGAAGCTCGCGGTGAGCGGGCTTTCCGACAAGAAAGTGTCGGTGCTGGGCCGCGCGTAGGGTGGGTCTGGACGCCCTAGATCACGTCCGGCGCCACCACGGCCCGCACGACCACCTGCGCCTCGTCGTCACGCACCCGATTGGTCAGCCACCACAGGCCTCCCTTTTTCACGCTCCAAGGGGATTCCGCGCCCGAGACCAGGAAAGCGGCCGTACGCCCGAGGTCCGGCTGGTGCCCGACCACGATGACCGCCGACTTGCGCGCGGGCCACTCGGCGGCGTGGAGGATCGCTCGTACGGTCGCACCAGGAGCGAGCTCGGCGACAGTCCTGAAGGTCACGCCCAGCGCTGCAGCAGTCTCCTGGGTGCGGCGCGCCGGGCTGGCGAGGACCGTGAACTTCGCGGGCAGGCGCTGCAGCAGCCACGCGGCGACCCGCGCGGCGTGCTTCTGCCCCCGCGGCGTGAGCCGGCGCTCGAGGTCGGGGAATCCATCCTCGGCTTCGGCGTGGCGCCAGAGAATCAAGTCCATATCGGTGTCAACGCCCAGGCGTCAATCCTGTTCCGCGAATATGACGCTTCAGTTAAAATTCCGGCTTCGTTCCATCAGGCGCGTAGCTCAGCTGGTTAGAGCACTACCTTGACATGGTAGGGGTCGTTGGTTCGAGTCCAATCGCGCCTACCAACATCTTGCCAAATATCCAGCTCCCCGACGGCTCGGTGAAGAGTTTCCCGGGTCCGGTCACCGTCGCCGAAGTGGCCCAGGCCATCGGCGCGGGCCTCGCACGTGCGGCGCTCGCCGGCAAGGTCGACGGCACCCTGGTCGATATCGGCCATCGCATCGAGCGCGACGCGACGCTCGCCATCGTCACGGATCGCGACCCCGAAGGCCTGGACCTGATCCGGCATTCCACGGCGCACCTGCTGGCCCATGCGGTGAAGCAGCTTTACCCCGAGGCCCAGGTCACCATCGGGCCGGTGATCGAGAACGGCTTTTACTACGACTTCGCCTACAAGCGGCCGTTCACGCCCGAGGACCTCGCTGCCATCGAGAAACGCATGGCGGAGATCGCCCGCAAGGACCTGCCGGTCGAACGCCGCGAGATGCCGCGCGACGACGCGGTGAAGTTCTTCCGGGAGCGGGGGGAGATCTATAAGGCCGAGATCATCGCGTCGATCCCGGAGAAGGAGACCATCTCCCTGTACGGGCAGGGCGACTGGGTCGACCTGTGCCGCGGACCGCACGTGCCCTCGACCGGGAAGCTCAAGGTATTCAAGCTGATGCGCGTCGCCGGGGCGTACTGGCGCGGCGACTCGAAGAACGAGATGCTCCAGCGCATCTACGGCACCGCCTGGGCAAAGAAGGAAGACCAGGACGCCTACCTGAAGATGCTCGAGGAAGCCGAGAAGCGCGACCACCGGCGCCTGGGCACGCAGTTGAACCTGTTTCACATGCAGGAGGAGGCCCCGGGGCTGGTTTTCTGGCATCCCAAGGGCTGGGCGCTCTGGCAGCAGGTCGAGCAGTACATGCGGCGCGTGTACCGGGAGAACGGCTACCAGGAGGTGCGCGCGCCGCAGATCCTCGATCGCAGTCTGTGGGAGCGCACCGGGCACTGGGAGAACTTCCGCGAGAACATGTTCACCACCGCCTCGGAGAACCGCGACTACGCGCTAAAACCGATGAATTGCCCGGGGCACATCCTGATCTACAACAAGGGCGTGCGCAGCTACCGCGACCTGCCGCTGCGCTACGGCGAGTTCGGGTCGTGCCACCGCAACGAGCCCTCGGGCGCGCTGCACGGCCTGATGCGCGTGCGCGGCTTCGTGCAGGACGACGGCCACATCTTTTGCACCGAGGAGCAGATCCTCGACGAGTGCGTGGCGTTTACGGCGCTGTTGCAGCGCGTCTACCGTGATTTCGGCTTCGAGCAGGTGATCTACAGGGTCGCGACGAGGCCGGCGAAACGCATCGGTTCGGATGAGGCCTGGGATCGTGCTGAAAAGGCCCTCGTGCATGCCATGGAAATGTCGAAGCTGGTGTTCCAGCTGTCCCCCGGCGAGGGCGCTTTTTACGGCCCGAAGATCGAGTACTCGCTGAAGGATGGCATTGGACGGGTCTGGCAGTGCGGCACGATGCAGGTCGATTTCAGCATGCCGGGGCGCCTGGGCGCCGAATACGTGGGCGTGGACAACGCACGCCATACGCCGGTGATGCTCCATCGCGCCATCGTGGGATCGATGGAGCGCTTTCTGGGCATCCTGATCGAGCACTACGCAGGGGCGTTCCCGTTGTGGCTCGCGCCCGAACAGGTGGCCGTGCTGAACATCTCGGAGCACCAGGCGGACTATGCGGCGGGGGTTGCGGCGGCGCTGCGAACGGCGGGATTCCGCGCCATGGAAGATTTGCGAAACGAGAAAATTTCTTATAAGATTCGCGAACATAGCTTGCAAAAGTTGCCCTACCAGGTGGTGGTCGGCGACAAGGAAAAGCAGGCTGGCACAGTGGCCGTGCGCACGCGCGGCGGTGAGGATCTCGGCGCCATGGCGCTGGATGCCTTCATCGCACGCCTCCGGAGCGAGGCGAACGCGCAGTAGCACGGCTGTTTTTTTCAACGGGCACAGGAGCTGTCACTCATCGCACTCGAAAGATCGCAACGCATCAACGGGGAGATCACCGCGCCGCAAGTGCGGCTGGTCGGTGAGAATGCGGAGCAGTTGGGCATCGTGCCGGTGGCCGAGGCGCTGCGCATGGCGGAAGAACGCAACGTGGACCTGGTGGAGATCGCGCCGACGGCGCAACCGCCGGTCTGCAAGCTGATGGACTACGGCAAGTTCCGCTACCGCGAGCAGAAGAAAGCCCACGAAGCCAAGCTCAAGCAGAAGCAGATCCAGGTCAAGGAGATCAAGTTCCGCCCGGGCACGGACGAGGGCGACTACAAGATCAAGCTGGGTAAGCTGATCCAGTTCCTCGAGGACGGCGACAAGGCCAAGGTGACGTTGCGGTTCCGCGGGCGCGAGATGGCGCACCAGGAGTTCGGCGTCAGGCTGCTCGAGCGGGTACGCGCCGACCTGGAGGCCGTGGGCCTCGTCGAGCAGTTCCCGAAGCTGGAAGGGCGCCAGATGGTGATGGTGATCGCGCCGAAGAAAAAGGGCGTGCCGCCCAAGGCGCGACCCAAGGCGGTGAAGAAGGAAGCAGCAAAGCCCGCCGCATAGACGGCGGAGCGAACAAGTGATGGCCGTGGCTTCAAGTGCCCGCGCGGCGGGCCGCCCGGCGTCAAGCTAAAAGAGGGAACAGTCATGCCGAAAGTAAAGACCAAGAAGTCGGCGGCGAAGCGCTTCAAGATCCGCTCTTCGGGCGGCATCAAGCGCTCGCAGGCCTACATGCGCCACATCCTCACCAAGAAATCCACCAAGAGGAAGCGCCATCTGCGCGGCACCACGGAAGTCCACGCCACCAACAAGCGGCAGGTGCGGGCCATGCTGCCGTACGCTTCGTAAGGGGCCGCCATGCCAAGAGTCAAGCGCGGAGTCACGGCGCGCGCGCGCCACAAGAAGGTCCTCAAGCAGGCCAAGGGCTACCGCGGCCGTCGCGGCAACGTGTACCGGGTCGCGAAGCAAGCCGTGATGAAGGCGGGGCAGTACGCCTATCGCGACCGTCGCAACCGCAAGCGCACTTTCCGTGCCCTGTGGATCGCGCGCATCAACGCGGCGGTGCGTGAGCTGGGGATGAGCTACTCGACCTTCATGGCCGGCCTGAAGCGCGCGAACATCGAGATCGATCGCAAGGTCCTTGCGGATCTCGCGGTGCTCGACAAGCCCGCATTCGCCAAGATCGCCAGCCAGGTCAAGTCCAGCGTTACCCACTGACCCCGTTCCCGGGAGGCGCGGGGATGGAACATCTCGACCGCATCGTCGAGCGAGCGCTCGAGGCGTTCCGCGGCGCCGCCGATCCGGCGTCCCTCGAGAACGCCAAGGCGCGCTATCTGGGCAAGAGTGGTGAGCTCACGGCGCTGCTGAAGGGGCTGGGCGCGCTGGCGCCCGAGGAGCGCAGGAGCGCCGGAGCGCGCATCAACGCCGCGAAACAAGCCGTCGAGCAGGCGCTGGAAGCGCGCCGCGCCGCGCTCGCCGGGGCGCAATTGCAGGCCCGCCTGGCGGAGGAGGGGCTTGACGTGACTCTCCCCGGACGGGGCAGGGGCCGTGGCGGCATTCACCCGATCGTCCGCACCTGGCAGAGGATCGAGCGCATTTTCGGCTCCATCGGCTTCGACATCGCGGACGGACCCGAGATCGAGACCGATTGGTACAACTTCACCGCGCTCAACAATCCCGAGAACCACCCGGCGCGCTCGATGCAGGACACGTTCTACGTGGACCTCAAGGATGCGCAGGGCCTGCCACTGCTGCTGCGCACGCACACCAGCCCGATGCAGGTGCGCTACGCGTGCACGCACAAGCCACCCATCAAGGTGATCGCGCCCGGGCGTACGTATCGGGTGGACTCGGATGCGACGCACTCGCCGATGTTCCACCAGGTCGAGGGCTTGTGGATCGACGAGGACATCAGCTTCGCGGACCTGAAGGGGGTTTACACGGATTTCCTGCGCCGCTTCTTCGAGTCGGATGCGCTCGAAGTGCGCTTTCGCCCATCCTATTTTCCGTTCACCGAGCCTTCCGCCGAGATCGACCTGCAGTTCGCAGCGGGGCCGCTCAAGGGGCGCTGGCTCGAGCTCGCGGGCGCGGGCCAGGTGCATCCGCAGGTGGTGCGCAATTTCGGGCTGGACCCGGAGCGCTACATCGGCTTTGCCTTCGGCTCCGGCCTCGAGCGCCTGACGATGCTGCGCTACGGGATCGACGACCTGCGGCTGTTCTTCGATGGCGACCTGAGATACCTCAGGCAGTTCGCATGAACATTCCCGAGCGCTGGCTGCGCAGCTTGTGCAATCCGCCGCTGAATACGGAGAAACTCGCCCACCTGCTCACCATGTCGGGTCTAGAAGTCGAGGCCTGCAAGCCGGTGGCGCCGTCGTTCCGCGGTGTCGTGGTCGCCGAGGTCCTCAAGGTCGAACGCCATCCGAACGCCGACAAGCTCACGGTGTGCACCGTGGACGCCGGCAAGGAAACGCTGCAGGTGGTGTGTGGCGCGCCCAATGTACGGGAGGGCATGAAGGCGCCGCTTGCCCTGGTGGGTACGGAGTTGGGTGGGGGCGTCGTCAAGGCGGCTAGCCTGCGCGGTGTCGAGAGCCGGGGAATGCTTTGCTCGGCGCACGAGCTGGGTCTGTCGGAAGACCACGCCGGGCTGCTCGAGCTGCCGGCGACGGCACGCACCGGGCAGGACGTGCGCAAGGCATTGGACCTCGATGAGCAGGTGCTCACGTTCAAGCTGACCCCGAATCGCGCCGACTGCCTCTCGGTGCTGGGCATTGCGCGCGAGGTTTCGGCATTGACCGGCGCGTCGTTGAAGATGCCCGACATCAAGCCCGTGCCCGCAAGCGATAAAGCCCGCCATGCCGTGCGCATCACGCATGCCGAGGGTTGTGGCCGCTTCGCCGGCCGGGTGATCCGGAACGTGAACGCGGCGGCGCCAACGCCGGCGTGGATGCGTCAACGCCTTGAGCGCGCAGGTCAGCGTTCGATCTCGGCGTTGGTGGACGTCACCAACTATGTGATGCTCGAGCTCGGGCGCCCGCTTCATGTCTACGACAAGGACAAGCTGCGCGGGCCGATCGACGTGCGCTGGGGCCGCAGGGGCGAGAAGGTACTCCTGCTGAACGGCGAGGAGGTCGAGGTCGATCCCGCTGTGCTTTGCATCACCGACGACTCGGGGCCCATCGGCCTGGCCGGCATCATGGGGGGGGAGTCCACCAAGGCCGAGATCGCCACACGCAACATCCTTCTGGAATCGGCGTTCTTCTTTCCTGAAGCCATCGCCGGGCGCGCACGCCGGTACAACCTCACGAGCGATGCCTCGCATCGCTTCGAGCGCGGCGTGGACTTCGACAACAATGTGCCGGGCATCGAGCGCGCGACGCGACTGATCCTGGAGATCTGCGGCGGCGAGCCCGGGCCCACGGTGGACCTGGTCAAGCGTCTGCCGAAACGAAAGCCGGTGCGAATGCGCGTGCGGCGTGCGCAGAAGGTCATCGGCATCCCCGTGTCGGAGAAGGAAATCGGCGGCGTGTTCAAGCGACTGGGCTTGCCGTACAAGCGCACGGCAGGCACGTTCACGGTCGAGCCACCTTCCTACCGTTTTGATCTGGCAATCGAGGAGGACCTGATCGAGGAGGTGGCACGGGTGCACGGATTCGATCGCATCCCCGCGCATCCGCCTCGCGTGCCGGCGGCGATGGCGGCCGTCCCTGAAGGCCGGCGCTCGCTGCATGCGTTGCGAGAGCGCCTGGCGGGGCGCGACTACCAGGAGGTCATCACCTTCAGTTTCGTGGAACCGCAATGGGAGGCGGATCTCGCGGGCGAGACGAATCCGATCCGGCTGCTCAATCCGATTGCCAGCCCGCTGTCGGTCATGCGCAGCTCGCTGCTGGGCGGGCTACTGGCCAACGTGCGGTATAACGCTGCGCGCAGGCTGTCACGCATCCGCGTTTTCGAGGTCGGTCGGGTTTTCCTGCGCGACGCGTCCGTCAAGGACGGCCCGCTGGAGGTGGCGGGTGTGCGCCAGCCGATGCGCATCGCGGTTGCCGCCTGCGGCCCCGCCTATGAAGAGCAGTGGGGTGAGCCGAACCGGCCGATAGACCTCTTCGACCTCAAGGCGGATGTGGCGGCGTTGTGTGCGCCTCGCATTCCCCGTTTCGAGGCTGCCGCGCACCCGGCATTCCACCCTGGGCGATCCGCCCGGGTACTGTTGGAGTCTCGGCCGGTGGGATGGATCGGCGAGTTACATCCTCAGTGGCAGCAAAAATACGAGCTATCTCAAGGTGTTATATGCTTTGAGGTGGAGGCGGAGGGTATCCAGGATTGCCCAATGCCTGCGGTAACGGTTCCGTCCCGTTTTCCACCGGTCATGCGGGACATCGCCGTGCTGGTCGATACGAACATCAGCGTACAGGCGCTATTGGACGCCATAGACGGCGAAAAACCCGACATCGTGCAAGCGGTCCATTTGTTCGATCTCTACCAGGGTCAGAGTCTGGTCAGAGGGAAAAAAAGCCTTGCGTTTCGGGTAGTTATGCAAGATACTGAACGAACCCTCACGGATGCGGAGGCCGATTCGGCGCGTGACGCGCTAGTCGAGCTGTGGGGCCGTCGTTTTGGCGCGACGCCCCGCGTATAAATAAAGAAATCAGGGAGTTGTGATGACTTTGACCAAGGCCGAACTGGCCGACCTGCTGTTTGAGAAGGTCGGGCTGAACAAGCGCGAGGCCAAGGACATGGTGGAGGCATTCTTCGAGGAGATCCGCGGCGCCCTCGAGCGCGGCGAAAGCGTCAAGCTCTCCGGGTTCGGCAACTTCCAGCTACGCGACAAACCGCAGCGCCCCGGCCGGAACCCGAAGACCGGCGAGGAGATTCCCATCAGCGCCCGCCGGGTGGTCACCTTCCATGCCAGTCAGAAGCTGAAGGCGATGGTGGAGAAGGCGCGACATGGAAAGCCGCAGCCCCAGCAAGAAGGCTGACCTGCCGCCGATTCCGGCGAAGCGCTACTTCACCATCGGCGAAGTCAGCGAGCTCTGCGGTGTCAAGCCGCACGTGCTGCGCTACTGGGAACAGGAATTCACCCAGCTGAAACCCGTGAAACGCCGCGGCAATCGGCGCTATTACCAGCACCACGAAGTGTTGCTGATCCGCCGCATCCGCGAGCTGCTGTACGAGGAGGGTTTCACCATCAGTGGCGCGCGCAATCGACTCGACAACGCGGCGCTGGGAAGCGTGGAACGCGATGAGCCGGCGTCGCGCGTACCGCCGCCTGGCGCGGGCGCGGACCTGGGCGCGATCAAGCGCGAGTTGCGCGCGCTGCTCGAGGCGCTTCGCGCCTGATAAAATTCATCCGTTTCGGGGCGTAGCGCAGCCTGGTAGCGTACCTGCATGGGGTGCAGGTGGTCGCGAGTTCGAATCTCGCCGCCCCGACCAATCCTCGTACCAAGTAGCAACCGCGCACGAGGGCGACCGCGCGCGGTGACCTGCCTACCGGCGCTTGCCGCCCCGACGCAGCCAATGCATCACCAGGGCGATCAAGCCCACGAGCGGCGTGCTCTGCGCGGCAGGCGCGACGCGCACGGGCGGCGGCTCGCCGCGCCGTTCCGCATTGATCTCGCGCAGGCCCCCGGGGAGTGCTTCGGCGCCGAACGATGCGAGCTCATGGTCTTTCAGCTGCACGACTGCGCCTCGAGCTCCGTCAGCTTTGTGCACGCGAAGAACAGGAACAGGTCCAGTTCGAGAAGCTCGGGCGCCAGGGACACGCCCGCGGTGCGCAGTGCCGAGCACTGGCCATGCACGGTGTCGCAGATCTGGCGCAGGTCCGCGGACCGGTACAAGGGAGCCGGTCTCTGGTTCTCGTCAAAGGGGGCCCAGCCGGCGTCGACTTTCTGCACGCGGACGACTTTCTCCGCGGGCCAGGCTGCGAGATAGTCGCGCACAGCGCCGATCACCTCGGAAGCGTCCCCGGCCGCCGCCACGAGGCATACGAATCGATCGGCCCTAGCGTCAGTCTCGAACGCGTATGCGGCAATGTTCAATGCATTCTCCCATTGCGAGTGGCACGGCCTGCACGAGCATTCGACTCCCAAACGACGGCGCACGCTGTAAATGTCTGCAAGGCGCGCAGCGCGGCGGAGCGCAAATATCTGTTAGAGTTTTCGTGGTGCGCCAGGGGGGAAAGATGGTGAAAGAAAAGGTCGTGATTGTCACCGGCGCGGGGGGCGGCATTGGCCGCGACTTCGCGCTGGCGTTCGCCGCGCACGGCGCCAAGGTGGTGGTGAACGACCTGGGCACCTCGGTCGCGGGCGAAGGCGCGAGCGCCGGGCCGGCGCAGAAAGTCGTGGACGAGATCAAGGCCAACGGCGGGCACGCCGTCGCCAGCACCGACAGTGTCGCAGACTGGGAGTCGGCCAACCGCATCGTCAAGACGGCGATCGACGCCTTCGGCCACATCGACTGCGTGGTGAACAACGCCGGCATCCTGCGCGACCGCTTCTTCTTCAACATGTCGGTGGAGGAATGGAAGTCGGTCATCGACGTGCATCTGAACGGCTCGTTTTACGTGTCGCGCGCCGCGGCGCCGTATTTCAAGAGCCAGAATTCGGGCTGTTACGTGCACATGACGTCCACCTCGGGCCTGATCGGCAACCTGGGCCAGGCCAA
>Ga0105107_10001773_pt1 | contig 14072 bp, 6 predicted proteins | sample PPLLaktember2015_6_FD_79335 | JGI IMG/M metagenome (GOLD analysis project Ga0105107, IMG submission 79335) | Freshwater sediment microbial communities from Prairie Pothole Lake near Jamestown, North Dakota, USA - PPLs Lake P8 Core (1) Depth... | ecosystem: Environmental > Aquatic > Freshwater >...
CATCGAATTCAGAGAGCGCAATAAGGCATTCGAGTCGGTGGGCGCGTACACCGTCGGCGCCGCGAATCTGGGGACAGAAATCCCGAGCCGGCCCGTCACGGCGACAGTGTCGCACGACTTGATGACCGCGCTGGGCGTGCAGCCGCTGCGCGGCCGGCTCTTCACGCGTGAGGACACGGTTCCGAACACCGAAGAGGTTGCCATCCTCTCGTACGAGTTGTGGCGCAGCTCGTTCGGCGAGAATCCGAGCACGATCGGAACGCTGATTGACGTGGCAGGCGTCAGGACGCGGATTGTCGGCATCATGCCGCCCGGCTACGACGTGCACGACGAGAAGGTCGACCTGTGGCGGCCGCTTCGAATCAATCCGGCGAGCCCAGGCAATCGAGGTGGGCATTTTCTGTATCTCGTCGGCCGACTCAAACCTGGGGTGACGCTGGCCCAGGCGCGCGCCGATCTCGAAACGCAGCTGGCGACATGGGCGAACGTCGCGCCGCTCAAGGGACACGCGCCGAATCAAACCACTCACCGCTATCGCATCGATCCCCTGAAGGACGACATGGTCGGCGACGTCCGGCAGGCCGTCTGGGTCCTTCAAGGCGCGGTCGCCTTCGTGCTGCTCATCGCGTGCGCGAATCTCGCGAATCTCCTGCTCGCGCGCGCCGAGTCGCGTCAAAAGGAATTCGCGGTGCGCACGGCGATGGGTGCGAGCCGCCGGCGCATGCTGCAGCAGTTCATCACCGAAGGCGTGGTCGTCTCGGTGCTCGGCGGCGCAATCGGGATGTGGTTGGCCAGCGCGGGCGTGGGCGCGCTCCTGGCCGCCAGTCCCGACAGCATACCGCGCGCCAGTGAGGTGTCCGTCGATGTCACCGTGCTGGCTTTCACGCTGGGGCTTGCCCTTGTTACGGGAGTCCTTGTGGGAATCGCGCCATTGCTGCACCTGTCTCAGCGCTCGATGAACATGTCGCTGAGGGAAGGCGGCTCGCGCACGACGGCCGGCACGGCGAAGGCGCGCATGCGCGGCGCGCTGGTGGTGGCCGAGGTCGCGCTCGAGGTCGTGCTCGTCGTCGGCGCCGGTCTGCTGCTGCGCAGCTTCTGGAATTTGATGCAGGTGGACGCCGGGTTCGACCGGCAACAGCTCACGACGTTCAGAATGTCGCTGCCGGCGAGCCAGTATCCCGATCCGGCCAGGCGCGTATCGTTCTACCGCGAGCTCATCGACAAGATCCGCGCGGTTCCGGGCGTGCAGGCCGCGGCCGCCATGTCGGGACTTCCGCCGAGCCGCGACGTCAATGCGAACGATACGGAGTTCATCGGCGTTCCCACGCCGCCTGCAGGACCAATCCACAACGTCGACTATTACCAGCAGGTTACCGTGGACTATCTGGCGACGATGGGCATCCCCGTGCTCGAAGGGAGAGGATTCACCGGGACCGACGCGGCCGGTGGTGCTGTCGTGCTCGTCAACGAGACGCTGGCGAAGCGGTTCTATCCCAGTCAGAGTCCGCTCGGTCGAGTCGTAAAACCCTCTACCGGGGGCGAACCGGCGATGACGATCGTGGGGGTTGTCAAGGACGTGAAGCAGAAAGGGGTGGGCGAGGCGACCGGCACAGAACTGTACTTTCTGGTCGAGCAGCTGCCTGCTGTCATCAAGAACGCGCCCGGCACACTGAACATCGTCGTGCGATCGACCACGCCGTTCGAAACGGTCGCTCCCACGTTGCAGCAGATCGCCCGCTCGATGGATTCGAGACTGCCGGTCATCGACCTGCGGCCGATGAACGATGTGTTTGCCGAATCGATGGCTCGGCCACGCTTCCTGATGACGCTGCTCGCCTCGTTTGCGGTCCTGGCCTTGCTCCTTGCCGCCATCGGCACATACGGTGTGCTCTCGTACCTCGTGAACGAGCGCCGCCAGGAAATCGGCATCCGAATGGCGCTTGGCGCCGAGCGCGGCACCTTGCTGGGAATGGTGATGAAGCACGGCCTGATGCTCGCGCTCACCGGCCTGCTCCTCGGGCTGGCGGGTGCGGTCGTGGTGACGCGGCTCATGCAAACGCTGCTCTTCAACGTCCGGCCCGCGGATCCGGCGACGATGGTTGCCGTCGCGGCCGTGATTGCCGGTGTGGCTGTGATCGCGTGCTACGTGCCGGCCCGGCGGGCGACGAGGCTGGATCCGCTGATGGCGTTAAGAGCAGAGTAAGAAGGAAAAAGGAAGAAGGAAAAAGGAATAGTGCTTGTGTTACAGCATCAATGTTGAGGATGGAGTGATGAGCCGAATATTCGTTCTTCGTTCTTCGTTTTTCCTTGCGGACTTACGTTTCGGCATCCGACTGCTGCGCAAATCTCCAGTCACATCCGCGGCTGCGATTCTTTCCCTTGCCCTCGGCATCGGCGGCACGACGACGATCTTCAGTGCGGTAGACGCCGTGCTTCTGCGCCCGCTCCCATATGCCGAGCCAGAGCGCCTTGTGCTGGTGTCGGCAACGTCGCCGATGTCCAGCGGCGCATCGTCTACGAGGCGCGGTGGTGATTTGTCGCCTGCCGATTTCCTCGATTACCGGAGCAGCGCCAGCTTCGAAGGGCTCGCCGCGATTTCGACCAATGCCGTAAGGCTGACCGGCGACGGCGCCCCGGAACAGGCGGTCGCCGCCCAGGTCTCTGGAAATTTCTTCTCGCTGCTCGGCGTCAACGCCATCGTCGGCCGGACATTTCTTCCCGCAGACGATGAGCCGGGTCAGCCGGCGCAGGCGGTCCTCAGCGAATCGCTGTGGCAACGCCGCTACGGCGGCAGCCCGGATCTCGTCGGGCGCGCCATCACCGTGTCCGATCAGCTCGTCGAGGTCGTGGGCATCGTGCCGGGAGATTTTCGATTCGAGCAGCCGGTCGATCTGTGGCTGCTGGGCGATCGCGGCCTGCCCAGATTCACCTCGATTCAGAATCTTCCGCAGAACCGCGACGTTCACATCCTGACCGTCGTCGGCCGCCTGCGCCACGGCGTGTCGATGCCGGAGGCTCAGGCAGAGCTCGACGTCATCTCGGCCCGTCTCGCGCGCGAGTATCCCGGCACGAACAAAGGATGGGGAACCGCGCTCGATCCTCTTCAGTCGGCGCTCGTCGGCCACACGAAACGCATGTTGATGCTGCTTTTCGCCGCCGTGGCGTTGATGCTGCTGATTGCGTCGGTGAACGTCGCGAACCTCGTGCTCGTTCGCACGAAAGCGCGGTCGCTCGAGCTGGCGATGCGGAGCGCACTGGGTGCGTCGCCGGCACGGGTGCTGCGCCAGATTCTGGCAGAGAGTGCCGTGCTCGCGGCATGTGGCGGCGTGCTGGGCCTCATCCTCGCGGCCTGGGGCGTCAACGTTCTCGTCCGGCTTGCGCCCGAGGGGCTGCCGCGGCTGGAAGAAATCGCGGTGAACGGACGGATTGCGGCCTTTGCGCTCGCCGCAACGGGGGCTGTTGCTCTGGGGTTCGGTCTCTGGCCTGCGTGGCGTGCGTCGCGGGCGCCTCTTAATTCGGCCATTCAAGGCAGCGTGCGAAGCACCGCGAATCACGAGCGCCGCCGCTCGCAACTGCTGCTCGTCTGGGGCGAGCTCGCGATCGCTCAGGTGCTGCTCGTCGCCGCGGGCCTGTTGCTGGCGAGCTTCGCGCGCCTGACGTCGCTCAATCCTGGTTTCAACCCTGCCGATCTGGTGGCTGTGGACGTGAGCCTGCCCGGCGCGAAGTATCGCGATGCCGAAACGAGAATCCGTTTTCACGAGCAGGTGCTCGAGCGCGTGTCGGCGACGCCGGGAGTGCGCAGCGTTGCGATGGCGATGCAGGCCCCGATGCGGCCGACGATTACTCGCGGTGTCTGGATCGAGGGACAGGCCGCGCTTGCGCCAGGCGAAGCCAACCTCACGTCGTTCCTGACCGTGAGCGAGCAGTACTTCGATACGGCCGGCGTCCGCCTCCTGCGCGGCCGAGGCATCACGCGAGACGACACCCTGCGGTCGCCCGATGTCGTCGTGGTCAACGAAGCGTTTGCGCGCCGGTACTTCTCCGGGCAGGATCCGATCGGCAAGCGGATCGGCTATGGCAACCGCACCGACGAGCATTACTGGCGTACGATTGTCGGTCTTGCCGCGGATACGCGCGAGCAGCTTGGTCAGGCCGCAAGACCGACGACATACGCGCCGTTCCGTCAAGGCCTGGATCCCTTCACGTTCTCGGCGTATCTCGTCAAGAGCTCGTTGCCGGTTGCGACACTGGGTCGTGCGCTTCAAGCGGCCGTGATGGCAGCCGATCCCGATCAGCCGGTGTCGCGTTTGCGTCGGGTGGAAGACGACATGCGGGCCACCATCGCCACCGAGCGGTTTACCATGCTCATTTCTTCGATGTTCGCCGGTCTCGCGTTGCTCGTCGCCGCAGTGGGGACGTTCGGCGTGATGAGCCACGTGGTGCGGGGCCGCACAAGAGAGGCCGGCGTGCGGATGGCACTGGGCGCGACGCGGCAGAGTATCCTGCGGCTCATGCTGGGCGAAGCGGCCGGCATTGCCCTCGCTGCAACGGTTGTCGGACTCGGCATGGCTGCGGCGCTTGGACCATCCATCCAGGCGCTGCTGTACGAAGTGCGCCCGCGCGATCCATCGACGATGGCGATTGCGGCAGCGACGCTCGTCGCGGTCGCGATTCTGGCGAGCTACATCCCGATTCGGCGCATGCTCGCGCAGAATCCGCTGAGGGCTTTGAAAGCAGAGTAAGGAAAAAGGCAGAACGAAGAAGGAATAGAGAACGCGTCCGTATGGATCAACTCGCCCAGGATCTGCGCTACGCACTGAGAACGCTCGTGAAGACGCCCGGCTTCACGAGCGTCGCGATCCTGACGCTGGCGATCGGGATCGGCGCGAACGCCGCGATCTTCTCCGTCGTGAACGCCGTTCTGCTGAAGCCGGGGCCGTTTTCCGATCCCGATCGGCTCGTCATGTTCATGAACACGAGCCCGCAGGGTTCGGGCAGCAATGCCTCGCCTGCGAAATACCAGCACTGGCGCGAGCAGACGAGCGTCGTGCAGGACGTCGCGGCCTTTCGCAACAACGTCGTCAATTTCACCGGTGGCGGCATTCCCGAGCAGCTTCGCGCCGGCGAGGTGACCGCCGACTACTTCCGACTGCTCGGCGCCCCCGTCTTTCGCGGACGCACGTTTTCAGCCGAGGAAGCCAGGCCGGGAGGTGAGCGGGTTGTCGTGCTCAGCCATGCCTTCTGGAGAAGGCGTTTCGCCTCCGATCCGGAGGTGATCGGAAAGACGCTGTCGTTGAGCGGCGATCCGCACACCGTCGTGGGCATCATCGGTCCTACGTTCGACGTGGGAGAGTTCGGCCCGCCGCTGGACGTGTGGGTGGCGTTCCAGCTCGATCCCAACTCGACCGATCAAGGCCACTACTTCAGCGCGGCAGGCCGCCTCAAGCCGGGCGTGACGCTCGAGCAGGCGCAGGCGCAGCTCGATCGCTCCGCGGGCGACTACAGGCGCAAGTTTCCGCGAACGCTCGACGACAACGAGAGCTTCAGCGTCACGCCTTTTCAGGAAGCATTCGTCAAAGACGTGCGGCAGACGCTGCTGGTACTGGCCGGTGCCGTGGCTTTTGTCCTGCTGATCGCGTGCGCGAACGTGGCGAACCTGCTGCTGGTACGCGCAACGGGCCGCCGTCGTGAAATCGCCGTCCGCGCCGCCATCGGGGCGGGCCGTGGCCGCCTCATCCGGCAGCTGCTGACGGAGAGTGTCTTGTTGTCGGTTGCCGGAGGAGCGCTTGGTCTCGTGCTGGGATTTCTCGGCATCCGGGCCTTGCTCGCGATCAACACCGCCGGACTTCCGCGGCTTGGCCGGGACGGCTCGCTCGTGAGCATGGATTGGCGCGTGCTCGGCTTTGCAATCGTCGTCTCCATCGGAACGGGCATCCTGTTCGGTCTCATCCCTGCGCTTCACGGGTCGCGCACGTCGCTCAGCGAAACGCTCAAAGAGAGCAGCGGCCGTTCGGGCACTGGCTTCCGTCATAACAAATCACGGTCATTGCTGGTCGTGGCGGAGATGGCTCTGGCGCTCATCCTCCTCGTCGGATCGGCTCTGCTGATTCGCACGTCGATGGCGCTCGGTGCGGTGAATCCCGGCTACGATGCGGACAACGTGCTGACGATGAGGATGTCGCTGAGCGGGCCGCGCTTTTTACAGTCGGCCGGGGTGGAACAGATGGTGCGCGATGGTCGCGCGCGCATCGAGGCGCTGCCCGGCGTCGAACGGGCCAGCGCCACGTGTTGCATCCCGTTGGAGGGCGGGTACGGCCTTCCCTTCAACATCGTCGGACGTCCGCAGGGGAAGGAGCCATTCCATGGCGGCGGTGGCTGGGCCACCGTCTCCCCGGGATACTTCGAGGTGTTCAGAATTCCGGTGAAACGAGGACGCACGTTCACGGATCGTGACGTTGCCGGCGCGCCCGCCGTCGTGATCATCAACGAGGCGATGGCGAAGCAGTTCTGGAAGGAACGGGATCCGCTGAACGACCGCCTGGTCATCGGCAGGGGCATCATGCAGGAATTTGCCGGCGAGCCGGAGCGGCAGATTATCGGTGTGGTCGCCGATTCGCGCGACGGCGGCTTGAACCGCAACCCATCTCCGAAGATGTTCATTCCGCAGGCGCAGGTGCCCGATCCGGTCAACGCGTTGAACGTCCGCCTCACACCCATGGCCTGGGTCGTGCGCACCCGGGTGCCACCGCTGTCGCTGAGCGCCGCGGTTCAGGAGCAGCTGCGTCAGGCCAGCGGGTTGCCCGTGTCGGAAGTGCGTGCGATGACCGAGGTCGTCTCGCGTTCGACCTCGCGCGAGCGTTTCAACATGCTGCTCATGACCGTGTTTGGCGCCTCGGCGCTGCTGCTCGCCGCCATCGGGATCTACGGGTTGATGGCGTATTCGGTGCAGCAGCGGACGCAGGAAATCGGCATCAGGATGGCGCTGGGTGCCATGGCCGGCGATGTGCGTAACATGGTGGTGTTTCACGGCATGCGGCTGGCGCTGGCCGGTGTCGTCATCGGCGTCGCCGCGGCGCTTGCTCTGGCGCGAGTCATTACGGGATTTCTTTACGGAGTGCAGGCGCGGGATCCGGGGGTCTTCGTCGGGATTCCGATTCTCTTGAGCCTCGTCGCGCTCCTTGCCGTCTGGTTTCCGGCGCGCCGCGCCAGTCGTGTCGCTCCCGTCATTGCGTTGAGGACAGAATGATCACGGTCAGTCATCTTGAGAAATCGATCAAGACGGGCGCGGGCGAAACGTTTCTTCTGCGGCGCATCAACATTACCGTCAAGCCCGGTGAATTCGTCTCCATCATGGGACCGTCAGGAGCAGGGAAGTCGACGCTGCTGCACATTCTCGGGATGCACGACACCGACTGGCGCGGCGAGTACGAGCTGCACAGCCAGCCGATTCATTCCCTGAGGCAGAAGGACCGGCTTGCGCTGCAGAAGAAGCACATCGGCTTCGTGTTTCAGAGCTATCACCTGCTCGACAACCTGACGGTGTACGAGAACCTCGAGGTGCCGCTCAGCTACCGCGACGTGCCGCGTGCGCAGCGCCAGAGCATCGTGTCGGACGTGCTCGATCGGTTTCAGATCGTGGGGAAGAAGGATCTGTATCCGAGCCAGTTGTCCGGCGGACAGCAGCAGCTCGTCGGCGTCGCGCGTGCCATCGTGGCCAGTCCGAGCCTGATTCTCGCGGATGAGCCGACGGGGAATCTGCACTCCGATCAGGCGAAAGAGATTATGGAGCTGTTCAAGAAGCTCAACGACGAAGGCACGACCATCATCCAGGTGACGCATTCGGAAACCAACGCACAGTACGGCAACCGCATCATCAAGCTGCGCGACGGCTGGATCGTCAATGACTGAGATGCCGCTGTTGTATCTGCGCTCCGCAATCCGATCTCTTCGCAGAACGCCGGTCCTCAGCCTTGCGGCCATCGCCTCCCTCGCGCTCGGCATCGGCGCCAATGCCGCGATCTTCTCGGCGTTCAACCAGTCGCTCCTGCAGCGCCTGCCGGTGTCGAAGCCCGAAGAGCTCGTCACGCTGTCGGCGCCGGGCGAAAAACGGGGTCGTGTCTCGTCGAGCAACTCGGGTGGCCCCGAGGCGGTCTTCAGCTATCCGCTCTTCCGCGATCTCGAGCGCGGCCAGCAGGTGTTCGCCGGCCTCGCCGCGCATCGCGACGTGCCGGCGAACGTCGCGCACCGCGGCCGGACCTCGAACGAGCGCGCGCTGCTGGTGTCGGGCAGCTACTTTCCGGTTCTCGGCCTTCAGCCTGCGCTGGGCCGCCTGCTCGCGCCAGCCGACGACCAGACGGCCGGTGCTCATCGCGTGGCGGTCCTCAGCCACGCGTACTGGCGCTCTCGCTTTGGCGAAGACCCATCGATCTTGAACGACACCCTCATGATTAACGGCGAACCGATGACCGTTGTCGGTGTGGCGCCTCGGGGATTTCACGGCACGACGCGGGAAGACTCGCCTGACGTGTTCGTGCCTCTCATGATGAGCGCCGCGATCCACTCAGACTACGACGCCCTCGAGAGTCGTCGGGACCATTGGCTCTACCTCTTCGGGCGCCTCAAGCCCGGAATCGCGCGCGCGGCCGCCGAATCGTCGATGCATGCCGTGTTCCGCGGCATCATGCACAACATCGAGAGCCCTCAGTTCAGTGGGACGGCTCAGGCGCGTGAGCGGTACGTGTCTCGAAGGCTGTTGCTCGCCGATGGTGCCCGCGGCGAGCAGCCCAATCGCGGCGAGATGATTCCGGTGTTCGTGTTGCTGTTCAGCAGCACCGGCATCGTGGTGCTCATCGCGTGCGCCAACATCGCCAACCTTCTGCTTGCACGCGGCGTCTCCAGAGCCGGAGAGTTCGCGGTCAGGCTCTCGCTCGGTGCACGTCGAGGACAGATAGTCACTCAGTTGCTGACCGAATCGCTGCTTCTCGCCGTGCTCGGAGGTCTGGCAGGACTGTTCGTGGGGCGAGCGCTGCAGGAGGTGCTTCGCGGTTTACTGCCGGGAGTCGCCGAAACGCAAGGGTTTGGCGTGGACGCGCCTGTCCTTGTCTTCGGGTTGGGACTGTCGCTCGTAACCGCGCTCATCTTCGGCATGCTGCCCGCGTTCCACAGCACGCGCGTGCGCGTTGCGACGCTGGCCAGGGCGCAGGCAGGCCTCACGTCTGCGGGCGGTGGTGGCGCGCTGCGGTCGGCTCTCGTTGCGTCGCAGATTGCGCTCGCGCTGGCTCTCCTGGTTGTGGCTGGTCTCTTCACCAGGAGCCTGGTGAATGTCGGCAGAGTCGATCTGGGCATGCAGATTTCGAATTTGACGACATTCAGGATCTCGCCGGTACTCAACGGCTATACAGCCGAGCGATCGCAAGCGCTCTTCGAGCAATTAGACGATCAGCTGAGTGCTGTTCCCGGTGTCCGTTCGGTCACGCAATCGACGATTCCTCTGCTGGAAGGCAGTGATGCCAGCGCGAATCTCACGGTCCAGGGTTTTGCCGCCGGCCCGGATACCGATACCGATGCAAGCACCTCGTCAATCGGGTCCCGCTTCTTCAGCACTCTCGGCATCCCGCTGATTGCGGGCCGCGAGTTCACCCGCGCCGACTCATCGGTGTCGCAGCACGTGGCCGTCGTCAACGAGTCCTTCGCGAGGAAGTTCAATCTCGGGCCGAATGCCATCGGGACGCGCATGGAGCTCGGCCGAAACGACAAGCCGAAATTCGACATCGAGATAGTTGGCCTGGTCCGGGATGCGAAATACAGCGAGGTGAAGGACGAGATTCCGCCTCAGTTCTTCCTGCCGCACCGCCAGCGGGATACCCGCGGTGCGATGAACTACTACGTGCGCTCGTCTCTCGATAGCAGCCTGATCAATCCTGCGATATCGCGCATCGTGGGCGCGCTCGACAGCAATCTGCCGATCGAGAATCTCCGTTCGATGGAGGATCAGGTTCGTGAACGATCGCGGACCGACGCGCTGCTGGCCCGCGTCTCAACCGGTTTCGCCGCGCTCGCGACGCTGCTGGCGGCGGTCGGTCTCTACGGAGTGCTCGCGTACTCGGTGGCGCAGCGCACACCAGAAATCGGTGTTCGTCTCGCGCTCGGCGCCGATGCGGCGCGCATCCGCGGCATGGTCCTTGGTCATGTCGGACGGTTGACGCTCGTTGGCGTCGGCGTCGGGCTGGCCGGAGCCGTTGTACTCGGTCGCCTTGCGGCATCGATGTTGTTCCGGGTTGACGGCATCGATCCAGTCGTCATGTCTGCCGCTGTGGCAGCGGTCGTCGCCGTCGCCCTCGCGGCCGCGACGATTCCGGCCTTTCGCGCATCCCGAATCGATCCGGCAGCGGCGTTGAGGGCGGAGTAGGCGTGTCGTCCAGAGCTCCCCGCATCCTCGTCGCCGATGATCAGCGCGATATCCTCGAGGCGCTGCAGCTGCTCCTCAAGAGCGAGGGCTTGCAGGTGCAGCTCGTGTCGTCGCCGGCGGCGGTCCTCGCGGCGGTGGACGAAACCGACTTCGACGCGGCGCTCATCGACCTCAACTACGCGCGCGACACCACGTCGGGCCAGGAAGGGCTGGATCTGCTCGCCCGACTGCAGGCGGAGGACCCGGCCCTGCCGGTGATTGTCCTGACGGCGTGGGCCAGCGTCGACGTGGCCGTCGAGGCCATGCGCCGCGGCGCCCGCGACTTCGTGCAGAAGCCCTGGGACAACGCCCGGCTGCTCGCCATCGTCAGAACGCAGGTGGAACTGAGCAGGGCCTTGCGCCGGGGACGGCAGCTCGAAGGGGCGGCCCGCCTGACCTTCGACGGCGCGCCGCCGCTGATTGCGAAGTCGGCGGCCATGAAGCCGGTGATCGATCTCATCGAGCGGACGGCGCCGTCCGATGCCAACGTGCTGATCACGGGCGAGAACGGCACCGGCAAGGGGCTGGTGGCGCAGGCGATACACGCGCTCTCGCCGCGCGCATCGCGGCCGATGGTGACGGTCAATGCGGGCGGCGTATCGGAGACCGTCTTCGAGAGCGAGCTGTTCGGCCACGTGCGGGGTGCGTTCACCGACGCGCGCGCCGATCGCGTCGGGCGATTCGAGCTGGCCGACGGCGGCACGCTGTTCCTCGACGAGATCGCGAACGTGCCCATGTCGCAGCAGGCCAAGCTCCTGCGCGTCATCGCCGCCGGCGAATTCGAGCGGCTCGGATCGTCACGCACCCGCCGCGTCGATGTGCGGATCCTTTCGGCGACCAATGCCGATATCGACGCCGAAGTTGCCGCCGGCCGCTTCCGCCAGGACCTGCTGTTCCGGCTCAACACGATCGAGATCGCCCTTCCGCCGCTGCGCGATCGCCGCGACGATATCCCGTCGCTCGCCACGCACTTTCTCGAGCAGCACGCGCGGCGCTATCGCAAGCACCTGACGGGCTTCGACGGCGCGGCGATGGACGCGCTGCTGCGGCATCCGTGGCCGGGCAACGTGCGCGAGCTCGAGCACGCCGTCGAGCGCAGCGTGCTGATGGCGACCGGATCGACCGTCGCCCCAGCCGATCTCGGGCTGCGCCGCAGCCAGGACGGCGCGCAGAGCCTCGAGAACATGGGGCTCGAAGACGTCGAGGCGTTTCTCATCCGCAAGGCTGTGACGCGGTACGGCAGCGTGACCGAAGCGGCCAAAGCGTTAGGTCTGAGCCGCAGCGCGTTGTATCGTCGCCTCGAGCGCTACGGCATCGAGCCGTAGTGAATCGCCAATCTGAAATCTGGAATCTGATGAAGTTGCGGTACGACCGGCGGATTCTTCTCCTGTCGATCCTCGCCGGCCTGCCGGGCACGGTCGCGACTCTCGTCCTGCTCTGGGTCGGCGACTACTCCACACAGACAATCGTGACGGTGGGGTTCGCGATTCTGGTGCTGTGGGGATTCGCCGCGACGTACCTTCGGCACCGCATCGTGTTTCCCCTGCAGACGATGGCCAACCTGCTCGAGGCGCTGCGCGAAAGCGACTTTTCGTTTCGTGCGCGCGGGGCCCGGCGCGACGATCCGCTCGGAGAAACCCTCTTCGAGATTAACGCCCTGGCCGACACCCTGCGCGACGAGCGGCTCGGATCGCTCGAAGCGACTGCCCTCCTGCGGACCGTCATGGCGGAGATCGACGTGGCCGTGTTCGCATTCGACGAAGAACACAGGCTGCGGCTGGTCAACCGGGCGGGCGAGCGGCTGCTCGGACGACCTGCGGAACAGTTGATGGGGAGAACCGCCGACGAGATCAGCCTGTCGGCATGCCTCGACGGCAGCGCACCACGGGTGCTGAACATCGCGTTTCCCGGCGGCACCGGGCAATGGCAGGTGAGGCGCGGGGCATTTCGCCAGGGTGGGCTGCCGCACACGCTCGTCGTGCTCAGCGACGTCAACGTTCCGCTGCGACAACAGGAGCGCGAGGCGTGGCATCGGCTGATTCGCGTGCTCGGCCACGAGCTCAACAATTCGCTCGCGCCGATCAAGTCGATCGCCGGCAGCCTCGACGGTATCGCGGCGCAGGATCCGATGCCGGAAGACTGGCGCGACGACATGCGGCGAGGGCTCGGCATCATCGCCAGCCGGACGGATGCGCTCAGCCGGTTCACGTCTGCCTACACGGCGCTGGCGCGGTTGCCGCGGCCCAACATGCGCTCAGTCGATCTCTCCGCGCTTGTCGAGCGGGTCGCGCGTCTCGAGATGCGAAAGCCCATCGAGGTGCAGACCGGCGGCCCTGTCGCTGTCGAAGCCGACCCCGATCAGCTCGAGCAGCTCTTGATCAACCTGATGCGCAACGCCGTGGATGCCGCGCTCGAGACCGGAGGCGGCGTGCGCGTCGGATGGCAGCAGAACAGCCACCGCGTGTCTGTCTATATAGACGATGAGGGCCCGGGCCTGGCGAACCCGTCCAATCTCTTCGTGCCGTTCTTCACGACCAAGCCGCAGGGCTCGGGCATCGGCCTGGTGCTGGGGCGGCAGATTGCAGAAGCGCACGGCGGCACGCTGACGCTCGAACCGCGGCCGGGGGCGCGCGGCGCGCGTGCGACGGTGACGTTGCCGATAACCACGACAGCTCAGAAAGAGGAACCACGAAGACACGAAGACTCGAAGACTTCATGGTCTTGATTACGAGGAGCGCGTATGACCCTCCGGCTCGTCCTCCGCACGCTGTTGCGCTCGCCTTGGCACGCGGCAACGTCGATTGGAACGATCGCGTTGACCGTCTCGCTTGCGGCGACGGTGTTCGCCATCGTCGATGGCGTGTTGTTCAAACCGTCCACGCTGCTGAATACACCCGAGATCGACATGCGCGTCGTGGCGTTCGCGCTGTTTGCCGCCATCGTGCCCGTAGTGATCTGCGCAGTCGTTCCGGCAGTCGGTGTTCTGCGCGCCGCGCCGGCCCGGCGCCTGAGCGGCGCGCAGACCACGACGAGCCGCGAACGGCAGTGGGGACGCGGTACCCTTCTGATTGTCGAGAGCGCCCTCGGGGTTGTCCTCGTCGTGCTCGGCGCGCTGCTGCTCGCGAGCTTCGTCAACGTGCGCACTGAAGATCCGGGATTCGATCGCCGTCAACTCGCCATTGTCGAGTTGCTCATTCCTGTTCCTTCCGAGCGTGAGGCCGGCCACGCTCGTGCCTTCGAGGTTATGGCGAGCATGTTTGGGGCGGGGCGTGTCGCGGCGCTCGATGTTTGGTTGTTGCAGCGGACGTATGCGGGAAGCCAATTTCCGCAACCCGAAGGAAGCCAGTCCTTCTTCGCCAGCGATATTCCGGTGTCTGAAAGGTCCTTCGACATCGCGGGGGTGGAGCTGCTCGAGGGACGGTATCCAACACTGGTCGAGCCTGGCGGCAGCATGCGGTTGCCGTCAGCGCAGACACGGCGGCGGCGTACTGGCCAGGCAAATCTGCCGTGGGTCAGGTTCTCGAGTCGGCGGAGCACGGACCATTCACCGTTGTGGGTGTTGTGCAGAACGTCAGAATCGGTGCGCAGGACGAGCCACATGGCGGCGAAATCTATATTCCGCGAG
>Ga0105107_10001774_pt1 | contig 14069 bp, 10 predicted proteins | sample PPLLaktember2015_6_FD_79335 | JGI IMG/M metagenome (GOLD analysis project Ga0105107, IMG submission 79335) | Freshwater sediment microbial communities from Prairie Pothole Lake near Jamestown, North Dakota, USA - PPLs Lake P8 Core (1) Depth... | ecosystem: Environmental > Aquatic > Freshwater >...
GACCGCGTGCCCGAGTACGTGAGCCACGCCTATCACACCGCGGTGTCGGGTCGTCCCGGGCCGGTGGTGCTCGCGCTGCCGGAAGACATGCAGACCGACATGGCGACGGTGCCCGACACCGGACGCTATCAGCGCGTCGCAGCGAATCCCGGCGGGAGCGACATGCGCAAGCTGCGCGAGATGCTCTCGCAGGCGCAGCGCCCGATGGTCATCCTCGGCGGCGGCGGCTGGAGCCGCGACGCGTGCGAGGACCTGCGGGCGTTCGTCACCGCCTACAACCTGCCGGTCGGCTGCGCCTACCGCTGCCAGGATCTCATCGACAACCGCGACCCGCATTACGTGGGCGACGTCGCGGTGGGCCTGAATCCCAAGCTCGCCGAGCGCTTCAAGACGTGCGACCTGCTGCTCGTCGTCGGCGCGCGCCTCGGCGAATGGACGACGGTCAACTACACGCTGTTCGACATTCCGCGGCTGAAACAGAAATTCGTGCACGTGCACCCGGGCGCCGAAGAGCTCGGGCGCGTCTACCAGGGCGACCTGCTGATCAACTCCGGCATGCCCGAGTTCGCTGTCGCCGCGCGCGCCCTCGAACCGATCAAGCCCAGGTGGGACGCGTGGACGAAAGGCGCGCGCGCCGACCTGGAAGCGTGGCAGCGACCGGTCGAAGTGCCGGGCAAGGTCAACATGAGCGTGGTGATGGAGTTCCTGCGCGGGCGGCTGCCGCGCGATGCGATCATCACCAACGGCGCGGGCAACTTCTCGCTGTGGGCGCATCGCTTCTACCATTACGGCCCGTTCCGCACGCAGCTCGCGCCCACCAGCGGGGCGATGGGTTACGGCGTGCCCGCGGCGGTGGCGGCGAAGCTCGTGCATCCCGACCGCACCGTGATCGCGTTCTCCGGTGACGGGGACTTCCTCATGACCGGACAGGAGCTCGCGACCGCCGCGCAATACGATCTGAAGATCCTGTTCGTGGTGGTCAACAACGGGATGTACGGAACGATACGCATGCACCAGGAGCGCGAGTTCCCGGGACGCGTCTCCGGGACGCAGTTGAAGAACCCCGACTTCGCCGCGCTCGCGCGCGCGTACGGGCTGCACGGCGAGATCGTCGAGACGACCGCGGATTTCGAGACCGCGTTCGAGCGCGCGCAATTCGCCAAGACCGCGGCGCTGATCGAGGTGCGGATCGATCCCGAGGCGATCAATCCGCGCACGACGCTCTCCGCGATCCGCGCCGAGGCGCTGAAGTCGAAACCACCCCCATCCTGACCTTCCCCCTGAGGGGGAAGGGACGGTTTTGATGACCGGCAAGGACGCCAGGTAGAACAAAGCGGTCCATTAATTGGACGCCCGTTAACCCCGCCGGCTCCGGTGGTGTGGGTCAGGACACCGCTCACGGATTTCGCCGCGCACGAAACCTATCGCGATACCCCGCCGCATCGGCATACAATCGATCCCTGAACGAGGGTCTATCGAGCCCTCTCAATAGAAGGAGGAGGATGTCATGCTGCAACGTACCCTCGCTGCACTTGCGATCGGACTGCTGACCTGGGCCGCCCCGGCCTGGTCGCAGGTGAAGGAGCTTCCCTGGGGCACTTCCGCGGTCGGATCGTCGGGGCACAAGGCGCTGGTGGTGCTGGCGGAAGTGCTCAACCGCGAGATGAAGAACTACCGCGTCACGGTGCAGCCGACGCCGGGCGCGATCATTTCCGTCAAAGGCTACGCGACCGGCCAGTTCGAAGGCTATTACGGCGCCGACATCGCGTTCTACGAGCTCGCCAACGACACCAATCGCTTCAAGGGCTTCAAGGCGAGCATGAAGCGGCAGCCGATCCAGTCGTTCTGGGCGTTCACGGTAGAGGTCGGGACCGGCATACACGATCGCAACAAAGGCAAGATGAAGCGCTGGGCCGATCTCTCGGGCAAGAACATATTCACCGGCCCCCTGCCCTGGGACGTGCGCGCGCACCTCGAGCGCGCCTACGCCGTGCTCGGCGTGAAGCACAATTACCGGCAGGTCGATCTTTCCGCTTCGGGGTCGCTCCTCCAGTCGGGCGGGATCGACGGTTTCATCATCTACACCAACGGTGAGGCCACCACCGCCCCGTGGATCACGGAGGCGTCGCTCGCCACCGAGTGGGTCGCGCTCAACCCGAGCACCGAGGAAGTTGCGGCGCTGAAGAAGGCGGGGTTCGCGGTCACCGAGGTGAAGCCCGGCGTGTTCAAGAAGGAAGCCGTGGGCGTCGACAAGGTGGTCCTGCTGCCGTTCTATTACGGCTTCCACCTCGGCATGGAAGTCCCCGAGCAGGATATGTATCAGATGCTCAAGGTGATCGAAAAGAACGTCGCGCAGCTCGCGAAATCCGACCCGGGCTACTCGCAGCTCGCCGCCGACATGCCCGGCATGCAGAAGAAAGGCGTCGCCTCCTCGGTCAATTTCGTGCCGGTGCATCCGGGGCTCGCGAAATACATGCGCGAAAAAGGCGTGTGGGACGCGAAGTGGGACGCGAGGATCGCCAAGAAGTAGCGCGATACCAGTACGACGGTGAGCGCGGGCGCGTTCGATCGCGCCCCGCGCTCGCTGCACACGGGGGAGCTCCTTGGAGATGACCAGCACCGAAGCCGCGCGGCCACGGCCGCGCCCGCTCGATTGGCTGTACTACGCCACCGCGATCTTTTTCTTCGTTTACGTCTTCGGGTACTACTGGACGAGCGCCGGCGGGCCGGTGCTCCTCGCCGTGACGCTCGTGCCGGTGACGTTCGTGCTCTTCACGCTCGATTCGCTCAGGAAAAACGAGCTCTATCCGCGGCTGCCGGCGGCGGCCAACTACGCGATCGCGGCGCTGTACATCGCGCTTTCGGCAGCGGTCGCGGTGTACATGAACGTCGAGTACTACGACATCGGCACCGTGCGGGCGGGCGTCTGGAGCACCGCCGATCTGACGATGGGCGTGATCATGGTCGCGCTCGTCATGGAGTACGCGCGGCTGCGCTACTTTCCGCTTTTCGTGCTCAACATCCTGCTCGTCGTGTACGGGGTCTACGGCGCGCACGTGCCCGGCATGTTCTTCCACCCGGGGCTTTCGTGGGAGCGCCTCGGCACGGCGATGAGCGTCGAGATGAGCACAGGCGTTTTTTCGAACCTGCCACAGCTCGCGCTGACCCTGATCGGCTCCTTCATCCTGGTGCTCTCCGCGCTGCGCGCTTTCGGCTGCGTCGAATCGATCCTGAGAGCGTCCAAGGGCATCGCCGCGCGCTCGCCGCACGCGCTGCCGCAGTCGGCCGTGCTCGGCTCGATGGCCGTGGGCACGGTGAGCGGCAGCGGCGCGGCCAACGCGATCACCGTCGGCTCGGCGACGATTCCCGCCATGATCGGCGCCGGCATGCCGCGGGTGACCGCGGCGGCGATCGAGACGGCGTCTTCGCTCGGTGGACAGCTGATGCCGCCGGTCATGGGCATCGCGGCGTTCCTGATGGCCGAATTCATGGGACGCAGCTATTTCGACGTGGTCGCGCGCGGTTACGCTCCCGCGCTCGTCTATTACGTGAGCGTGAGCGTGTCGGTGTACCTGCTCTCGACGCGATACCGCGGGAGCCTCGGCTTCATCGCCGTCGAGAAAATGCGCTGGACCGACTGGGCGAACATCTCCGCGTTCGTTTTCGTCGTCGGCGGCCTCATCGTGCTCATGGCGAGCCTGCACATGGCGCCGATGTTCGCCGCGCTCTACATATTCCTCGGCGTAACCGGGCTCCTCGTCACGCTGCATGCGGTCGGCGTCGCGCGCGAGCGCTCGCGCTCGTGGCGCGCGCAGCTCATCGCTCCGCTCGGCCGCCTGGTCGACAACTTCGCGAGCATGACCTCCGATCTCACGCTCCTGCTCGCCACACTCTCGATCATGACGGGCGCTTTCGTCATCACCGGCGTGCCGACGAAAGTCGGCGCGCTGCTGGTCGAGGCCGCGGGAATCAATATCGCCGCCATGGCGATCGTCGCGTTTTTCTTCGGCGCGCTGCTCGGAACCGGGCTGCCGCCGGCGCCGACCTACATCATCACCGCGCTCGTGATCGTGCCGCCGATGATTCGCGTCGGCGTCGATCCCTGGGTCGTTCACTTCTTCTGCTTTTTCCTCGCGGTGTGGGGCGAGCTCACGCCGCCCACGTCGGTCGCCGCCGCGGTCACGGCGAAAATCGCCGATGCCTCGTTCATGCGCACGCTGTTCGCGGCGATCACGATCTGCGTCTCGCTCTTCGTCCTGATGGCGGGGGTCTTCACGCGGCCCGAGATCGTGCTGGAGCCGGGATTCGCGCAGGTCGGCGCGATGCTGCTCATACTGACCGCTTCGATCGGCATCACCTTCGCCATCCAGGCGCAGTTCTCCGCGAGCCGCGTCGTGGATATCGCCTTGCGGCTCGTGCTGGCGGCAACCGCGCTCGTCGTGCTGCTCCATCCGAGCCGCGAGCTCGCGATCGCAGCGTGCGTGCCGGTGGGGCTCTTCGTCGCCTACTGGATCCTGCGCCGCCGCGGCCGGCCGGTCGTGGCGCAGGCCGCGGCCGGGTAGGGGGCGGCGCTCGCCTTCGGCTCGGGCCTCGCCGCCCCACGAACGGAAGGAACCCGACCGCTCCGCTACCATGGTTTCCCTCCGTAACCTCCTTTCCTTTAGCGGTCGCGCTCGCTACATCGGCTTGATGCCGGCGGCCTTGACGACCTTGGCGTAGCGCGCCTTTTCCTGCGCGATGAACTCGGCGAACTGCTCGGGCGTGTTGACGAGCGGCGCGACACCGATGCCCGCCAGACGCTCCTTCAAATCCGCCGACGCAAGCGCTTTGTGCAGCTCGCCGTTCAGGCGGTCGATGATCGGGCGCGGGGTGCCCGCCGGCGCGAGCATGCCGTACCAGATCGGCACGACGAAATTGTCGACTCCTGCCTCTTTGGCGGTCGGGACGTCGGGAATCGCGGGCTCGCGTTTTTCGGAGAGCAGCGCGAGCGCCCGCACCTTCTTCGACTTGATCGGCGCAATCGCCGGCGGCAGCGCGTAGGTTCCGAAATCGACTTCGCCGCTCATCAAGGCGATCAGCGCGCCTGCATTGCCTTTGTAAGGCACGTGCACCATTTTCAGCCCGAACGTGCTCCTGAAGAGCTCGCTCGCGAGATGGTTGGTGCTGCCGGCGCCGCTCGAGCTGAAATTGAGCTTGCCGGGATTGTTCCGCGCGAGCTGGATCATTTCCTTCAGCGACTTCGCCGGCACCGAGTTGTGCGCCGCCATGACGTTCTGCATGGCCGCGACCAGGGTGATCGGCGCGAGGTCTTTCTGTGCGTCGTAATTGAGCTTCGCGTACAGTGACGGGCTGATCGCGATCGGCGGCGCGGCGAGCACGATGGTGTAGCCGTCGGGCGGCGCCTTGGAGGCGAGCTCGAGACCGATGTTGCTGGTGGCGCCCGGGCGGTTGTCGGGAATGACCGGTTGCCCGAGCTGCTCCGAGAGCTTCTGGCCGATGACGCGGCCCGCGATATCGGTCGGGCCGCCGGGCGGAAATGGCAAAATCAGGCGCAGCGGTTTGGACGGATAGGACTGGGCGAGCGCCGCGGACGGCAGCGCCAGCGCCAACACGGGAAACAACGCGCAAACAGCTCTCACAACAATGCTCATGATTCCTCCTCTGGGTGTTTGTCGATGGACCTGGAACGGGGATGCAAGCTTTGCGTCGAATCTACTCTCTGGGAAAGTCGAATTCAAATGAATGGACGTCCGCCGCTCGAAGGCATCCGGGTGCTCGACATGAGCCGCATCCTCGCAGGGCCGTGGGTGGGGCAGCTCCTCGCCGACCTCGGCGCGGAAGTGATCAAGATCGAGCGGCCGGGCAGCGGCGACGACACCCGCGGCTGGGGCCCGCCTTTTCTGAACGACCGGAACGGCGATCCCACGCGCGAGTCGGCGTACTTCCTGTCGGCCAACCGCGGCAAGAAATCGGTCGCGCTCGATATCTCCAAGCCGGAAGGACAGGCGCTCGCGCGCGAGCTCGCCTGCCTGTCGGACGTGCTGCTCGAGAATTACAAGGTCGGCGACCTGAAGCGCTACGGCCTCGGCTATGAAGATCTGAGCGCGCTCAATCCGAAGCTCGTGTACTGCTCGATCACGGGCTTTGGCCAGACCGGGCCTTATCGCGACCGCGCCGGCTACGATTTCATGATCCAGGGCATGGGCGGTCTCATGAGCTTCACCGGTGAGCGCGACGACGCGCCCGGCGGCGGACCACAGAAAGTCGGCGTCGCGATCGCCGATCTCATGACCGGCATGTACTCGGGCGTTGCGATCCTCGCGGCGCTGCACGAGCGCCAGACAAGCGGCCTCGGCCAGCACATCGACATGGCGCTGCTCGATACCCAGGTCGCATGGCTCGCGAATCAGAACACAAATTATCTGATCGGCGGCGAAGCACCGAAGCGCATGGGCAACGCGCACCCGAACGTGATGCCGTATCAGACGTTTCGAACGCGCGACGGCGATCTCATCCTCGCGGTGGGGAACGATGCTCAGTTCCGCAGGTTCTGCGAGGCGGCCGGACTTCCGGAGGTCGGTGCCGACCCACGTTTCGCGACCAACGCCTCGCGCCTCGCGAACCGGCAGGCGTGCACCGAGGCGCTCGCACCGGCCGTGAGGGGCAGAACTACATCGGAGTGGATCGCGCTGCTCGAGCCGATCGGCGTGCCGTGTGGACCGATCAACCGTCTCGACCAGGTCTACGCCGATCCGCAGGTCCGGCACCGCGGCATGAAAATCGAAGTGCCGCACCCGCTGGCGGACGCAGTGCCGCTCGTGGCCAACCCGATCAAGTATTCGCGCACGCCGCTCGAGTACCACATCCCGCCGCCGCTACTCGGCGAGCACACCGAGGAGGTGCTGCGCGATCTGCTGCACAAGACCGACGACGAGATCGCGGCGTTACGCGAGAAGCGCATCGTGTAAACGCGCCTCAGCTCACTGGAGCCGTCGCCGTCTTCGCATTCAAGTCCTGCAGCGCGCGCTTGAGCTCACCCTGCGGCGCGACGCCCATCTCGACCTTCCCGGACACGGCCCAGACACGATCCGATTCCGCCATCAGCTCATCGTCGGACCGCTCGATGTCGACCGGCACGGCGATGACAGCCCAGGAGGTGCGTCCGGTCAGCCAGAAAACCTCGACAGGATTGTCTTCCGGATCCCGGAAGTAGCAGCCTATGGCGCTGCCGTGGGTGACCACGCGGTCGATGCGGTAACCCCGCGCCTTCGCGCGCCGGTAGAAATCCCGCACGTCGTCCAGCTTGTCGACGCGCAGCGAAATCTGCTGCACGAGGTGCGGATCCCCGGCGGGGCGCGACCCGCGCATCACCGCGATCTCGTGATCGACCGCCTCGGGGTCCGCGCTGTAGAAGGCGACGTTCTCGTTGCACTTGGTGAGCGTCATGCTCATGAAGCCGCCCCAGAACTCCTTCATCACCTCGAGGTCGCGGACATACAGGCCGACGTGGCCCAGACCCTTTACGCGTGCCGGCATGGCGATGCTCCTCTGAAAAAGGGACTTTGCGAAGTGTAGACAGCTCGGCAGCCGAATACGAGCAGGACAGCGACACCTACCTTAAATCAAACGACAACACGATGGTTTTGCTTGCGTGCGCACTGGACAAGCGCCGGTCGAGCGAGTACGTGCAGGAGCACATCTCCTTCAGCGTCCAGCCCGTCGGGCGCGTGGCGGTCGAGCTCCGCCACCACATGGGCGTCGAGCACATCATGTTCGCGACCGACTTCTCGCACATCGAGTGCGAATGGCCAAACACGCGCCCGCAGGCCGAGCGGCTCTTCGCCGGGCGCCGGGCAGGGCGCCAAGGCCGCACCCGATACGGTGCCACCGCGCGGGAATGGGGTTTGCAGCGATTCGGGATACCCGCCGAAAGGAGACCTCCATGCCCCCTCTGCTATTACTCGGCGCCGCGATCGGCGGCGTGGCGATGTACTTTCTCGATCCCGACCAGGGGCGCCGGCGCCGCGCGCTGGTGCGCGACCAGGCCGTCAAGACATCCACGCACGCCAGACATTTCATGGAAAAAGGCGCGCGCGATCTCAAGAACCGCGGCACCGCAGTAACCGGACGCGCACGCTCGCTGTTCCATCGCAGGAACGCGGACGACGACGTGCTGGTCGAGCGCGTGCGGTCCAAAATGGGCCGTTATACCGCGCATCCGGGGGCAATCGACGTCAACGCGATGCAGGGTCGCGTCACCCTGAGCGGCTCGATACTCGCGCACGAGCACGGGGAGCTCATCGAAAGCGTGAGCCAGGTGCCCGGCGTCACCGACATCTACGACCGGCTCACGATCTACGAGACCGCCGAAGGCATTTCAGAGCTCCAGGGCGGACGCGCCCGCCGCGGCGAGCTCCCGGAGCACCTCCAGGACAACTGGGCGCCCGCGACGCGTCTCGCGACCGGCGCGGCGGGCACGACGCTCGCGCTCTACTCGCTGGGGCGCAGTAACCGCTCTGCCGCGTTCCTCGCGTTCGTGACCGGCGCCGCGATCGTGCTGCGCGCGGCCACCAACAAACCGCTGCGCAGGCTCGCCGGCCTCGAGCGCGAACCCGCTATGGACAAAGGGAAAACGATCCACATCGCCGCGCCGGCGGGGGAGCCGGAAACGAGCGACCCGCTCCGCGAGCCCCCCGCCCCCAGCCGCGCCGCGAACATCGTCGTCTCGTCGTAGGCACGAGTCGCGGCCCGGGGCGGCGCTGCTCCCCCTCGATACATCATTACGCCGGGATGCCGGGCGGTGCGCGTTTGCCGCTCACGCGATACCAGTCGATCCTGCGCGTGAGCAGCATGACGGCTGCGAGCACGCCGAAGACCAGAAGCGCTCCCAGGAGCAGGCTGTAGTCCTCGGAGCGCAGCAGCGCGTAGAGCATCGTGTAGAGCGCGGTCAGCATCGCCGCGAAGCCGAGCGCGCGGAGCCGGCTCGCGAGCACGGTGGAAAGGTAGAGCGCGATCAGCCCCACGCACGCCGCGGCCGCGATGACGTAAGCGCCCGCGAAAGCGATGTGCTCGGAGAGCGCGATCAGGAGCAGAAAGAACATCGCGAGCGCGAGCCCGACGAGCCCGTACTGCACCGGATGGATGCGCAGATCGCGCACGATCTCGAAACCGAAGAAACCCGCGAAAGTGAGGAGCACGAAAAGGAGCGCGTACTTCACCGCCCGGTTCGCCTGCACGTAGACGTCCACCGGATCGACCAGGTTCACGCCGAACGCGTAGCGCTCGAGCTTGTCGCAGCCCGGATCGCCGCAGGCCGCCATCGAGCGCGGCGCCGCGCTCGCGAGCTCCGATATGCGCCACGTCGCCTTGAATCCCGCCTCGCCGATCTCGCGCGTCGCGGGCAGGTGGCGGCCGACGAAGCTCGGGTGAGGCCAGTCCGCGCTCAGCGTCACGTCGTGCTGTCTCGCGCTCGGCACGAAGGCAAGGCTTTGCAGGCCGGCGATTTCCATCGTGAACGAGAACGTGTGCACGCCCGAAAGCGGCGCGCCGCCGCGCGCCGGAAGCGCCACATGGATGCCGGGGCTTTGCGAACCCGGTGCGGCGCCGGATGCGAAAGGATGGGCTTCGCCGTTCCAGGCGAGCCCGGGCGTGTTGCGTATGCCGCGCACGTCGCGCATCGAGAGGAGCACCAGCGGCGCGCCCCATGATCGCGTGACGCCGGCCGCGGGCGGCGCCGCGGCCTCGACCGCGAAGCGCCCGTCGAACTTGAAGCCGCCGGCGAAGAAGCGCGCCGCGTATATGCCGCGATAGCGGTTCTCGGTCGCGATCGTGCCGGTCACGCTCAGCGCCTCGGGAAAGTGCGAGCGCGTGCAGTCGCGCGAGCGCGGCTCTTTCTTCCAGCCGCCTTTCGCGTCTTTCTCCTCGACCACGTAATGCTCGGTGCACGGGAGCACGAGCAGCGGACCGCTCACCGTCTGCTCGCCGACGCTCGTGTTCGCGAGCTCGCGCACCACGCCCGCGCGAGTCGCCTGCCGCTCCTCGATCTTCGCCTGGATCAGCATGAGCGGAACGAGGAGCGCCAGCGTGAGCCCCGCGGGCGCCGCGATTTTCTGCCACAAAGCACGTTCCATCGGCTGTCTCCCTTTTTCTGATCGGGAGAGCGTAGCCGCCCACGCTGGCGCGACGCGGGCTGCTTTGTGGCAGGAAAATGATTTCTAGGCGATGCCCTTCATCAGCGCATAGAGGTCGTTCTGCGCTTCGAAGCCGATTCCCGGGCGCTGCGGGAGCCTCAACCGGCCGCCGTCGACTTTCGCGTCGTCGGCGAAACCCGCGAATGCGCCGAAGACGTCGGGGTACGCCTCGCATCCGCCGAGGCCGAAGCCGCCGACGATGTGCAGCGTCATCTGGTTGCCGCCGTGCGGGAACACCGACCCGCGCGCCCAGCCGTGGCCTTCGAGCATTTTCAGCGTACGCGCGAACTGCACGATGCCGTAGGACTGCGGCACGTCGATCTGCAGGATGTCGCGATCGGAGCGCAAGCCCCCGAAGCGCACGAGGTTCTCGATGTCCTGCGTGGAGAAAAGATTCTCGCCGGTGCCGATCGGCGCGTCGTAGCCGCGCGCGATCTCGGCAAGCAGCGCGAAATCGAGCGGGTCGGTCGGCTCCTCGAACCAGCGCAGGCCGAAAGGCGCGAGCGCCCACGCGTAAGCGAGCGCGCGGTCGCGCGCGAACGCGCCGTTGGCGTCGACCGCGAGCCGCCTGCCTTCACCGATCACTTCGATCGCCGCCTCGATGCGCTGCACGTCCTCGGGTATGGTCGCGCCGCCCACCTTGATTTTCATCGTGGTGTAGCCTTCGTCTAGGCGCTTGCGGATCTCGTCCTGAAGGTGGTCGAGGCCCTTCCCCGCGTGGTACCAGCCCCCGCCGACATAGCACTGCACCTTGTCCTCGACTGCGCCGGCGCTGTAGCGCTCCGCGAGCACGCGATGCAGCGGCTTGTCCTCGATTTTCGCCACCGCGTCCCAGCACGCGACCTCGATCGTGCCGATCGCGATCGAGCGCTCGGTATGGCCTCCGGGCTTCTCGCGCTGCATCATCGCCGCGAGTATCTTTTCGGGATCGAAGTTGTCGCCCGCGGCGTTCACGAGCGATTCGGGTCGGGCTTCGAGCACGCGTGGGATGAACCTCGCGCGCATCTGCGCGCCGCAGGCATAGCGCCCGGTGGAGTTGAACGCGTAGCCGACGACCGGCTTGCCGCCGCGCACGACGTCGGTCACCACCGCTACGACCGAAGTCGTCATCTCGCTGAAGTCGAATGCGGCGTTGCGCATGCTCGTCTTCAGCGGGACGGCGACCTCGCGTATGTCGGCGATGCGCATGACGCGATCCTCTCCTCAGCTCGCGAAGCGGCGGTTGAGCTCTGCGACCGCGTCGGGCGTGAGGTAGCGCGTGGGATGGCCTTGCAGGAGCAGCACGAGCTTCGCGGTCTGCTCGAGCTCCTCGATCGCGTTCACTGCCGCATCGAGCGAGCTTCCGGCGACGACGGGACCGTGGTTCGCGAGCAGGACCGCGTGATGCCTGCCCGCGACCGCACGCACCGCTTCGGCGAGCGATTCGTCTCCGGGCGGGAAGTACGGCACCAGCGCGAGGCGCCCGACCTGCATCACGGCGTAGGCGGTGATCGGCGGAAACACGTTCGTCGCGTCGAGCCCGTCCATGCACGAGACCGCGACCGAGTGCACCGAATGCAGGTGCACCACCGCGCCGCACGTATCGCGCTCGCGGTACATCGCGATGTGCAGAAACGTCTCCTTCGAAGGCTTGTCACCCGAGACGAGCTTACCGCTCGCATCGAGCCTCGAAATGCGAGCCGGGTCAAGACGCCCCAGGCACGAGTTGGTCGGCGTCATCAGCCAGCCGTCGGCGAGCTTCACGCTGATGTTGCCGGCGCTGCCGTGTGCAAGCCCGCGATCGTAGAGCGACTTGCCGATGAGGGCGATGTTTTCGCGAAGCGTGTTTTCGTTCATGTCCGTGTGGAAGGAGTGACGAGAAAGAGTGATGAATGAGAGTGATGAGAAAGGGTGATGAGAAGGGGTTGTTGAGAACCAGCGTTTCGGCAACTCCTTTTCATCACCCCTTCTCATCACTCCTTTCTTAAACAAAGGCCTTGAGGAAAAAATCGTCGGCGCCGAAGTTGCCGGATTTGAGCGCGAGCGCGAGCGGCGGCTCGCCGAGGCTCTTGGTCCAGGGCACGCCGGGGTCGATCTCGGCGCCGATGCGTAAGCCTTCGATCCCGAGCGCGCTTACCACGGCGCCGGAAGTCTCGCCGCCCGCAACGATCAGGCGGCGTGCGCCGCAGGCGACCAGGCGCTTCGCGATCTCCGCCAGCGCGCGCTCGACCGCCTCTCCGGCGCGCTCGCGCCCGAGCTGCGTCTGGATGTCTGCGACGCGCGTCGCGTCGGCCGTGGAATAAATCAGCACGGGCGAAAGCCCGAGCCGCGGCCGCGCCCATGCGACGGCCTCTTCGACCACCGACTCCCCTTCAGCGAGACGCAGCGGATCGAGCTCGAAGGAGGCGCACGCGGCTTTCATGGCGGCGACCTGGCGCTGCGTCGCCGCGGAGCAGCTTCCCGAAAGCACCACCGCGTGCCCGGCGACCGGCGCAGCCGGACCGGTCGGGCGGCGTCTCAACAATCCCTGACGCCTGAAATTCATCGGCAGGCCGAGCGCGAGACCCGAGCCGCCGGTGATGAGCTTCAGTCCCGCGCACGCGGTGCCGATCGCCACGAGGTGCGCATCGGTGAGCGCGTCGACGATCGCGTAACGGTAGCCGCGCGCCCGCAGCGCGTGGATTTCGGCCGTGACCGCTTCGTGGCCGCGATCGACCGTCTCGTAGGCGATCAACCCGACCCGACCCGGGGTCTGCTGCTGCAACACGCGCACGAGCGAGGAGTCGGTCATCGGCGTGAGCGGATGGTGCCTCATGCCCGAGTCCGAAAGGAGCTCGTCGCCGACGTAAAGATGCCCCTGGTATACGGTGCGGCGGTTGGTCGGAAAGGCCGGACACGCGACGGTGAAGCTCTCGCGCAGCGCTTCCAGCAGCGCGTCCCCGACGGGACCGATATTGCCGGCGGCGGTGGAATCGAAAGTCGAGCAGTACTTGAAATAGAGCTGGCTCGCGCCGGCGCGCGTGAGCCACTCGAGGGCGGCAAGCGACATCCGCACCGCTTCGGGAGCGGCATTGGAGCGCGACTTGAGCGCGATAACGATCGCATCGGCGTCCGGCGCCGGAAGGCTCTCCCGCGGCACGCCGAGCAGCACCACCGTCGCCATGCCCTGGCGCGTGAGCGTGTTGGCGAGATCGGTCGCGCCGGTGAAATCGTCGGCTATGCAGCCCAGCAGCAAAGTCATTCGGCCCGTATGTTGGCGGCTTTGGCGACCTTGGTGAACTTGGCGAGGTCCTCTTTGAAGATTTTCGCGGTCTCCTCCGGACTGGTGCCGACCACGTCTGCGCCGAGCGAGGCGAGCCTCTGCTTTACCGTGGGATCGGCCAAGGCTTTCAGCATCTCGCGGTTGAGGAACTGCACGATCTCGCGCGAGGTCTTGGCGGGAACGACGGCGCCATACCACGTGCTCATCTCGTAGCCGGGAACGGTCTCCCCTACGGTCGGCACGTCGGGCAGCACCGCCGCACGCTTCGCCGTCGTGACCGCGAGCGCGCGCACGCGATTCGCCCTGATGTGCGGGATGATGGGCGGCATGGTGTTGAAGGCGGACATCACGTGGCCGGCGACGAGGTCGATCGCGAGCGGACCGCCGCCTTTGTAAGGCACCATCAGCAGATTGGTCCTGGTCATCATCTTGAACATTTCGCCCGCGAACTGCTCGGGGCTGCCCACGCCCGAGGTGCCGTACGTGAGCTCGCCGGGTTTGCTTTTCGCGAGCGCGATCAGCTCCTTGACGGTCTTGGCCGGCAGCACCGGATTCACGCAAAAGACGTTCGGCACGCTGGAGACCACGGTGATCGGCGCGAGGTCGCGCTCGATGTCGTAGCCCAGGTTCTTGTAGAC
>Ga0105107_10001775_pt1 | contig 14067 bp, 9 predicted proteins | sample PPLLaktember2015_6_FD_79335 | JGI IMG/M metagenome (GOLD analysis project Ga0105107, IMG submission 79335) | Freshwater sediment microbial communities from Prairie Pothole Lake near Jamestown, North Dakota, USA - PPLs Lake P8 Core (1) Depth... | ecosystem: Environmental > Aquatic > Freshwater >...
AACTTCTTTCTGAGCGGCTACCGGCCGCTCGATTCGCTCCTCAGGATCGTCGATCGCGACGTCGTCGAAACGCTCTCCGCGCCGGGGCAGGGGGCCGATCATGCCTCCATTATCGTCTTCACCCTGCTGCTCGGCGGGATGGTCGGCATCATGTACCGCATGGGAGGCATGCGGGGCATCGTCGACCGGGTCTCGAAGCTCGCGACGACCCCGCGGCGGGGACAATTCGCCGCGTGGCTCATGGGGGTTATCATCTTCTTCGACGATTACGCCAATACGCTCATCGTCGGCAACTCGATGCGTCCCCTCACCGACCGGGTCCGGGTATCGCGCGAGAAGCTCTCCTATATCGTTGATTCCACGGCGGCGCCCGTGACCGCTATCGCCGTGGTCACGAGCTGGGTCGGATTCCAGATTTCCCTTATCGACCAGTCCTTCGGCTCCCTCGGCATCGATCGCAATCCGTTCACCGCGTATCTCGCCTCGCTCCCGTACGCGTTCTACTGCATATTCGCCGTTCTTTTCGTGCTCGCGGTCGCGCTCATGGGCAGAGACTATGGAGCGATGCTCGCCGCGGAACGCCGCGCGCGGACAACGGGCAAGCCGGCGCGGGACGGCGCCGTGCTCATGTCGAACATCGATGCGGAGAATGTCGCCGCGGCCCCCGGGGCGAAACCGCGGCTCGTAAACGGCGTCCTCCCGATCGCCGCCGTTCTGGCGGTCGCGTTCGCGGGACTCGTCGTCACGGGACGGCAGTCGCTCGCGGCATCGGAGAGATCGGGAGGCATCTTCGAAGCCGTGAAGGAGTCGAACTCGTTCACCGCCCTCCTCTGGTGCTCGATGGCGGGCTGCCTCACGGCAGCGATCCTCGCGCTCGTTCAGAGGCTCCTCTCGCTGACCGATACGCTCGCCGCGTGGTTGAACGGGATCCGGTCGATGATGCTCGCCATCGTCATTCTCGTCCTCGCCTGGTGCATCGGCATGAAATGCGAGGAGCTCCATACGGCCGGCTACCTCGTGCATACGCTCTCGGGCGTTCTCGCGCCGCGGTTCATCCCGCTGCTCGTCTTTCTCATCGCGATGGGGATCTCCTTCTCCACGGGAACGTCGTGGGGCACGATGTCCATTCTCACGCCGATCGTGATCCCGCTTGTTTTCGGCGCCGCGCAAGGAACGGGAGTCGCGGGAGGAGAGTTCGAGATCATTCTCTCGGCGTCGATCGCCGCGATCCTCTCGGGCGCCGTCTTCGGCGACCACTGCTCCCCCATCTCCGACACGACTATCATGTCGTCCCTGGCCTCCAGCTCCGATCACATCGACCACGTGCGGACGCAGCTTCCCTATGCGGCGACCGCGGCTGCCATCGCCTTCGTCTTCGGCTACCTTCCCGTCGCCTTCGGCATGGGGAGCGTCTATGCGCTCCTCCTCGGAACCGCGGCCGTCTTCGGTATCGTGCGCGTTTTCGGAAAACACCCCGAAAGCGGATGAGCCGCATCTCCTATCCCCGAATAGGGCTTGACATTCGGCGTCTGCTTGCCTATCCATACCCTCGACTATGGCACCGTATCCTTTTATACCGGCAACCCTCGGCCCGGGACTCGCGGGCATCGTTGATATCCTCGCGGGAAACGCGATCCTGCTTCTCTTCACGGTGATCGGCCTCGGCTTCCTCCTGGGAAATATCAAGATATACGGCTTCAACCTCGGTGTCGCCGCGGTCCTTTTCGTCGGAATGGCCTTCAGCGCGCTCGACGGGCGTCTTGTGCTGCCGGACCATATATATGTAATAGGACTCGTCCTCTTCGTCTACGCCATCGGCCTCCAGTCGGGCGCCGGCTTCTTCTCGTCCTTCCGCAAACGGGGGCTCAAGCTCAACGTCGTGGCCGTCGTCATACTCTGCGCGGGCGCGGCGGCAGCCGTTGTCATGAAGAGCGTCATGGGCCTCTCCGCGCCGAGCATCGCCGGTCTCTTCTGCGGGGCGCTCACCAACACGCCGGCTCTTGCCGCCACGGTCGAAACGATCGAGAACATGAAGGGGGCGCTTCCCCCCGAAGCGCTGCGCCTCTATCTCGAGAGTCCCGTCATCACCTACGGGCTCGCCTACCCCTTCGGCGTCCTCGGCGTCATCCTCTGGTTTTTTCTCTTCATCAAGATATTCAAGATCGACTTCGCGAAGGAAGAGGCCGTGAGGCTCAGGGAATCGGGCGCGGGCGGCATCGTAAGCAGGACCTTCCGGGTCACAAACCCCGCGATTGCGGGCAAGACGGTCGCCGAAGCGCTCGGCGTGCTCGGCGAGCCCGGATTCGTATTGAGCCGCATCCAGCAGGGGGATGCGATCTCGGTGGTGCTTCCGAGCACCGTTCTCTCGCTCGGAAATCTCATCGTTGCCGTCGGGAATCCCGAAGCGCTCGAGCGGGCGCGCATCGTCTTTGGCGAGCTCAGCGCCGAGCATCTTCCCGAGACGGCGGGAAACATCTCCTACCGGCGCATCTTCGTTTCGAACAAGAAGGTGATCGGAAAGACGCTCCGCGAGCTCGATCTCCACAAGCTCTTCGACGCGACGATCACGAGGCTCCGCCGCGGCGATGTCGACTTCGTTCCCTCCCCCGACACGATTCTCGAGGCGGGAGACCGCATCCGCGTCGTCACGCGGCGCGACAATATCGATGCGATCTCGAAATTCTTCGGCGATTCCATACGCTCCATCTCCGAAACGGACTTCCTCTCCCTCTCGCTCGGCGTCGTGCTCGGCGTCTTCCTGGGCATGATCGCGTTCCCGCTCCCGAACGGCATGGTCTTCCGGCTCGGTTTCGCCGGGGGGCCGCTCATCGTCGGCCTCATCCTCGGTAAGATCGAGCGCACGGGGCCGATCATCTGGGGGCTGCCGCTCACGGCGAACCTCGTCCTGCGCCAGGTCGGGCTCGTATTCTTCCTCGCGGCCATCGGCACCAAAGCGGGGCCCGGCTTCAGCGCGACCTTCCAGACGGGAGGCTGGGGCCTCATCGCGGCGGGCGCTCTCATCACGAGCTTCGTGGCCGTCGCCGCGATACTCGCGGGCTACCGGTTCCTCAAGCTCCCCATGTCAGCCGTCATGGGTGTCGTCTCGGGGATGCACACGCAACCCGCCTGCCTCGCGTACGCCAACCAGCACGCCGAGAACGAGCTCCCGAACATCTGGTATGCGGCCGTCTATCCCGCCTCGATGATCGCGAAAATCATCCTTGCCCAGATCATCGTATCGTTTCTTCTCGTGATGTAGCAGGACGCGGCGGTTCGACGACAGCCGGCACCGCCAACTCAAGGCACCGCCAACTCATTCATTGACAGAGCGCCTCCCATGCGGTACAATGTATCGTGCGTATGGGGATTCTTTCGGTATTAATCCCTCGGGAGCATTCGGTTATGAAGAGATTCGTCGGGAGCGCGCTTCTCATTCTCGCATTCGGGGCTCATCCCGCATCTGCGGCGACTCACTATGAGCAGGCGGAGAGTTTTGTCGCCTCCCACGATATCGGATTCGCCGCGATCCGCTCGAATCTGTCGGTTCTCGAAGGGCTCGATTATCCCGGCGAATGGACCGCCTATGAGATCTCGGTACCCGTCTATGGCACCTACTCCGTACGGATGAGGTGCTGGGGCGAAATAAGCGCGCCCTATCACCTGCATCTCGTCACCTACCCCGTCGAGGGCGAAGAGGTGCAAACAATCGATATCGATTTTACGGGTCTCGGCGACGACTGCACTTGAACGCACTCGGTTATTGCCCTCGGGCAGGGCACGGTGAGAATCTTCGAACCGAATCTCGCTTTCAGGCTCGTGTTCGTGTCGGGGGGTAATTTCTTCGCGGACTGGATAGAGTTCCAGTCAGTTGCCTCGGCCGAAGCGGAAACCTGGGGCGCCATCAAGAGTCTCTTCCGGTAACGCGCCGCATCCCGCCGGACACTCCTCTCAGAAACGAACCGTCGCGTAGAGGGAATAGAGATCCGTTTCCCCCACGATCTCGTATTCGAGCGAGGGGCCGCTGTTCCTGATCCTCTGATACTGCGCCTGGAGAACCCCCGCCCTCCCGAAATTGTAATGGAGTCCCACCGCTATCGCGCGGCGATATTCGCGGGATGGCGAGATCGTTCCTTCGCGCCGGGAGGTCTCTTCGAGCCAACCCACGTTCGCCCCGAGGTCTCCCGCGATCCTGCAGTCGATCGACCCGCCCGCGACCGCGGATCGTTCCCTTTCGCCGGCGGCGACCTCAACCTCACGGAGCCCCTTGTAGAAGAGCGAGAGGGAAAGCGCTTCACCCGGCATCCACGCGCGGGCGGCCGCACGGAGACCCTCGGTGTTCGCCTCGTACGAGAGGGCCGCGAAGGGAGAGTTGAAATTGGGATCGAGCCTGAGGTAATCGAGAGTGAACTCCAGCCATCGGGGCATTTCGACGACGACCCCGCCGAATCCTCCGAATCCGTCGCTCGCCTGCGCGCTCATGCCGAGAGCCGTCTCGATTCCGTCCGCGCGCCAATTCCACGCAACAGCCTCGCCGCGGAGCCGTACGTGCCGGATGAGAGGCGCCTCTCCCGTGACGCTCACGATCCATGTCGTCTCCCAGGGATCAGGGGCATAATACCCGAGCCCCCGAAAATCGACCGAACGCTTGTCCTCCGCGGTTCGGAGAGCGTGCGCGCCCGCTTTCCAGAAGCCGCCCGTGCGGGCGTCGTGCCGCTGCCATCTCGTCTCGAATCCATATATCTCCAGCGAGTATGCCGCGTGCGCGCCCGCACCCGAGCGATAGAACGAATAGGTCGTCTCGATGGCGCGGCGCGGGATCCCGTAGAAGGCGCGGGCCTGGAGACCTCCGCGGCCATAGGAGGCAATTGCCCCCTCGAAGGTGAGCTCGGGACCGAGCTCCTCGAGACTCTCGACGAGGAGCGTTCCGGCCGACGCGCCGCACCCGCACCCCGCGGCGCCGCCCACGCGGGGATTATCGTCCCAGTCCCACCTCATAAGGGTGAGCGGCGTCATGGAGAGGGTGTAGTATCCGAGCCTGAAGCTCGCCCCTTTCGCCGCTATCTCGGCAAAGGCGCTCCCCCACTCTGAGCCAAGATACTGGGGCCCCGCGTCGAGAACCTCCTCCCCCTCGTTGCTGATCCTGAGAAGACCGCCCACCCGAAGATACTTTGTGAGCTTCTTCGACGCTTCCACCTCGAGACGGAACTGGAGCGTGTTGCCCGGGCTCACCGGCTCGCCGTAGAGGCCTGCCGCCTCGGAGCCGCGCGAATCGATACTGAGGAGCCGGATTCGCTGGGTGCCGTGATAGGAGAATGCGGCCGGCTCATCCGTCGCGATCGAATCGCCGGGGCTCGCCGGTTCGCCGAATGCGGCAGTCTCTCCCGCCGCCGGCAAGGCGAGCATTTCCTCCATCGCGGCGTCGACATTCCCCTGCGGATCGATGCGGACATCGATCACCCGGGAGTCCCTCCCGACGAGAAAGACGGCGAACGTCTCATAGGGAACGCCGTAGCGATCGGACGTCATTCCGCCCGCGTCGTGCCCCTGCGTAAACGTGATCCCGTTCGCTTCGACGATGCCGCGAGCCCCCAGACGATCCCCCTCATCGGCGTTGATGCCGACAACGGTGATGCTCTCCCCGCCATAGACACGATAGAAGCGCTCGCACGCGGCAAGCGCCTCGACGCAATGCGGGCAGCCCGAACGCCAGAACACGAGAAAGGTGCGGTCATGGCCCGGGAAGAGCTCGACCGAGCGCACGGAGGCGGCCCCGTCGAGACGCGCGAGCTCGAAGGGCGGGGCCTGATCCCCCGAATCGATCGCAAAGGCGCATGCCCCCGAGAGGACGAGAATGGGAAGAACGAGCACTATCGAAAAGGCACAATACCTCGCGTTCATGTACGGCGCTTCCTTTCTCGGCGGCGGCATCCAATACCGTGACGCCTCGTAGTATACCTTTCTCCTCCGTGAGCGCGCATTGATTTTCTCGCGCCGCCATTACGCGCAGCCTCCGCATTCCGCCGCCATGCATCGCCGCCATGCTCCGCCGCAACACCCAGACTCCACACATTGCCCCCGGTGTCCGGCCGCCACATTGGGCCCCCGCGCTCTGTCCCGCTCCATCGCTTTTTCTTGACAGCGGTATAAAATTCTCATATTCTTATATCGGAATATAAAAGAGGTGGCGCGATGTTCCCCGATCCCGTGTCTCTTCCCCTTGCCCTCGTGGCGAAACGTCTCAAGGCGCTCGCCGATCCGGGGCGCCTCGTCGTTATCCAGAGCCTCTGCGGCGGAGAGCGCTGCGTGACAGAGCTCGTCGAGGGGACGGGGATCGGGCAAGCGAGCGTGTCGAAGCACCTCCGTATCCTGAGGGATGAGGGATTCGTCCTCGCCCGGCGCAAAGGACGGAATGTCTTTTACCGCGTTTCCGACAGGGTGCCGGAGGAGATATGCACGCTGATATGCAGATCGATGAAGAAAAAAGCCGCGGGCGAAAGCCGCCTGCTCAATCGCTATCTGGAACGAAAACGGGCGCGAAAGGCTGGATAGACGGTATGGTCAAGGTTCTCATATTTCTCGCGGTGTGGATCGTCCTCATGAAGTTCGTCCTCCCCCGCCTCGGGGTGCCGACTTGAATGTCGGCCACGTGCGGGATCGGGGACCGGTCCAAGAAAGATGCGTACCACTCGGCGAATGATGAGCAGCCGGCCGATCAGAAAACCGGCGGCGAGATGAGGAAGTAAGCGGCCATGCCTATTTTTGAATATGAATGCTCACGGTGCGGGAGGCTCTTTGAAGAGCTCGTCATGAGCACCTCTCAGGAGGTCGTGTGCCCCGCCTGCGGATCCACCGACATCGAGAAACTCATTTCCGCGTTCGCGCGCAAGGGAGGGGCCTGCGGATCCTCGGGGGGCGCTTCCTGCGGGCCCACCTGAGGGGGCTGCTGAAGACGGCGGTCCGCCGCAGAGCGATACGACAAAGCCCGGGAGAACGGTGTTTCTCCCGGGCTTCTGTTTCTGGTAGCCCCTAGGGGAGTCGAACCCCTGATTCTTGGCTGAGAACCAAGCGTCCTAACCACTAGACTAAGGGGCCACCTTCATATCATGGCTGGGGAGGGAGGAGTCGAACCCCCATAAACTGATCCAGAGTCAGTTGTCCTGCCATTAGACCACTCCCCAATAGCCTAGAGAAATTATGCAATGGAGGCCGAAAAATCAACTTACTTTTTTGGCGGACGGGAAAATGCGCTCATCCCGAAGGAGAAGGCCGCACGCTTCCGGCGAGCGCCCCTATTCCCTCGGGGCGCCCGTTCCCCCCATCGCAGCTGCGGAGCGCAGCCGCTCGACCGTTTTGGATCTTCCGAGAAGAACAATGACCCAGAAGATATCCGGGGACACGGTTTTTCCGGTGAGCGCCACGCGAGAGGGATGAATGAGCTCTCCCGATTCGATGCCGAGGCGATCGGCCAGCGCCCGGAGCGTTTCCTCGACCGAGGCGCGGTCGAAGTACTGGAGCTTCTCGTATTCGCCGGCGAGAGCGCCGAGCCGGGCGGAGGCTGCCTTCGTCGCGAGATGATTCTGCACCGCCGCCTCATCTCTCGCGTAATCGTCGCGGTAGAAATACCCCATGAGATCCGGCACATCCTTGAGCAGCTTGAGCCGGTTGCCGAGGGCGCCGATGATGAGAGCGAGCCGCGGCATCTCCTTCGCGAAGGTGCGTCTTTCGGCCCCCGGCGCGCTCGCCTTGAGCGGCTCTTTCCCCGGCACGAGCTTGAGTTCGACGGGACGCGAGAGATCGACCGTGAATGCCGGCGGAAAGAGGCCTTCCTTCTCGAGGACTCCGGCGACGAGCTCGACCTTCTGCTCGAGCGGGAGCATCTTGAAATGCTCCGCGTTGATCCACTCCATCTTCCCCGTGTCGAACACCGCCGGATTGCTCGAAACCTTCTTGAGCGAGAAGGCTTCGATGAGCGCCTTGAAGGTGAAGAGCTCCCGCTTTCCATCGAACGACCACCCGAGGAGCGCAAGGTAGTTGACCATCGCCTCCGGCAGGTAGTACGCGTCGCGGTAGGAATCGATCGAGGTGGCGCCGTGGCGCTTGCTGAGCCTCGTCTTGTCGTTGCCCAGAATCATCGGCAGGTGGGCGAACTTCGGGAGCCGTGCGCCGAGAGCGCGGTAAAGGTGCACCTGGCGGGGCGTGTTCGAAATGTGGTCGTCCCCCCGTATCACGTGGCTGATCTTCATATGCGCGTCGTCGATGACGACGGCGTAATTATACGTCGGCCGCCCGTCCGATTTGATGAGGACGAAATCGTCGAGATCCGCGTTCGCAAAGCTGAAATCCCCCCGGATAATGTCCCGAAAGCGAATGTCCCCCTCGGGCGGCATCGCGTACCTGATGACGAAGGGAAGTCCCCGGTCGAGATTCTCCTGCACCTTCTCGGGAGAAAGGGAACGGCAGGTGAGCGTGTACTTCGGGGGGAGCTTCTTCGCCTCCTGCTCGACCCTCATCGCCTCGAGTTCCTCGGCGGTGCAGAAGCAGCGGTACGCATGCCCCTCCCGCAGGAGCCGGTCCGCCTCGCTATGGTAGAGCACGCTGCGCGCCGATTGAACGTACGGCCCGTACCCCCCTCCGACATCGGGCCCCTCATCCCATTCGAGACCGAGCCACCGCATTCCCCTGAGAATGCCCTCGTATGATTCCTTGGTCGAGCGGGCGGCATCCGTGTCCTCGATTCGGAGCACGAAAACGCCGTGGTTCCTGCGCGCGTAGAGATAGTTATAGAGCGCGGTGCGGGCGCCTCCAACGTGGAGGTGCCCCGTCGGGCTCGGCGCGAAGCGCACCCGTACGACCTCGTCACTGGTTTCGATCAGATCCACCGACACCTCCCCGCTCGCTCAGCGCGTATCGACCCGGATCTTGTCGATGAGGGCGTTGTATCCTATGCCGAATGCTTCCTGCGAAGACTGATCGAGCGTCTTCCCCTCCCTGAGCCTGTCGAGAAACGATAGGACATTATCCATGGAATGTGTCCCGAGCAGGTTCTCGAGCATTCGGAGCGAGCAGTAGAACGCGATCCGCGTCTCCTCCCGGTCCGACGCCTCGGCGAGCGCAATCTCGACCGCCTCGGGGGAGCGCACGAGGCTGTGTCCGGCGCGGCGGAATTCCTCCATCTGCATGGTGATGATGTCGTTCTCCCCCGCGACGCGGGAGGCGATCGACTCCCGGAGCCACAGCGGGATGCGCCCGCCCGACCGGCGATTCAGGGCGGCCTGCGCGATCTTCTGCGTAATGCCGACCTCGGCGATACCCCTCCGCATCATAATATCGAGGGGTTGGAAGATGATCGTGTCCCCCACGACGACGCCGTAGTACCACCATTCCTTGCGCGTGAGAACGCGATATTCGTCGAACTCCGGCCCCGTCGCGCCGATGATCACGAGCTTCCCCGCCGCGGGCCGGCCGATCTCCTTCGCGACCTTCTCATAGGCGGCCTTCGCGTAGCCGAAGTTCCTGACCGCAATGAAGCGCGCGATCTCGGAGGCGGGATAATGGAGCTCTATCTGGGCGTTTGCCATGACGCCGCCGCGAACGACGTGATAGTCATCCACGGTGAGCTGATAATCGTCTATGGGAGAGAGGAGCGAGTCGGGGATCCGAAAGGCCTCTTTTTCCCGCTTCTCCTTGTCCCCCCGGCCGCACCCCAGCGCAAGCAGGAGCACCAGGAGCGCCGCCATGAGATTACTTCCTCGCATCGCATCCTTTCTTCGCCCGAACGCGCGGCGGTTCGGCCGCGATCCCGGACTTCTCCCGTACCTCTTTTCCCGTCCGTTCTATGAGGAGCTCTCTTTCACGCTCGCGCAGCCGCGCGAGCTCCCCGCTCCCCGAGCGCTTCTCGGCGAGCCAGGCGCGGGCAAACTCGCCGCTCTCGATCCGATCGAAGAGCCTCTCCATCTTCTCCTCGATGTCCGCCCCGATGAGGTCTTCCCCGAACTTGAGGCTCCCGTACGCGGCGGTGCCGCTGATCACATCCCGCATGCCCGAAAAGCCGGCCCGCGTGAAGAGATCGACGATGATCTTGAGCTCGTGGAAGCACTCGAAATATGCCACATCGGGGCTGTATCCTCGGCGCACGAGCACGTCGAACGCCCGCTTCATAAGCGAGGGCACGCCGCCGCACAGAACCGCCTGTTCCCCGAAGAGATCGCTCACCGCTTCTTCGCGAAAGCTCGTCTCATAGCCACCGATTCTCAGGCACCCGAGCCCCCCCGCGAGGGCGAGCGCGATTGCGCGCGCCGCGCCGGAGAAGTCGTTTTCGACTCCCACGAGACACGGGAGCCCACTCCCCTCCTCGTACGATTCCCGCAGCCTCCCCCCCTGCCCCTTCGGAGCAACGAGAATGATATCGAGATCCTCGGCCGCTATCTCGCCAAAGGCGACGGAGAAACCGTGAGCGAAGCAGAGGGCCGAACCGGGCTTGAGCGCGCCCCGTATCTCTTCCGCGAACACGTCCCCCTGCACCTCGTCGGGCAGAAGCATCATGAGCACATCGGCCCGCCGCGCAGCTTCCCGAATGCTCATGACGTCGAAACGGTCAGCCCGGGCTCGCTCCCATCCCGCTCGCCCTTCCCTCGCTCCTATGATGACGGCGAACCCGCTGTCGCGGAGATTGAGCGCCTGCGGGCGTCCCTGATTCCCGTAGCCTGCTACGGCGATTGTCTTTCCCCGGAGGACCGACGGATTGCCATCCGCTTCTCTGTAATAGTGCATACCGGTATCGTCCTTCACCATATGCGCCGCGTAAACATCTATTGTATAACAGAACAAGGATGCGCAGGCAAGGAGGGAATGGCTCGTACCGTGATGATACATAATCAGTTTGAGGCCCGGGGGCGATCCAGACCGCACGCCGGAGTGCATTTCCCTTGACAATGGCCGGAAACGGCTTTATCTATCCTGCGAAAGTGGCGGTGTAGCTCAGTTGGTAGAGCAGGAGAATCATAATCTCTGTGTCCGGGGTTCGAGTCCCTGCACCGCCACCATGTTTATTATCAATCCCTTGCGCATCACACTTTAGACATTGCTTCACCATGAGCTGCATCGACAAGGTGAGGGTCTTCGCCGTCCGAGAGGGCCTCATAGAACCCGGTTCGCGGATTCTGGCGGCGGTTTCCGGCGGCCCGGATTCCATGGCGCTCATGCTCATACTCCATGAGCTCGCCCGGGAAATGGGCCTCGAACTCGCCGCGGCACACTTCGATCACGGGATACGGCCGAGAGCCTCACAGGACAGGGAGCTCGTCGAGCGTACGGCGCACACCCTCGGCATTCCCCTTTTTCTCGGCGCGGGGGATGTTCCCGCCGAGGCCCGGCGGATGAAAAAGGGGATCGAGGAGACGGCCCGGCTCATGAGATTTCGTTTCCTCGAAGAGTCGGCTCGCGCATGGGGGGCGGACGCGGTCGCCCTCGGCCATACCGCGAACGATCAGGTCGAAACCATTCTCCACCACATCGTCCGCGGGGCGGGATGGCGCGGTCTGCAGGGAATGGCCCCGCGGCGCGGCATTTTTGTCCGTCCGCTCCTCTCCTGCGGGAGGGCCGAGATCACGGCATTTCTCCGCCGGAAAGGCGCAAGGTACGCCCTCGACGAAACCAATCGCGACATTCGGCTCGTGCGCAACAGGGTACGCCGGCGGCTTCTGCCCTATCTCAGAAAAAATTTCAATCCCTCGGTCGATGCGGCGATCTTGCGCCTTGCCGAAAACCTCGCCGAGGGTTGGGACGCGCTCCATGATCCGCTCCGCGCCCTCGTCCCCGCCCCGGGGGCACGGGGCCAGGTCCGGATCCCGCTTTCGAAGCTCTCCGGCCTGAGCGATTTTCAACTGTACCTGCTCCTCGACATCATCCTGCGCGAGCGATTCGGCCTCTTCCAGGATGTCGAGAGAAGCCATTTCGACGCGGCGAAGCGGCTCATCCGCACTCGCCGGTCGGGGCGCCGGACGGAGTTCCCCCACGGGGTCGTTGCGGGCATCGAGCACTCGAGCCTCGTGCTGGGGCGTTCGAAGGGCAAGCCGGCGCCGCCCGAGGCGGCAACGATACCGGCGGCCGGCACATACCTCCTACCGGCATGGAATATCGCCGTCACGGTCGAACTCGTCGAGGCGAGGGGCATCGACCGGCGGGCAAAGCGCGCTGAGGGATCATTCGCCTCCGTGCGGTTTCCCCTTCGGGTGCGGGCGAGACGGCCGGGAGACCGCATCGTGCCGTTCGGGATGAAGGGACGCAAGAAGTTGAGCGATCTCTTCATCGACCGGAAAATACCGCTCTCCCGGAGAGACAGAATCCCCGTTTTCGAGGACGGAGCGGGCATTTTTTGGGTCCCGGGGCTCGCGGGCGCCGAACGGACGAGGATCGGTTCCCGGACGCGGCGCGTTATTCATGTGAAAGTTTCTCCTCTGAGCGGCAAAAAATGATGAACGACGGGAACACTCTGTGATACACTTCCCGGATGAAGGTGGAAGGCGGCAGCGGATTTCGGCCGGAGAAGCTGTTCGATGCGCATCGGCAGAGTCCTCATAACGCGGGAAGAGATAGCATCGCGCGTCCGCGAGATCGCAGATCAGATCTCGGCGGATTACGCGGATAGCAATCCCGTTCTCATCAGCCTCCTCAAGGGGGGCTACGTCTTTCTCGCCGATCTCACGAGGCACATCACCGTTCCCCACGAGGTTGATTTCATTACCGTGCACAGCTATCGCAACGGCACCGCGCGGAGCGAGCGGATAGAGATACTGAACGATCTCAAGCGCGGCGTGAACGACCGCGATGTCATCATCGTCGACGGCATCATCGATACGGGGCACACGCTGTCGTTCCTCGAACAGATGCTCGAGGGTCGCGCGGTGCGTAGTCTCCGCGTCTGCGCGCTCCTCGACAAGCCTTCGTGCAGGGAAATCCCCGTCCCCGTCCATTACGTCGGGTTCAGAGTGCCCGACGTTTTTGTCGTCGGTTACGGCCTCGATTTCATGGAGCGCTACCGCAACCTCTCGTACATAGCCGAGCTTCTTCCCTCTCCGGGGATCGAAACCGCGGCAGGCGCGGAGACCGAGGCTTCGGAGCCGGAAAGCGGGGTTCCGTCCGGCGCAGTTGAGCGGATCGCGCCTTTCCACGGGGAGGCCGCCGAGAGAGCGGCCCGGCAGGGTGCATCCGGCGCCCCCCCCAAACACAATTCCTAAATGGACAGAGCTCTGTTTTTTCGTTATTTTCCGAAGAAGACTGGAATCGGATTGATATGACGCAAAACCCTCAGAACAAGAACAAGACGCGCCGGGACCCGGCGAACCCCAAGAAATGGTCCCCCTACGGCGCGATGCCCGGACCGCAGCGCACCTCGCGTTCGATGGCGCTCTTGGTCGTGCTCATTATTATCTCCATCTTGGTGTTCTACTACAATATCGGCAAGGAACAGGAATGGCCCCTCACGTATACGCAGTTCATCAAGCAGATCGACCGGGGAAATGTGTCGCGCGTGACGATCAAGGGGCTCGAGCTGCGGGGAAAGCTCGCGAACGAGATCGTCGTTCCCATACGGGACAAGGAGGTCACGATATCGAACTTCCGCGTTATTCTCCCCGCCGAGGACAAGGATCTTCCCGAGAGGATCTGGGCGAAGAATCCCGATACCCAGATTCAGGCGGAGTTCCCGGGAAGCAGCGTGTGGGTGAAAGCGCTCGCCACGGCGCTGCCCCTCGTCGCGCTCCTCGTGCTCTGGATTATCCTCATGCGGCAGATGCAGTCAGGCGGCAACAAGGCCTTCTCCTTCGGTAAAAGCAAGGCGAGGATGAGCGACGGGGCGCAGCCCCGCGTGACCTTCGCCGACGTCGCGGGGGCGGACGAAGCGAAGGAGGAGCTCCGCGAAATCATAGAGTTCCTCCGCGATCCGAAGAAGTTCCAGCGGCTCGGCGGCCGTATTCCCAAGGGCGTCATTCTCCTCGGACCTCCCGGCACGGGAAAGACGCTTCTCGCCAAGGCGGTCGCCGGCGAGGCGGGCGTCCCCTTCTTCAGCAT
>Ga0105107_10001776_pt1 | contig 14061 bp, 10 predicted proteins | sample PPLLaktember2015_6_FD_79335 | JGI IMG/M metagenome (GOLD analysis project Ga0105107, IMG submission 79335) | Freshwater sediment microbial communities from Prairie Pothole Lake near Jamestown, North Dakota, USA - PPLs Lake P8 Core (1) Depth... | ecosystem: Environmental > Aquatic > Freshwater >...
AGTTCTCCACGAACTCGGGCTGACCCGCAAAGCGCTTGCGGAGCTCGGGATCCTGGGTCGCGATGCCGACCGGACAGGTGTTGAGATGGCACACGCGCATCATCACGCACCCCAGCACGACGAGCGGCGCGGTGGCGAACCCGAACTCTTCCGCGCCGAGCAGCGCGCCGATGACGACGTCGCGGCCCGTCTTCATCTGGCCGTCCACCTGGACGACGATGCGATCGCGCAGGTTGTTGAGGACGAGCACCTGCTGTGTCTCGGCAAGGCCGAGCTCCCACGGCACGCCCGCGTGCTTCAGACTCGTCAGCGGCGAGGCGCCGGTGCCGCCGTCGTGGCCGGAAATGAGCACGACGTCGGAGTGCGCCTTGGCCACGCCCGCGGCGACCGTGCCGACGCCGACCTCGGCCACCAGCTTCACGTGAATCCGCGCCCGCCGGTTCGCGTTCTTCAGGTCGTAGATGAGCTGCGCGAGGTCCTCAATCGAATAAATGTCGTGGTGCGGCGGCGGGGAGATCAAGCCGACGCCCGGCGTGGCATAGCGCACCTTCGCGATCCACGGGTACACCTTGTGCCCCGGAAGCTGGCCGCCTTCCCCTGGCTTGGCGCCCTGCGCCATCTTGATCTGCAGATCGTCGGCGTTCACCAGGTACTCGCTCGTGACACCGAAGCGCGCCGACGCCACCTGTTTGATGGCGCTTCTGCGCGAATCGCCGTTCGGCTCGGGGATGTACCGAGCCGGGTCCTCGCCGCCCTCGCCCGTGTTCGACTTGCCGCCGAGGCGGTTCATCGCAATCGCCAGCGTCTCGTGCGCTTCGGCGCTGATCGATCCGTACGACATCGCGCCGGTGGCGAATCGCTTGAGGATGTTCTCTGCCGGCTCGACTTCCTCGAGCGGAATCGGGGTGGCCGCGAGCTTCAGCTCGAAGAGACCGCGCAGCGTCGCTCGCTTGCGCGTCTGATCGTTCACCGCCCGGGTGTAGTCCTTGTAGATCTGGTACTGGCCGGTGCGCGTCGCGTGCTGCAGCTTGTACACGGTGTCGGGATTGAAGAGATGGTATTCCCCGTCACGGCGCCACTGGTACTCGCCGCCTTCATCGAGGTCGCGCTCGGCCACCGGGCGCAGCGGGAACGCCAGCTCGTGGCGCGCGCGCACTTCCTCGGCGATGGCGTCGATGCCGACGCCGCCGATCCGCGACGCCGTCCACGTGAAGTACCGATCGACGAAGTCCTTTTCCAGCCCCACGGCTTCGAAGATCTGGGCGCCCCGATAGCTCTGCAGCGTCGAGATGCCCATCTTCGACATGACCTTCAGCACACCCTTGTTGAGCGCCTTGATGTAGTTCTTGACGGCCTTCTCGTGGTCGAGGCCCGGCAGCATCTCGTGGCGGATCATGTCGTCGAGCGTCTCGAACGCGAGATACGGATTCACCGCGCCGGCGCCGTAGCCGATGAGCAGGGCAAGATGATGCACCTCGCGCGCGTCACCGGACTCGATGACGAGCGCCGCCCGGTTGCGCGTGCCCTCGCGCACGAGATGATGGTGCACGCCGGCCGTCGCGAGGAGGCTGGGAATCGGCGCCAGCTTCATGTTCACGCCGCGGTCCGAGAGGATGATGATCGTGTGCCCCTCTTCGACCGCCTCGCTCGCCCGGCGCTGCAGGTCCTCGAGCGCGCGCGCCAGCCCGGTGCCGCCCGAATCGGCGTCGAACACCATCGGCAGCGTGATGGATTTGAAGCCGTGCTCGTCGATGTGCCGCAGCTTGGCGAGCTCTTCGTTATTGACGATGGCCGACTTCACCTTGATCTGGCGGCAGGCTTCGGGGCCGGGCTTCAGGAGGTTCGCCTCGGGGCCGATCGTCGAGCCCATCGACGTCACGAGCTCTTCGCGAATCGCGTCGAGCGGCGGATTGGTCACCTGGGCAAAGAGCTGCGCGAAATAGTCGTACAGCAGGCGGGGCTTGTCCGACAGCACCGCGAGCGCCGTATCAGTGCCCATCGATCCGATGGCCTCTTCGCCGTTCAGCGCCATCGGCGCGAGCAGGATCTTCAGGTCCTCCTGCGTGTAGCCGAACGTCCGCTGCCGGTTCAGCATCGTGTAATGGTCGGGCAACGGCAGCAGCGGCGCCGGTTTGAGATCCTCGAGGGCGACCATGTTGTCGCGGAGCCACTGCGCGTAGGGCCGCTCGGACGCCAGCTCGCGCTTGATCTCCTCGTCCGCGATGATGCGGCCCTGTTCGGTGTCGACGAGGAAGATGCGGCCCGGATGCAGCCGCTCCTTCAGCAGGATGTTCTCCTCGGGGATGTCCAGCACGCCGACTTCCGACGCCATGATGACGAGATCGTCCTTCGTGACGTAATAGCGCGACGGTCGCAGGCCGTTGCGATCGAGCACGGCGCCGATGACCTTCCCGTCGGTAAACGCGATCGACGCCGGCCCGTCCCAGGGCTCCATCATCGTCGCGTGGTACTCGTAGAAGGCCTTGCGCTCGGGCGACATCGATTCGTGGCCGGCCCACGGCTCGGGAATCATCATGAGCACCGCGTGCGGCAGCGACCGTCCGGTCATCACGAGGAACTCGAGCACGTTGTCGAAGGTCGCCGTATCGCTGCCGCCCTCGCGGATGACGGGCAGGATCTTCTTCAGATCGTCGCCGAGCAGGTCCGACTCGCACATCGCTTCGCGCGCGTGCATCCAGTTGATGTTGCCGCGCAGGGTGTTGATCTCGCCGTTGTGCGCGATGTAGCGGTACGGATGCGCCAGCGGCCACGAGGGGAACGTGTTGGTGCTGAAGCGCTGGTGCACCAGCGCGAGCGCCGAGTCGACGTCCGGATCCGTCAGATCGGGGAACATCGTCTCGATCTGGTCGGCGATGAGCATGCCCTTGTAGATGAGCGTCCTCGCCGACAGGCTCGGGATGTAGAAGTATTTCCTGTCGGTCGTCGAGATCGGCAGCTTGTCGATCGCGTGCTCGATGCGCTTGCGGATGACGTAGAGCTTGCGCTCGAAGGCGGAAAAGGGGTCAGACCCCATTTTTTCGCTGGTACCACTCGAGTTCGGCGAAAAATTGGGGTCTGACCCCTTACCGATAAAGATCTGCTTGAAGTACGGCTCCACCGCCGCCGCCGACGCGCCCACGAGCCGATCGTCGGTCGGCAGATCGCGCCAGCCGATGAGCGTCTGCCCTTCTTCCTGGATGACGCGCTCCATCACCGCTTCGATGGTGGCGCGCGCCGACGGATCGCGCGGCAGGAACACGCAGCCCGCGCCGTATTCGCCGGCGGGCGGCAGATCGATGCCGAGACTGCGGGCCTCCTTGCGCAAGAACCGGTCCGGCATCTGGATGAGGATGCCGGCGCCGTCGCCGGTGTTCACCTCGCAGCCACAGGCGCCGCGATGAAGCAGATTGACGAGCAGCTGCAGCGCCTGCTGCACGATGGCGTGCGAGCGCACCCCTTTGACGTTGACGACGAACCCGACCCCGCACGCGTCCTTTTCGTGGGTCGGATCGTAAAGTCCTTGTGGGGCAGGACAACCCGGTTCGGGATTCATAGAAGAAGGACTAGTTATCGGGTACACCAAGCCATAAGTAAAATACAATTTTTAAATCCGACCTATCTAATAATGAGATAGGACGTCACACAGAGGGCTTCTGCCCTAGATCTCGAGGCGTAAAGACCGGAGGCCGGCGACGCGCGGCGCTACGCCGAGCACTCGCCTTCTTGAATCTCGGGTTTGAACTCGTCGGTCTCGGCCAGGTCGACGTAGTCATCGGCCATGGCCGTCGCAGGGGTCATCTCTTCGAGGTCCGACAGCACGTCTTTGACGCGCGCGACGTCGACACGCATGAAGAAGGCCGTCGCCGATTCGCCAGCGGTTCTGTCTGACAGGTAGAGATCGATCAGACGCGCGAGGACCACCGTCATGCGGCGGGCCGGCACTTTCGCGGCCAGACGGCCGAAGCGCACGGCGTCGCCATCCGGCCCTCCGCCCACCATGACGAAGTACTGCGGAATCGCCTTGCCAGCGACCTTGCGCACGCTGCCCTGGAAGCCCAGCCCGGCGATGTGATGGCGCCCGCAGCCATTCGGGCAGCCACTGATCTTGATTTGCAGATCGGACGCCTTTGCGACCAGCTCGGGATGCTCGCGCAGGTGATCGCCCAGAAATTTCCCGAGACCGCGCGACTGCGTGACCGCGAGCTTGCAGGATTCCGCGCCCGGGCAGCTCGTCACGTCGGCGATGGTTCCGGCGTCGGGAAGCCCGAGACCCGCGGCGGCGAGCTGACGATACAGCTCCGGCACCGCATCGGCCGGCACCCAGCGGAACACCAGATTCTGTTCGGCGGTAATCCGAATCGTGCCGTCCGCGAAGGCCATGGCCAGATCGCCGAGGATGCGCATCTGCTGGCTCGTGAAGTCGCCGAGGGTAATCGTGGCGTTCACGAAGAAGTACCCGCTCTGTTTCTGCCTGCGCACGTTGGTCGACAGCCAGTGCGAGTAGTCGCCGTTCATCACCGGCAGCATCGGACGCACCTGCGGCACGATGCCCGGGCCAATGACCTGAGAGCCCGTCGCGCGCGACACCGTCTGCAGGATGGGCGGTGAGTCGATGCGGCGCCAGGCGGGGGCCTGCTCCACTGGCGGATTCTCGGGATCGAACGGCAGCGACGCGCCGCCCTGGGCCCTGAACTCCGCAAGCTTCCTGTGATACTCCGCCAGAAATCCGTCCCAGCCGAGCTTCTTGATCGTGAACTTCAGGCGGTTCGCCTGCTTGTGCTTGTAGTCGCCGAATTCGTGAAACACGCGCAGCACGGCTTCGGCGGCGTTGAAGATCTCCGACGCCGGCAGGAACTCGTGCACCAGCTCGGCCGACTTCACCATGATCGACGTGCCGCCGCCGATGACCACACGAAAGCCGCGCCGGCCGTCCTTGATGGCGGCACGATACCCGAGGTCGTGCATGCCAAGCAGCGCGTGATCTTCGTCGGTGCAGCCCTCGAACGCGATCTTGAACTTGCGCGGCAGGATGCCGCTGAGCGGGTGGCGCAGGCAATAGCGCGTCATCGCCTCGGAGTAGGGCGTCACGTCGAAGAGTTCCGTTGGCGAGACGCCGGCCTGTGGGCAGCACGTGATGTTGCGCACCGAGTTGCCGCAGGCCTCGCGCGTCGTGAGGCCCGCGTCGGCCAGGATGCGCATCGCGGGCTCGACGTCGTGCAGCTTCACGAAGTGAAACTGGATGTTCTGCCGTGTCGTGATGTGGCCGAACCCGCGCGAGTATCGCTCCCCGACCTGCGCCAGCGCCTCGAGCTGCGGCGCCGTCAGCACGCCCTGCGGAATCTTGCAGCGCAGCATCTGCACGTCGCCGGGCTGGCGCTGGCCGTACGTGCCGCGCACGAGGCGGAACACGCGCCACTGGTCCGGTGTCAGCTCGCCACGCTCGAACTTGTCGAGCGTCTCGACGAACTCGTCGATATCGGCTTCGCTGGCGAACGAGAGCCGCGTCCGTCCAAGGGTCCTGGGATCGTCTACGGTTGCCATGAAAAGCGCATTATCTCACTTTTTGCCCGTCAGGACCTTCCACGCGCCGCGCACGTTGCGATGCATGTAGAGCGCCGGTAACAGCAACGGTCCCAACGCGTTATCACGCAGCCCGTATGCGCCGAGCATGTAGGCCGGGCCCGGCAGCAGCACCTCGCGCAGCCATCGCGCGCGTGCGCGCCATCGTGGCAGCGCACGCACGCTCGAGATCGCCTCGTGCCGCCACGTTCGTTCTGACGCCAGATATGCCGCCGACGGTTCATCGCCCGCCGCGCCCAGCAGATCCTCGCAGACGCCGGCCGGAACGGCCGTGCCGAACCAGTCCTCGGCGAGGCGCAATTGATGCGCGCATACCGCCGCCGTTTTCTGTTCCGTCGCACGGCGCGCGAACTGCAGAAACTCGTGCGCGGACAGCCGCGATGCCAGCAGGTGAATGTCATAGACCCAGAGGACTCGCGCCGCGTTCTGGTGGTGCATCACCGGATGGATGCACGCCAGCAGCAGCGCATCGACGCCGCATGGCGTGAGGGCCGACGCGCCGAGCGCCGGCGCCGGCACGGCGCGCGCCAGGAGACCTTCGTAGGTCAGCACGCCGGCAAACACCGGTTGCGCGCTGATGCGCCAGTGCACGTCCACGACGTGGGTACCGCCGAGCTCGTCGGTCTTCATCATCTCGAATTGCGAGAACAGATCGGCGCAATACGGCGGGGCGATATACCCGCGCGCTTCGAGCGCCGTGCGTGCGGCGGCCTCGTCGCGCGCGTCGATGATGAGATCGGTGTCGAGCCTGGGCCGGGCGATCGGCGTCTCGTAGACGGTGTAGGCCAGCGCCGTGCCCTTCAACACCACCGCGCGGACGCCGCCGCGCGCGAGCGCGTCGATGACGCCTGCAATCTCTTCGCGGCTCAACATCTCACGAGCGGTGTCCTCGCGCGCCGTACGCGTAAGCTCGTCGAGAAGGGCGGCGGGCCAGCCGCCGCGATCCGGCAGGCGGCGAAGGTGCGCGTAGATCAGCCCACGCAGATCGTGTTCATCGCATGCGGAAAGAAACTCCGAGACCGTCATCCCGAGCTCCGGCCAGCTCACAGGTCGATTGCGCAGCAGTTGCAGAAGGCCGTGGGGAACTGTCGAGGCGGCCGTGCTCAACGCGAGGACCCGGGTGTCGAGAGCGCGAGGTACTCGCGCAATTCGTCGATGACGCCGAACACCACGACCCCACGGTGCTCCACCCACGCGTGAGCCGCCAACGCATGCGGTCCGGACGGACGCACACCGAAGCGAATCTCGGACGCATAGCCGCGTCGCCGCAGCATCGCATCGACGGCGAGCGATTCAACGAGACAGGTTGTCCGAAGCGGCAGACGGGGCGCGACGGCCGCGACGCTCCACGCGACACGGCCGACCTGCTGCGGCGGGCCGGCGGCGTCCCACCGGCCGAAGAGACGCACGTAACGCTCGACGGAATTCCGCACCGCGGCAAACGGCAGAGAGGCGATGCCGATGCCCAGCGCGACGAGCAGCGCGGAGGCTTCGATGACGAGGGATCGATCGACCGCATTCAGCGATCGGAAGCGGCTCCAGTGCTGCATCATGGGCGCCTTGCGTATGTACCCGCGAGTATACTCCTGCTGAAACATGGCAGGCATTTTCGGCGTCGTGCATTTCGACGCCCGCCCGATCGAACGCGATCTCGTCGCGCGCATGAGCGCGGCGCTGTGCCACCGCGGGCCGGATGGCGACAGCATCGCCTGCGACGGATCCGTCGCCCTGGGCTGCCGGCTTCCGCGCGTGACGCGCGACGCCATGTTCGAAACGCAACCGGTCCGCCGCCTGTCGGGCACATGGCTCGTCTTCGACGGTCGTCTCGACAACAGAGATGACCTGATTGCCGAGTTGCGCGAGCACTCGGACGTTTCTGCAGGCACGCCCGACGCGGAAATCGTGGCGGCCTGCTACGAGACGCTCGGCGACGAGTTCGCCCGGCACCTCCTCGGGGATTTTTCCGTCGCCATCTTCGATCGCCTTGCGCGCCGCGTCGTGCTCGCCCGCGATGCCATCGGAATCCGGCCGCTCTACTATCGCCGCACCGCGACGTCTGTGAGATTCGCGTCGGACATCAAGGGCCTCCTCGCCGACCCGGAGATCGCCGCGCGCCCGAACGATCGGCTGCTCGCCGAACTGTTGCTGGGGCGTCTGCACAGGCGCGACGACGACGGCTCGACGTTGTTCGCCGGGGTACAGGGTCTGCCCGCAGCGCACGTGGGCATCTTTTCCGGCACTGGATCCACCATCCATCGCTATTGGGATTTCGACGGCCGTCCGGCCCCTGCCGGATCTGCCGACGACTATGCGGAAGGATTCCGGCATGTCTTCCGACAAGCCGTGGAGCGCCGGCTGCGCAGCAGGCATCCAGTCGCCATCGCCGTGAGCGGCGGGCTCGATTCGTCGTCCATTTTCTGTCTGGCCAGCAGAGTGGCGGGCGGCACGCCGCTCGTCGGCCTCACCTACAGCACGCGCGACGGGCAGACGACGGATGAAAGCGCGTTTCTCGCCGAAGTGGAGCGAGCCTCTGGACGATCGATCGAGTACCTGAACCCGCCTCGCGCCGGACTGCTGTTCCAGTCGGACGAGCTCGTCGACTGCACGGAGTCGCCGATGCTCGACGCGCAGTGGTTTCGCGGCCAGCAGTTGCTGACCTCGGCGAGAACCGCCGGAGCACGAACGCTGCTGACGGGCGACTGGGGCGATCACGTCCTGTTCGATCAGGCGTATCTCGTCGACCTGCTTCATGCGGGGTCCTGGCTGACCGTGCGCGCGCATCTCGAGGAATATCGCCGCTGGTACTCAGACGCGACGAACGAGTTCTCGCGCCGATTCGTCGGCGATGTGATGGAGTATGACCTGCCGTACTGGGTGCGGCGCGCGATGCGCGCTGTACGCAGCCGGTGGAATCAGCCCGCACCGTGGGATGACTGGTATTCGCAGCGATTCCGCCGCGAGGTGGGCCCGGACGTCTTCGATCACGATCTCTCGCACCTGACGGCCACCCGTGCGGCGCCGGGCGCGACCGTCCTTGCGCGCGCGCTTTATCGAGAAGTACGGTCACGGTATCATGGCCTCTGTCTGGAGTGGAACAACAAGACCGGCGCGCGATACGGCGTCGACTGCGCGTTCCCGTTTCTCGACCGCGATCTCATCGAGTTCGTGATGGGCGTGCCGGGAGCGAGTCTCGCGCAGGACGGCGTGCCCAAAGCCCTGCTGCGGCGCGCGCTCTCGGGTATGGTTCCTGACGCGGTGCTGCAGCGGCGGACCAAAGGTGACTTCACCGCCGATGTCAACGAGGCGAGCCGGCGCGACTATCCGGCCATCATGAAGATGCTGGGCCCGGACGCGCTCGTCGCGCAGTTCGGGTATGTTGACACCGAGAAACTGACGAGGGGCCTCACTGCTCTTGAAGGGGCGCTCGAGGGATCGGCGTCGTGCGTCGCCAGCTGGCGCCTGGCTGAACTCGTGGCCCTGGAGCTCTGGCTGCGGCGGTTCGTTGGAACGCGCGAACGCGAACAGAACAAGGACAATGCATGGCTAAACAGCAGGCGCCTGATAACGCACTAGCTACCGATCGTCCGGAGCGGAAGAAACCGTATCATCCGCCGCGGCTCGTCGAGTACGGCGACCTGCGGAAAATCACGCTCGGAAAAGGCGGCAATATGACCGACGGCACGGGCAGGCCTGCAACACGAAAGTAGCCGTGTGTCCAAAGGCCGGCCCTATCATGTCTACGGCGTGCGCCTCGCCAGCGCGTGGCCGCTTCCCTATCCGAGCATTCCGACGCCATTTCTTGCGGACATCTCCCTCGGACATGGCAGCGCCGCAGATTTCAAGGGCGCGCTGAATGACATTTCCCTTCCCCCGCAAAACGGCACCCCGTGGCTCACCACCGCGCTGCCGGATGGCTCCCGATACCTGCGTTGGTCCGGCGTATTCGAGTTTCTGATCGTGAAGGACGGACGCTCCGTCCTGTGCCGGCCGCTCGCGTCGGGAGGAGTGAAAGCGTTTCACACCCACCTGGGCCCATCGCTTTCCTTCGCGCTGATCAATCTCGGCATCGAGCCGCTTCATTCGACCACCCTCGTGATTGACGGCGCGGCGGTGGCATTGATGGGGGACTGCGGGTACGGCAAATCGAGCCTGGGCGCCTCCTTCGTCAGGGCAGGACATCAACTGCTGACTGACGACCTGCTGGTGACCGCACACGATGACGGCGGGTTCATGGCGTATGCGGGAGCGCCGCGCGTCAAGTTGTATCCGGCGATTGCCAGACGAATCTTCGGATCGGGTGTGCGCGGACTGCGGCTGCGGCCGTTGACGCCCAAACTCATCATCCCGCTCGACGGCACACGTGCGCGACGAACACCGGCGCCGCTGAGGGCCATCTACATGCTCACCCCGCCCGGCGCTCGCAGAGCCGCGCGCGTCGTCATCAAGGCACTGTCGCCGCGGCGCGCGTTCCTCGAACTGGTACGCAACACGTTCAACATGGCCGTCGAGGAACCTTCGCGGCTCGAACGGCAGTTCGCGCTCGCGAGCCAGCTGGCGATGAGCGTGCCGGTGAAGTCGCTGTCGTATCCCCGCGAGTTCGGCATGCTTTCCGCGGCGCGGGAAGCGATCCTCGCAGACCTTCGGAGCTCCTGAGGAAATCGTTCCCGGTCAGCGCGCACAGGATGTACACCATAGCCGACTACGCCAGCATGATGGCGGACTTCACCCGGATCGACGCCTACGCGTCCGCCCTTCGACAAGTCGTGCATGACGGGAGCATCGTCGTGGACCTCGGTGCGGGAACGGGCCTGTTCTCTTTGCTCGCAGCCCGAATGGGTGCACAGCGGGTCTACGCGATCGAACCCGACGACGCGATTCACGTGGGACGGCTGCTTGCGTCGGCCAATGCACTCAGCGATCGCATCGAGTTCATCCAGGCCCGCTCGACCGAGGTGAGCCTTCCTGTGCGCGCCTCGGTCATCGTGTCCGACATGCGAGGCACGCTGCCGCTCTTCGAGCGGCATCTTCCCGTCATTGCCGACGCGCGCGAACGGCTGCTGTCAGACGAGGGTGTCATGATCCCTCGGCGCGATCGGTTGTGGGCCGCCATCGTCGAAGCTCACGGCGTCTACGCCGATCACGTGGTGCCGTGGCGCGACCGCACGCACGGCCTTGACATGCGGCCGGCGCAGGATCTGCTCGCGAATACATGGCGCCGCGTCCGCCTCGACCAGCGCCAGCTCCTGTCCCGCGCCGAATGTCTGGCGGTCGTCGACTATCGCAAGATTGCCGGCCCAAACCTCGATGCCGAAGCCACGTGGACGGCTACACGGGCGGGAACCGCGCACGGGCTCTGCGTCTGGTTCGATGCGGAACTGGCCGATGGAATCGGCTTCTCGAACGCGCCCGACGAAGCCGGAGCGATTCATGGGCAGGCGTTCTTTCCCTTCGCGGCGCCGGTTGCGCTCGGCGAAGGCGAATCGATCGCGGTGCGGATTCAGGCCACCCTCGTCGGCGACGACTACGTGTGGCGGTGGACCTGCCAGGGCCGCTCGCAATCCACGCTGTACGGCGTGCCGCTCGACGCGAAGCAGTTGCCGAAAGGCGCGGCGAGCCATGTGCCCGCCCTCAACATCGAAGGAGAAATGGATTTGTTCGTGCTGTCACGCATGCGCGAATCGATGCCGGTCGGCGATATCGCGCGCGACCTGCTCGACCGGTTCCCATCGGCAGTGCGTGACCGCAATGCCGCGCTCGGCCGCGCGGGCGATCTGGCGCGGAAGTATTCGAAGGATTAGCGCTCGACCGGCGCAGCGGCCGCGAAGCGGCAGCCTTCCTCGCAATGCTCATCGGCCAGCATCCGAAGACCGGCCGATTCGCACTCGCGCGCGAGCTCCTGTGGCTCGAACGCATGGTGATACCTGACGAGCGCCGGCTGCAGGGCATCTCGCGAAAATGTGTCCCCCGGTTCCGGCACCCAGTCGGCGCTGCCGATGCGGGCACTCGCACGCGTCAGCCAGCGGCCAAACCGCGACTGGCGCCCCGCAGGATAGTAGCTGACGATGATTCGACCATGTGGCGCGAGATGCGTCGCCGTGCGGATGAGGGTCGCGACGCGCACGTCAACGCCCTGCAGGAAGCAGTAACAGCCATTCGAAAAGATCACCGCGTCATAGGGCCCGCCCAGCTCGGCCGTCTGGATAAAGCCCGCGAGCACCGGCGCCGACATTCCACGCCGGGCGAGATGTGCTCGCGCGAGCTCGACCACCTCGGCAAGGGGGTCCAACCCGGTGACCTGGTACCCCCTCGACAGCAGCGCGAGAAGATCGCGGCCCGAGCCGCACCCCACCAGAAGCACGCGCTCCCCGTCGCGCAGGAACTTGCCATAGAAGCGTGCCTCTCCGGGACTGAGACCGGCGTCGACCTCGAGCGGCGACAGCGCGAACAGCCGATGCTGGCCGATGCTGACAGCCTGAAGCTCGTCGCGCCGGAGAAAGCCGGCAGCCGCAGCCAGACACGCGTTGCCTGCCTTGTGAAGAGCGTGCGCCGACGCCAGCAGCCCACGATAGATCACCGCGCGGACCGTTGATTGCGGGACGAGCTCCTGGGGGCGGTCAGGGCACATTCCGCTTCATTTCAACCAATCCCCGCTCGACCAGCTGCCGGCCGAGATCGAGCAGGTCACGTTCGATCACGTCAGAGTCGGCGGCGTATTCCCTTACGAGCGCGTCGCGCACGTCGGACAGGGCGCCATTCTCCAGAATCAGCTGCCAGGTGCGGGCACCAACATCGTTCAGGCCGAAGTAGGTCCCGCTCTTCAGATCCAGCAGCACCGCTTCGTCGTCGAGCTGACGAAACAGCACCTGGGCGTCTACGAGAAGCGTGTCATGAAGCGAAATGTCCGTCATGGGCGTCCTCGACAGGGGGTGCGAAAGCGGCCAGTGCAACGCCGGCATAAAAGCACAGGACGAAGAGCATGGGCGCGGCGTATCGGCTCGCCGGAACATATACCGCATTCACCACGATGAAGGTCGCCGCGACCGCCCACAAGATGGCATCGTGTGCCAGCACTCGCCGCCGCCGGTAGATACCGGCGATGCCTGCCGGCAGGATGACGGTCGAAGCGACGGCGTGTGCGATGACTTCAATGAGAGGCCGGGATGCCGCGTGCTCGACGGCCACTTCGTTGCCGGCGTGGATGACCAGGCGCGTGTCTGGCGTCGCGATGTTAAACGGAACGAGGTACGGCGAGAGCAGATAGACGGCGTTCACCGCCTTCTCACCCAGCGTGCGCAGTGGGCGCTCCATCATATAGGCGACCGCACGGCGGCTCAGAAATGCGTCGATCTCCGTCGCGTACCGGGGCGCATCCAGACGCAGGTCCGGGCGCTCCCTCTCGACCATCGTATGGGCGACCACCTCGAGAAGATCCAGATCGTGACGCGGCAACAACGACCGGGTGTAGGGAGAGTTCCCGATGTAAAGATTGATGCCGCTGCGCGTCGGCCACCACGATCCGTTTGCGCTGTGATTCCGCAGAACGAAAAGCGCCACGAGGATGACAGCCGGCGCCACAAACGCGAGCGCGAGCGCAGGTTTGCGCTGCGCAAGTAGAATTACAGCGCCGCAGACGAGCACTGGCAGAACCATCGAGCGCGTTAGTATCGCGAGGCCCAAGACGGTTCCCGCGAGAATCGCACTCCGCGGCCCCCGAATCAACACGAACGCATACGCGAAGGCAACCAGCAGCGTGGTGGCCAGGGAAAGATCGCTTGCTGCCGCCGCCTGGCGCACCAGCAAGGGGTGCACCGCGAAGAGCGCCGCGCTGATGAGCGCAGCCCTCCGCGAACCCGACAGATGAAGAGCGAGCCGGTGCAAGAACACGGCGCCGAGCGATGCGACGAGAATCTGCACTATCTGCGCAATCCCGGCGCGATCGCCGGCAAGCATACGGACGCCAGCCAGAAAGACTGGATACCCGGGGCCGAAGTCGGTTATCGGCACACCATCGAGGGCCATCGAGCCCGTCCGAACGAGAGCGTCTGCGAGCGACCAGTAGACGCTATCGATCGAGGAGGGGAACGACACCAGGTAAGTGAGACGGGCTGCGGCAGCAAAACAGAAGATGGTGAGAGCTACGGTCATAGCACGCGAGCGCCGTCGCGACTCACCTTTCCTGCAAACAGATCGCTGTCGAGGCCGGCCGCCGATCGAAACGCCGCCTGCATGGCGTCGCCGATCTTTGTCGCGGCACTGAGGCTGTCGGCAAAGGCAAACACCGAGGGCCCGGAGCCCGCAATCGAACACCCGAGGCCGCCGGCATCGAGGGCAGCTCTCTTGACCGCGTCGAACCCCGGGATCAACCGCGCGCGGAGCGGCTCCACCAGGCGATCTTCGATGCTGCGTCCGACGAGCGCGAGATCGTCTCGGCCGAGCGCGGCGACGAACGCGTACTTGCCGACCGCGTAGCCGTACGCGGCG
>Ga0105107_10001777_pt1 | contig 14055 bp, 12 predicted proteins | sample PPLLaktember2015_6_FD_79335 | JGI IMG/M metagenome (GOLD analysis project Ga0105107, IMG submission 79335) | Freshwater sediment microbial communities from Prairie Pothole Lake near Jamestown, North Dakota, USA - PPLs Lake P8 Core (1) Depth... | ecosystem: Environmental > Aquatic > Freshwater >...
GTATTGAAAAGGGTGATGTCCGTGTATCACTTCAGGAGGATCTGTTAAATGCCTTATTATTAGGTGCTTGGCAGCTTGGATATGTTCTTTATGGCGGTCGATCCTAAGCCCTTTGGACCGAGGCATCCGATAGCGCAAAACGGTAATCCCATTTATCTTTTCCCTTTCCTCATAGCGCCCATATAAGTCCTCGCAGACAATGGTCACTCCATATCCCCGACGAGCTAACATCAATGCCATTTCATAAGCTATTCGTACGCTGCCGCCTCCATGCTCGGCATCGAACGCCATGGCTGGTATCAAGATCTTCTTCATGGTGAAGAGGCAAGTAATCTCATTTGGGTCTCATCTTCTGGACATGTCTCATCTGTAGCGAGGCGGTAATCTCCTCATTTGGTCAAGCATCCGATGAGGTTAGAGCGGAAGATGCCCAATGGAGCAACACGATTAACGATACGCTCGTAAACAACACCTGCAACAAATGGAGCTATATGAAACATCAGATAAGAGGGCTCTCCCTCAAATCGGACAATATCCGCTTTTCTAAAGCCGGTTTTTTCGGCATACCTTGAAATCCTATCCAGTGTATTCATCCTGTAGAAGGTAGGATAGGGTCTTCGCGATTCCGGGGGAAGTCCCCTAGCACGATTGGCCATTAGGTCATGGACGGACTGCGGCGATAATCTAGACATGATCGTTACATAATGAAAGAGATTCGGGGTCCTGAAGAAGAAATGGCCTCCCGGCTTAAGAACCCTCCAAACCTCCTTAAAAAGGGGTAACGGCTGGGCAACGTGTTCAAGAACGTAATCGCAGAAAACAATATGGAATTCTCCTGCCCCGTAGGGAATCACCTCTCCTTCCATAAGCCGGCACTCATCCGCCTGTCGATTCCGGAGAACCACAGAGTCTAAGTCACAGGCACAGACCTTTCGTCCTTCATGCCTTAGATCGCGAACCATAAGATCCGCAGCTCCCTCGCGGTCGCCGGGGCCCGCCCCGAGGTTTAGGATTAAACAATTGGGCTGGCAGGTGCGACGAATCCAGTCATAAAAGAAATGCGTCCCGCTATGTCTCGCGTCAGGATAGAAAACCTTGAGAAGGTCGTCGGAAATCTTCAAAGTAGACTTAAACTCGCTCTTGCCAGGAACCGACTATTTATTTCAACCTCAAGGGATGCCAATGTCCGACTAGATTAACCGTTGTTGGACGAATCCCGCTTTCCTATTGAGCCGCGAGCCTCCCAGCATACGGATAAGGGTACTCATGATCAATAGCGCGAATAGCGTTCGCACTCCATTCGTAATAAACGGAGTATACGTGGATTCCCAGCTTACTATTCCATATAGAGAGACATAGAAGAGAGGAGCCAAGGAGCCACGGATTCCGTGCTGAATCAAGCTCCCATATAAGACCCGAAGATATAGGCCGACAATGAACATCCCGATCGGGACACCAATGAATCCGAAATTTCGATAGAGATCTCCGAACATCGTCGGCCCGTTCGACGATCGGTAGGGACTATCCAGATAGATGCGTGTGAAAGTCAATCCAAACTCTCCCAAGAGAGGTTTGGCCGGCCATAGGACGCGGGGAATTGACCCTATGAACAACTCGTTGATAATATTATTATTGATCCCCGCTTCTTCTTCAGCCGATTTGAGCGACTCCGCGCGCGCCAGGGTAACTCCAAGCAAGTCAATCCCCACAAAGCGATCCATTAAACTCGTGCCAATAAAACTCACTCGTTCGCTAAATAGTTGTCCGCCAGAATCCTGGATTGCACCCCCCATCAACGAAATCGTCTCTTCGATCGATACGGGCAGGTCGCTATAGGTGCTCACTCTTAAATTCCGATACTGCGTGATTACCAAGACTCCGATCATCAATCCTATCAAAGAGATGCCAAAAAGTGAGATTATCCGGCGTAATCCAAGCCGCCCGTATCGCCCGTAAAAGAAGGCCATTGTTGCCAAGATTATCATGCTGAATAACGCTGCGCGCGAACCGGATACGAACGTAAAGCCTAAAATAATGATCCCTGAGCCAAGAGCGGAGGCACGCCACCCGTTCTTTCCGAAGTAACGGGCTGATCCAAAGACAAAAAGAAAAAAGGCCATACTCATGAGTCCACAAAGAGGCCGAATTATGCTCACTAATGTCATATCGCCCGTCATGCTGCTCAGGCTGGACCCAAAGGCCCCTTCGCGGATCATGATCAGGTTAAAAGAAACACCCAGGAGAAACACCACAGCGACCGGGAACACGGTCAGCCGTCGTTCGCCGACCAACCACCCGGGCAGCTTTAGGCGCTTGATTATTGAGCCGCCCAAAGGGACGTAAAAGCCGATTAAAACGGCCGTCCATCCAACGGCAAAGTAGATGAGCGCCATTCGTGTAAAATGTGAGGGATTACCTGTGAGGCCAAGGAATGGCGAGTCACCCCCCAGCGCAAGATAGATGCCCCTGATCAAGAGCATCGGAAAAGCAAAAGACAACGCGGCTAGAACGAGAGGATGAAAAATGTCTATTTGCCTGGCCTTAACCTGAAGGAAAACCGGCAGACCCCAAATAATGGAATTTACCGCTATGAGGGCTAATGCGACCCAGTCCATCTTGGCCGGCAGTTCCACAAAGAGCAGAACGATCGCGACACCTGAGACAGCGAGCGCCGCCACCGCGATGATTAAACGACCCCGCCTGAAGGAATCGTTAGCGGGCAATACACGTCGATGAGCCGGTTGCACTTTCATATCAGTCCATCTAGACGCGCGCAAGAGCAGCCTTATACCATCCTTGCCTAACAGTATAGTCCGCCAGAGTCCTAGAGAAGTCCTTCGAACAATTGAATATAGCCGGAAATACATTTCGTCCAGGCAAATTCACCAGCTCGGGCCAACTGCCTGTCGACAACTGCCTGGCGTTCCTGTCCATTTAGTCCCAATGCCCATTTCCAGCCGTCAACAATTGCAGACACGTCCAACGGATCTACACACCTCGCATGGCCGGACCAGATTTCGCCAACGGACGAGTCTCTGCTGAGCACCATTGGGCAATGGGCATAGGCCGCCTCAAACGGCGGATATCCGAAGCCCTCGCATAAAGATAGATAGGTAAATACAGTAGCCTCGGAATAGGCGTTTGCCAGCTGAGCATCGGACGCATTCTGAATCCATCGGCACCGGCCGGCCGCTTGAAGAGCCAGCAGTCTATTCTTGACGGACTCGCTCATCCATCCCATTCTCCCAACCACGTTGAGAACGGGGACAGTGCCCCCTTCCTCGTCAATCAATCGCTCAAAAGCATCCAGGAGGGTGGGATAATTCTTCCGGGGTTCAATCGTACCGACGGCGAGAATCGAGTCCGTGAAGCTTATCGCTTTACGGCGCACTGGAGCGCCGATGCTCGAAACGCCACAATAGATCTTGACGGCTTTGTGCGCCCATTTCGGCCATCGACCCTGGAACTCCCGTAAAGTCGCTTCGCTGCAGCAGACGATAGCATCGCACTCTTGAGCCATCCGCGCGAGGAGCTTAATCGACCTGTCCACTTCATTCCGCGGGTGGAACCGCTCATCAAAAAAAGACAGGTCATGCATGGTAACGACCCGGGCTTTCGCCCGGCCAGGGAATGTGTAGTAGAAGGGTCCATAGGTTACATCCATGGCCCTGAAGGTGTATCCGAAAAGCCTAGCGAGCGCTGTCTGTCGCAATCGACTCGGGAACCTACGTCTCACAACTGAGACACGAGAAGGAAGAGGACCTAAGTTAGAGACGGGTTCTTTCTCTGTGGCGATGATATCAAGAGAGCCAAGCCGGTTCAGCAGCTCCGGATCTGATATCAACTCTGAAAGGAAACCACGAATGAACCTGCCCCCCCCCGCCGAAGATCCCAGCTGATCCGCTAATATGGATATACGCATCAGAGTCGGAGGTTCAGTGCTTCCTGTCTCTATATACTATCGTTTCTTCCATCTTGGTTAACGCTACCCCGGAAACACGGCTTTGCCGTGAGTTGATTGCGTTTCTGTATTTAACGTCAGATTTTCAGGGGCGATTATCCTCCTCATATTGGTCAAAGATGATTTCAGGACGGCAGGAAAACCAAAAACTTTCATATCCCTGAGCCGTAAGATGTGATCGCAGAGCAGGGAGGCATCGTAGATGTTACGGACGTTTAAAGTCGAACAATCCAGGTAGTAGCTCCGTTTTCGAAGATCCGTCATGAAGAGCTTGGCTAAATAACTACCGCCGCTGATGAGATTACGGAACGACAATTTCCGCCCGGAGCCCGGTTCTCGCTTGGGATTCGCCGCTATCGCTTTTTGAGCGGCATCAGGCATATCATGCATTTGCCCGATCTTTAGAACGGCATCCTTGACCGCCGCGTATTGGCTACTAGCTTTGGGAGCCGCCTCCTTCATCATTAGGAAGAGCGCTTTCGCCATGTCCACCGTGAATTCTCGGGAAAACTGAAGATGGTCCCGAGCCTGTAAGAAACACTCGAGTTCGGTTAACGGAACGCTTCCAGGGCAGAAGACAAGATCGGAGTGGAAAGGCATATTGTTTTCGCTCATGAACAAATGCACCGGGGCTCCCAACGAGAGGCTCATGGCACCAGCCCCGCCACTATGTTTTGAGACGCCCCCGATCGCATACGGCTTTTCAGAATAATGAAAGCTATCAACGCTGCCGGCGATAGCGAAGCCAGAATTAACGTCCGGCACCATGGAATGAAAAAAACGACCCGACGACGATTTAATGCGTCTTATGATCTCATATGAGACTGCCGAATACTGGTACATCACGGGCAAGGATACAGTATAGGGTTCTTCAAAGGAGAGGATCTTCTGTATTGTCTCTGCCGCATTTTTTAAAAACACCCTAGATTTAAGAGTAGGGATAATGAGTTGATTCGCATATCTGTTTCCGGTATTCGGCCACCAATAATTTGGCAAAGACCAGCGCAGGACAGACGCGCCGGTTCCCTTGACGGTCTCATTAAGTTCGCTGATTGACCGTGGCAGCAGCCCGTCATCATCACCAATGTAGATAATGTAGCCTACAGGCCTGACGCGGGAAAGGGCGAATTCGAAGTTATCGGTCATGCTCAATCTTTTGCCAGTGTTCAAGTAGAGAATCCGGCGGTCTCTAAGGGACTCGACGACTTCACGCGTACGATCCTGACTATGATTATCACTGACGAGGATCTCGAGCTTATCGTAATCCTGTAGCACGCAGGTACGGAGAGCATGCAGCAGTGTATCGCACCGCTCGCGCGTGGGCATAACAACAGTGAAGTGGTGATTGCCGGAGATATTCTTCATAGAGCCTTGATCCAGCTTGCCGACTCGGTGCGCCCTATTCGAGGAGATGAGTTACTTCGTTTTCTCTAGGCCGGGTGTCTCATGCGACATGAGGTTAGAAGCGATTTCATCCTCCCGTTAAGGTCAAGTTGGGTGGCCGCACAGGCCGTGGCGATGAGAGTTGCGGCACTTACTAGGCCAAGACCTATTAGGAGGGGCAGCGGGGGCCAATCTGGTCTGATGATGAAGCGTCCGATAACGCTGGCCGCCGCCGCCGCGAGAAGAGGACGCCCTACGTCAACGAAATACCATCGCCATTTCTCGCCTGGCAGCAATCGCCGATGCATGATAGGGAGGCTGATTAGGATGTATCCAACATTGAGGATTACCCAAACGCAGGCCGCGCCCACCGCACCATACCGTTTCGCCAGGAGAATCAGGAGCGGCGCCAGGAGCAGCACTGACACGACATTGGCAAGGAGGGCAAGTCGTGTCCATCCGAAGGCCAATTGCAGAGCATAAGGGATATGACCCAAACAATGGAGCGCCGTGCCTGTAACAAGAATGCTCACGAGTACATAGGTGCGCTGGGCGGTTAGGGAATTCTGGGTCCAAAGTAACAGTATCTCTTTTGAGAAGAGAATGACCACGAGCGCTACTGGCAGTATGAGCAATGAAACTAGTTGCGAGCTCTTGTGATACAGCCTTGATATCTCTTCCGTGTCACCTAATGAAACCAGATTAGTCAATCTCGGGAATGTCGCTGAGAAGACCGGGGTAATAAAGCGATAGAGACTTATGGCGACCACATTCGCTAGGGAATAGTAGCCAAACGTCTCGAGGCTCAACAGCCGGCTGAGGATGACTTTGTCCAATTGCGTGAGGATGGTCGATAAAACGGCAATCCCGGTAATGCCGACTGCAAATCGCGAGATGTTCGACAGCAGGTCACGGCGAAATCGCGGTGCTTCAGACGCATTCGGCAGACTGCGCCAGAGGAAAACGGCGATGAAGACGGCATGGATGGCGCTTACGAAGATCTGCCAGGAGAAAAAGGCTTCTATCCGCGGCGAAATAAGCCACAGGATCAAGACAGCGCCCAATCCACGGAACGTGGCCACCGCAACGTTGATGAGGCTCAGCGATACCTGGCGCTGGAGGCCCATCAGCCCACCTGAATAGAGGCTAATCGGCCATTGAAAGGCCACGGCAAGTCCCATGAGCATGATTGCAGTTCGCACTGTTTTGGGAGATAGCTTTTCGGCATTCACCCAATGAAAGGCAATGAACGAAGACATTGCGATAACGAAAACGCTGATCAAGAGACCGATCGCCCAATAGGGAATCTCCGTCGTTCTTACAAGGTCCCGCATTTCCTGGGCATTTCCCTCGCGCACGGCAAGACGCGCCATTTCCCTATTCAGGGTGCTGCTCAAGCCCAGGTCGAACAAGCCAAAGAGAGCCAAGAGCATAGTAAAGAAGCCTACTAGCCCATAAGCTTCGATGCCAATAAAGTGAATATAGAGCGGCACAAAGACCAGGCCCATCAGCCCTGTCCAGATGCTGCTGCCGAAGTTGGCTGCGATGTTCCTCTTAATTATGCTCACGATGAATAACGACCGGTCAAAAAGGAATTTATCGCACGCGCCTCAGATATCCATCTGGGGCCGCGGTGATGAGGAGCCTATCTTGGATATCTTCGTCAATCTCGAACTCGGAGTGGACTTTCAGGAATTGCAGAACGGCGGTCTTGGGGTTATTCCCCTTGCGCCAGGGCCGGTCGGAGAACGTGTCGACGGGCATGTCTTCGATCACGGTATCGAAGACCACGCAATAGCTGCCCTTGCTGGTGAGCGGCGCATAGGCTTCCAGCTCCGCCAAAACATGGTCGTGGGTATGATTGGAATCGAGGGAGACAAGGATACGCCCATAGTTCTTCGCTCGGTCCCGAACCTGAGCGATGATCTCGGGTATGGTACTTGAGCCCTGGATCATGTCGATTCGACTCGACATGGGATGCGCTTCGATCGCGGCGCGATTATGGCTGCGGATATCAATATCTATGCCCAGGACTTTGCGATGCGGTTTAGAGGGGTCAAGGATCTGGCCGCTCTCCACCGCATCGCGATAGTCGAGCAGCGCCAGCATCGATGCGCTCATGATCAGCGAACCCCCGTGGGCAATGCCCGTTTCGATGATTAAGTCCGGCCGGGTCGACCAGATGAGTTCCTGCATTGCGATCATATCTTGGGGAATTTGAATGATCGGGCGTCCAAAAGCAGAAAAGTTATACCCGTATTTTCGCCTCCCCGCCAAAGTGAGCCATTCGTGGCTAAGGAGCTTCAGCGCCTCGTCATTACGAAGAATCTCAATCCGCTCAGGCATTCCTGCCACATAGTCAGTCGGACTTGCTTGCGGCATTTTCCCTCTAGCTGAGTTTATTTTTCATGTTCGCCCTCGAACATATATCCGGACTGGTCGAATTCTACCCCGCCCAGGCTGGACGGAGAGCGAAGGGGACGTAGCAACGGGTGCTCCAATGATCGGAAGAAGATCGAGGTGCACCAGGTAAATTGGTTGGCAGGTCCAAAGCCCGGAAAATCGATACGGGCGTAACCCTGCTCCTGGATGATCGAACATGTGTCCGGACACCAATCCGAATTATCGAGTATGATCAATGTCGTGGGCGGGATCTTTGCCAAGGCAGATTTCGCGCAATCATATCTCCAATGTCCGTCAATAACCACGACATCGGATCTATTAAACCCCGCTAAAGAATTCACATAAGAATCATGATCTTGAACGAGCATAAGATGGAGGTTTTTAATTTTCTCGGTCTTATTCTTGATAAATGAAAACCAATAACTTTCATTTTCGACTGTAACCACTTCGCGGCATTTTTGGGACCACCACAGGCTCGAGTTCCCCCCTCCCCATTCAAAGACTCTTAATTGCGAGAGATCGCAAGATAATAAATGCTCTAAGAACGGGTAGGTGAACCATCCGATGGGAGAACGATCACCGATGTTGATCGAGTTAATCTCATGCTTATAATCGTCGATGAGGCCTTCACAGGCCAGGATCGTCCTGATATTCAATCGAAGCGATTTGTTGATGAATCGTATCCGGGCCCGCAGCTTTCCGAAGCTGGTCTGCGGCTCCCTTTTTTTCGTGAATCTTAAAGCGCTATCATTCTTCATGATCATGCCTTTATGGGGAGATAAGCCTGCTGCGCGATCGGCCTAAGCTCTCCCATGCCTAGCGAATCTGGAAGGGACAGTCAGCACGAATCCTATTGGTCCAGATCATCTTCCCTGACATCGTGGTCAGATAAGAACCGGTTTAGCTGAGGATCATCCGGAAAGTGCTTGAGATACATTTTCATTCCCCCTTTGTTTTCATTCACCAAGTAGGGGGAACGCATGATCTTATCCCGAAAATATCGGGCGGTTTTCTCATCTTTGGCGTTCTCATACCCGGCTATATCAGGATGATTACCCAGGCAAAGTTTGAACAGAGCCCAACCGGGATGAAGCCTACCGCTGGAGACAAGACCGCAAAATTGGCGCTCGGTCTTAGGCCGGTTCATCAATTCGCTATAGAGGGCAGCGAACTTGGACATAGTCCTTTCGAGCGTATAATTTTCGAGTGCGAATTCTTTTGCCTGTCTCCCTATCTTTCCGGCAAATCCGGGGTGTCTTATGCAATATCGAATCGTCCAGGCATAATCATAGATATCGTTGGCGACGAAACCCGTCACGCCGTCCTGAAGCAGGCTCATTTCCGCGGGGTTGCCAATTACGACCGGAGCGACCCCGGCGCCCATCGTTTCGAGGATCGCCTGCTCTCCAGAGCCAAAATGGTCTGGCCGCATGGGGTATCCGAAAAGGTCGGACCGACTCAAGATGGCGCCGACGTCCTTGGCCTGATAAAGGAACTCGAAACGAGCGCCGATCCCTAGCTCATCTGCTTCAGCCCGCAAATGCCCGTTATCATCATTTGAAGCCACGATAAAGTGGGCTTCCGGTGAGTGCTTAAGCACGGCCCCGCAGGCCTGAACGAATCCGGGATGCAATTTCGAATGGCTTGCGGTGCCAATATAGGCGATGTTGATCCCGTTATGTGCCGTCCTCTGGACACCTGCGGTCCTATTAATCCCGCCAATTCCATGAATGATCCGGCACTTCCCTTCTTGGATATGGGCCGCATATCGCTCCTTGGCCGCAGGCGTCGAGAGCACGACCGTATCGGCGAAATCGAACAGGACCTGAGGGATGATATTCGGAGCATAGATGCCCGATACATGGGAATAAACCGCCAACCTGCAATCCGGTATCGGCTGCCTCATTAACAGCTTGAACAAAAGCGGATGATTCCAGAACTCGATCTGAACGATATCGAAGCCATCCACATAACGTTCAAACCGATCTTGGATATCAACGAATAGTCGCCACGCAATTCCGCTGAGCAGATGCTTGTCAATGGGCGCCTCTAGCAGGCAAAACTCATGCTGGTTCAAAGAATCCGCATGAACGATATTCGACAGGAATCGGCCGACTCCCCCTCCTAGATGGGGAGCTATATGAAGGATCTTCAATTGTGCGCCATTGCGGCCTATTCCGACCGTACTTGCTGGCTCAGCCTTTCCTGCCACCAGTCTATCGTTTCGAGAATTCCGCTCTCGATATCGTATTGGGCTTTCCATAGAACTTCGTTCGACAATCGTCCAGTATCGCCCACGATCCTGGGTGGCTCGTTCGCCTTCTCTGGAAGTGCACCCAATCGGATGAGTTTGCTCTTCCCCATCCTGTCCGCTATGGACCAGATAATTTCCTTTAGAGCCTTGGGCCTGCCTGAGGCAATGTTGACCGGCCCTTTGACGTCGCTCTTTAATAACGAAACAAAGGCGGATGCGACATCCTTGACATACAAAAAATCCCGGATCTGATCGCCATGCGTGCAAAGTGCCATCTTGTTCCGGGTCAAGTTCAAGATGACCGATGAAACGAGACGCTGGGGATTCTCATATGGTCCATAAAGGAAGAAGATCCTTCCCCAGGCGCTGCTGAGGTTCGTTTCTCGAGCGAAATCCCTCAATACATTTTGAAGAGCGTTCTTACAGGTACCGTACAACGACGAGGGGGCAAGCGGGGTGGTAAACTCTGAACAAAAACCGGACTTCAAATCGTATTCCATACAGGTGCCGGCCATAACCACACGCTCACCACCTGCTGCACGAAAACAACGAAGCAAATGCAGACTGCTCTCCAGCCAGCGGAGGTTCTCTGGGGATGTCCAATAATCACCTGGCTCGACATACCATGCAAAATGGAGGAGATGGGTTGGACGAATCGCTGCCATTAGCTCGCCGGCCTTTTGAGCGTTCAGCAGATCAACATCATGCCAGAGGACCCCGTCGGGTCGGTCCGCGGGAACAATAATATCGGCTGCATGGACAACGAAACCTTGGGCAAGCAGGATCGGCAGGCAATGACGTCCAACAAAGCCGGCTGCGCCTGTCACCAAGACACGCTTTACTGAAGAACCATGTCCCTTCATGCGATTGAGCTTATTCAGAGGCTAAGGAGGAGAGGGATAGCCTGCTCTGACAACTATGAATCCTTCTTAAAGGGCGAGCCCTTCAAAACTCGAATCGATGAAGGGTTGGCCGCCGTCCCGTTCCGATAATTCCGCTAGAGCCAGCGGCCAGACGATTCCAATCCTGGGATCCGCGACATGGAGGGCGCTTTCCGATTGTGGTCGGTACAATTCAGAAACAAGGTAAACAAGGATGCAGTCTTCCGATAGCGTCTGGAAACCGTGTGCAAACCCCTTGGGAATTACCACCCCTCGCTGGTTCGCCTCCGACAAGATCTCGCCGTGCCAGTGTAGAAAGCTCGGCGAACCCTTCCTGATATCTACGGCGACATCGTATACTTCGCCGCGAAGACAGCTGATGATCTTGGCTTCTGTATACGGCGGGTATTGAAAATGCATCCCCCTGACTGTCCCTTTTCTTTCCGTAAAGCTATGATTGACCTGGGCCACGGGCTCCCCAAATTCAATGGCCTGGAATTCCTCGGCACAAAAGAGACGGGAGAAAAATCCCCGATGATCCTCCACGGGCTTCCTCTGTACCACCCAGAGCCCTTGAAGCAGGGTCGGAACAAAATCGAAACGACCGGTCCTGTGTCTCACCATATCTTCCATTTGGCTTGACCATCGTTCCATATTTTATTGAGATACTCCATATCCCGCAGAGTATCCATGCAGGCCCAGAAACCCCGGTGTTTATAAACCATGAGCTGTCTCTCTTCGGCGATCCTCTCCAACGGGCCGATCTCAAGATCGCAAGAATCTTCATCTGTCAGATAATCCAGAAGCCGGCGATTGAATACGAAAAACCCTCCGCTTACGAAGCTAGCTTCGGTCTGGGATTTCTCAGAAAAGCGGTCCACCCGATTGCCGTCGATTCTGAGTTCACCGAACCGAGCGGCCGGATTGATCCCTGTTACGGTTGCGATCTTGCCGTGAGATTTATGGAAGGCTAGCAACTCGACGAGATCTACGTCAGCGATGCCGTCGCCATAGGTCATCATAAATATATCGCCCGTAATGTACCTTTCAAGCCTCTTCAATCGGGCGCCTTTGAGGGCCTTCTCGCCTGTGTCGGCGAGAGTGATCTTCCAGCCGGCTTCGTCGTGGGCCTGGTGAATTCGTGTCTTTTCAGGCTGCCCGAGCTCAATCGTGACATCGTTGTTCATGATTTCATAATGACAAAAATAGTTCTTGATCATTTCGCCCTTATATCCGAGGGCTAACACGAATTCCTTGTATCCAAACTGCGCATAATATTTCATGATATGCCAGAGGATCGGGTGCTCGCCAATATTGACCATAGGCTTAGGCCGAAACTCGGTTTCCTCGCGAAGGCGCGTTCCTATGCCGCCACATAGGATGACGACTTTCGGGTTCTCAATCATGGGTCACCTGCCTAATTTCCCGCGTCTTCTGTTCATAATGGCGAAGCTGCTCAACACATAGAGGATACATATCGGTTTTCAGTCCGCTTATATAAAACCTCTTGTACCAATCAACCGTCAGCTGTAAGCATTCGTTGATAGTGAGAGAATTGCGCCACTGAAGTTCAGCCCGGGCTTTGTCACAATTCAGCACCAGGAGATTAGCTTCATGGAGGACCTGAGAGCCGGAGCTGTCATTCCAGGAACCGCCGCCCCAGTACCCGATCAGCCTTTCGGCGATTTCTGAAACCCTCATGTAGCTACCCTCAGTGGGCCCGAAATTCCAGGCCCCCGAATACTTGTCGGGATCCTGTGAAAGAAGCGCTCCGAGCTGGAGGTATCCGCGAAGAGGCTCCAGAACATGCTGCCAGGGCCTGATGGACCGGGGGCAACGAATATTGATGGCCTGATGGCGGCTTAGGGCGCGAACACAGTCAGGAACGAGGCGATCTGCGCCCCAATCACCGCCGCCTATGACGTTACCCGCCCGGGCCGAGGCGGCACCGAAAGCCCTGGTTTGCTTAGCATCCTGGGAGAAGAACGATCGCAAGTAAGCGCTGAAAACGAGTTCCGCACATGCTTTTGAAGCACTGTAGGGATCATAGCCCCCCAGCGGATCACATTCCCTGTAGCCCCGGACACACTCCCTATTTTCATAGCACTTATCGCTTGTCACGTTGACAAGAACCTTAACACAAGAGACCTGCCGGCAGGCCTCTAGAACATTGACGGTGCCGCCGACGTTTGTGTCAAAAGTCAATTTCGGTTCATTATAGGAAAAGCGGACGATGGGCTGGGCAGCCAGGTGAAAGACAAATTCCGGCCGATATCTCTCGATGGTCGCGATAAGCCGCTCGAGATCACGGATATCGCCGGTGACATGCGTTATCTTCTCCTCGAGTCTCGTGGCCCTAAAATTGCTCGGTTCGCTGGGCGGCTCAAGGGAGTAGCCAATGACATCGGCCCCCAATTCTCTCAGCCAAATTGCCAGCCATGATCCTTTGAAGCCGGTATGGCCCGTGACCAGGACGCTCTTATTGTTATAGGATTCTATTAGATCGGATAGCACTTCACGATGTCCTATAGGGAATGATCTCAACTCTCTTTCGACCTGTTGACTTGTTCCGCGACCCAGGGGTAAGTCAGCGCGATGCCCTCCTTCAGAGGATACTTGGATTTCCAGCCCAAAGAATATATCTTGTCGTTGCTGAAATTACGGGATTGAACGCCCACTGGGCCATCAACCCATTTGACGTTGATCCGCTTCCCGGCCACCTGGGCCACCGTGTCGATCAACTCCTTAACCGAAACATATTGTGGAGAACCGATATTGACCGGCACTCTGATCTCAGACTGCATGAGGAGATAAATGCCCTCTAGCATGTCGTCGATATAGGTGTAGGAACGAACGGCCGTCCCGTCCCCCCAGGCCTCTATCGTCCCTCCATCTTGCGATTCGGCGACTTTCCTAGAGAAAGCGGCTGGGGCTTTTTCACGCCCACCCCTCCAAGTGCCTTCTGGACCGTAGCAATTCTGGAAACGAGCGATCCGGATCTGAAAGCCGTACCGTCGACCGTAAGCAAGAGCCATCCTTTCGGAAAAGAGCTTTTCCCAGCCATATTCGTTGTCAGGAAGGGCGGGATACGCCGCTTCCTCCATCATTTTGGGCTCGCCGAGCTTCATAGCTCGATAGATACAGACCGAGGACGAAAAGAAGTATCGAGGGAC
>Ga0105107_10001782_pt1 | contig 14031 bp, 13 predicted proteins | sample PPLLaktember2015_6_FD_79335 | JGI IMG/M metagenome (GOLD analysis project Ga0105107, IMG submission 79335) | Freshwater sediment microbial communities from Prairie Pothole Lake near Jamestown, North Dakota, USA - PPLs Lake P8 Core (1) Depth... | ecosystem: Environmental > Aquatic > Freshwater >...
CGCTCAAGGATCGCGGCCAGCTCAAGCGGGGCGAGACCCTGCTCGTGCTCGGCGCCGCGGGCGGCGTCGGGCTCGCCGCGGTCGAGCTGGGTGCTGCGATGGGGGCGCGCGTCATCGCGGCGGCCTCGAGCGCCGAGAAACTCGCCGTCTGCAGCGCGCGCGGTGCAGCCGAGACAATCAACTACGCGACGCAGGATCTGCGCGAGCGGCTGAAGCAACTCGTGGGGGAGAAGGGGGTCGATGTCGTCTACGACCCGGTCGGCGGCGCATTGAGCGAGCCGGCGCTGCGCAGCGTCGGGTGGCGCGGGAGGTTCCTCGTAATCGGTTTCGCAGGGGGCGAGATTCCGCGTCTGCCCGCGAACGTGCCGCTGCTCAAGGGCAGCGCGATCGTCGGCGTGTACTGGGGCGCGTGGCTGGAGCGCGAGCCCGAGGCGAGCCGGCGCGAGATGGCCGAGCTCGCCGGCTGGCTCGCCGACGGACGCGTGAAGCCGCATGTATCGGCGCGTTACCCGCTCGCGCGCACTGCCGACGCGCTGGTTGCGCTCGGACAGCGCGCGGTGACCGGCAAGGTCGTGATCGAGCCCGAAGCCTGAGGCATCCGATGCCGCTCGCATCCTGGTCGGACGTGCTCGAGTTCTGGTTCGGTGCGCCCGACTCGCCGGAGTTCGGCCACCCGCGCGCGCCCTGGTTCGTGAAGTCGGCCGAGTTCGACGCGCTGATCGGCGACCGCTTCCTCGTCACCCACGAGGCGGCGGCGGCCGGCGCGCTCGACGCCTGGTCGAGCCGGCCGCTCGCGGCGCTCGCGCTGGCGATCGTCCTCGACCAGTTTCCGCGCAACATGTTCCGCGGCACGCCACGAGCTTTTGCCTCCGACGCACGCGCGCTCGCGCTCGCGCGCGACGCGGTGGGGCAGGGTTTCGACGAGGTACTGCTTCCGGTGCAGCGCTGGTTCGTCTACCTCCCGTTCGAGCACGCCGAAGACCTCGCGATGCAGCGCGAGTCGCTGCGGCGGTTCGAGCGGCTTGCGACCGACGCGGCAGGCGCGGGGACGTTCACCTACGCGATGCGGCACTACGCGGTCATCGAGCGGTTCGGGCGATTCCCGCATCGCAATGCCATCCTCGGGCGCGCGTCGACGGCGGAGGAACTGAGGTTTCTCGAGCAGCCCGGGTCTTCGTTCTAGGCTCCCGTCCGGCTTAGGCGCGCATGCAGCCCTCCCACGAACTCCAGGCACCTTCCCCATGGGTGGTTCGCTGGTCCCCGCTCATTCGTCCGGGGAGCGAGGTGCTCGACCTCGCCTGCGGGACCGGGCGGCACGCGCGCTTCCTCGCGGCGCGCGGCTGCAGCGTCCTCGCGGTCGACCGCGACGCGGAAGCGATCGCAATGCTGGCCGCGGTGGCGGGGGTCTTCACCCGCACGGCCGACCTCGAAGGCGCGGCGTGGCCCTTCGCGCCGTCGAGCTTCGACGCGGTCGTGGTCGCGAACTACCTGCACCGGCCGCTGTTCGGTCCCATCGTTGACGCGCTGCGGCCCGGCGGCGTTCTCGTCTACGAGACCTTCATGGTGGGGAACGAACGCTTCGGCAGGCCGTCCAACCCCCATTTCCTGTTGCGGCCGGGCGAGTTGCTGGAGGCCGTTCAGGGGCCACTCGAGGTCGTCGCCTTCGAGCAGGGGGAGGTCGGCACGCCACGGCCCGCGGTCGTGCAGCGGATTTGCGCTCTGAAGGGTGCCGCCGGCCACGCGAAGATCGGCTAAAGGTGCGTTCTGGCGGGGAAATCCGTTAAAATCGCGCATTCCTTCAAGGGCGTGAGGCCATGATCACCGGAAGCCTGGTCGCCATCGTTACGCCGATGCTCGAGGACGGCCGCCTCGACATCCCGCGGTTCAAGTCGCTGATCGACTGGCACATCGCCGAAGGCACCGACGGCATCGTCGTCGTCGGCACCACCGGCGAGTCGCCGACGGTCGGCTTCGACGAGCACAAGGAGCTGATCCACGTCGCGGTCGCGCACGCGGCGGGTCGCATCCCCATCGTCGCCGGCACCGGCGCCAACTCGACCGCGGAAGCGATCGAGCTCACCGAGTCGGCGAAGCGCGCCGGCGCAGCAGCCTGCCTCTCCGTCGTGCCGTACTACAACAAGCCGACGCAGGAAGGCCTCTACCGCCACTTCAAGGCGATCGCCGAAGCGGTCGACATTCCGAACATCCTCTACAACGTGCCCGGCCGCACGGTCGCGGACTTGGCGAACGAGACGACGCTCCGCCTCGCCCAGATCCCGAACATCGTCGGGGTCAAGGACGCGACCGCGAACATCGAGCGAGGCACCGATCTCGCTAAGCGTGCGCCCGGGGGCTTCGCGGTCTACAGCGGCGACGATGCGAGCGGGCTAGCGCTGATTCTGATGGGCGGGCGCGGCATCATCTCCGTGACCGCGAACGTGGCGCCGCGCCTGATGCATGAAATGTGCGTCGCGGGGCTCGCGGGCGACGTTGCGCGCGCGCGGGAGGCCAACTACAAGCTGCTGGGGCTGCACAAGCACCTCTTCGTCGAAGCGAATCCGATTCCGGTGAAGTGGGCCGTCGCGCAGCTCGGGTTGATCGAGGGCGGCATCAGACTGCCCCTCACGCCGCTGTCGGCGCAGTTCCAGGAGACGGTCAGGGAGGCCATGCGCGAGGCCGGAGTGCTCCAGCAAGCAAGCGGTCTGCGCCTCGTGGAGGGTCGAGCGGTATGAAGAGATCGACGAGGGCATTCGTCGCCGCGCTGTCGGTTCCGTTGCTTCTCGCCGGGTGCGGCCTCGGCGAGATGATGATGGGCGGCAAGAGCATCGAGTACAAGTCGGCGGGAAAGCTTCCGCCGCTGGAGATTCCGCCCGATCTGACGCGGCCGGGCCGGGACGACCGCTATCAGGTGCCGGACGTCGCGCCCGGCGGCACGGCAACTTTCTCGGCCTATAACGCGGAGCGTGGCGGCGGGCCGCGCGCGACCGAAGTGTTGCCGGCTTCCGCGAGCGTCCGCATCGAGCGCGACGGCAACACGCGCTACCTCGTCGTCGCCGAGGCGCCCGACAAGCTCTGGGACGCGGTCAAGGAGTTCTGGCAGGAGAATGGCTTCCTGCTCAAGATCGATAGTCCGGACGCCGGCGTGATGGAGACCGACTGGGCCGAGAACCGCGCGAAGATCCCGCAGGATCCGATCCGCAACGTGCTCGGCAAGCTGCTCGACCAGGCCTACTCGACCGGTGAGCGCGACAAGTTCCGCACGCGCCTCGAGCGCACGTCGAGCGGTGGCACCGAGATCTTCATCAGCCACCGCGGGATGGTCGAGCAGGTGGTGAACAGTTCGCGCGGCATGGAAGGGACCGTCTGGGAGCCCCGGCCCGCGGACCCCGAGCTCGAAGCCGAGTTCCTGCGCCGGATGATGGTGAAGCTCGGCGTTGAGGAAGCCCGTGCGAAAGCGATGCTCACGCCGGACGGCAAGCGCCAGGACCGTGCGCAGCTCGTGAAGGGCGCCGACGGCGCGAGCCTGTTGCGCGTCGACGATCCCTTCGATCGCGCGTGGCGGCGCGTCGGCGTAGCGCTCGACCGAGTCGGTTTCACCGTCGAGGATCGTGACCGCACCAAGGGCATCTACTTCGTGCGTTACGCGGATCCCCAGGAGGGGATGAAGAAGGAAGGCGGGCTGCTCTCCAAGCTCGCGTTCTGGCGCAGCACCGACACCGCAAAGCCCGCCGCGCAATACCAGGTCGTGGTCAACGCCGCGACCAACGCGAGCCAGGTCCGCATCCTCGGCAAGGACGGCGGCCCGGACAGCACCGGCGCTTCGCAGAAGATCCTCGGACTTCTCTACGATCAGCTGAAGTGACGCCGCCGCCGCGCACCGCGTCGCCGGCTCTTCCACCGATCGTGCCTCTTCCGCTCCGCGCATCGCGTGCGGGGCGGCACTTTTCCGTGCGCGACCCTTCCGGTGCGCTTCGCGTCGCTCGGTAGCGGTCGGGCGGCAACGCGCTCGTCGTCGAGGCGGGCGCGTCACGGGTAATGGTCGACTGCGGCTTTTCCGTCGAGGACACCGAGCGCCGCCTCGTGCGCATCGGGCTGGCGGCCGGGGACCTGGCAGGCATCGTGGTGACGCACGAGCACAGCGATCACGCCGACGGCGCGATTCCGTTTGCGCGGCGCCACGGTCTGCGCGTCTGGATGACTCACGGGACGCTGCGCGCGTGCGCCGACGGCGGTGCGCCGGACCCGGTCGTGACCGTGATTGACAGCCATGCGCCGTTCGCGGTCGGCGACCTCGAGGTGGCGCCGTTTCCGGTGCCGCACGACGCCCGCGAGCCGGTGCAGCTCGTGCTGGGCGACGGCGCGCGGCGGGTGGGCGTGCTCACCGACATCGGCGCCTCGACGCGGCACGTGGAGACGATGCTGTCGGGCTGCGACGCGCTCGTGCTCGAGTGCAACCACGACGAGCGGATGCTCGCGGACGGGCCCTACCCCGACTGGCTAAAGGCGCGCGTGGGCGGGCCGTTCGGCCACCTCGCAAACATGGCGGCGGCGCAGTTGCTCGCTGCGCTCGATCGCTCACGGCTGCGTCACGTGGTTGCCGCGCATCTCTCGGACAAGAACAACCGGCCGGAACTCGCGCGCGCGGCGCTCGCCGGCGTGCTCGGCTGCGCGGCGGACTGGGTCGGGATCGCGGAGCAGGCGACCGGGTTCGACTGGCGCGAAGTCTGAGCCGGCCGCCGCGCCGGGCGTGAACGAAGGCCGGGATTCCGCCGGACTTCGATCGCACTGGAACCCGGCGTGCGCCGGAACGACATCCGGCGGCAGAGAGCTCGTTTACAGTCCGAGCGTCGTCGCCGGGATCGCCGGCACGGAGCTCTGCCAGATCTCGTCGAAGCGCTCGCGCATCAGGCGCGCGTCCTGATACTCGTTGAGCGTGTAGACGCCGCGGGGCTGCGCCGCGACCGGCCGCCGGACGAAGTGCTCCATGTCCGCCAGCACGAAGCAGTCCTGCACGCGCGCCGCCTCGCCTTCGCTCTGATGGATGGCGACTGCAAAGCTGAAATCGCGCACGAGATCGAGCATGCGCGGGCACCCGCGCTTCAGGTGCTCGGGATCGTGAACGACGACGAAGAGACGGTTGTCGGCGCTGGCAAGCAGGAACTGACGCAGCGCCGCGTGGCGCACCGGGGCGTTGAGCTCGAGCTGGGCGCAGTCCGGGTCGAACACGCGCAGCTCGCGTCGTGCGGTCGCGAGCAGGCCGTCGAACGCTTCCAGGTACTGCCGCCGGCTGCCGATCAGCTCGCGGCGCGGCTGGGGAATGACTTTTGCGAGATCCTTTGCGCGATCGTCTGCGGAACTGGTCATCGCGACTCCGCTCGTCGAGGCACGGGAGCGAGGTATCCCGCCCGATACCAAGTGTAGAGCAGCGCCGCGCCCGCCGGCGTGAAGAATGTCCGCGGCGCAAGCAGGCGACGGTCCGCGAGCCGGGTCAGAGCAGGCCGCATCCCGGGCGGCGCATCGACCGACTCACCGTTGATGAACATGCGGTTCGCGCGGTAAAGCATTCCGGTCGCCGGAGCCAGCGCGACGCCCCGTTGCGCGCACGCGCGGGCGAACGCCGCGGCGGGGAGCGGTCGTCGCGGCGGGGTGAAGCGCACGTGCGGCTTGGGCTCGGAGAAGTGCCGGCCGAGGAATTCGAGCAATTCACCACGCGACCAGCGCACCTGCTGGAGCATCCGGATGCACCGGGCGAGGAGCTTGTTGTCGAGTCGGGCGGGCGCCCGGGTCGGGGCCAGATCGGGGTCCGCGTAGAGCGTGTCGGGTAGCGCGAGATGATCTTGCAGATAGCCGAGGAACTCGCCGCCGAGCTGGCGCACCGACGGCGCACGGAAGCCGATCGAGTAGGTGAGGCACGGCTCCAGCGCCACGCCCTCGTGCGCCACGCCAGGCGGCAGATAGAGCAGGTCGCCCGGCTCGAGGATCCATTCGCGTTCGGCCCGGAAGCGCCGGAGGATCTTCAACGGGGCGCGCGGATCGAGCTCGCGTGGGCCGCGCGTCGCGATCCGCCACCGCCGCCGGCCGAGACCCTGCAACAGGAACACGTCGTAGGAGTCGATGTGCGGCCCGACGCCGCCGTCGGGCACCGCGTAGCTCACCATCACGTCGTCGAAGCGCGCGTACGGCGCAAACGCGAATCGTCGCATCATCTCGCCGGCCGCCGGCACGAAGTGGTTGAGTCCCTGCACCAGGAGGGTCCAGCGCCGGTCGGGCAGGGTGCGCAGGCTGGCGGGGCGGAAGGGGCCGTGCCGCAGCTCCCACCGCGCGCCGCGCCGCACGACGACGCGCGATTCGCAGTCGTCGCGCGCCGCGAGCTGAAAGAGATCGCTCACTGACGCCGGATCGCGCAACCCGGGCCACGCGCGGCGCACCAGGAGCGGGCGCTTCTGCCAGTAGCGGGTCAGGAATTCGCGCGGCGCGAGCCCGCCGAGCAGCGTGTGAATCGCGGGGACGTGGAAAGCGGCGGACACGGGCAACCGGGCGAAGCGCAAGAATTCATTATATGAGGCGCGATCGCGCGCGCGGTTGACAACACAGCGATGAAGTTGGTTTAGAATCGCCGCGACTTGGGAACGCCGAGACGATCGCAACGCGAGGGCGCGAGGCAGCGCAAGCGCAGCCCCTGTTCCGCCTCTCGGTGCGTTGCTGGACGAGCGAGGACATCGTGCACACACGTTTTGCGATGCTCGAACCTGCTGGGGCACCCGCCCCAAGCGCTTGGGCGGAGCTCGCCGCGATTGCTCGCGGGGCGCTTTCCTAGAGACGCGCCCGCATGCTGCAGCCTGGTCAGCCCGCACCGCCGTTCTCCCTGCCGGACGCCGACATGGAGACCGTGGCGCTCGGCGACTTCAAGGGCAAGAAGCACGTCGTCCTCTATTTCTATCCGAAGGACGGGACACCGCCCTGCACGCGGCAGGCCATCGAGTTCAGCGATCACGAGGAGCACTTCGCGCAGCACGACTGCGTCGTGATCGGTGTCTCGTGCGACGACTGCCTCACGCACGCGGAGTTTCGCGACGAGAACGGCATCTCGCTCACCCTGCTCGCCGACCCGGACGGCGATGTGTGCCGCGCCTACGGCGTGTGGCGCGATCCGCAGGAGAACGGACAGCGCCGGAGCTGCATCGTCCGCTCCACGTTCGTCATCGACAAGCGCGGCAAGCTGCGACATGCGCTCTATGGCGTGAACCCGAAGGGGCACGCCTCCGAGGTGCTCGGCCTGGTCAAGCAGCTCACGTGAGCGCAGTCGGCCGCGATACGGTCGCCGCGATCGACCTCGAGCTCGCGGACTTCCAGGGCAACCTGATCCAGCGGTCGGAGCGCCCGATCCACTATCTGCACGGCGGCTACGGCGAGGTCCTGCCGGCGCTCGAGCGCGCGTTGGAGGGCAAGCCCGTCGGCGCCCGCGTGACCGCCCGGCTGGAGCCGGAGGAGGCGTTCGGCGACTACGACGAAACGCTTCTGCGTGTCGAACCGCGCGCCGATTTCCCCGACGAGCTGCAGGTGGGCATGCGCTTCGAGGGCGTTCCGGGCGGCGACGACGACGCGACGATCTACACGGTGACCGACATCGCGGAGGACAAGGTGGTGCTCGACGGCAACCACCCGCTCGCGGGGATCGGCGTCGAGTTCCGCTGCACGGTGCGCGAGGTCCGCGCGGCGACTGCGGCGGAGATCGCCCGCGGCGCCGCGGACGATCCCGACGGGTTGTCGCTCCAGATCGGCTGAACCCGCTCGCTCACACGCTGGCGAGCGCCATCCTGTCCCCGTCCGGCACGAAGGTGACGCGGCGCGCGTGGAATGCCCCGACCGCCGGACGGTGCGCGATGCTCACGATCGCCGCGTGCGGAAGCCGCGCGGTCAGCAGCTCGTAGATCCGCCGCTCCGCCGCCTCGTCGAGCGACGCGGTCGCCTCGTCGAGGAACAGCCAGTCCGGGGCGTGCAGCAGCGCGCGCGCGATCGCAAGCCGCTGCTGCTCGCCGCCTGAGAGCCGCATGCTCCAGTTCTCGCGCTCGTCGAGCCGCGGTGCGAGGGCGTCCAGCCCGACGTCGGCGAGCGCCGTCCGGACGGCGTCGTCGGAGAACTCGCCCGCGTGCCCCGGATACGCGACCGCGTCGCGCAGCGGCGCGATCGGGATGTACGGCTTCTGCGGCAGAAACAGCACGCGCGCGCCGCGCGGCACGCGGATTCTGCCGCGGCCGTAGGGCCAGATGCCGGCGAGGGCGCGGAAGAGCGTGCTCTTGCCCGCGCCCGACGGGCCGGCGACGAGCACACGCTCGCCCGGAGCGACCGTGAACGCCGTGTTTGTAAGGATTGCCCGCCCGTTGGGGAGTGCGAGGTCGAGGTGCTCGGCGCGCACGGCGCGGCCGTCGTCCGACTGCACGTCGATCCCGCCGTGTCGCGCCTGTTCCGCGGCCGCGTCCTCGAGCGCGCGATGGAAGGTGAGCAGGCGGTCGACGCTCGCCTTCCAGTTCGCGAGCGTCGCGTAGTTGTTGACGAACCATGACAGCGAAGTCTGGACTTGCCCGAACGCGCTCGCGATCTGCGTGAGACCGCCGAGCGACACCGCGCCCGAGAAGTAACGGTGCCCGGCGACGAAGTACGGGAAGACGATCGCGATCTGGTTGTACCCGACCGTGAAGACGTTGAGGCGTTTCGTGTAGCGCATCAGCCCCCACCAGTTGCCGCGGATCCACTCGATCCGTTCCAGCAGGGCTGACTTCTCGGGCGCCTCGCCGCGATAGAGCGCGACCCCTTCCGCGTTCTCGCGGAGGCGCACGAGCGAGTAGCGGAAGTCCGCCTCGTAGCGCTCCTGCATGAAGTTCAGGCCGATCAGGCGACGGCCGACGTAATGAGTGAGCACGCTGCCCACGATTGCGTACAGGAGCGCGGCCCAGAGGAGATAGCCGGGTACGGTGATCTCGGTCCCGCCGAGCTTCAACGGCAGCGCGCCAGAGAGGTTCCATAGGATCACCGCGAAAGACGCGAGCGTGACGGCTTCCCGGATCAGGCCGAGCGCTAAGCCGAGCGTGCCGGAGGTGAACAGGCGCAGGTCCTCGGCGATGCGCTGGTCCGGGTTGTCGGTGCCGCGGCTCTCCATCTCGAGGCGGTAGTACACCTGGCTGCCGAGCCAGTCGCCCAGATACTGCTTCGTCAGCCAGATCCGCCAGCGCATCTGCAGCATCTGCTCCAGGTAGGTCTCGTAGACCACCGCGCCGATGTAGAGCGCCGCGATGAAGCAGAAGTACATCAGCAAGACGAAGAAGTCGCGCTCGTCCTTCTGCTCGAGCGCGTTGAAGAACGCCCGGTTCCAGTCGTTGAGCAGCACCAGCAGATAGACGGTGGAGAGCGACAGCGTCACGATCGCCGCGAGCAGCGCCCAAGCGCGCCACTTCTCCTCCGAGCGCCAGTAGGGCGCCGAGAGCTTCCAGACGTTGCCGAGGAACGTGCGCGCGTTGATCAGGACGCTGGTATCCATGTGAGTCAGGGGGAAAGGAAAAGGGGGAAGCGGGAAACGGAGGTGGGCGGCTAGGCCGCGCGCCCCGCGCGATTCGCGAGCTCGCGCGCGACGTCGATCAGCTCGCCCGCGGTGAGTCCGACCGGGCCGGCGCCGCGCGCGACGAGCGCATCGGCCGCGGCGCCGTGCAGGTGCACTCCGGCGACCAGCGCGTCCTCGGGTGCGAGACCCTGCGCCGCGAGCGCCCCGACGAGGCCAGTCAGCACGTCGCCCATGCCTGCGCTCGCCATGCCGGGATTGCCCGAAGCGTTGATCCACCAGCGGCCGTCCGGCGCAGCGATCACTGTGCCGTTCCCCTTTAATGCGACGTGGCTCTTCAGCTTCGTCGCGAGGCGCTGCGCCGCGCCGATTCGGTCCGCTTGCACGTCCTGCGTCGCCACGCCTAGGAGGCGCGCGCATTCCGCGGGATGCGGCGTCAGGTGCGTCGGCTGCTTGCGCGACTGCACCGCCGACTGCAGCACGGTGTAGGTCGCGACAAGGTTGAGCGCGTCGGCGTCGAGAACGACCGGGACGTCCATGCGCAGCACGTGCGCCAGCAGTCGCTGGGCTGCGGCGTCGGTGCCCATGCCCGGGCCGGCGGCGACCGCGGTGAGCGGGACGTCCGCGAGCAATTGCTCCGGCTTGCGCAGCATGAGCTCGGGCTGCACGTAGTCGACGTACGGCGGATGGTCGGTCAGCAGGCCGAGGAACACTTTGCCCGCGCCGAGGCGGATCGCCGCGCGCCCCGCAAGGAGCGCCGCGCCGACCATCCCCGCGGCACCGCCGACGATGCCGAGGCTGCCGGCGAGCCCCTTATGGAAGTTTCTCGGGCGGGTGAGGACCGGGGAGGCGAGCAGCGCCTCGGTCACGAGATGGCCGTCCGGCGCGCGTAGCGCGGCGGCGTCGATCCCGAGCGTCGCGAGCGTGATCTCGCCGCAGCAGTCCGGTCCGTCGAGCGTGAAGAGCCCGGGCTTGCGCGCGATGAACGTGATCGTGTGCGTGGCCCGGAACGCGGCCCCCGGCGCCGCGCCGGTGTCGGCGCTCACGCCGCTGGCGATGTCGAGCGCAAGCTTGCGGCCGGGCAGCGCATTCGCCGCGTCGATCAGGCGCGCCGACGCGCCGCCCACCGCGCGCGCGAGCCCGATGCCGAACAAGCCGTCGACGACGAGGTCGTAGCGCCCACCCGGTGGGATCGACTGCAGCAGGCGTCCGTCGACGGCGCTCCACTTTGCGAGCGCCGCGGCAGCATCATGAAGGAGCTTCGCCGCCTCGCCGGCGAACACGACGTCGACGCGATAGAACCAGCGCTTGAGGTGCGTTGCGAGCTCGAACGCATCGCCGCCGTTGTTTCCCGGGCCCGCGAGAACGAGCACGCTGCGTCCGCTCGCGCCCGCGAGCTCCCGCCCGAGCTCCGCGGCGGCAAGGCCCGCGCGCTCCATCAGTGGCACGCCCGGTGTGTGCTTCAGCGCAGCCGTCTCGAGCGCGCGGACACCGGCGGTCAGGTAAAGGGCAGGCAGCGCGGCGGGCATCGTCGCGCGGAGTTTAACCGAGCGAAGCCGGCGCTACGCGTAGCGCTCGAGCGTCAGGCCCTCGAGGTCGATGCCCGGCTGCAGCCCGACGACGAGACGCGCGAGGATGCGCCCGGAGCCGCACGCCATCGACCAGCCCTGCGCGCCGTGCCCCACGTTCAGGAACAGGTGCTGGACCGGCGTGCGGCCGAGGATCGGCGGCCCGTCGGGGGTCATCGGCCGCAGGCCGGCCCAGTGCTGAACGTGCGCGAAGTCGGCGGCCTCGGGGAAGAGCTCGCGCAGGGCGCGGAGGACCGTGCGGAAGCGATCGGGCGCGGCGTCGAGCGAATCCGCGCCGAGCTCGGCCGTGCCGGCGGCGCGCACGCGGTTGCCGAGGCGTGTGATCGCCACCTTGGTGTGCTCGTCCATGACGGAAGCCTCCGGTGCGCGGTCGAAGCGTGCGATCGGCAGCGTGACCGAGTAGCCCTTGACCGGCTGGATCGGGAGGCGGATGCCGAGCGGTGCGAGCAGCTTGACCGACTCGACGCCGAGCGCGACGATGTAGCGGTCGGCGCGGAGCATCCCGTCGCTCGTCGCGACGCCGGCGACCCGGCCGGCCTCCACGTCGATGCGCTCGGCCGTCGTCTGGAAGCGGAAGCGCACGCCGCGCCGGCTAGCGTGCTCGGCCAGCGCCTGTGCGAAGTGATTGCAGTCGCCGGTCTCGTCGGCGGGCAGATGGAGCCCGCCCGCGAACGGCACTTGCGCGTGCGCGAGCGCCGGCTCGACTTCCACGCAGCCCTTCGGAGCGAGCACCTTGTGGGGGATGCCGTTGCGCTCGAGGATGCGGGTGTGGCTCACGACCGCCTGAAGCTCGGCGCTGGTGCGGAGTAGCTGCAGGATGCCGCGCGTCGTCGCGTCGTACTCGATGCCGGTGGCGTTGCGCAGTTCCCGGAGGCACTCCAGGCTGTAGCGCGACAGGCGCTGCATGCGCGTCTTGTTGCGCTCGAAGCGGCGCGGCGAGCAGTTGCCGAGCCACGCCAGGCACCAGCGCACGAACGCCGCGTCCGCGTGCCAGTCGACGCGCAGCGGGGCGTCGTCCTGCAGCAGCCACTTGAGCGCCTTCCAGCGCATGCCGGGGGCCGCCCACGGGGTCGCGTAGCTCGGGCACACGTTGCCGGCGTTGCCGAAGCTCGTCTCGAGCGCGGGGCCGATCTGCCGGTCGATGACGGCCACGTCGTGGCCGTCGAGGGCGAGGTAGTGTGCGGTCGCCACCCCGATGATTCCCGCGCCGAGGACGAGGACCTTCATCGCAGGGCTACTTCGACATCATTTGCTCGGGTAGCCACGTCACGAGGCCGGGGAAGAAATAGGTCAGCAGAATCGCGATGATCATCAGGTAGAACATCGGCAGCGTGTGCTTGGCGATCCAGGTGATCTGCTTCTTGGTCATCCCCTGGAGCACGAACAGGTTGAAGCCCACCGGCGGCGTGATCTGCGCCATCTCCACGACCAGGACGACGAAGACGCCGAACCAGATGAGATCGATGCCGGCCTTCTGGACCGTGGGCAGGATCACGCCCATCGTCAGCACCACCATCGAGATCCCGTCGAGGAAGCAGCCGAGGATGATGAAGAACACCATCAGCGCCATCAGCAGCCAGAACTGCGACAAGCCGAGCGCGCTGATCCACTCGGCGAGGTGGCGCGGCAGGCCGATGTAGCCCATCGCCAGGGTGAGGAAGGACGCGCCGGCCAGGATGAGCGCGATCATGCAGTAGAGCCGCGTCGCGCCGAGCAGGCTGACGCGGAAGGTTTCCCACGTGAGCGAGCGTTGCGCCGCCGACACGACCAGCGAGCCCACCACGCCGAAGGCCGCCGCCTCGGTCGCGGTCGCGATGCCGGTGTAGATCGAGCCGAGCACGAGCAGGATCAGGACCACGACCGGAATGAGGTTGCGCGAGGCATACAGCTTCTGCGCGAAAGTCGTCCGTTCGGTCCGCGCCGGCACCTGCTCGGGGTGGAGAAGCGCCCAGACGATGACGTAGCCCATGAACAGCGCGGCCAGCAGGATGCCCGGAACGACGCCCGCGATGAACAGCCGCGCGATCGACACCTCGGCGGTCACGCCGTACACGATCATGATGATCGACGGCGGGATCAGCAGGCCGAGCGTGCCTGCGCCGGCGAGCGTGCCGATCACCTTGCCCTCCGGATAGCCCCGCCCGAGAAGCTCGGGCAGCGTCATCTTGCCGATCGTGGCGCAGGTCGCCGCCGACGAGCCGGACACCGCGGCGAAGATCGCGCAGCCGATGATGTTCGTGTGCAGCAGCCGGCCGGGCAGGTTCTCCATCCACGGCGCGAGCCCGCGGAACATGTCCTCCGACAGCCGCGTGCGGAACAGGATCTCGCCCATCCAGATGAAGAGGGGCAGGGCGGTCAACGTCCAGCTCGACGACGTGCCCCAGATCGTGACCGCCATCGCATCGCCGACCGGGCGCGTGGTGAACAGCTCCATCCCGATGAAGGCGACGCCCACCAGCGCGAGCCCGATCCAGACGCCCGTCCCGAGCAGCAGGAACAGGAACGCGATGAGCAGCGCGGTGATCCCGAAGTCGCTCATTCGATGCGTGCCGGCTCGTCGGCCGCTTCCTGTTTGTGCCCGTCGCGCAGCACGGCGACGAACGCGTCCACAAACGCGATGCAGAGGATCACTGTTCCGAACGCCATGGCGAGCTGCGGGATCCAGAGCGGCGTGGCGTCATTGCCGGTGGAGATGTCGTTGAACGTGTGCGACTGCCAGGCGAGCCGCACGCAATAGAAAGCGAGGATTCCCGCCAGCGCGACCGCGAGCACATGGCACCAGACCTCGAGCGCCTTGCGGGCGGCGGGCGGCACGTGGCTCAGGAGCAGCGTGACGCGGATGTGCTCGTTACGGCGCAGTGTGTAGGCAAGCGCCAGGAAGCCGCACGC
>Ga0105107_10001787_pt1 | contig 14019 bp, 13 predicted proteins | sample PPLLaktember2015_6_FD_79335 | JGI IMG/M metagenome (GOLD analysis project Ga0105107, IMG submission 79335) | Freshwater sediment microbial communities from Prairie Pothole Lake near Jamestown, North Dakota, USA - PPLs Lake P8 Core (1) Depth... | ecosystem: Environmental > Aquatic > Freshwater >...
CCCTCTCCCTTCCTGTTTACTTCATCATCATTGCCACGGGAACGGGGGTTTCGACAGGGGCAACCGCACTCATCGCGAATGCCATGGGGGCCGGGAAGCGTGAGGAAGCAAAGCTGTACGCTGCTCAGGCGATTTCTTTCGGCATCCTGACCGCGCTGGCTCTCACGGTCTTCGGGTTGGGGATTTCCCCGTTTCTCTTCAGAGTGCTGGGGGCCACAGGAGAGTATCTCTCCATGGTGCTGGATTACATGAACACCCTTTTTCTCGGGACGGTTTTCTTCATGGTGCTCTACATGCTGAATGCAATCCTCAATGGTCAGGGAGAAACGAAACCGTTTCGAAACTTCCTGATCGCGGGTTTTTTCCTCAACATCGGGCTTGACCCGTGGTTCATGTATGGCGGCCTTGGGGTCCCTGCGATGGGGGTTGTGGGCATTGCCCTGGCCACGCTGGTGGCGCAGATGGTCGGTTGTGTCTATCTGGCTTACAAGGTTCTTCAGAGAGGGCTTCTCTCCAAACAGGATTTGGCAAATGTTTTGCCAAGGCTTGAGCCGTTCAAGGAAATTGCCCGTCAGGGGTTGCCGGCCAGTGTCAACATGCTCACGGTGGGAATGGGGATTTTCGTGATTACCTACTTCGTGAGCCTCTTCGGGAAAGAGGCGATTGCGGCTTACGGCAGTGCCATGCGGGTGGAGCAGATCGTTTTGGTCCCGAGCATCGGCCTCAACATCTCAACCCTCACTCTGGTTGCCCAGAACAACGGCGCCAGGTTGTTCGACCGGATCAGGCAGACCCTTGACACCGCCCTTTCCTATGGGGCCGTTCTCATGGGGATCGGCACGGTCCTGGTTTTCGTGGGCGCGGATTATCTCATGACCTTTTTCACGGAAGACCCCTCGGTGATCCGGATGGGGGCGACCTATCTCAGGATCGATGCTCTGGTCTTCTACGCCTATGTGGTCCTGTTCGCCCACGTGGCTGCACTCCAGGGCATGAAGAGACCGATGTATGCCGTGTGGGTCGGACTGTACAGGCAAATTGTGGCTCCCGCGATCCTCTTCTGGTTACTCGTTCACGTGGTTGAGGCAGGTCTGACAGGCATCTGGTGGGGAATATTCGGGGTGACCTGGAGTGCCGCTCTGTTTACGCTTATCTACGCCCGGCGATTGATCGGACGAGAGAGCGGCGCGTTGTGACAGAGGTCTTCTCCTCCCTGACCTCTTCTCATTATGCGAACATTTTCTCAGGAGGCCGTCGCTCCGGCACGTACTCGTGAGGGATCTTTCCGTCGTTCCAGTCCTGGGACACATAGAGGCTGCAATAGCAGCTCCCGAATTCCTTTACGTCCGGAACGCGGTACACGCATGGGCAGATGATATCCTGGTCCTTGGTCCGGTCTCCGGAAGAGAGCCTGCATGGGCAGCACATGTAGCCGTAGCGGTTTTTGTTCTCCAGAAGGCCCGCGAGAAGACCGTTCACCATCTGCCGGTCTTTGTTGAAATAATATCCCTTGGGCTCCTGGAGCTTCCTCAAGGTCTCGTAAAGCTTGTCTGTCTCGTTCATGGCAGACCGAGTGCCTCCTTGATCTCCTGCTCCTTATATCCGACGATCACCTTGTCGTTGATGATGATCGTGGGAAAAGAGCAGCGGGGATTCAGCTTTCTCACATCGTCCAGGATGGCCGTCCTTTCGTCTCCCTGGAGCATATCCACGTCGGTGAAATCATATTGCACGGAGCACTCATCCAGGAGTTTCTTGGTCGATTTGCAGTGACTGCACGTGCTCAGGGAATAAATTTTCACTTTGCTTTCCATCGGTGTCCTCCTTTTCACTCTTCAAGTCCTCGCTTCCACAAGACTCCCAAGGGCGGCAAGATGTCCCTTTTCTTCTTCCGCTATGTCATGCAGCACAGACCGGCTTTGAGCGTCCCGAACCTTCTGGGCATATCTCGTGTACAGATCCAAAGCTTGGGCCTCCAGCATCATGGCCAGGCTGAGAAGGTTGTCAACCGTGTTCAGGAGAGGCTTGTTTTTCTCCAGGAACTCTTCACCGGTAAAACCCCCTTCCATCAGGCCGAAAACAATTTTTTCCTCAAAAAGTATTCTTTCGTGGGACCCCGGTTCAAGAGTCTGGTACAGGGCAAAGAGTTTGTGTTTGTGTTTTTCTTCAACCTGCGCCAGTTTTCTCATCATCTCCCTGGCTTCCAGGTCCTCCGTCATGACCGACACTTTTGAATAGAAGTCCGCCAGACCTTGCTCCATGCCGTAGGCCATGGCAATCACCTCCTGGGGAGTTTCATTTCCTCTCAGGGTGATCATGCCCATCTCCGCAGGACCGAACGCCTGAAGACCCTGCCAGGCCGCAATCCCGCCTTTCAGGTTGTAGACCTCTTCGAAGCCCTGGCCTGCAAGGAACTGCGCAGCAGCACGGCTGCGGCCTCCCATGGCTCAATAGACGATCACCGGTTTCCGGGGGTCCAGCTCGCCTAATCGACCCGCCAGCTCAGGCAAGGGGATGAGTTTGGCACCGGGAATCCGTCCCTTTTCGTACTCCGAAGGCTGCCGGACATCCAGGAGGGTGTAAGATCCTTCATTGTGGTTCCTCATGTAGGCTCTTGCCTCCTCGGCGTCCATGCTGGCCACAGGGGTCAGAAACTGCATCCACTTCATCCTTGCTCGCCTCCCAATAATTTGGGCAATATAAGTCGTGTTTTCGAATTTACCACTGTCTTTCTCGGACCACAACGAGAATTAGGTGGCCAAAGCGCATCTCCGGAGTTCGTCTTGTCATTCCCTCCGAGGAAGGTTATTATTGAAAAAGAAGAATGGTCTTGTGAATGAACTCTCCGGAGTTCAGAGGAGATTGAAGCTATGGAAAAAGTCACGATCGATGGAGTGGAACTCCATCTGACGCAGCCGGATAACGTGCCCATGGTCTGGGTCGGACAGCAGGAACTGGTGAGCCAGGTGCTTGCCGCCTGGTTGGTGATCGGGGATGACGACATCCCCCTGAATCCGCGCCTTGTGGGGAAACCCGGCGTGGGCAAAACGACCCTGGCTTACCACTCGGGACGAGTGCTGGGGCGGCCCGTTTACATTTATCAGGCGACCATGGACACTAGACCCGAGGATCTCATTGTCACCCCGGTGATCTCGGACGCAGGCAAGATCAAATACATGGCGAGCCCCATTGTCTCAGCCATGATCAGGGGAGGCATCGCCCTTATCGATGAAGGAAACAGGATGAGCGAAAAGAGCTGGGCTTCCCTCGCTCCCCTCATGGACAACCGCCGATACGTGGAGTCCATCGTAGCGGGCATCAAAATCAAGGCCCACTCCGATTTTCGGCTTTGCACCACCATGAACGATGATGCCAGCACCTTCGAGCTTCCGGAGTATATCCATTCGCGGCTTCAGCCGCAGATTTTCATCGATTTCCCAGAAAGAGACGAAGAGCTTCTGATCCTGAAAACGAACCTGCCTTTCGCCGAAGAGGAGATCCTGGAGTATGTGGTGGATTTCCTCCAGGACGCGCATGAAATGGAGGAGCGTTACAGTGTGAGAGACGGTATCAACATTGCGCGCTATGCTCTCAAGCGGCTTGTAGAAAAGGGGGAGCGACTGACGAGTGAGGAGCGCAAAACAAAAGTTGTCGACTATATGAAAGAGGCGGCATCGATGATTCTGGATCAGAATGCGGCGCGCTATTTTTCGGAGTCCCTGGATGCGGATGGGCATGAGGACGATGACGAGGAAGAATAGCATCGAGTGGAGAAACGTCCGGATCCTTCCCATTCTGCACAACCGGATGGAATTCGCCCTGGAAGTGAGGAGCCAATTCGAAGAGTTTAAGCCTGATCGCGTAGCGGTTGAGTATCCGGCGACCCTCGGCGAGTTAATCCTCAAGGGGATTACAAGACTTCCCCTCCTGTCGGCCGTTTACTACCGGGAGCCCGATGGGACCTTTGTGTACCTGCTCCTGGAGCCTACCGACGGACAGGTGGAAGCCCTGAGGCTGGCCCTCGAAAAGAATCTTGAGGTCCACTTCCTTGATCGGGATACGGAGGGATACCCGATCGATCGCTCGCCAATGCCGGACTCCTATGCGGTTCGAAGAATCGGTCACTACCTCTATTGCAAGGCCTATCTGGAGACGAACAAGGAGGAACCCATCCCTGCCCAAGATATGCTTCGCGAGAAAACCATGGCCTATCATCTTCAGGAACTCAGCGAGAGCGAGGGTAAGGTTCTTTTTGTTTGCGGTTTGTACCACCTGCCCGGTCTTCTGCGAATGCTGGAACGGCCGCAGACGGAGGTGATCGGCCGAAGGCACCGGGAGGGGGCAGGCCTTGCGCACCTTCATGAAGCATCGAGCCGCGACGTGCTGGAAGAAATGCCTTTCCTGATCGCCCGGTATGAACGCTTCAGGGCCGAAGGGGGCGGGGAGGATCCGGACCGGATGAGAGTTCAGCATCAACTCATCGAAGAGGCCCGCCGCAGTCACTGGAAGACAAGCAAAGAGGAATTGACCCGCAGCCAGGTCAAGGTCCTACACAAGTTTGCACGAAATTACGCTTTCATCACGGGAGCCCTTGTGCCCAATTTCTACCAGCTCGTAGTCTCGGCCCGGGGAGCCGCGGATGACAACTATGCCTATGAGCTGTGGGACAAGGGAAGCGAATACCCATGGCAGTCCGAGAAGCCCGAGCTGCCGGTGATCCAGCTGAGTGGAGAGGAGCTCTTTCTCGACCAGAAGAGAATACGCTTTCACAGGAGGCTCAAGACCTTTCGGAGACGACTGGTTTCCGTGCCGGTGAAAAAGAAAATCCGAGAGAAGAAGCCCGGAGAATGGGAGAAGACCTTCGACAAGTTTTTCATCTGCTCCTATCCGCCGGAGGATGTGGTGCTAGAAGGATACGGCCGGTATCTGCAAGAGAAGGCTCTCAGAATCAAGACGGAAGAAAGCTCAAGGATTGTCCCTTTTGTGAGTTCGATGATGGAAGGTATTGACATGCGGGAGACCATTCGGAACTGGCTCAAGGGGCAGGTTTATGTCAAAGAGGGAACTCCTTTCCGGGGCAAGGTCGGCTCGGTCGTCGTCATCTTCGATCCGGATTCACCCGACAAAGAGGGCAAGGAGAATTACCCATGGAAAGTCACTTGGCTTGGAGAGCACGAACAGGAATCGGACATGGCCTTCTACAGCACGCCTACAGGAGACGTGATGGACGGCCCCGGGATTTCCAGGTGCCAGCACGGAGGGTTTATGCTCACCTATCCTCCCCTGCGGGTCTATGATATCTGGAAGGATTCCTATTTCGACATGGCGAGAAACAAGCCGGAAAGGCTGCTTATGGCTGCAATGGATTACAGCGTTGAGAAGCATGTTGTGTATGTGGCCGCGACGCCGCCCTCGGGCCGGTGCCAGAGCCTCGCCGCCCGGCAGGGCAAGAAGATCATTTACATGCCTATTGGGAGCTTTTCTCCAGTCACGCTCAGGAAGATCCGGCAGTTTCACGTTCTCGACGGCCATTACGTGCGGAAATATGCGAAGCAGTACATTCACTGAAGGAGAGCCTTGTGCCTGATAGACATGCTTCCACCGGCCTCTGTGGCTTCATCGAAGAGCTGAAGAACGAGATTCTTGAAGAAACCAAACGAGCCTATGGGGAAAAGGCGTTTCGTCGCTGGACAAATCCTCTCTACGAGGGTGCCCTTGCAAACCCCGACGGCTATGCGTGTCTGAGGAGCAGCTGCGGGGACTCCATGGAACTGTTCCTGAAGTTTTACGGCGAGCGCGTGTGCCAAGCCTCGTTCCGAACTGCAGGGTGCGGCGCCAGCGCGGTCTGCGGCTCCTATGCCGCGGAGATGGCTTTAGACAAAAGCGCGGAAGAGATTCTTGAGATCACGGGCCAGAACATCCTTGAGAGCGTGGGCGGTCTTCCGCGCGAGGAAGAGCCTATCGCTGCTCTTGCGGTGGAGACTCTTCAGACTGCCCTCCGAGATTTTCTTTGCAAGCGGCAAAGATAATGAGGGAATATTCTCAAGAAAGCAGAGCGCGTAGCGTACAACTAGTTGATTTTTGGTTAATAAATTTTTTTTGAGAAAACGCTTGATTTTCTCATCCCATGATGTCATAAACACCCCATCTTCATCGGACCAATACTTCTCTGTGAAGTTCTAGTATACCGTCTCGCCTATTTCTCCGGCGACTCTAATTGCGAATCAATTTCGGAGATCCGGCCTCCGCGTGGTTTCATTCCGGCCTAGAGTGTGTAACCCTCTACCAACAGGTGGCAGAGATATTCTTCATTCTTGAGGGGAGTTACACGGGGAGTTTTTTGACAAATTCCGGCAGGCACGGGTAACTGCTCAAAATGCAATGCGATCTGATTGGATCGTGTCGCGTGGCAGACATTTTGCTGCATTGAGTACGTTAGGAACGCTGCACCGAATTATGGGTTCGGATTTTTCGGAGTCACACAGGGCCAACAGACGGCTGCAGGAAATGGCACAAGAGATCATCCGGTGATGGAAAAAAGAGTTCAAATAATTTTGTTGCCCGCGGGAGCCGGCACTATAAGGAGGATGGTGATTCCCAAGCCGCTTATGGTCTTGGGCATCGGGTGCGTCGCGGTGTGGATCGGGATCGTATCCTACATTGTGGCAGATTACTGGACAATGAGGGGACCGCGGCGTGAGCTCGTGCGTCTAGAGAAGGAAAATGATTCGCAGAGAGAGAAAATCCGGTTCATGTCGGAAGAAATCTTTGAGGCCGCTCAGCAGCTCGGGGATTTACCGGAATATAGCGGGGCAGGTGAAATCGAAGAGAGGCTTCTGGAGGCCTATGACGACGTTCAGAGGGTCGTTTCCTCCGCATCGAACCGAGAGGGATCCCAGCGGCGCTGGCCGGTTCGGGAGAGCTATCGTTCCCTGGTCCGTGAGATGCATTCGAGCCTGGAGTCTCTCGACCGCGAGTTGGACAGCCTTGCCGTTCTGTACAATCCGAGGGTCCTCTATGCTATGGGCGGTTCTCCATCGGACGGGCGAAGCGGCGGTGACGCCCTTGAAGGTCTCGAAGGGGCAAACCGGGTATTGATCGAAAGGCGGCTCAGGAGAATCGCTCTCGAAGTCGGTGTTGCTCCCGGGCTTGCGCTCAGCATGGCCAAGGTGGAATCCAAGTTCGATCATAAGGCGGTTTCACCCAAAGGGGCCATCGGAGTGCTTCAGGTTATGCCGTGGGTGGCATGGGAGGGATATGAAGTGCCGGCGGAAAGGCTGTTTGATCCAGAGGTGAACATTCGAGTCGGCCTGACGTTCATGAAGTCTCTCCTGCGGCGCTTCGATCACAACCTGGACCTTTCTCTTGCGGCCTACAACGCTGGGCCCACGAGAGTCGTCGAGGCAGGGTATCAGGTCCCTGCGATCCGGCAAACCCAGGAGTACGTCAAGCGCGTCAAGCAGGCCATGAATGAGTATGGTCCTATGTACTGGCACGATTAACTCCCACTGCGGCAGCTCTTCTTCAAACGTTCAAAGGGCAATCCCTCAGGCGTTCACGAGCCGAGACAGCTCTTCGAGCAGTCGGTCCACTTCCTCCATCGTGTTGTAATGCACCAAGCCTACGCGGACCATGCCGCCCTTGTCTTCCACATCCAGGCGTTCCGTTACGGCAACAGCGTAGTAATTGCCGTCCCAGACAAAGATACCGCGCTCGCCTAAGGACTCGGCGATCCGGCGCGGGGAGAAGCCATCAATTCGAAAAGCCACCGTGGGCACACGCCGGTCCATGCGATCCGGCGCGGTGATGCCGAAAATCCGGAGCCCCTTGACCTGCTGAAGCCCGTTGATCAGGTGCAACACAACTCTCTGTTCATAGTCCCGGATCATGGCCATGCTCGAGAGGATGCGCTCCCGCCGGGTTCCTTTGCGCTCGGAAAGAGACGCAAGGTATTCCACCGCTGCGAGCGTTCCGGCAATGCCTTCATGGTTCTGAGTGCCTGTTTCAAATTTGTGGGGCGGGCGATTGTCGGCAGGACGCACCTTATAGGCAGGCAAACGATCCAGAACATCGTGCTTGCCGTAGAGCACTCCCTCGTGAGGACCGAAGAACTTGTAAGCGGAACAGACCAGAAAGTCACAGTCCAGGGCCTGAACGTCGGTGGGTCCGTGGGGCGCATACTGAACAGCATCCACAAAAAGAAAAGCGCCGAAGGCATGTGCCATTTTTGAAATCATCTCCACGTCATTGATGGTTCCCACGGCATTGGAGGCCAGGCCGCAGGCAACGATCTTCGTCCTTTTGCAGAGCTGCCTCTCCAGGTCATCCAGGTTGAGCGAGCAGTCCTCGGGATGAAAATCCACCCAGCGCAAGGTTGCGCCTGCATCACGGGCAAGAAGCATCCATGGACTGATATTGGCGTCATGATCCAAGCGAGTGACGATCACTTCGTCGCCTGGCTTGATCCACTGCGCCAGGGCGCGGCTCAGGCCCATGGTCAACGTTGTCATGTTGGCGCCGAAAACGATCTCTCCGGAAGAAGCGGCCCCAAGCATGTCGGCCATGGCTTGATGAGCCTCTTCCAGCATGGCGTCGCTGCGCCGACTGGTGGGGAAGGCGCCGCCGTGGTTCGCGTTGTCTCGCACCAAGTACTGGACTATAGAGTCAATGACCGTCTGCGGCACCTGCGTGCCGCCCGGGTTGTCAAAAAAGACGACCGCTTTTCCATCTTGAGTTTGTGACAAGGATGGGAACTGCTTACGAATCGCTTCAATATCTAACATATTTCACACCCACGCATGAACTCGCCAAAAAAACTCAAGGTCGTCACTCCCGGGAAGGCGGGAGTCCAGAAGTGTCTGCAAAGACTGGATTCCCGCCTTCGCGGGAATGACAGAAAAAAGCATTTTCAGGCTTCTTAAGAATCCGTCAGTAACCAGTAACTATTCATTCTCCTTGCTTCTTTATCTTCTCTATCAAGGCTGTTGTGGAATAGCCCGTTACAAAAGGAAGGCTCTTTACGACTCCACCCGCCTTCTTCACCACATCCGCCCCGATGATCTTATCTTCGGCCCAATCTCCGCCTTTGACCAGAACATCCGGGACCAAGTGCTGAATGACCTTGAGAGGATTGTCCTCGTCAAAGAGAACCACCGCATCGACAAAGCTCAGAGCGGCAAGAAGTTCCGTCCTTTCATCCTGAGACTGGATCGGTCTGTTGGCACCTTTGACGGTTTTAACGGAGCGGTCCGTGTTCACTGCAACGACAAGGAAGTCGCCCAGTTGCCGGGCGGCATCAAGGTAACGCATGTGCCCGGGATGAAGCAGATCAAAGCAGCCGTTCGTGAAGACAATGCGCTTTCCCTTCGCCTTGATCTCCTCAATCTCCTTCTTGAGGGCTGAGAGATCTTTGACTTTCTTTCTGTATTCTTCCATGTTCACCCCCTGGCGCAAAGGCATGTTACTGCAGAGGCCCATAGAGCGCAGAAGTTATGCGGTTGAGGTTCGGGCTAAGACCAAACAAAGCACTTTTTCGGCGCCGGCCCTTCTCAGCGCTTTCGCACACTCGTTCAGCGTGCTGCCGGTGGTCGCCACATCATCGACCAATAGAATCATTCTCCCTTTGACCGCCTGCGGTTTCACCACTTCAAAGGCTTTTCGCACGTTCTTCTTTCTTTCTTCACTGCTCAGCTCGGTCTGTGGTTTTGTGAACTTCGTTCTTCTGAGGGAGAGGAAATCCAAGTCAGAGTCTGTTTTCGATGCCACGACCCTTGCAAGAAGGAGACTCTGGTTGAAACCCCTCGCCCGTAAGCGCCTTGGATGGAGGGGCACGGGCATGATCAGGGATCCCTTGATTTCTCCGATCCAGGTTTGCGCAAACGATGCGAGAAGGGATCCCAAAGAATCGGCGAGGTGAGTTTTCTGAGCGTATTTCAACTCGTGGATCGCTGTCATCAAAGCCCCGTCATAAAGGTAGGGGGCCCGTGCGATGTCATAGGAGGGTCTCTTCCTGAGGCAATCCTCACAGACGCGATCCTGCTCCCTCCCGTCAGAAAAGGGCCTTCCGCACAGGGAACAAATCGGGGACTTGATCTCCGTGAAGTCCTTCAAACAGGTCTCGCAAAAGGGAAGGTCCCGGTCGCCGCGGCGAACAGCCTTATCCTGCAGGAACGCCTGGCATATGGAACATCGTGGTGGGTAGATCAGGTCGATCAGACTGTTCAGGATCTTCATTCTTTGGATGCCTTTACAAAGTCTTCAAAAGAACCCTCAGGGTTGATACCGGGACATGCCTCTTTGGCGTGATTCCAGGTCGCTCTGTCTTTTACAAGGGCCGGGTAAAAGGGCCATAGCGAGCACGGTTCCGGTTTGACCGGATGGATGAAACATTGTCGATCCTGATCGAAAAAGGTGCAGTAGCCGCTCGAAGCGCTCCGGATGTAATGCCGGCCATGCCTCTCCTCACCATGGCGAGCGATAAACGAGTCGACGGTCAAGCCGAGGAAATCGGCAATCTTCTCGATTTCCTCCGCCTGAAGAACAATACCTCCCTCGCCGTAACAGCACGCTCCACATTTCTTGCATTCAAAAGCGTTCATGCTTGAGTGCCCAAAGTATTGAAAGCGAGCTAAAGTGCCCAACGTGAGAGAAACGCTACTTAGAAATCAATTTTTCAATGTCCCAATCGACGCGGAGGCGGACCCGCTGATCGGCCTGCTTGGCCCGGTAAATGAGGTGCCCGTTCTTGAGACCATACTCAAACAGATCCTTCGTAATCTCCACATCGTGACGGCAGTAATCGGTCAATTTCTCCATCTCCCCTTTTTTGAACCATTCCAGCGCCTGCAGCCCGTCGCCGGATTTCTTTTGATTAAGCGTTTCCCCAGCAAGGTGATCGAGGCCGAGGCGGAAACCGAGACGACGAAAGAGATCCTCCAGGATGTCAAAGGTGGTGAGGGTCTTCAGATCTTTTCCTGTGTAGGCCTTGAGTACGGAATAGTCAAAGCGCTTGATGTTGAACCCGACCACGAGGTCTGCCTTCTCGAGGTGCTTGAGCAGCGCATCCACCTGATCCTCCGTGTACGAAAAGAATCGGTTTTCGACGCTGTCGAAGACCACCGCAACGGAGACTCGCATGAGATGGGTGTTCTGCCATCCGCCCACGTCTGACGCGGATTTCTGCGTTTCCAGATCGAAATAGAGCACGCGAGGCCCGGCAGGAGGCTGCTCCGGTGCTTTGCTGAGTTCAGGGATCGGCTCCGGCTCTGTCTCGGTATCTTCAAAGGACTTGAGGGGGACATTCCCCAGAAGGAGTTCCAAGGTCAGGATCGCCGCTTTCTTGTCCAGGGGCTTGTTCCCATTACCGCACTTGGGGGAGTGGATGCAGGAAGGACAACCGTCCTCACACTCGCAGGTCTTGAGGTGCTCCAGGGTTTTTTCGAGAAGTTCAAGGACCACTTCGAAGCCGTGCTGCGCAAGTCCGACCCCGCCGGGGTAACCGTCGTAAATGAAGATCGCGCTTTTCCCGACCTGAGGATGATGGGTGTGGGAGATGCCGCCGATGTCGTTCCGGTCGCACAGGGCAAAGAGAGGGAAGATGCCGATGGCCGCGTGCTCAATGGCGTGGATGCCTCCCATGAAGTGAAGCTTCTCCGCCTCGATCCGGCTGTAAATGGCATCCTCGATTTCCACCCAGAAGCTCACGGTCTCGAAGGTCTGAGGAGGGAGCTCCAGGGGATGGAGACCGAGAAGTTCCTGCCCGGGCAGGGCCCGTTTCTCGTAGCCGGTGATCCTTTCCGTGACCTTGACCCTTCCCTCCCTCACGATGAATTGACCCTTGGGCCTGCTTCGAGTGATCTCCAGGATCTCCGTTTCTTTTTCCGACAGCGCTCGCGTGAAGTACTGGAGCTCGGTGGGATGGGCGATGATGTCCTTTTTTTCAAGATCCAGGCGATGAATGAGGTACTGCTTCGCCCGGTGAAGATAAACCGCTCCGGGATGGCATTCCTTCAGGGCCCGGACACCATCCACGGTGCCGATAGCCTGGCCTGTTTCCTTCTCGAAAATCGTAAAGGTCTCGCCGATGGAGCGGATGTTCACCCCCTGATGGGGATGGCGCTTGGCGGCGTACCATAGGGGGCGGCCTTCTGCTGACCGGGTCAAAGCGCCTTCCTGTTCGAGCGCTTCAAGGTGGCCGGGGAGATCCTGAGTCCAGTATTTCGAATCCTCCAGAGACAGAGCGCTTTCTGCTGCGGCGCAGGGAAGATGGGCCCTCACCACGTGAGGGTTGTGGGGATCGAGAATCGCGGCTTCAAAGGGCCTATCGAAAAAATCGTCCGCGTGTTTCATGAAGTACTGATCCAGGGCATCCGGTTTTGCCACCAGGAGAATCATGGATTCTCTTCCGGACCGGCCTACTCTGCCGCCCCGCTGCCATGTGTTGATCATGGTGCCCGGGTACCCCACGAGAAGGCAAATGTCGAGATAGCCGATGTCAATCCCCATCTCCAGGGCGCTCGTGGACACCACGCCGAGGAGATCTCCGGTGGCAAGTCTTTTCTCGATCTCTCGCCGTTCCTCGGGCATGAATCCAGCCCGGTAGGAGCTGATTTTTTCCCGGAGCCTGGGCGAGAGCCTGGAAACCCAGATGTGGATCAGTTCCGTGATCTTACGGGACTGGGTGAACGCGATGGTGCGAAAACCCGCCTGGATGCATCGGGTGAAGAGTCTAGCGGCGCTGAAATTGGGGCTGGCCGTGGGATTCATGAACACCACGTGCTGGCCGGCTCGCGGCGCGCCGCTCCTGTTCACTACGTGGATGGGTTCTTCGATGAGCGACTGACCGAAATGATCCGGATTGCTGATGGTTGCCGAGAGCATGACAAACTGGGGCTTTGAGCCGTAGAGGGTGCAGACCCTCTTGAGCCTCCGCAAGACCTGGTTCGTGTGGGAGCCGAAGATCCCGCGGTAGGTGTGGACTTCATCCAGGACAACCAGGGAGAGGTTTTCGAAGAGCTTCTCCCATGTTTCATGGTAAGCCAGAATGGCGCTGTGGAGCATGTCCGGATTGGTCACCAGGATTTGAGGAATATTTGCCCTGATCTGCTTGCGCCGGTAAGCCGACGTGTCCCCGTCATAGATCCCTGCTGAGATCTTTTTTCCCTTCAAACCCTTGAGAAGGAAGGAAAGGTTTTTCAACTGGTCCTGCTCGAGCGCCTTGAGCGGAAAGACGTAGAGAGCCTTGGCAGCCGGGTTCCTGAGCAGCATCTCGAGAAAGGAAAGGTTGTAAATCAGGCTTTTGCCGCTCGCTGTGGGGGTGGCCGCCAGAACGTTTTCTCCTTGCCTGATACTCTTGATGGCCTCCACTTGATGCCTGAAGAGTCTCTGGATACCGAGGTGCGGCAGAATTCCGGCGATTTCAGCCGGAAGCTCCATGTCTTCTCCGTAAACGGCTTCCTGAGGAGGGATGGAGCGGTGATGGACCAGGGCTTGCCCGTAATCAAGATCGCTTCTGAGGACATGAACAAAATCGGTCAGTTCCACTACGAATCCTGCTTCCCGAACTTCCTCTTGATCGACTGGGCGAGTTCTTCCTGCGTGGGCTTGGGACTCAGCTTTTCCCTGCGTTCTGCCTCGGCCTTCGCTTCGTGCAGGATGTCCGAGGTGAAGGAGTCCTGTTCCGTGCTCCATGAGCTCCAGCCGTCCACGTCGATGTATTCCGTGTAGGAAGTGCTGTAGTAAGGGTCGTAAATGCGGACTCCTTTCTTCGCATCGAACTCGTAGGTCACGGTCTTTCCGTCGAAGAGAATAAAATCCTCTTCCTTGATTCCTATGGCTTTAAGGAGGTTCTTGTGTTCTTCATCGATGTTCATGAAGGATGCCTTTGTCCTTGTCGCGTGTTGCAGGTTGCTTGTTGCTCAAGGCTCTAACCATGCGTTTCCGTGTACCGTGCACCTTGTACCTTGCACCGTTCCTCTACTGTTCACTGGTGACTGTTTACTGATCACTGACTCCCAACTC
>Ga0105107_10001788_pt1 | contig 14017 bp, 6 predicted proteins | sample PPLLaktember2015_6_FD_79335 | JGI IMG/M metagenome (GOLD analysis project Ga0105107, IMG submission 79335) | Freshwater sediment microbial communities from Prairie Pothole Lake near Jamestown, North Dakota, USA - PPLs Lake P8 Core (1) Depth... | ecosystem: Environmental > Aquatic > Freshwater >...
GCCGGGTGTGGACGCGCCAGCCGATCCGCCGTTCTCGCTCGGCACGCTAGCGGGCGCGTGGTTCGAGCTGCACATCGTACCGGACAGCGTCTGGGGCGGGTACGGCGGCGGCGTGCAGATCGGCGAGACCGGAGGCGCGGCGTTCGAGGGGTTGGCCGAAGTCCGTCTCGGCGCGAGCCGCACGGGCGACGGCGGCGAGTGGATCGTGCTCGACGTGCAGCTCTCGGCGAGCGATCTGAACGCGGCGGACGCGGTGGCGGCGCTCGAGGACGCGCTGCCGGCCGGCTGGGAGATCCCGGACGCGTTCGCCGCCGCGAGTGGCTTGACGCTCGAGTCGGCGCGGATGGCGGTTGCGCTCGACACGCGGGCCGACTCGGCGAGCGTCGAGCTGGCGGGCAGCGGCAGCTACGTCGACGGCGGCGCGGGCTTCACGGCGAGCGCGGTGCTCCGCATGTTCGACGTGGCCGACACGACTTGGGCCGACGGCGCACTCTCGATCGCCTTGAGCGACGTGTCGGTCACCGCGGGGCTCCAGCAGGCCGCCGATCTGCTGGGCGGCGATTGGGCGCTGCCCGGGAGCCTCGACGCGCTCGCGCCGATCCAGCTCGACACGGCGGCGCTCACGGTCGGGTTCGACTCTCGTGCCGATAGCCTATCCGCCAGAGTGAGCGGCGCGGGTGTCATGGGCGGCGGCACCAGTGGCAGCCTGTCCGTCATCGCCGACGTCAGCATCATCCAGCTTCCCACGCTGTCGTGGGCGGTGGGTCTGCTCGACGTGGACGTCCGCGAGGTGACGCTGCCCGACGTGCTCACGCAGGTGGCGTCCATCCTGCCGGGCGACTGGACGCTGCCACCGTCCGTCAGCGGGCTCTCGCCGATCGTGCTCGACAGCGCGAGCCTGCGCCTGGCCTTCGACACACGCGACGCGGCATTCAGCGCGGCGCTCGTCGGCGCGAGCCACATGGGCGAGGCCGCGTCGCGGCTGGAAGGCACGACCGATCTGCGGCTCGCCTCCACGTCGGACGGTCAGGAGGTCGAAGGCCGCATCACGCTCGAGGTGGCCAACCTCGACCTGAACGGTCTGCTCGCGCAGACGGCCGCCCTGTTGCCGGGAGACTGGACGCTGCCCGACGGCTTCGGCGGCTTCGATGCGCTCGCTCTCGACAGCGCGATGCTGGACGTGGGCTTCAGCACGCTCACTGACAGCCTCGGCGCGAGTGTGCGCGGGCTGGGGCGGCTCGCCGACGGAGATGCCGACGTGGCGGCGAGCGCCGCGCTCGAGCTCGCGTTGGTCGGCGACGTGTCGGGCGCGCGCGGCGCGGTCGAGCTCGTGGCGTCCGATCTCACGACGACGGACGCGCTCGAGCGCATCGCCGCGCTCCTGCCCGGCGACTGGCAGCTTCCGGACGGGCTCGATGCGTTCGACGACGTGGCGCTCGACTCGGCGGGCTTCGTGCTCGGCTTCGATACGTGGGCCGACAGCGTATTCGCGGGCGTGGCGGGGAGGGGGACCTGGGGCAACCTCGCCGCGGACGCGCGCCTCGACTTCGCGAGCCTGCCGACCGGCAGCCGCGCCGCCGGCCTGATCTCGATGAGCCTCGGACCGGTGGACGCGAGAGAGGCGATCGAGAGCATCGCCGACCTGCTGCCCGGCGACTGGGAGCTCCCCGACGGCTTCAGCTCCTTCGATGCGCTGGAGCTCGACGGCGCCGAGCTGACGGCGGGCTTCGACACGCAGGGCGACAGCCTCTTCGCGAGCTTCCAGGGGACGGGGCGCCTGGAGGACCGCACGGCGACCGGACGCCTCGGTTTCGCGAGCATCGGAGACGCGTCCTACGGGAGCGGCCTGGTGACGCTGGCGCTCGGCGACGTGACGCTCGATGACGCCTTCGCCGAGGTGGCGAGTATGCTGCCGGGCGATTGGCCGACGCCCACCGTGGACTTCGACCTCGGCACGCTCCGCGACGTCACGCTCGAGGTCGGCTTCGACACGCGCGCGGACTCGCTCTGGGCCGGGGTCGAGGCTGGTGCCACCATGGCCCAGCGCGACGGCGTCGCCACGCTCTCCGTGGTGTCGGCCCGTGAGCTGTCGTGGGTCGAAGGCACGTTCACGGTCGACGTCGGCGACGTGACGCTCACCGACGCGCTCGAGCTGGCTGTGAGCCTCGTGCCATCGGCCCCTGCGGTACCGCAGCTCGACTTCGATCTGGGCGGGCTGAGCGACGCGGTGCTCCAGGCGGGCTTCCGTGTCGGCGCCGCCGACAGCGCGTGGGTCGGGCTCGACGGTCGCTTCGACTTCGGCGGGCTCACCGGGGACGCGAACGTCGGTCTCGCGCTCGGCGCCGATCAGCCTTCTGGCTACCTGACCGCGGCGTTCGACAACTCGTTCAGCGTGCAGGACGTCGTATCGCTGCTGACCGGGTTCGTGCCGGCCCTCGGCGGGGTCGAGCTGCCGCCGCTCGGGCCGCTCGACATCTCGCTCGACGAGCCGCTGCTCACGTTCGACTTCGGCGAGCGCACCGGCATCTCGCTCGGCGGCACGAGCTCACTCTTCGGCAGGGATGCCGACGCCTTGTTCTCGATGGCCCGTATCGGCGGCCGGCCGCAGCTCCTGTTCGGCGTGCAGGTCCCGGATCTCTCGTTCTCCGATCTGCTGCCGGAGTTCAGCACGCCTCTGACGGACGGGCTGAGCCTCGATCTCGCGGCGCTCACGCTCACGCGCGGCGAAGGCCGCGTCGAGGACGAGGATCTCACGCCGGCCGAGCGGAGCTTCTTCCAGCCGCTCGCAGGTGGGCTGTCCGACTTCAGCTTCGACTTCCGGCCGGGGCTCAACCTGACCGGCCTGCTGCCGCTCGAGTCGGGCGCCATGAAGGACATGGTCGACATGCTCGCACCCGGAGCGAGCAACCTCACGCTCCAGGGCACGCTGCCGCTGCCGGGGTTCGGCGGGCTCCGCGACATGTCGATCAGCGCGGCGCTCCCGCCGATGGCGCCCCCAGGCCGGCCGGCGTGGTTCGTGGAGGGCGAGATCGCGGTCCAGATCACGGGCCGGCCCTCAGTCGGGCTCGCGGGTGCGCTCACCATCGACGTCGAGGGCGACACGCTCACGTTCGACATCGAGTCGAACGTCGCGATCGTGCCGGCCGGCATCGAGCTGTCGATCGCGGGCGGCCTCACCGCGGCCAACCCGTGGGTCGCGCCACTCGGTATCGAGTGGCTGACACTCAACGAGCTGCGCCTCGCGCTCGGCCTCTCGCCGATCGCCGTGCGACTCGGGTTCCTCGGCGACGCGGTCATCGCCGAGAAGAGCCTGCGGCTCGCCCTCGGCACGAAGATCAACATCTATACCGGCGTGCCGATCGGCGTGATCGTGCTCGGTGAGGCGCCCGACGGGCTGAGCCTCGACGAGCTGGCCGCCTTCCACCGTCAGGTGGCCGGACCGAACGCGGCGGCGCTCCCCACCGAGGCGCTCCCCGACATGGCGGTGCGCGAGCTGGGCGTGAAGGTCGCCACGTACAACGATCCCGACCTCGACGTGACCGCGGGCATCGGCCTCTCCGGTGCGCTGTTCCTCGCGACGGGGCCGGGGGGCGCGCTCGAGGAGTTCGGCAGCCTCGATCTCAGCGTCGACATCAACGGCATCCTCGCGAGCGGGCGTCTCAGCGCGTTCTCGATCGGGCCGGTGAGCTTCGACGAAGCGCTGATCGATCTCGCGCTCACGCTGCAGGAGCAGCACCTCATCGTTTCGGGCGGCGCGAACATCGCGGACCTGCTCTCGGCGCAGATCGCGCTGGCGATGACACGCGACAGCCTGCGGTTCGAGACGGACTTCTATCTGTTCGACGCGTTCCGCACGTACATGCTCGTCCGCGCGGGGTTCGACATCACGAACCCCACGTTCCAGATCCATGCGGCGCTGTATCCGGAGTTCAGCGACCAGGTGATGCTGGACGCGATCGACGCGCTGCTGCCGGTGGGTCAGGGGGCCCTCACGGTCGCGACCGGCGTGCTCAACGGCGCGACCACCACGCTCGACGGAGCCGAGACGGCGCTCGACAATGCGGTCTGGCTCGCCGGCGAAGCGTCGCGCGTCGCGATGGAGGCGGCGAACCTCGCCTATCAGCTCGCGGTGAACCAGTACAACCGCGCCAACTCGAACTACGCGTACTACTCGGGCCGCTGCGTCTGGTACCGGCCCGGCGACTGCGCGGCTGCGAGCTACTGGGCGGGCGTGCGCGCGTACTGGAACGGCCAGCGGACGATCACCTACCCGATCTACATCGTGGCGCGCGCGGCGTACCTGAACCAGGACTACCTGCAGAGCAGCGCGCCGGTGCAGGCGGCGTACACGGCCATCGCCAACGCGCGCGCGACGTTCAACGCCGCGCTCGCGGAGGTCCAGCGCATGCAGACGGCGCTCGATCAGATGCAGGCGTTCGTGGACGCGATCGAATCGTGCGCGACCTGTCCGCGGCCGCCGATGCCGTTCAACCTGATCAGCGCCGAGTTCGACGCCGCGCTCGAGGGGTTCTTCGGACAGAGCGGCGTGCAGCTCGACGTCGCCTATCAGATCTACGGCGATCGGAGGAGCTTCTCGGCGGGGTTCAGCGGATCGATCAGCGACCTGGCGGTCAACCTCGTGACGGCGGCGACCGATGCGATCTTCTAGTGGTTCGTCTCCGAAGTCCCTTGCAGAACCGAGGGTGCCGATGCGGATGCAGCGGCGCACGAATTCCAAGGGACTTCGGGGACGAGCCACCAGCCTCGGTCTCCTCGCCTGCCTCGCGTGCGTCACGATGCCCGCAGCGGCGCAGACGCCCACGGCGTCCACGCCGGTGGCGATCGACGGGCGGCTCTCGCCGGACGGCATGACGGTGGTCGCGCGCGCACGTGACGGCGCCTCGATCCGGCTGCTCTTCGTGGCGCCGTACGACTCGACGGCCGCGCCGCGCTGGCTCGGGCCGGCCGGATCCGATGTGGACGACGTCGCGTGGACGCCGGACGGCGACGCGCTCGTCTATCGACTCGCCGCCGACGGCCACCTTTACCTCGTGCCCGTCGACGGAAGCTCGGCACCGCGGGATCTCACGCCGCAGGCGACGTCCACGGCGCGACTGGCCGGGTTCACGACGGACGGGACGGCGGCGCTCGTCGAGATCGCGGAGACGGCCGGCGCATATCCCGCGCTCTACCGCATCGGGCTCGACGGCGGCCAGCCGGCGCTCGTGCAGCCCAGCGCGCCGGGCGTCGTGCGTTGGGCGGTCGAAGGCGACTCCGTTCGCCTCGGCGTGCGGGAGCTCGAGGCCGGCGACCGGGAGATCGTGCGGATGCGCGGAGCCGCGCTCGTGCCGGTGCTCGCGTGCACGGACGGAGCCGCGTGCGATCCGGTAGCCTTCCATCCCGACGGGCGCGTCTGGGTGCGGTCGCCCGAAGCGGGCGGCGCACTCCTGCTCCTCGATCCGCTCGGCATGACGACCGAAGTGGCGCGCGCCGATCTCGGCGTGGACACGCGCGCGGTCTTCCGTGAGGACTCGACGTACGCGCGCGCGGTGGTGGGTCTCGCGGCGCTGTTGCCCGGTGCCGAGATCGAGTTCCTCGAAGAGCCCCAGGGCGGCGGCGGCCGCCTGCTGATCGCGGCGGAGGAGCCTGCCGACTCCACGCTCTACGTGTTCGACCGCTGGGCCGGCACCGTGACGCCGGTGCTCCCGTTCGAGGCGGCGGGCGGGACGAGCTCGGCGCTCGCGCCCGACGTGACCCTCGCCTGGCCGGACCAGCTGACCTACCGCATCTCGGACGCAGATCCCGCGCTGCCGTCGACGGAGGTCCGTCGGCGGATCCGACGCGCGACCGAGGACGGTCGAGCGGTCATCGAGGTCGTCGACGAGGCGGAGGTGCCCGTGTTCGAGGCGCCGGAGTTGGACACGTTGATGTTCCAGGATCCGACGTTCGATCCCGAGTTGGCGTTCTCGTTCGATCAGATGGAGATGGAGGACGCGACCGACGAGGTGATCCTCGATGCGGCTACGCTGCGACCGATTCGCAGGCGCGCGTCCGGGCCACTCGAGCTGGAGCTCGACTTCGAGGCTGACGGCGTGAGCGGCGTCATGGAGCTGGGCGGCTTCGCCACCCGGCTGGCGGCGAGCGCGCCCACGGCCGGTCAACCGCTCTGGACGGACGGCGCCGCGCTCGAGCTGCTCGTGGCGGCGTTGCCGCTCGCCGAAGGCTACACGGCCGAGGTCGCCTACTTCGACACGGGTGCCCAGGCCGCCGTGACCGCCGACCTGGCAGTGCGCGGCGCGGCGCGGGCGGACGTCGAGGCCGGCTCGTTCGATGCCTGGACGGTCACCATCTCGCCACGCGGAGGCGCCGCCCCGCAGCAGACGTGGCTCGTGCGACGGGCGGCGCCGCACCTGCTGCTCCGCTCCACGCTCCGGACGCGCGACTTCACCCGCGTGGTCGAGCTGAGCGGGGGCGTCACGCCATGATGCGCCGACTGCTGATCGCCTCGTTGCTCGCGGTCCATGCGGTCGCCGGACGCCCGCTCTCCGCCCAGGAGCCGACCGACGGTGGCCGCTTCGGCATGCGCGGCGAGGCCGGCACGTTCGTCGAGGCGAACGGCATCTCGGGCGCCGAGCGGCGCCGGCCTGCGGGTACGGCGCGCATGTATCTGCGGCCGTCGTTCACCTTCTTCAACACGTTCACGGTGGACGTGGATCTCATGCTCACCACCGAGGAGCGTGCGTTCCAGCGGTCGACCCGCCAGAGCCTCAACAAGTACTCGGTCAACCCGAGCTGGGGATGGGGCCGCGCGTCCATCGGTGATTTCACCGAGACCTACTCGCCGCTGACGTTCAACGGCATCCGTGTGCGCGGTGCCGGCACCGAGGTCGAGCTGGGCCCGCTCGCGCTCGCGACGTTCGGCGGCCGCACCCGACGCGCGGCCGAGGGCGGCGCGCTGAGCGGCTCGTACTCGCGTACGATGGTCGGCGGCCGCATCGAGCTCGGACAGACGCCGAGCCGCACGCTCGCCCTCACGTTCGTGCGCGCCTGGGACGACGAGGGCTCGCTCGACGCGCCTGAGGACACGGTTTTCCCGGAGATGGATCCGGACACGGTGTTCGTCGAGGACACGCTCTCGGTCGGACTCGACAATCAGTTCGCCGTGACCCCGCAGGAGAACCTGGTGCTCGGGCTCACGGGCAGCCTCTCGCTCTTCGGCGACGCGCTCGCGCTCTCCGGCGAGATCGCGGGCAGCGCCTACACGCGTGACATCCGCTCGGCGCCCATCGCCGACGAGGAGACGCTGGATGAGATCCCCGGCATCGCCCGATGGATGTTCACGCCCAGGGCGAGCTCGAACGCGGACTACGGCTATTCGGTCGAAGCGCGCGTCAGGCCCGTGGCGCCGCTCACCACCTCGGTGTCGTTCGAGAACATCGGGCCCGGGTACGTCTCGCTCGGATCCGTGGGCGTGATGTCGGACCGCCGCGACCTGAGCGTCAGCACCTCGTACCGGGCGGGGCGCCTACAGGCGCGGGTCGACGTCGGCCGCCAACACGACAACCTCATCGATCAGAAGGCGACCACAACGACCAGGGATCGTGTGTCCGGGACCGTCACCGTACGCGCGACACAGGCCTGGTCGCTGAGCGCCCGCATGCAGCGGGCAACGCTGGCGAACGACTCGGACGTGCCTGAGCAGTGGATCGACTACACGAGCTGGCTGCTGGGCCTCCGGCAGACGCTCGCGCTCGGCCGCGAGAGCATGTGGCGCTCGATCACGGTCGACTACATGTACCGGCCCACGGAGGACCAGAACCCGCTGCGGTCGCAGAGCACGTCGGAGTCGCACAACGTGAGCGCGAGCCTCATGGTCGCGCCCGGCGGCAGCGTGTCCGTCACGCCCACGGTCGGGCTCGTCCACTCCCGCTTCGCGGGCTCCGCATGGAGCCTGAGGAGCACCTACGGGGTCGGCACGCAGGTTTCGGCGGTGCAAGGCAAGTGGGTCAGCTCGCTGAACCTGTCGCGGTCCCAGTTCCAGCAGACCACGGCGCTCCAGGCGCAGCTGTCGTCGCGCTTCCAGATCACCGGCAGCGACGCGCTCATCTTCAGCGCGCAGGCTGCGGATTACGGCAACCTCGTCCAACCCGACCTCGCGTTCAGCGAGACCACGGCGAGCCTACGATGGGCACACCGCTTCTGAGCCGCCTCGCCGGTCCGCGCTCCCGTCGAACGCTCGCGGCGTTCGCACTGGCCGCGGTAGCCGCGTTCGGCTGCCAGCCCGCGCCGACGGGCCCCGGCGTTCTCGAGGAAGGACCCCTGCGGATCCGCCCCGTGCTGGTGAGCGCGCTCGACCCCGCCGAGCTCGACCTCGACTCGGTCGCCGTCGTGATCCGCCGCTCGGCGGACCAGACCGTGGTGCGCGAAGCCGTACTCGCCTTCGAGGAGGACGCCGTCCTCGCCTGGGTGCTCGGACTGGACGAGCTGCCCGACGTGCTCGACGTCGACGTGCAGGTACGCAGCGGTACCGTGCCGATGTTCGAGGGCGCGCTGGCCGGCGTCGATATCGAAGAGACGGCGGCTGCCTCCTCGGGTCCGGTCCACGAGGTGATGGTGGAGTTCGTCGGGCCCGGACACGATGCCGCCTCGGTCGATGTGGATCCCGTGAATCCCGTGCTGCCGTTCGGCCAGACGCTGCGCTTCCACGCGACGGTGAGAAACGGCGCCGGTGCCGTCATTCCCAACGCGATCCTGGCTTGGGAGTCGAGCGCGCCCACGTTGGCTGAGATCGACGACGACGGGGACCTCACCGCGCCTACGCTGCGCGGCCATGTCCAGGTGACGGCGCGCACGGGCAACGGCGTGAGCGGATCCGCCGACGTGCGCTTCCAGCCGCTGGTGAGCGTGCTCACGGTCGTGGAGGGTGACGGCGAGGAGGCCGCCGTCGCGGAGGCCGTCACCGTCACCGTGCAGGTGCTCGGCGAGGACGGGATCGGCGTCGGCGACGTCGACGTGACGTTCTCCGCGCCGTCCGGCGCCTCGGTCGCCCAGGCCGTGGTGACGACCGACGAAGACGGAATGGCGTCCACCGAGGTCACGCTCGGCACGCTGCCGGGGACCTACCAGTTCACGGCGAGCGTCGCGGGTCCTTCACCGGCGTCGATCGAGATCGATGCGTATTCTGGTCCGCCCGTCGGCCTGCTCGTCGATCTCGATGGGTCGAGCGCCGAGCCGACCGCGCCGCTCACGCCCGGCGTGCGCGTGCGCGTCGTGGATGCGTACGGCAACCAGACGTCGAGCGCGCAGGCGATCGACGTCGCGCTGGGTGCGAACCCGACGGGCGCAATGCTCTCCGGCACCACCCGGGTCGACGCTTTGGCGGGCCTGGCGACGTTCACGGACCTCGTGCTCGACCGGCACGGCAACGGGTACACGTTGGTCGCGTCCGCATCGGGGCTCGCTAGCGGCATATCGGCTCCGTTCGCGGTCGTGCAGATCCCGCGGTCGGTCGAGGTCACGCCGGGGTTCCGCCAGGTGGGTGCGCTCGGCGCGATGGGTGCGCCGTTCACGGCTGTCGCTCGTGACGCGGCGGGAACACCGATCGCAGGCCAAACCTTCATGTGGTCGACCAGCGACCTGGGCATCGCGACGGTGGATGCGGACGGCGCGGCGGCCGCCGTGGCGAACGGGTTGGTGACCGTGCGCGCGACCGCGGGCAGCGTGACCGGAGCGGCGCTCGTGATGATCCAGCAGCAACCGCACAGTGTGCAGGTGAGCCCCGCATCGGAGCAGCTCGAGTCGATCGGTGAGCAGGTCGCGCTCTCGGCCACGGTCGTCGACGCGAACGGCTTCCCGATGGCCGGTGAGCCCGTGACATGGACGTCGTCGGCCGACGGGGTGGTCATCGTGAGCGCCGCGGGCCTCGCGACCGCCGTGCAGAACGGCAGCGCCCAGATCGATGCGACCGCCGGGTCCATGACCGGCTCGGCCACGATCACCGTCGAGCAGGTCGCGGCGTCGGTGACGGTCACCCCGGGCACCGGATCGCTCACGGCGCTCCAACAGCAGCTCCAGCTGCAGGCGGAGGCTCGCGACGCGAACGGCTTCCTCGTGGCGGGCGCCGCGATCGCATGGTCGAGCGAGAGCGGATCGGTGGCGTCCGTCGACGCGGTTGGCCTGGTCACTGCGCTCGCCAACGGCGATGCGACCATCCACGCGACTTCGGGGAGCGCGTCCGGCTCGGTCAACGTCACGGTGGCCCAGAGCGTCGCCACGGTCGCCGTGGATCCGCCCGCGAGCACGCTCGCGGCGCTCGAGCAGACCGTGCAGCTCACGGCGACCGCGACCGATGCGAACGGCTACGCAGTGGCGGGTGCGACGTTCACGTGGTCGTCCGACGCGGACGCGGTGGCTTCGGTCAACACGTCAGGTCTCGTCACGGCCGAGGCGAACGGGACCGCGACCATCACGGTCGAGTCCGGCGGAATCGACGCCAGTGCCGACGTGCTCGTCGAGCAGGGGGCGGCCGGCGTGATCGTGACGCCGGCGAGCGTCGTGCTCCATGCGATCCACGCGACCGAGGATCTGGACGCCACGGTGGTGGATGCGAACGGGTTCGAGGTCGTGGGGCAGGCCGTGACCTGGTCGGCCCCGCCCGGGGGCGCGGCCAGCGTGGACGCCGCCGGTCTCGTGAAGGCTCTCGCCAACGGCTCGACGGTCGTCACCGCGACGGCGGGAACCGCGTCCGGGACGGCGAACGTGACTGTCGTGCAGCACGTCACCACGATCGAGCTGACGCTCGAATGCGCGAGCTTCACACCACCGGCAGGCGTGGCCGGCGTATCGGGTCCGGCGCTCGTCACTCCTCCGACGTGTGACGTGCTCATCTCGTTCGGCGATCAGGTTCGGGTCATCGCGGACGCGCGCGACGCCAACGGGTTCTCCGTCTCCGGCGCGTCGATCGAGTGGACGTCTTCCGCTCCCCAGTTCGCGCCCGTGGACGAGGACGGTCTCGTGATCGCCATCGGCAACGGCACGACGACCATCCGGGCCCAGGTCGACGGCGTCCTCGCGGAGATCGACATATCGGTGCGACAGGACGTCGTGTCGCTGACCATCGAGCCGAGTCATCTCGACCTCGACGTCGGCGAGCAAGGCCAGCTCACCGCACTGCCGGTCGACGCCAACGGCTTCGTGGTCGAGGACGCCGCGATCTCGTGGTCGGCCACGGGCGTCGCGTCGGTGGACGGCTCGGGGCTCGTGACCGGGCTGGCGCCGGGATCCTGCCAGGTGACGGCGACGCACCTCGGTCTGACCGCTCACGCGTCCGTGACGGTCCAATAGAGGAGCCTACGAGCGGCTTCCCGGACGCGGCCAGCGTCGGCGGGTTACCGCGCCATAGGCGCCGGGACCGGGCAGGATCCGCCTGCCTCAGGGCGCACTGTGTCGAACTCGAGATCTCCGTCGACCCAGGTGTCGTAGTCGATGAAGGAGCCCACGAGCCCGCCGAGCATGGCACCTCCGGCTGCGCCGAGCACTGTCCCGATGGTTGTGTAGACGCCGGGCTGATAGTGCGTCGGGCTCTCGGGATCGTAGAAGGAACGGCCCACGATGGCTCCCGTCGCCATGCCCACCGCGGCACCCACCAGCGCGCTGAGACGCGCGCGCGACCGCTGCTCGCGGATCTCGACACGGATCACGCTGGATACGGGAACGGTCGCGCGCTCGTCGCTTCCTTCGGGAGCGACCAGGATGGCGCCTCCGCTGATCCCGAGCAGCTCCCCCGCGCTCGTGCTCGCGGGGCCCTCCGGCCCGGTCGCGCACATCAGGCGGACGAAGTCACCGGCCACGGGACGGCGGCGCGGCCCGCGCTCCGCGACGCCCGAGGGATTCCTCAGCCGCTGATCGATGAGCCCGACCACGCGCCGCTCGAGCGTGCCGAACGAGGCGCATTGGATCTGATCGCTCTGGTTGTAACGCGACTGGGCCACCGCATCGAGGACCGTCCGGACCAGTGTCGAACCCGCGCCCTCACCCTCCTCCAGCTGCACGAAGAGCGAGAGCGAGACGTCGTAGCTGTCCGCGTTGGGCGCGGCCACGCCTCCGCCACAGTCCAAGAACTCGGAGAGCCGGCTGCCATCGACTCGGGACGTTCGTAGCCTCTCCGTTCCGATCACGAGCGCCGTCGGATCCATCATCTCCGCGTCGATGCTTAGCGACTCGAACACGGAAGGCAGGACGCCCCAGATCGGCCCCCGCTCGCCCACGATGGTCGTGTCCCGCACAGACGACGCCTGGTTCGTGGCGGGTCTCAAGCCCCCGTCGAACGCCGTCGTGGTGGGCAGGATGAGCCCTTGGACCACAGCCGGTCCGCTCGACGAGCGCGACGCGCAGGCCGACAGGCATAGCGGGATCACCACGAGCGCGAGCGTCGTGGAGTGCCGCTGCGCGAGTCCCTGTCTCATGAGCTCCCGCATGTTGGATTGTTATCCAGGGCAGGACACGGGAATCCAAAGGGGCTCTCGTGGCAATAGGGGGCTGGACGGTCGGGAACGACAGCCTGCCTCGACGGTTTCAAGACGCATGAGCCGACGGCCGAGCGTCATCTTGATCCGAGAGCTGGACGAGCAAGTCTCGGGTGGTCGCTGTACGTGCCGCGCCCGAAACGAGCTGTTCAGGTCCCGCGATCCGGCGTTCGCCGAGCGGCGCCAGGTCATGGAGCGGATGGGCGAGCTCTACCGGATGCTTCGCTACCGATTCCAGAAGACGATCGACGTCCAGATCGTCGACCCGCGCAACATCACACTTCCGGTCGTGCTCGTCGGTGAGTTCTTCTCGCATCGGGTCGGCTTCCGCGACGCCCTGCGCACGCTCTTCAGGATGCCGCCCCACGCAGTCCTCGTGAACGGACGGATCGTCGATACCACGCGCGCACCCGACATCCCGGCGATCGTGACGCTCGTCGCCTCGGCCCTCGAAGGTCGTGCGTCCGCGATGCCGATTCAGGCTCGAATCGCCCGCCCCTAGGCCGTCCCGTCCCCATCCTCGTCGCCGGAGGGTTGCACGATGCGCCGCAGCACGCTGGTTGGTCTCGCCGTTCTGTCCTCGGCCCTCGCTTGGTCCCCGCCGGCTTCCGGCCAGGATGCGTTCTCACGCGTCACCGTCGAGCCGCGCCCCGGGGAGCACCTGCACTGGGATGCCCAGGCCTTCCGGTCGAAGCGCGCCGAATTGGAGCAGCGGATCGCCAACGGGGCGGGGATCTGGGGGACGGGCTTCGCGTTCGACCGTGTGATCGACGACGCGCCGTACCGGCCGCACAGCATGTCGATCGTCTTCCGTGAAGGTTACACGCAACCAGAGATTCATCAGCTCAAGTGGGATATCTACGTCGTGCTAGAAGGATCGGGCACGGTGCTGATGGGTGGCCTGCGCACGAACTGGAGGTCGGACCTGCCGGCCGAGCAGCAGCGACCGCAGCTGGAGGGCGCCGAGGCGTTTCGCGTGGTAGCGGGTGACATCGTGCACATCCCCGCTCGAGTGTGGCACCAGCTGGTGCTCGAGGACGGGGAGTCGATGCTGTACGCGCTGATCAACATCAACGAGCCAGAGCCCGCCCCGTGACCGGCCGAAGGTGCGGATGGACGCGGGTCGCCGTGGGCGCGACGGCCGCGCTCGCTCTCGCTGCGGGCCAGACGGCCGCCCAGTCGCCGGTCGCCGAGCGGTTCGCGACCAACCCGCTGATCGCGGTTGCGTCCGACGCGTCGCTCGGTGGCAACGTGAACGGCCCGACCGTGATCCGCGTGCCGGATTGGGTCGAGCGTCCGCTCGGGCGTTACTACATGTACTTCGCCAACCACATGGGTGAGACGATCCGGCTCGCCTTTGCCGATGACGTTGCCGGACCGTGGACCGTTCACGAGCCCGGGGTGCTCGACGTCCGCGCGACGGCGTTCTTCCGCGCCCAGCCCGATCCCGAGGGCCCGCGCGCCGACTTCTACACGCACGTCGCCTCGCCCGA
>Ga0105107_10001789_pt1 | contig 14016 bp, 15 predicted proteins | sample PPLLaktember2015_6_FD_79335 | JGI IMG/M metagenome (GOLD analysis project Ga0105107, IMG submission 79335) | Freshwater sediment microbial communities from Prairie Pothole Lake near Jamestown, North Dakota, USA - PPLs Lake P8 Core (1) Depth... | ecosystem: Environmental > Aquatic > Freshwater >...
ATCGCCCTCCGGCGACGTGTGCACGGGGAGCCCAGCGCCGAGGTTGCGATCGCGCTCGGCAACTACGCGCTCGCGTTGAACTGTGGCGGCCGGCATGCCGACGCCGAAGCGGCGGCGGCCGTCGCACTTCCGATGGCGGCGGAAGTCTTCGGGCCGAGTCACCAGCGTACCGCCAACATCCACGTACGGCTCGCGGAGGTTTACCTGAGCACCGGTCGCGCGTCCGATGCCGAGCCGCACCTTCGCGAGGCGATCGGCGTGTTCGACGCCATCGACCCGCGCTACTTCCGCACGGGAGGTGCGCGGGCTCAGCTCGGCGAGGCACTCCTCGAGCTCGGTCGCCATGAAGAGGGAGCCGACGAGCTGGAGGCTGGCTACGAAATCCTCGCCGAGACCGTGCGGGCGGATTCTCCACGTATGCTGCGATTTGCCGATGTGCTGGCCGACCATTACGAGAAGGTGGAGGACGCGCGTGCGGCCCGCTGGAGACTCCTGGCCTCCAGCGAAGAACCGTGAGGCGTCGCCGCCCCACGGTCGAGCCCTCGTGTCTTCAGCGGGGCGCGGCTTGCGCGGCTCCTGCGTGGGACGATCCCGCATCGCTCTCGTCGCCGCCACCGGAGCTGCTCCATGACCGCCCCGGGATCGGGAGGAAGGCCGGCACGCGCTGCTTGTACGCACGGTAGCGCTCACCGAAGTGCGCGATGAGGTCACGCTCCTCGAGCTGCACGGCGATCAGGATGTAGCCGGTGGTCGCCAGCGCGAACAGCATGTGCCCGAGGGTCATGTCGGGCGTCCCCCAAAAGGCGAGCAAGAAGCCCATCATGATGGGGTGCCGCACGACCTTGTAGAGCATCGGCGCGCGGAAGGCGTCCGGGGGACGAATGCGGCCTTTCAGGTGCAACCAGACCTGGCGTAGACCGAAGAGGTCCATGTGCCCGATCATGAACGTCGAGAGGAGCACGGTCGTCCATCCGAGCGCGAACACCGCCCAGAGCAGGGCGCGTCCAGCGGGATCCTCGACCCGCCAGACCGTCTGCGGCATGGGCTGCCAGAGCGCATAGAGAAGGACGAGCGTGAGGCTCGCGGCCAGCACGTAGGTGCTCCGCTCGATGGCGCGCGGCACGATCTTCGTCCACCAGCGCTTGAATGCCGGCCTGGCCATGCCGCTGTGCTGCAGGGCGAAGAGCAGGAGCAGCACCGTATTGATCAGCAGCGAGGGGACGATCGCGCCTGCGGTGCCCGAGTCGATGGACTTGGGCACGACGAATCCGCCGACGAACCCTGCGGCGTAGAGGAACGTGACGAGGAAGACGGCGTAGGCCAGCACGCCGTACAGGAACGATAGAGCGCGTGTCATGGTGCACCTCCGGTGTGATGGGGCAGGGTGGACCTCACAGGAGGTCCGCGATCATTTCGGCGGCGCGGCGTGCGCCGTCGGTTTCGACCGGGCGATAGTGGACGTCGCGACCGATCTCCTCCGCGATGGCTTGCGCGATGCTCTCGGCGGTTGCCGTCCCGAAGTCGAGTCGGCGGCCCGCACCGTAGCGGCCGAGTCGGTGATGGACGTGGAAGTTCTGCTCGAAGTGATGGCGCAGCGGGAAGTAGATGAACGGCCGTCCCGCGGACGTCAGCTCCATCGACGTGGTGAGCCCGCCCTGCACGACGGCCAGGTCGCAAGCGGCGAGATGGCGGTAGAGATCGTGGACGTAGGCGCGCACGTCGAGGCCATCCTGATGGGGCAGCGTCGCGGGATCGATCCGCGGGCCGGTCACGACGATCATGCGTAGCTCGGGGACGCGCCGCTTCGCCTCGGCGAACGAGGAAGTCACGAGCCGCAGCAGTGCCCCTCCGACTCCTGAGCCGCCGACCGTCACCACGCACACCTTTTCGGCAGGATCGTATCCGAGCTCGGCGCGCAGCGCCTCACGATCCCCGAGGTTTGCGTGGTCGAACCCGGTGATGTAGCCGGGAAACCGGAAATGCTCTTCGGTCCAGTCACGGACCGGGGGCAGGCCGGGGCCGAAGGATTCGTCGACGATGTCGTCGGCATTTCCCACGAAGAGCGCGCGGTCGCGAATGCGCGGGTAACGCGCGATGTGCTCGATCATCTCCGCGTTGTAGTCGGCGGTGAGAAGGGCTTCACGCTTCCCTCCGTCGTGCATCGGCAGCCACCCGACGAAGTCGGTCAGCCATGCGTAGGCGGCGCGCTTCAGCTCGGGGTTCTCGTGCAAGTAGTAGTCGAGCTCCCAGGCCTCGTCGCCGATCCAGAGGTCGTAGAGGTCGTCGCGAACGACGTCCTGGAAGACCATGAAGTTGGAGACGAGGATCTCGTCCATCCTGCGCCACGCCTGGAAGCAGTGCAGGTCGTGCTCGGCGGACTCGCTCTCCATGTGTCCGGACTCGTTGGCGAGCAAACTGCTCGCCGGGTGGATCCGTTCGTTCTCGGCCTCGAGCACGCGCGTGACCGGATCCTGAGCGAGCCATTCGATCTCGAGACCCGGTACGAGCCGTCGGAGCTCCCTGGCGATCGCGACGTCGCGCCGTGCATGGCCGAGACCGATCGGCGAAGAGACGAACAGTGCCCGTCGCCTGCGGCTGCGTCCCCGCGTCCACGGCGGCTTCGGCGGCGGTGGCGAGACGGCCTCCACGAACTCGCGCAGCAGCAGGTTGACCTTCACGGGATCCCGCGCGTGCGGCCCATGACCGGATCCCTCCAGAGTGACGAGCGCGCCCTGCGTCGCACACGCGAGGAGGACACCCCGGGTATGCGGGCTGATCGCATCCTGATCGCCGTGAATCACGAGAACCGGGCAGCGCACGCGGCCGCACAGCTCGAGCGTCCGCTCCTTGTTCGGTCTGCCCGGCGCCGTAGCCGCGGCGATCAGGGCATCAGGGTCGGTCTCGAGTCCCCATCCGACGCAGTCCTCGATCTGCTTGGTCGAGTGGGGCTCGGTGAACATCTGCGAGAAGAAGAACTCGAGGAAGTCGCGGTAATCCCTGCGCCAATGGTGCTGGTTGTACTTGGCCCACCCCTCCGTGCTGTCGAGCGGCTCCGTGAACGAGTGCATGGAGCGCTCCGGCGCGTTGGGCGCGAGCGCCACCGTGGGGGCGATGAAAACCGAGCCCGCCACGCGATCCGGATGGTTCGCGGCGAGGAGCAGCGCGCGGATGGCTCCGATCGAGAGCGACACGAGGATCGCCCGGCCCGTCCCGGTGGCGTCCAGGACGGCGAGGGCGTCCGCGGCGAACTCCTCCTCGCGGTACGCCTCGGGATCGGTCGGGCGATCCGAGAGGCCGTTGCCGCGGCCGTCGAAGGTCACCACGCGGTAGTGGCGCCCTAAATAGGGCACCTGTGCCTTCCAGCAGCGCGAGTGGACAACCGACCACGTCGGCAGCATGAGCAGGGTGGGCGAGCCCTCTCCATGCACCTCGTAGTACACGCGCACACCGTTACGCTCGACGTATCCTTCGCGGTTCGGATGAGACGCGCGCATCGGTTACCTCTTCGCTTTCAGCCGTTCCCCATCCGCGTGCGCGCGGGCCTCCATCCAACCTTCGATGGCCCGGAGCAGCTCCGCGTGCCCTTCCGTGATGCCGGACAACCGCTCGAGGATGATCCCCTCGTTGAACGCGACGATGAGCGAGATCCACGCCTCGGCGGAGAGCTCGCCCGCCTCGAGCCCGTATTGGCTCACGGCCTGGCGAACCGCGCCCCGCATCGCGGATCTCCACGCGGTGAGCACCGGTGCGATGCGCGCACGCATGGCGGGCCGGTTCCAAGCCATCGCCTGGAGCTCGAACCAGACCTTCTGATATCCGGACTCGCGGTCCTCGTCGAGATACCGCATCGCTTCGCGCCACTTGTCGATGAACGGTGCATCCGTCGCGTACATCGCCTCCTGCCGGACGATGAGACGTTCGGTGAAGCGCTCGAGCACCCGGACGAACAGCTCTTCCATCGAGCCGAAGTAGTAGTGCACCAGTCCGTGATTCGCGCCCGCCTCCTCGGCGAGCCGCCGAGTGCTGATCTCCGCATAGCCCACCCTCACGAGCAGGCGCTCGGCTGCGTCGAGGAACTGCTCTTGGATGGCGTGGCGCTGCGCCTTGGTCGACGAGTCGGGGGTCAACGACAGCTCTCCTCTCGGCATTTGGACGACCGTATTGTACAAATGACTAAACTGGAGCACAAGCGGGAGGCGTTCTGCGCGTTTGACATCATGATGTTGTGATGTCATGATGCCACATGCGTACGACCATCAATCTCGAGGACGAGGTGTTTCGAGCTGTTCGAAGCATCGCGAGCGAACGTGGGGAAAGCCTGGGAACCGTCATCTCTCGGCTCGTTCGCCAAGCGCTGCGCCCGAGTCCCGGTGTCACCTACGAAGCGAAGCTTCCCGTCTTCGTGGTTCGCGAGGGCGCACCGCCGATCACCCCGGAGATGGTGCGCTCGGCTCTGGAGGAGACCTGATCCGACTGCTGGACGTCAACGTCCTCACGGCGCTGACTTGGCCCAACCACGTCCATCACGAGCGCGCCGTTACATGGTTCGTTCGCATACGTGAAGAAGGATGGGCCACCTGCCCGCTCACCGAAGCGGGCTTCGTGCGGGTTTCCAGCAACGCGCGCGTGATCCCCGAGGCTCGAACGCCCGGCGAAGCGATCGCTCTACTACGGCAGCTGCGAGATCTCTCGAGCCATACCTTCTGGAACGACGACGTATCGCCGATCGACGGCGATGCCCATCCCTTCACTCGGGTGCTCGGCTACCGACAGGTCACGGATGCCCACCTCCTCACGCTCGCTCTCCGACGTTCGGGGCGGCTCGCAACGTTCGATCGAGGACTCGCACAGCTCGCTCCGGATCAGCCCGCAGCTGTCGAGCTGATCCCGTGAGGGAAGTGGACTCTGGTACGACCCTTGCCTTCGGCATCATCATGTGAGCTTTGGCGCACATGACTCGGAGGCATACTTGAATCAGAGCAGAGAGGTCGCCGCGTGGCTCGAGAGCTACGACAATCCGATGCAGGACGTGGTGCGGCGCGTGCGAGACATCATCCTGCGCGCGGACCCGCGCATCGAGGAAGGCCTCGAGGGGAACGCTCCCACGTTCTCGTACCGGGGGACCCTCGCGAACATCTTCCCGGAGAGTAAGAAGCACGCGAGCCTGATGGTCGAGCGCGGCGCGGAGATTCCCGGGCACCATCCTCGCCTCGAAGGCTCGAGCGATCCGGCACGTGTGATGAAGGTTCACGACGTGGCCGAAGCCAACGCCGCCAAGGACGATCTGCAGCATCTCGTTCGCGCTTGGTGTGACTGGCGCGACGCGGAGGCCGGGGAATCGGAGGCGCCGAAGGTGAAAGCCACGAAGAAGCCCGCTGCGAAGAAGAAGGCGGCACCGAAGAAGAAGGCAGTGCGGCCCGCCGCCAAGAAGGCCCGCACTCAGAATCGGAAGAAGGCACGACCTGCTGCCAAGAAGTCCGCGGCGAAGAAGTCGGGCTCGCGCAAGAAGGCCGTGAAGCCGGCAGCGAAGACGGCGCGAAGGCGTTCCGGCCCGAGGTCTCGCGGCCGCTAGAGCGGGGCATCGCCGGGTGCTTGCTGGTCCCCCCGACGTGCCGCCCGTACCTTCGACGGCGTGAGACACTCGCTCGCTTTGCTCCTCGCCGTGTCGACGACGGCGATCGCGTGCGACAGCGCGGCCGCCCAGGTCGCACGTCCGGCCGAATGGGACGCCCGCGCCGCCGCGAGCTACCTGGACGGGCGCATGAGCGCGTGGCTCGAGTGGCCCAACGCGGCGCGCGATCACGGTACGGCCTGCGTGTCGTGCCATACGACGCTTCCGTACGCGCTCGCGCGCCCGTCGCTGCGCCGTGCTCTGTCCGAGACCGCGCGTGCCACGCCGGAAGGCGTCGTGCTGGAGCAGGTAACTACGCGCGTGCGCCTATGGCGCGACGTCGAGCCGTACTATCCGGATCAGACGCGCGGCCTTCCGAAGACGAGCGAATCCCGCGGGACGGAGGCCGTTCTGAACGCCTTGATCCTCGCGACCCGCGATGCCGAGGTGGGCGCGATGAGCGACGACCTCCGACTGGCGTTCGCGAATCTCTGGGCGTTGCAGATGAGACGAGAGCCGTTCGCGGGAGGGTGGGCTTGGCTCGAGTTCGGTCTGGAGCCGTGGGAGGGACCACGGTCGTCGTACTTCGGCGCCGCGCTCGCGGCCATCGCGATCGGCACGGCGCCGGGCGGCTACGCCGCCGAACCGGAGATCCAGGAGCAGCTCGCGCTTCTCCGTGAGTATCTGAGAAAAGGCGCCGACGGTGAGTCGCTGTTCAACCGTCTCATGATCCTGTGGGCGTCGAGTGAGCTCGACGGCGTCCTCGCGGAAGCGCAGCGTCGGACGATCGTGACCGCGGCGGTCGGCGCTCAGAAGCCGGACGGGGGCTGGAGCTTGTCCGCGCTCGCGCCGTGGCAGCGAATCGACGATAGCACGCTGGACGACGCGAGCGACGGATACGCCACCGCGCTCGCGGTGCTGGCTCTACAGCAAGCGGGTGAGCCTGAAGCCGCGGCGGCGATCGAGCGAGGACGGGCCTGGCTGATCGCAAGTCAGGATTCCGAAACCGGCGCGCTCCCCGCGGCCTCGATCAACAGGAACCGAGACCCGGCCACGGAGCCCGCCAAGTTCATGGCGGACGCGGCGACCGCGCTCGCGTCGCTCGCGCTGGCCGACGGGCGCTGAATCGGTCCTTACCCGCGACTCAATCCTTGCGGAACGTGTTGTTCGCCAGATCGTAGAGGACGCCACGGAGGCGCTTCACGCCGTCCGGCGTCACCTTGTAGACGGTCTTCAGCTTCTTCTTCGCATCCTTGTCGTTCTTCCAGAAGAACGGCGACGGACTTCCGTCGGGCCGAACGATCTTCACACGCGCCATGGTCGGGCTCCTCGAAGAGGCGGACCGCGCGAATCGCGGGCTCCCGCCGGGTGGATGGGTCAAACTGTATTGATCATGCCGCGGATCGCGGCGAACATCTCCAACTTCTCGCGGGCCCGTTCGACGAGCCCGGCCGGTGAGGCGTCCGCGGTGTGGTTGAACAGGCCGGTGACGGTCACGCCGCGACGGGCACGCTCGGGTAAGCCTCGGTCGAGCCTCAGGCCCTCGGTGAAGGGGATGAGGCGATCGCCGCGTCCGTGGATCAGCCGCGTGGGGAGGTCGACGCGCGTCAGATCATCGGCCGGGTCGAGCAGCGGCTCCGTCCGCCGGCAGGCTTCGGCGAGGAGCACGGCCATGCGACGGCGTTCCTCGGGCTCGGCAGACGTCGACCCTGACGGGACGGCGAACAAATCGAAGAGTGGTCTGCGCGCCGGGGGCAGGCTCTCACGGAGCTGTTCGATGAGCGGGTCGTGCCGCGGATCCCATGCCGGGATGCGCTGGCCGCTCGCTGCCGATGCGAGGCAGTGGAGCGCTCCAGTTACGTCATGTGCGTCCTCGAAGCCGGGTATGTCCGTCAGATGATTGCTGGCGACCACCCAACCGCCGAAGGGGTCGGGGCGGATGTGGTGCTCGTGGCCGTCCCACTCATGCTCGCCGGTCAGCAGGCACGTCATGGTACGCTCGAGGGAGCAGTATCCGCCGAAGAGCACGATCCCACCGACGTCCTCCGCGAGATCCCCGCGCGCGGCGGCGATGGCGACTTGGGGCGCTCCGAAGGAAAAGCCGATGAGCCCGAGCGGGACATCGGACACCAAGCCGCTGCTGCGCAGCCTGTCGATGCATCCGCGCAGGGTAGGCGCCACGGCACGGGGCGCGAGCTCGAGACGACGCCACTCGGGAATCTCGGGAACGAGGACCGCAGCTCCGCTGGACGCCAGCGCTCCCGCGAAACGAACGAGCTGAGGGTGATGACGTCCCATGCACGACACACCGCCCAGGGCGATCCATCCCGGGAGCGGTCCGCTCGCCCCGTGAGGAAGCACGAGCGTCGCCGCCACCTTCCCGCCGTCGCGATCGATGTCGGTCTCCGTGGTCGAGACGTCGGAGCCGACCTTCCAGCTCCGCGCGTAGCGCGCCGCTCGCAGCACGCCTCTCAGCACCAGGTGAGCACCATCACGATCCGATCGAATCGGCTGCTTGAAGAAACGGAGAGTCGCCCGAATCGGTTGCCCGCACGAGGATGTTGGACGAAGCCGCGAAGAACGCTTCCGACTGATCCGCGCACCGCAGCTCGAGCAGACGACTCCCGTCGCTGGTCCGTCCCAGGACCCGCACGACCTCGGCGGGACCCTGCGTGCAGTAGACGATGTCCCCCTTCTTCGGGACGTGCCCAGCCGTGGGTTGCTGCCAGCCGGGTGGCTCGGTCGACGAGATGCGAAGGCTCTCGCGCGACACGCGCGACGTGTCGTTCTGGGACATGGCGAGCCTTCCTGAACCGGTCGGTCACAAGAAAAAAGGCGGCGACTTCCGAAATGAGGCGCCGCCCTCATTCCAATGTCTCGCCCGTGGGGGCAAGACTGAAGGCTCGCGGGGGCCGGTCCGGGTGTCAACTTTTCGACTAGATTCGCTCCGAGCCCACAGCGATCGGAGTTGGTCCCTGATGAACGAGACGAGCCGCGCCGCCGCACCGACGTCCTTCGGTTTTCTCGATGACATGGAAGACGAGCTGGCCTCCACGAAACGGGTGCTGGAGCGCCTTCCGGACGGGCAGGGGAGCTGGCGACCCCACGAGAAGTCGAAGACGCTCGGCGAGCTCGCCCGACACCTGGCGGACATCCCCGGTTTGGCCGCCGCGATCCTGGACACCGAGGAGATGGATGCGCTGACCCGTCCTCCGCGCGAGCCATTGAACACCTCGGCCGAAATCATCGAGCTCTTCGATGGAGGCGTGAGCGCGCTTCGTGCCGCTCTGAGCCGGGCCGACGACGAGAGGATGCGGGGCGAGTGGGCCCTCCGCGCCGGCGATCGAGTGTTCGTTCGCAGGCCGCGGCGCGCGCTCATGCGCACCATGTTCCTCAGTCACATGATTCATCACCGCGCACAGCTGGGCGTCTATCTCCGCTTGTTGAACGTGCCGGTGCCGGGTGTCTACGGGCCCTCCGCGGACGAGCCCATTCGCGGCTGAGGGGTGGTCTCCTCGTGACGGTGGTCGACTGGCTCCTCACGGAGCAGCTCATCCAGATCTTCCGCGACGCCAAGGCGAAGCAGCCCGACCTCAACGTCGAGCTGGAGGCCAGGAGTCCGCACGGCGAGGAAGACGTGCTCGCCGGCGCGGGAGCGGCGGTGCGGATCGACGCGACCGACGGGAGCACCTATCTCCTGACCCCCAAGCGTTTGGCGCGCATCGTCGGTGACGAGGCGTACACGATGCTCGCGTATCCGGACATGGTGGGATACGACTGGATCTCACCCGAGATGTCCAAGAAGGTCGAGCTGAAGCGCGAGCACTTCGACCGCCTCTATCTCTATCCGCGCTCCGCGCCGACGATCACGCTCGACCACCTGGGTAACGCCGTGTACCCGCTGCTCGCGTTCTTCGCACGGGTTCTCGAATTCCAGTCCCAGAAGGTCCTCCGGCGCAAGCTCGACGAGGACGTCGTCGAGGCCCTCGGTAAGTGTCTCGACGCAGCCGCGCGCGGACCGTTCTTCGATAACACCGAGCTGAAAGCGCTCTTCGGACGCAGCCGGGAGTCCATGCAGGTCGTCGCCGGCATGTGGCCGCGCATGAACCTCGCCGCCCCCGACCTCCGGGAGCTGCTCGCGCAGATCGTCCACGAGCTCACCGCGCGCGAGGATCCCACCTCTTCGGCGTGGAAGGACTGGATCGGGGCCGGCCCGGAAAAGCTCGAGGCCGCGGTCGAGGTCTTCCGCAGGATCTCGACCGGCGAGGTCTGACGCGTAGCTGATTTGCGCTCAGCCCTCCAGCAGGGCCGAGACGTCGTCGGAGCAGAGGTCGGCCACGCGCGCCGTGACGCGCTCGATCGGCCAGTCCCACCAGCGGAGCTCGAGCAGCCTCGCGATGGTGGCCTCTCCGAAGCGGTATCGGACGACCTTCGCCGGATTGCCGCCGACGATGGCGTAGGGCGGCACGTCCTTCGTCACCACGGAGCACGACGCGACGATCGCTCCGTCGCCGATCGTCACGCCCGGCATGATGGTCGAGCCGTAGCCGATCCAGACGTCGTTACCGACGCGCGTATCGCCTTTGTGCGGCCAGCTCGATGGCATGGCCGCCTCCCATCCGCGCCCGAAGATCGGGAAGGGATAGGTGGTGCCCCACGTCGTGGGATGGTTGCCGCCGTTCATGAGGAAGCGCGTCTCGGCTGCGATCGAGCAGAACCTGCCGATGACGAGACGGTCCCCGATGAAGTCGAAGTGGTAGAGGACGTTCTCCTCGAAGCGCTCCGGCCCTCGGGGGTCGTCGTAGTACGTGTAGTCGCCGACCTCGATGGTCGGCCGCGTGATGAAACTTTTCAGGAAGCCCGAGCGCTCGACCCCCGGGATCGGGTATCGGGTCGCGGGATCGGGGCCGGTGTTGGTCATGTCGCTGGGCATGTCGTTGGTCAAATGGGGACCGGGGGACGGAGGTTCATTCACCGCGGGCTAAACTATAGTTGACAAGAAAAATAGAGTCAACTATAAATATCTCCATGTCGAATACGCCCGAACCTTCGAACCGCGACCGATTCGAGGCCCTCCCGCTCCGGCAGCGGAAGTTCGCCCGCACCAAGCTGGGTCTGCTCCACGCCGCGTTGGAGGAGATCCGCCAGCGGCCGCTCGAGGAGGTCCGGGTAAAGGACCTGTGCGAGGCGGTCGAGATCTCCGAGGCCAGCTTCTTCAACTACTTCCCGAGGAAGAGCGACCTGCTGGTCTACTACGTCCAGCTCTGGTCGATCGAGATGGCGTGGCATGCGCGTCGACTGGCCGAGGCGCGCGGCGGACTCGCCGCGATCGAGGAGATCTTCCGGATCACGGCGGCTCGTACGGCGGAGAATCCGGCGCCGATGGGCGAGATCGTGGCGTGGCAAGCGCGCACCACGGCGCCTCCGGAGCTGGCGAAGATCGGGTTGGCCGAGCGGCTCCTCGCGTTTCCGGATCTCGACGGCGTGGACGACCTGGAGGGGCAGGGGCTCGACTCCCTGCTTCCCCCGCTGATCGATCGCGCCGTCCGTGCGGGAGAGCTTCCGAAGAAGACGGATCGCGCCGCGCTGCTGGTCGCGCTCGCCGCGGTGTTCCTCGGACTTCCGGTCGTGTTGCGCCGCTCGCCGCCCGAGGCGCTCGGCGATGCCTATCACACGCAGCTCCGGCTTCTGTGGGACGGGCTGCGTCAGCACTCATAGGAGAAGAGTATGACGACGACAGTGCTTCCGGCTTCGGACATCCCGGCGCGGCCGCTCGACGTGCCGTCGCTCGACTGGCGACGCATTCCGCGGTGGGCCTACCTGCTCATGGGCGCGCTCGCGCTCCCGGCCGCAGGGTTGAAGTGGAACATCGCTCCGCTCGCCTGGGTCGCTCCGGTTCCGTTCCTTCTCTATCTGAGGGCCTATTCGGGGACGCGTTGGCACCGCGCGCTCCTGCTGCTCGCGACACTGACGGGCGCGAACCTGCTGACGATCAAGCTCCTCACCGAGCCCGTGCCCTGGATGCTCGCGCCGTCCTACGGCGTGCCGATCGCGCTCGTGACGTGGTTGGTCTACATATCCTGGAACGCGCTTCGGCTGCGCGCCGGTGAGCGCTGGAGCTTGTACGCGTTCCCGGCCCTGCTCGCACTCGCCGAAGTCGCAGCCTACCGGCTGACGGAGGTCGGCGTGTGGGGTGCGACGGCCAACACGCAGGTCGAAGATCTGCGGCTCCTCCAGCTCGCGTCGCTGGTGGGCGTGTCGGGGATCGGCTTCCTGATGGCGTGGTGCGCCAGCCTGGTTGCGCTCGTCATCGCCGACCGTCGCGCGCTCGGCCGGATCGACGTGGCCGCGTTCTTGGTCGCGCTCGCGCTGACGTATACCTACGGGTCGCTTCGCCTCCACCGCGAGCAGCCGGGCGAGACCGTGACGGTCGCGGGTGTGGTGGCGAACCTCGGTCCGACGCCGGCCGGCTTACCGAGCGGCGAAGCCGTCACGCAGAACACGAACGAGCTCTTCGCTCGCTCGGAGCGGGCAGCGGACCGCGGCGCCCGTATCGTCGTGTGGAACGAGGCCGCCACGATCGTGGAGAAGCGAGACGAGCCGGCGTTCATCGAGCGAGGTCGGGAGCTCGCACGCAGGCGGGGTGTGGATCTCGTTCTCGCGTACATCGTGCCGCTCTCGGAGACGCCGTTCAGCATGGAGAACAAGTACGTGTGGATCTCGGAGACGGGTGAAGTGCTGGAGACCTACTTCAAGCATCATCCCGTTCCGGGTGAGGGCTCCGTCAGGGGAGCCGATCCGCTGCGTGCGCTCGCGCGTCCGTACGGCTTCGCCGCCGGCGCGATCTGCTACGACTACGACTTTCCGGAGATGTCGTTGGGTCATGCCGCCGCGGGTGCGGGCCTCGTCGTGGTGCCGGCGTCCGACTGGCGAGGCATCGACCCGTATCACACGCAGATGGCACGCATTCGCGCCATCGAGGGCGGCTTCTCGGTGGTGCGTCCGGTGCGCTGGGCGACGTCCGGCGCCTTCGATGCGTACGGCCGGCAGCGCGCGGCGATGTCGCACTTCGAGGACAACGACCGCGTGATGTTGGCCACGGTGCCGACGACGCCGGCTCCCACGCTCTACGCGAGCATCGGTGACTCGGCCGCGCTGCTGTATCTGCTCATTCTGATCGGGGCGCTGGCGGCGGGCTTCCGCCGCCGGCGCCGCCCCGCGTAGCAGGTGCTGACCCAGCTGCCCTGGTTCATCGTGGCCGATGCGAGGCCAGGGGAGCTCGCGCGGGGCGTGGGTGGGTTCCCTCGTCGAGCGCCGCTGGAGTCGGCGCGATTCTGGCAGCGCTCGAGGGCTCGACCATTCCATCGGGGGGATCATGTTGGATCAGGAGTCCGCGGACGTGCCTCGCGGCCCGGAGCTCGCCACGCTGAGTCGCATCGCCGCAGCGTGGGCGCTGGGGTACGCGTTCTACCGCGGGTATTACGCGCTCGGCGGCACATGGGGGATCCTCGGGACGCCGCTCTCACACGCGCAGTGGATACGCATCAACGCGATCGCCGCCGGGATGCTGCTCGCTGCCGCGGCGGCGCCTCTCGTCTTTCTACGTGCGTGGCCCATTCGGAGGGCGCGCCCGCTCCTGCTCGCGATCGCTTGGCTCGTGAGCGTGGCGTGCGTTTCGCACGCGTCGATCGCCATGGTGACGCGCGTGCTCAGCCTCACGGGCATTCTGACGATCGACTACCCGTTCTGGGAGACGATCGATGCTCGAAAGGCCGACCTCCAGGACCTCTTCTTCAACGAGCCCTGGTTCTTGGTGGAAGGCCTGCTCTGGGCGGGGATGGCGTGGTTCGGAGCGCTCCGCGCGTCGGGCCGGTGGGGTTGGTGGATCGGAAGCGCGCTCGGTGTCACCGTGCTGATGACGGTGCTGGGTCTGCTGACCAGCTTGGGTGTGATCGAGCCGGTCATCGTGGGCTTAGTCGGAGTCGATCCGAAGCAACGACGCTCGACGGACGGCGATGATCGAACCGCAGGGACTTCATCTCTGTGAGTCCGTGCGCGCGCTCCTCCCAGAGCAACGCGCGGAGGCGCAGGGGTAGGATCTCGGGACGGGGTATCCGCAACGTCGTCTGCGCTCTCTGCATCGCACCTCCCGGTTTGCCGCGCGCCCGCGGGCGGCAGGTCGTCGGAACGATCGGAGAGAGAATCTACCCATCGATGCGGACAGTTTCGGTCCTCATCTACGACAATTGAGGACGGATTCGGCCCGCATTATCGTGCCGCATGACCCGAACGACCGGCAGGGTTCTCCGGCTGCTCACACTGCTGCAGAGCCGTCGCGTGTGGACCGGCGTGGCGCTGAGTGAGCACCTACGCGTGAACGGGCGCACGATCCGCCGGGACGTCGA
>Ga0105107_10001793_pt1 | contig 14008 bp, 5 predicted proteins | sample PPLLaktember2015_6_FD_79335 | JGI IMG/M metagenome (GOLD analysis project Ga0105107, IMG submission 79335) | Freshwater sediment microbial communities from Prairie Pothole Lake near Jamestown, North Dakota, USA - PPLs Lake P8 Core (1) Depth... | ecosystem: Environmental > Aquatic > Freshwater >...
AAAACCAAAAAATGAAATTGAAAACAATATAAGATGGTTTACCTTAATTTAATTTTAGCATTTCGCAGACTTATAAAGAATAAAGTTTATTCCTTCATTATAATAGGCGGTTTTGCTATTGGTTTTGCAGCTTGCATTCTGATAGGCTTGTTTTACCACACCGAAACGACAGTAAATAATGATTTTGCAAACCATAAGCAGATTTACAGAATTTATGATGTAAAAAAGAATCGCTGCAACATCAACTGGGATCTTCACCCGGTTCTGGTTACTGATTATGCTGCAGTAGAAGATGCCTGTCCTCTCGATTATAACATAAGTACCGAACTGACAATAAAAGATGAACAAACAAATACCATTGCCGAGTTCACGCACCTGCTTACCACAACCGAAAACTTTTTTTCGATCTTCTCAGTAGATCTGGCTGAAAGCCTTTCCGGTAAACCTTTCGCCGGAAGAGAATCAGTAGCTGTTTCAACAACGCTGGCAAAATCATTATTCGGAACTCAGGACCCTCTTGGCAGACAGGTTAATATTGGTAATTACTTCTTCGGAACTGTCACTTCTGTATTCAGGGAATTACCGGTCAATTCAAGCTTCAGTGCCGATATCATTTTAAACAGTGAGAATGAAAAATTCCGGATTTCATCAACAAACGTCAATGGATTCAGATACAATCCTACAAATCATTTCGTACAGTTAATGAAAGGAATCAATCCAGGTGATTTTATTAATGACCTGAATGCAACTGATAAAATTAAGGCGCTGGATATCGACAGCCTCTCCCTGCAACGACTTGATGATATTTATTTATCTGAACTGACAGTGAAAAGCAGGCACGCTAAGGGAAATCCGTTTTTGCTTAATATTTTCCTGGCGATCGCATTACTGATCCTTGTGCTTTCAAGCATCAACTACCTGAATTACTCTGTATCTATTCATTATGCAAGATTGAGGGAGACAGGTATTAAGAAGACCTTTGGAGCTGGCTGGAAAGAAATGGTGAACTATGCCCTTACTGAAGTAATTCTTGGTACAACAATAGCCCTGCTCCTGGCAGTCGCAATTTCCGACCTTGTCCTTCCGTACTCTGACAGATTGTTTGGTAAAGCGATGCAGATAAAATGGTCCGACCTGCTTGATGTCGCACCTGTTTTTCTGATAGTTGTTTGTATTGTTATAGTCATAAACAGCCTTGCTCCCATATACATACTTTCCAGATTCAATATAATCGAGTCACTGTCTGGTTTTAAAGGGAACATAAACAACAGACAGATCTGGAAAAAGACCCTTCTTACATTCCAGCTTACAGTATCCATAGCGTTGATTGCGGTGGTTATAATAATCTACCGTCAGCTTCATTTTGTCAAGCATTCTGATCCGGGGTTTGACCGTGAATTGCTCTTAAGGATAAACATTCCTTACAGGTTTCAGCAAACAGAGGCGCTCAGAAAGGAACTTGGCAACCTCGCTTTTGTAAAGAGTACCAGCCAGAGTAGTGGCTGTCCGGGTATGATCAACCACAAAATGGACAATGATTTTGAAGGTAAATCAATTACATTCAATTGCATTTATGTTGGCGATAATTATCTGAATACAATGGGAATGGAACTGCTTCAAGGTCGTGATTTTCTCGATGGCGATTTAAACAGATCGTGCCTCATTAATGAAGAAGCCTATAAACAGTATGGCTGGGAAAGTCTTGAGGGAAAGAGATATAACAACGGGCAGGAGGGAGGCTTCGAAATAATCGGAAAAATTAAAAATTTCAAATTCGAGTCATACCATAGTGCCGTTGAACCACTCGCTCTGCTATTTAACGGGGCAAAATCCGGTAACGTGCTTTCAGTAAGACTATCAACAGGGAATACCGGACAGCAGGTTGATCAGATCAGCAAAGTATGGAAATCGGTTGCACCTCATGAGCCATTCAGTTATATTTTTTATGATGATTTTTTTCAGTCATTCTATGAAAAAGAAGAAAAACTGGCCAGTTCAATCACATTTTTTACACTCATCGCAATCGTACTTACCTGCATGGGCATCTTCGGACAGATTTTTGTGGTTTGCCTGGGCATGGTTAAGGAAATCGGCATCCGTAAAATTAACGGGGCAACGATTTCTGAAGTTCTTTTAATGCTGAACAGCAACTTCATTTTCTGGTTCTTTATTGCATTTATTATTGCCAGTCCTGCTGCCTGGTACATTGGAAATCGCTGGCTTATGAATTTTGCATATCGTACATCCCTTGAATTGTGGATCTTTATACTGGCTGGATTAATGGCTCTTTTAATAATACTTGTAACTGTGAGCTGGCAGAGCCTCAGGGCAGCGACAAGAAATCCTGTTGAGGCACTGAGGTATGAATAACGCACCCCCAACCCCTCCTCTCCTTCGTCCCGAGTACTCGGAACTTCGGTAGAGCAAAACAGGGGGGCTTAAGAATTAATGAAATACAAGAAATGAAATATCAATTAAAGATCACGATCAGGAATCTTAAGAAAAACCCGGTATTCGGATTTGTAATAATTGCCGGATTTACTTTCAGCCTGGCAGTCTCGTTACTTCTTGCATCCTATGTTTTTTATGAATCAGATTATGATAAATCGTTTCCTGAAATCAACAATATTTATCGGTTATGTGTAGAAAAGGGGATCACAACATTCAGGGGCGATAAAATCCATGAATTAAAAGACAAGTATCCTGAAATAGAAAGGATATGCCGGTACGATAACGGATCAACGGAAGTCGTTTATGGAAAAACTCCATATACAATAACCAACATTGTTAAAACTGATAATGACTTTTTTAAAATATTTTCTTTGAACATCCTCAATGGTGATAGGGATGAACCTCTTTCAGGTAACAACAGTATGGCAATAAGTTCATCACTTGCCAGAACAATTTTCGGAGTTTCTGATCCCGTAGGAAAAATCATAAATATCCAGCATAGGAAGGATTTTATCATCAGCGCAGTGTATGACGACCTTCCTGAAAATTCCAGCATTCAGGCCCAGGCTGTTATCACCTGGGAAAATGTGAATAATTTCGGTGGAGAATGGAGAACGGGTAACTACTATTCACGATTTTTCTTCCTGTTAAATGAAAATAGTATACCTTCTTTGCTGGAAGAGAAGATCACCCGCGATTATTCACAGGATCATTATATGAAGCAGCCATTCAGGCTTCTGCCTTTTAAAGACTCATATATGAGCCCGCTTACAAATGACAGGTCAAGCCAAACACTTCATGCTGATCTCAGGTCAATTCTGCTTTTCAGCATAGTGACATGTCTGATACTGGTTATTTCGATCCTGAATTTCGTAATACTTCTTACTTCCAACCATCTCACCCGCCTGAAAGAGATAGGTATAAAGAAGGTTAACGGTGCCGGGAAGAAAGAAATATTCCGGCAGTTTATTCTTGAGGCTGTCATTGTAAGTTCAATAGCATTTATACTTGGGATCTATTTATCACTTCTTCTGGAAAATCCGTTCATCTCGCTGATCCAAAAAGACTTTCCGGTCCTGACTGCATTACGTTTCCCGAATTTTCTGCTGGTTATACCAGGGGTTCTTATTGTAGCATTTCTTGCAGCTTTTTATCCCGCTTTGATTGTATCAGGATTCAAACCGGCTTCATTATTCGGCGACTCCGGAATAAAGGGGAGACTGCAGATCAAAAGCGGTCTTTCCGTAATTCAGTATTTAATCTCAATCGTAATGATTGTTTGTCTGATTGTCATGATCCGTCAGAACAATCTTTTAACCAACAAGGATCTGGGTTTTACAAAGGAGCAGCTTATCAATGTCAGGGTTCAGTGGGAAATGAAGGACAGGCTGCCGGTAATAAAAGAAAAACTGCTGAATAATCCATTCATAAAAGCATGCGCCGTTTCGCATGGTATCCCCGGTGATGTTGCTCTCTGGAATATGTGGAATGAACCACGCGAAAAATATGGTTACGAGGGAAGTCTCCCCAGTTTTACTGTAGATCCCGACTTTTTTAAAGTTTATGATGCTGAATTTATTCAGGGACGGGGCTTCGAAGAAGGAGACTGGATGAAATCGGTGATCATAAATGAATCGGCATTCCGGCTCACCGGCTGGGGGTCAGTTGAAGGCAAAGTTTTAAAGGGTATCCCGACACCCGAACAGGCATTTGGACGTGCAAATCAGTCTGAAATAGAAAAGAATTCTCTTAATGTCGTTGGGGTTATTAAGGATATAAATGTCGAAAAGCTTAGCCAGGCTGTTGCTCCAACAGTATTTGAATGTTCCGATCATTTTGGGATTAATTATCTGACCTGCAGGATAATGCCTGGTGATTATTCCGGGACAATAGATTACATCAGGGAAGTATGGAATGAAGTATGCCCTGAGTCTGTCTTTGAATACCATTTTTATGATGAGTGGTTAGATACACTTTACAAATCTGAAAAACATTCGGCTTCTATTATACGTGCGTTTGCAATAATATCGATAATTCTTTCATGCCTCGGAACATTTGGGATTATCCATTTTATCTCACAGCAGAAGACAAAAGAGATCGGTGTAAGAAAGGTCCACGGAGCAAAAATTACTGATATTATAAGAATTCTCAGCTGGAGTATTTTACGATGGATCATGGCTGCATATATTTTAGCAGTTCCTCTGTCTTACTTCATTATGAACAAGTACCTGCAAGGATTTGCTTATAAAACCACACTTAGCTGGTGGATTTTTGCGCTGGCAGGGGCAATAGCTCTGGGAATAGTCTTATTCACGGTAATCTGGCAGAGCTGGAGGGCGGCAACAAGAAATCCTGTTGAAGCGCTGAGGTATGAATAAGTAATTTGGAAATGTGGCAATTTGAAAATTTGAAAATGAATAATTTTTTATTAATTGCTTAACAATTATGTTATTAGAAGGAGTACTTAAGATTACTTACAGGAGTTTTAAAAAGAACATTACACCGACACTGATAAAAATTATTGGGCTGGCAGTAAGCATATCTGCAGCAATTATAATATGGGCGTTTGTAATAGATGAAAACAAATATGATAAGGGTATTCCTGGCAATGACAGGATCTACCGTCTGGAAACAAACTGGGCAAGCATGCCTCCTTTTCTTGGGCATGTTCTGAATCTTGAATCAACAAACCAGATTATTTCAACCAGACTAAATTTATGGAATGATATCGGAGTCCAGATCGGAAATACACCTTATAATATTAAAGACCTCACATTTGCCGACAGCACTTTTTTTAAAGTATTTCCTCTTAAGATCATCTCAGGAGTTGCGGAGAAAGCTCTGAATCAGCCTTTTTCAATAGTGCTTTCCGAAACTATTGCAAAAAGGTTATTCGGAAGTATCGATGTTGTCGGGGAAATAGTTCGGTTTGAAAATCAGTATGACTTCACTGTCACCGCTGTTATCCGGGATCAGCCCTATCTTCATTTCAAAGCAGAAGCTATTGCGTCTATCGTCAGCCTGGAACAGATCCGTTACAAAGGCGTGTTACAGGAGTATGATGGATGGAGTTATCCGACCTTTCTTCTTTTTCCGGATGGTATCCGTAAAGAGGAATCCGAGAAAACAGTTATGGAGCTGCTTAAGAAAGTTGGTTATAAAGAAAATTTCACAATAAGAGCTTTTAAGGATATCTATTATTCACATGAAGTTGAAAATGAAAGTAATACGAAGCATGGAAACATGTTGTACAATAAGATACTGGTTGCAGTTTCCATTTTTATCATGCTTCTGGCTGCCATTAATTTCATCAATCTGACAATTGCCAATGCTGTTTCACGGTCAAAGGAAGTCAGCCTTAAGAAACTTCAGGGAGCAACTAAATTTCAGCTGATAATACAATTCCTCTTCGAAACGGTTTTATTCATATTCCTTTCCCTTCTGTTAGCTTTCATAATATTATGGTTCTTTAACCCTATACTTAACTCACTGACAGGCTTTTCTGTCAATTCATCCGATTTAGGCACCCCGGGCAATCTGTTTATTCTGGTAGCAGGACTAATCGCATTTATTTTTATTTCAGGTATTTACCCCAGTCTTTACATCAGTTCCTACAATATAAATACAAACAAGGAAAAGCTTTCAGGATATGCAAATCACACAGGTATCCGGAATGGTTTAATAATATTCCAGAATTTGATCTCAATCTCTTTGATTTGCTGTACCCTGATTGCTAACCAACAATTCAGGTATATGAACAAAAAGGATCTCGGCTTCGATAAAAACAATATTGTGAATTTAAAAATCAATTCTCAGTTGACCGGACACCTCGATCTCTTAAAGGAAAAACTTTTAAAGTATCCTGAGATTACTAGTCTTTCTTACTCCAACCGGCTGCCTGGAAATTATTGGGGATCATGGTGCTGCGTAAAGATTGAAGGTAACGAGAATAAATACTTTAATAATTATGTTGACGCTGATTATCTGAAGACAATGGGTATCGGTCTAAAAGAGGGACGCAATTTTTCAGCCAGTAATGCAAGCGATTTAAAAGCATCCTATCTCATTAATGAGCGGGCAATACAACAATATGGTCTTAAGAATCCAATAGGACAGTTTATAACTCCGGGGAACGGGATCAAGGGTGAGATTATTGGAATATTTCATGATTTCCATTACAGAGGTCTAAACTATGAGCAGACACCTGTAATTTTGTTTTATAATCCGGAACGTGTGAATTACATTAATATCAAAATAAATGGCAAGAACATAGCCGGCGCTCTGGAAAAAATTAAAGCAACATGGGATGAAGTGTGTCCCGCCTTCGCATTTGAATATTCATTCCTGGACGAGACTTACGATCTGCAGTATAAATCTGAACGAAGATTTGAGAACCTCCTTTTTGCATTCTCTTTATTGGCTTTGTTCATTGCCAGCATTGGACTTTTTGGTCTTTCAATCTACAGCACCGGGCACCGGACCAAGGAAATCGGATTGCGGAAAGTAAATGGGGCCAGAGTAACAGAAATATTGATGATGTTGAATATCGACTTTATTAAATGGGTTGCCGTTGCCTGGCTGATTTCCTGTCCTATTGCCTGGTTTGTGATGAAAAAATGGTTAATGAACTTCGCCTACAGGACAGAATTAAGCTGGTGGATTTTTGCGTGCGCAGGGTTAATTGCTTTTGGGATAGCTTCATTGACCGTAAGCTGGCAGAGCTGGAGGGTGGCGACAAGAAATCCGGTTGAAGCGCTTAGGTATGAATAGTTGAATTAAAAACTAAGAACTATAAATGAATTTAGAACTAATTTTGAGAAGTCTTCTCAGGGACCGGTTAAATACCCTGGTAATTATTATCAGTATTGCTATTGGTATTGCCTGTATTAATCTTATCTTTTTATTCCTCAGCAGGGAATTGAGAACAGATGGTTTCCATGAAAAGAAGGACCAGATATATGCATTGAAATGTGATGATCCATGGTTCCCGGGCAGAAAAATGTATCAATGTAAGTTTGGATCAGCTGAGTATATGAAAAATAATTTTGCCCGGGTTGAAGACTTTTGCCGTATAAATAATTCAGGTTCTCCGAAGATAAATGTCAATAATAAAGATTATTCTGATCAATCATATATTATAAGGGCTTCAGAAAACTTTTTCACTTTTTTCTCATATAAACTTGTTTCTGATAATCCGGCAACAGTCCTGGAAGTGGCGAATAACCTGGTAATATCATCCGATTTAGCTAAAAAATATTTTGGAGCGGAGAATCCTGAGGGAAAGATTATTACGCTGGGTAATCGTGATAATGAGGAACAGATGATAGTAACCGGGATATTTGAGAAACCTGTCGATAACACCCAGATAAGCTTTGACATGGTTCGCCTGATTGGTGAAGTTGACAGCCGCTGTTATTTGAGGCTGACCAGAAACACCGATACGAAAGAAATGGAAAAACTCTTTTCAGAAAGAAAAGAATCTATCCCGGCTATTCATACAGGAACGCCTGGTACATATTATCTGGAACCTCTTCAAAAGGCATATTTTGATACAACCCGCGGATCATTTGTTGAAATCAGCCGTGATAAGAGAGATCTGTGGATTGCACTGATAATAGGACTGATGATAACAGGAATCGCCACCTTCAATTATCTGGGGGTCCTTACAAATAAGTTTCAGGGAAAGGTTAAAGAGTATTATTTACGACGAATCAATGGCAGCACCATATCGGATCTGATTGCCCGTTTTATGCTGGAGAATTCAATCATTTTAGTGTTATCTTTCTTCCTGGGACTGTTCTTAATGATTGATGCATTGACATTCTTCAACACTCTGACAGATAGCAAAATCACGAGTACATTTATCTGGCAGCCCGAGCAAATAATAATCCTGTTCGGAATCCTGGTTTTTGTATTGCTGGTGACACTAATTTTCTCTTTCTATCTTATCCGTTCGAATCTTGATTTATATCTTTTGAAAACAGATCAGAATCAAACGGTCAGGAGCATCCAGATCCCTTTCTTTAATATTTTTCAGTTAGCCGGTTCAATTGCACTCATAATCTGCTCATTGGTTATTATTAAGCAGATAAACTATATTACCAATAAGCCTATTGGTCTCGATAAACAGGTAATTGAAATAAAAATCCCGGTACCGTATAAAGCCAAAGCCGGAATATTGAAAGAAGAATTATTGAAAAGCAGTTCTGTAAGTAATGTTTCTGTAACCACAGCTTCACCTGTTCTCGAACATTTTCTGGTCGCTTTGAAATACCAGGAATATGGATTGGAAAAGCAATATTCCCCGTCCGGTTTCAGCGGTGACGAAAATTTTCTTGATGTTCTTGGAATAGAACTTGTTACAGGAGAGAATTTCTCTCAAACCCTTTCTGCTAACGATAATAAATGTTTGATAAACCAGGCATTTGTAAAACTATTTCCGGACCAGGATTTAATTGGCAGGGGAATACCCGGGATGGAAGATATGATAGTGACCGGCATTGTCAAAGACTTTAATTATTCAGATCTAAAAACAATAGTTGAACCGGCATTCATTTCATTTAGTACCAGGGGCGGACATCTGCTGGTGAAAGCTTCGGACGGCCAAACCAGTGAAGCCAAAGACGCTATAACCATGATTTGGCAGAAGATGATCCCTGATTATCCGGTAAACATAGAATCAGTAGGCGACCGATATGAATGGTTCCATAGAAAGAACACTAATTTTAAAAAGTTAATAGGATCCTGTTCGATTATAAGTCTCTTCCTGTCGATGATGGGACTTTTTGCTGTCTCATATCAAAAAACACGTTCCCGCACTAAAGAAATAGGTATTCGTAAAATAAATGGTGCAAATGTATTTGAAATACTGACTATGATAAACTCTGCCTTTCTGAGATGGACAATGATTGCCTTTATAATAGCTGCCCCCACTGCCTGGTATGCTATGTACATATGGCTTGAGAGCTATGCTTACAAGACAGAAATGAAATGGTGGATATTTGCTCTTTCAGGGTTGATTGTTGTAACAATATCATTGCTTACTGTTAGCTGGCAGAGCTGGCGTGCAGCAACAAGGAATCCGGTTGAGGCTCTGCGATACGAATAGATCATAATTTGAAAATTTGGGAATTTGAAAATGAATAAGAATAAACAATTTAATGGTCAGTACCCGCAAATTTGAAGCTTAACAGAATTTAAGAAAGTTTTAACTAAAAATATCGTTAAATAGTCAGGGTAGAGATGGAACTTTTACTTAAATTTATAGTTATAAAATTCAAGTTATGTTTAAAAATTATCTGAAAACCGCACTGCGTTTCCTGAAACACAACAAAGTATTTGCTGTTATTAACATGTTGGGTCTCTCTATTGCACTGGCTGCATCGTTTATAATCCTTCTGTATGTAATTAACGAATTCAGTTACAACCACAGTCACAAAAACAGGAAAGACATATACAGAGTTCTCAATTATTACAAGGATTTCAAACAAATCATGGCTGGTACTCCATATGTTCTGGCTTCTGCTCTTAGAGATGAATATCCTCAGGTTATAAATGCTTCAAATGCCAGACCTGTCAGCTTAATGTTGAAAATCGGGGAGGAATCTGTAGGGATAAGGCCCGCAATGGCTGCCGATTCTGAGATATTCGATATTTTCACCATTCCTTTGATAGAAGGTGTTGCGGGTCCGGATCTTCTCGGTGATATGAATTCGATTGTGCTTTCCAGGGAGATCGCCGAACGGTATTTTCCCGGGGAAAATCCTGTCGGTAAAGAAGTAACAGGACTTATTAATAACAAGGAAAACATGTTCATGGTGAAGGGAGTTTATGAGGATATCCCTGTAAACTCAACCTTCAGGGCACAATGTATCATTAGCAGCAAGTGGACTCTCGATCCGATAAATGAATCATTTAAAGTGACCAATGCAGAGGTTAACTGGACTTTTGATTTCTGGAACACCTGGATTCTTCTTGCAAAGGGCACCGATCCGGATGAATTTGAAAAACAATTTCCGGCATTTGAGAAAAAGAATATCAGCGAGGATCCGCATAACAGCTATTCTCTTCAAAATCTTTCGGATGTATATCTGAATTCTGAAGATGTTGCAAATACCGGACTTAAAGGTAATATAAAAAATGTCAGGCTGTTTTCTCTGATTGCTTTCCTGATAGTCCTGGTTGCAGCAATAAACTATATAATTCTGTCTACCGCAGTCTCATCTTCACGCGGTAAAGAAATCGGGATAAGGAAAACATTCGGTGCTCATAACAACAACATAAGAAAACAATTGCTCAGCGAATCGGTCCTGCTCGTTTTACTTGTACTTCCTTTAGCTCTTGTCCTGGCATGGTTTGCACTTCCGGTTGCAGGCAGGCTTTTCCAGACAAAACTTAATATAATCTCTTCCAATATACCGGTATATATTTCAGTTTACCTGATAGTTACAATACTAATTGGTTTCCTTTCTGGTATTTACACTTCCTCTTTCCTTTCCCGTCTGAAGGTTATGGATATTCTGAAAAATGTTATTCAGACCGGAAGAAAAAGACAGATAGTAAGATCAACATTGATCGTCCTTCAGCTGGTGATCTTTTGCACTTTTGTCTCAAGCACACTTATTATACGTTCACAGTATAAATATGCACTTGAGAAGGATACGGGGCATTATACGAAAGATGTTATTCTGCTTGAGATGGGTCGTAATTTCAAAGGATATTCCGCTTTTATCAACAGTATCAGGTCGAACCCCAATATAATAATGGCCGGGGGAGTAATGAATGGTCTTCCTATGTTTGGTTCAATGTCATCAATGTATTCACATTTTCAGAATCCTGAAACGAAAATAAAAGTAGAAGGACTGGCGGTGGATTATAACTTTATTAAGACAATGGGCATTCCGGTAATCGACGGTCGTGAGTTTTCTCAGGATTTTGGAAGCGATCTCACGCAGGCTGTTATGCTGAATGAAACAGCAATAAAGCAACTTGGAATCACCGATCCTGTAGGAAAGAAGCTTGGGGAAAGCATTATTATAGGCGTTGTAAAAGATTTTAACCTGCATTCAATTCACTCAGAGATTCCTCCGCTCGCAATACACATGACCGACAGGTACATTCAACAGGTGGCTGTCCATTATAAACCGGGATCAATGAACAGTGTTTTGCCTGTTGCAGAGGCTGAATGGAAAAAAGCTGCTCCCGGCAGACCATTCTCGTACTCAACGATTGAATCACTTATTGCAAGTCTCTATTCATCAGAGAAGAACCTGAGCACAATTGTATCGATCTTTGCCCTTTTCACTTTAATTATTGCAGCATTCGGATTGTTCGGTCTGGTCCTGTTCGTAGGCAAATCCAGGACCAAAGAGATAGGTATTAAAAAGGTCTTCGGCAGCACGGGGAAAGCTATTATCTATTCTTTCATCCGTTCAAACCTGGTTATGGTACTTATTGCCTGGATTATTTCCATTCCCGCAACAATCTATTTCATAAGTAAATGGTTAAACAACTTTTCTTATAAGGTGTCAATCAGCCCTCTTGTGTTCATAATCGCTCTGGTACTTTCAGCATTTGTTGTAGCAGCAACAGTCTTCTTTCATTCATATAAGGCCAGCAGAACTAATCCTGTAAAAGCATTACGGTATGAATGAAAACTTTTACTTAAATTTATAGTTAAAATCTATGAATGATAAAGAACTACCTGACCCTTACAATCAGAAATCTAAGGTCAAACAAGGGCTATTTCATTATAAATCTCCTCGGACTGACCATCGGGATCACCTCTTTTATCCTTATAGCATTATGGATAAAAGCTGAAACATCGTACGACAAATTTCATAATAATGCAGACAACATTTACAGAGTTGATTATCTTCTTTATGAAGAAGGTATTCTTGAACAGTATTCTGCATCAGGATCAGGGGCTATTGGAAGAGAAATAAAAAATGCTTTCCCTGAAGTTGCTGATTATACAAGGTTTATCCGTACAGAAAGCCTTGTAAAATATGGTGATAAAACTTTTAAAGAGAAGAACATCCTTTTTGCACAGTCATCCTTTTTTAGCCTTTTCTCATTTCCGCTTGTTACGGGAAAAGCAGATTCCAGCCTTCTCGCTATTAATCATGCCGTTATTACGGAAGAAACCGCCAGGAAATATTTTGGCGATGAGGATCCAATTGGGAAAATGATCACTCTTGACGGTTCCAGCGATTTTGAAGTAGCAGGAGTAGTAAAATCCATTCCTTCAAATTCCCATTTAAAGTTTGATATTTTATTGTCGTATGAAAATCTCATAAAGAACTCCAGGTCGTGGGATAATTCATGGGTGAGCGAAAGGGTTTATACCTATATTCTTCTGACTCCGGGTGCAGATTCAAAAGCCCTGGAAGCCAAATTGCCACAAATTCCGGAAGCCTTTATTGGCAAATTTATGAAGGAAGCTTTTTTCCTCCTGGAATATAAACTGGTAAAACTTACAGATATTCATTTACATTCATCAATAAGCAACGAACTTGAGGTCAATGGAAATTTCAAAAGTGTGGTTTCGCTGGGAATTGTTGCTTTGCTTGTATTGCTGATTGCATTTATAAATTATATTAACCTGGCTACATCAAGATCAATTGAAAGAGCACATGAAGTCGGGATCAGAAAGGTAACAGGAGCATCAAAGAAAGATCTTGTATTCCAGTTCCTTACGGAGTCAGGTTTTTTGAACCTGATTGCATTGGTAGTAAGTATTACCGGAGTCGTTCTTTTACTTCCTTTTTTCCAGCAGGTTATGAAAAGTCCGCTCCGGGTTGATCTTTTAATGATTTCGCTTCTATTCATAATTCTGCTGGTGGCAGGATCATTGTTCACAGGATTGCTGCCTGCAATATACATATCACGGTTTGCTCCGGGTCTCGTATTAAAAGGTAAAAATCCAACCGGTGCCGGATGGATTAACAGCCTTAAGCACTATCTGGTTGTTTTCCAGTTTGTCATTTCTATTGTTTTGATTATCGGCACGATAACTATTTACCATCAGGTGCAATTTATGCGAACTCACGACCTGGGCTTTAACATTGAAGGATTAATAGCTCTTGATGGTCCAAGGATACTCAGGGCGAATATATATGAATCGTATTTGAAGACCCTCGAGTCGTTTAAAAATGAAATAGTTGCACTATCTGGAGTCAGTAGTATAACGGCTTCATCAAATGTACCGGGGACAGAAATCAAGAACTCGAGAGTTTTCGGGATTCCTGTAGAAGGGCGTAACACTGAAAAAAGGATTGATGTCTATTATATTGATAATCAATTCTTTAAAACGTACGGTATAACTCTGCTTGCAGGAGAAAATTATAATGCCTCAATCGAAGAGGAATCAAATAAAATAATAATTAATGAATCTGCACTTCCATATTATGATTTTATAGATCCTGTAACCACTGTTGGAAAGTTCCTGAGAGGAGGTAAACAGCAAGTTACAATTAAGGCTATCGTAAAAGATTTCAATCAGCAATCACTCAAAGAGCTGCCGGAACCGATCGCATTTTTCAATCAGCCGGCAAAT
>Ga0105107_10001795_pt1 | contig 13999 bp, 10 predicted proteins | sample PPLLaktember2015_6_FD_79335 | JGI IMG/M metagenome (GOLD analysis project Ga0105107, IMG submission 79335) | Freshwater sediment microbial communities from Prairie Pothole Lake near Jamestown, North Dakota, USA - PPLs Lake P8 Core (1) Depth... | ecosystem: Environmental > Aquatic > Freshwater >...
AGACCTTCGACGCGGTGAACGAGCGCTTCCAGCAGAACTTCCCGCGCCTGTTCCGGGGCGGGAAGGCGAGCCTCGCGCTGACCGAGTCCGAGGACGTCCTGGACGCCGGCGTGGACATCGTGGCGCAGCCGCCGGGCAAGCGGCTGCAGAACGTGAACCTGCTGTCGGGCGGCGAGAAGACGCTCACGGCCCTGGCGTTGCTGGTGTCGCTGTTCCAGGTCCACCCGTCGCCGTTCTTCCTGCTCGACGAGGTGGACGCCGCCCTCGACGATGCCAACGTGGGGCGCTTCAACGAGATCGTGAGGGACATGTCCTCGCAGTCGCAGTTCCTCGTCATCACCCACAACAAGTCGACGATCGAGATCGCCGACGTGCTGTACGGCGTGACGATGGAGGAGAAGGGCGTCTCGAAGGTGGTGTCGGTCCAGCTCCGCAACGCCTAGCGGGCGCCCGCCCGCGCCCGCCGCGGGGCGGCGGCGGCGGGACCGGCGGGTATCCTCCCGCGCGCCATGCAGGAAGCCCAGGCCCTCGGTCCTCTCCTCGAGCCGCTCGTCCCGTTCTTCGCCTGGATCGCGGCGCATCCGGCGGAGGCGATCCTCGCCATCGCGGCCGTGCCGATCGTGCTCACCGCTGCGGTGGTGGTGTTCGGCCGCCGGCCCGCGCCGCCGCCCGAGGTCGAGCCGAGCGAGCCGCCCGCCGAGCGCGCCATCCTGGAGGCGCCGGCTGCGGCCCCCGCGCCGGCTGCGATCGCGCCGCCCCGGCCCACGCCGGTCTCCGTGCCGCCGGCGCCGGCTCCCCTCGCTCCGACCCCGCCACCTCCGCCCGCCGCGCCCGTCGAAGTGCCGGCGCCGAAGCCCGCGCCGGCGCCGCGCCCCGTTCGGCTCGCCGACCGGCTCGCGCGCACGCGCACGGCATTGGTCGGGGGCCTCGGCCGGTTGCTCGCCGGGCGCCGGCTCGAGGGCGACGTCCTCGAGGAGCTGGAGGCGCTGCTCTTCGGCGCCGACCTCGGCGTCAAGACGACCGAGAGCCTGCTCGATGCGGTTCGCGGCAAGGCCGCCGGCGGCGACGTCGAGGACCTGCGGCGCGTGCTGCGCGAGACGATCCTCGAGAAGCTGCGCCGGGTGGAGCCGGCGGGCTCGCCGCTCGCGATCGCGGAGGCCCCGCACGTGGTGCTCGTGCTCGGCGTGAACGGCTCCGGCAAGACCACCACGATCGGCAAGCTCGCCGCGCGCCACGCCGCCGAGGGCCACCGCGTGGTGCTCGGCGCCGGCGATACGTTCCGCGCCGCCGCGATCGAGCAGCTCGAGATCTGGGGCGAGCGGGTCGGCTGCGAGGTGGTGAAGGGCGTCGCAGGGGGCGACCCGGCGGCGGTCGCCTTCGACGCCGTGAAGGCGGCCAAGGCGCGCAGCGCGGACGTGGCGATCATCGACACGGCCGGCCGGCTGCAGACGAAGGCGCCGCTGGTCGAGGAGTTGCGCAAGATCGTGCGCGTGATCGGCCGCGAGTGCCCGGGCGCTCCGCACGAGACGCTGCTCGTGCTCGACGCGAACACCGGCCAGAACGCGATCTCCCAGGCGCGCGTCTTCACGGAGGCCGCCGGCGTCACCGGGCTCGTGCTCACCAAGCTCGACGGCACCGCCAAGGGCGGCGTGTTGGTCGGCCTGGCGGACGAGTTCGGCCTGCCGGTGCGCTGGGTGGGCGTCGGAGAGGGCGTCGAGGACCTGCGCGCGTTCCATGCCGAGGAGTTCGTGGACGCGCTCTTCGCCGACGAGGGAGCCGCGTGAGCCCTCTGGGTCATCAGGCGTGAGCCGCTTCCTGCTGGCGCTCGATCAGGGCACGACCTCCTCGCGGGCGCTGCTGTTCGATCGCGAGGGGCGCGTGGTGGCGGTCGACCAGCACGAGTTCCCGCAGCACTTCCCGAAGCCGGGCTGGGTCGAGCACGATCCCGCCGAGATCTGGGACAGCCAGCTGCGCGCCGCCCGCGGCGTGCTGGCGCAGGCGCGCGTGCCGGCGTCCGAGATCGCAGCGATCGGCATCACGAACCAGCGCGAGACCACTGTCGTCTGGGACCGCCACAGCGGCGAGCCGATCCACCGCGCGATCGTCTGGCAGTCCCGGCAGACGGCGCCGCTCTGCGAGCGCATGCGGGCGGACGGGCTGGAGCCCGAGGTGCGCGCGCGCACGGGCCTCGTGATCGACGCCTACTTCTCCGCCACCAAGATCCGCTTCATCCTGGACGCGGTGCCCGGCGCGCAGGCGCGTGCCGAACGCGGCGAGCTCGCCTTCGGCACCGTCGACTCCTGGCTGATCCACAAGCTCACCCACGGCCGCGCGCACGCGACGGACCCGTCGAACGCCTCGCGCACCATGATCTACGACATCCATGCCCGCGACTGGGACCCGGTGCTGCTGGAGGCGCTGCGGATCCCTCGCGACATGCTGCCGCGGGTAGCCGATTCGAGCGGCGTCGTCGCCGAAACGGATCCGGAGTGGTTCGGCCGCTCGATCCCGATCGCGGGGATCGCCGGCGATCAGCAGGCGGCGCTGTTCGGGCAGGGCTGCTTCGAGGCGGGCCGCGCGAAGAACACCTACGGCACAGGCTGCTTCCTGCTGCAGAACGTCGGGGAGCGACCGCGCGCTTCGACCAGCGGGCTGATCACGACGGTGGCGTGGGGAATCGACGGGCGCTTCGAATACGCCCTCGAAGGCAGCGTCTTCGTCGCCGGCGCGGCGGTGCAGTGGCTGCGCGACGGCCTGCGGCTGGTGACCGACGCGGCCCAGACGGAGGCCGCCGCGCGGTCCGTCGAGGACAGCGGCGGGGTCTACCTGGTGCCCGCCTTCGTCGGCCTCGGCGCGCCCTACTGGGACGAGCGCGCCCGCGGCGCCCTCGTGGGCATCACGCGCGGGACCACGCGCGAGCACCTGGTGCGGGCGACGCTCGAGGCGATCGCGTACCAGAGCCGCGACCTGGTCGAGTGCATGGTGGCGGATGCAGGCCTGCGTCTTTCCGCCCTGCGCGTGGACGGCGGTGCGTGTCGCAACGCATTCCTGATGCAGTTCCAGGCCGACCTGCTGGGCGTCCCGGTGGAGCGCCCGCGCATGCTCGAGGTCACCGCTTTCGGCGCAGCAGCGCTCGCGGGGCTCGGCGTGGGTGTGTTCCGCGACCGCGCGACACTCGAGTCGGTCACGGCCGAGGGCGCGACGCGCTTCGAGCCGCAGTTCGGCGCGGAGCGCCGCGACGCGCTCTACGCCGGCTGGAAGCGCGCCGTGGAGCGGGCTCGAGGCTGGGACGAGTCGTGAGCAGGACCTTGCACGGCCAGCCGCCGCTGGTCATCGCGCATCGCGGGGCGTCGGGCCATCGGCCCGAGAACACGCTGCCGGCGTTCGCGCTCGCTGTCGAGCAGCGCGCGGACATGATCGAGACGGACCTGCACCGCACCCGGGACGGCGCGATCGTGGTCGCCCACGACGAGGAGCTCGCCGGGCTCGGCGGCCGTGGCGAGATCGCCGACGCCACCCTCGCCGAGGTGCGCGGGCTCGATGCCGGGGGCGGCGAGCAGGTGCCGGTGCTCGAGGAACTGCTCGAGGGGTTCGCTGCGCGCATCCCGTTCAACCTCGAGCTGAAGCGCGGGACCCGAGGGGAGTACGAGGGTCTCGAAGCGGAGGTCCTGGCGGCGGTACGCACGCGCGGCCTGCTCGAGCGGACCTTGTTCTCCTCGTTCTACGACCCGGTTCTGGCCCGCCTGCGCCGACTCGATCCCACCGCGCGGCTCGGCCTGCTGATCTCCCGGCGCTATCCGCGGGACATCCTGGCGCGTGCGGAGGCTCTCGGGGCCGAGGCGATCCATCCCGAGGCGCCGCTCGTGGACGAGGCGCTGGTCGAGCAGGCGCACGGGGCCGGCCTGCGCGTCTTCGTCTTCACCGTAGACGCGGAAGCGGAGATGGCGCGTCTGCTCGCCCTGGGCGTGGACGGGCTGTTCACGAACTTTCCGGACCGAATGCGCAGCGTCCTTTCTCCCCCCAGGGGGTAACGGGGGCTGAAGGCTCTCCGGACTGATTTGCGCTTGACGCAGGGCGTTGAAATCCCGTATTTTATTCGGCTGCGAGGGGTTCTCGCCAAATGAAATTCGAGAAAACCAGCCTTCCCGAGCTCGACGCCACCGATCTGGCGATCCTCGACCTGCTGCAGCGCAACTGCAAGCAGGCGTTGGCAGAGATCGGCAAGCAGGTCGGCCTCACTGCCTCGTCCGTGGTCGAGCGGATCAAGAAGCTCGAGGACGCCGGCGTCGTGCGCGGCTACGTCGCGCTGGTCGACGCCCGAGCGGTGGGGAAGGACGTGACCGCGTTCATCGGCGTGTCGATCAGCCACCCGCGCGCCTTCGAGTCCTTCGAGAAGGAGGTCGAGAGCGCCGCCGACGTTCTCGAGTGTCACCACGTGACGGGCCAGCACACCCTGATGGTGAAGGTGAAGACGGAGAGTACCGAGACCCTCGAGCAGCTGATCGATCAGATCCGCCGCATCGAGGGCGTGACCCGCACCGAGACGATGGTCGTGCTCTCCACCCACACGGAGCGCACCCTCATCGCCCTCGACGCCCTCGATGCGCCGCTTCCGCGCCGCAATCGCCGCGCGGCGCGTCCGCGGAGGCAGGGCGAGAGCGACGCTTGACGAAGACTCGAAGAGGAGCCTCCCGATGACCCGTCACGGACTTCCTCCCCGCCAGGGGCTCTACGACCCGGCGCACGAGCGCGACGCCTGCGGCGTCGGGTTCGTGGCGAACATCCGCGGTGAGAAGTCGCATGACCTGGTCCACCAGGGCATCCAGGTGCTCGAGAAGCTGGAGCATCGCGGAGCCTGCGGCTGCGACCCCGAGACCGGCGACGGCGCCGGCATCCTGATCCAGCTTCCCGACCGATTCCTGCGAAAGGAAGCTACGAAGCTCGGGATCGAGCTCCCTGCGCCGGGCCGCTACGCGTCCGGGATGATCTTCCTCGCCCAGGAGGACGCGACGCGCCAGCAGCAGGAAGCGCTGTTCGAGGAGATCGTGGCGTTGGAGGGGCAGCGCCTGCTCGGCTGGCGCGACGTCCCGGTACATCCGGAGCGGATCGGCCGGATCGCCCGCGAGGCGATGCCGGTGATCCGGCAGGTCTTCGTGGCCGCCGCCGCTGACCTCGACGAGGACGGCTTCGACCGCAAGCTCTACGTCATCCGCCGCGTCTTCGAGAACCGCGTGAGGCGTCTCGAGGCGTTCTGCTACGTGCCGAGCCTGTCGCCGCGAACCTTCGTCTTCACCGGCATGCTGATGGCGGGCCAGATCGAGCCCTTCTACCCGGACCTGACGGATCCGGCGGTGGACTCGGCGATCGCGCTGGTGCATTCCCGATACAGCACCAACACGTTCCCGACCTGGGATCTGGCGCAGCCGTTCCGCTACATGGCGCACAACGGCGAGATCAACACGCTGAAGGGCAACCGCAGCTACATGCGCGCCCGCGAGGGCACGCTCCGCTCCGAGCTGTTCGGCGAAGCGGACCTGAAGAAGCTCTATCCGATCATGAAGGAGGAGGCGAGCGACTCGGCCCAGTTCGACAACGTGCTCGAGTTCCTGCGCCTCGCCGGACGCGAGTTGCCCGAAGCCATCCTGATGATGATCCCCGAGGCGTGGGAGAACCACGCCGAGATGGACGAGGAGCGGCGCGCGTTCTACGAGTACCACTCGTTCCTGATGGAGCCGTGGGACGGACCGGCGTCGATCGCCTTCACCGACGGCCGCAAGATCGGCGCCGTGCTCGACCGGAACGGGCTGCGCCCGTCGCGCTGGATCGTTACGAAGGACGGCCTGGTCGTGATGGCGTCCGAGGTGGGCGTCCTCGAGGTGGCTCCCGAACGGGTGCTGCGCAAGGGGCGGCTGCAGCCCGGTCGCATCTTCTTCGTCGACCTGGAAGCGGGCCGTATCGTCGAGGACGAGGAGGTCAAGTCGCGCTACGTCGCGAAGCGCCCGTATCAGGAATGGGTGGAGACCCGGCGCGTGGTGCTGGACGATCTGCCCTCCGTGGAGGTGCCGGCGAAGCGGCGCGCCAATCCCGAGCTGCGCTTCGCTCTGCAACAGGTCTTCGGATACACGAGCGAGGATCTCAAGTTCCTGATCGCGCCGATGGTGGCCGACGGGAAGTGGGCGATCGGCTCCATGGGCAACGACGAGGCGCTCGCCTGCCTCTCCGATCGCCCGCGCATGCTCTACCACTACTTCAAGCAGCTGTTCGCCCAGGTCACGAACCCGGCCATGGATTCGATCAACGAGGGCACCGTGATGTCCCTCTACTCGACCCTCGGCTCGGAGAAGAACCTGCTCGAGGAGACGCCCGAGCACGCGCGCATCCTGCGCTGCAATCGGCCGATCCTCACCAACGAGGAGCTCGAGCGGATCCGCGGCATTGCGCTGCCCGGGTTCGTGAGCCGGACGCTTCCCGCGCTGTTCAAGGTGGGGGAGGGCGGTGACGGCCTGCGCGGCGCATTGGACTCGCTGTGTCGCGAGGCGGAATCGGCCGTTCGCGCGGGAGCCAATCTCCTGATCCTGTCGGATCGCGGGGTCAGCCCCGATGAGGCGCCGATTCCGATGCTGCTGGCCACCGGCGCCGTGCACCATCATCTCGTGCGCGAAGGGCTGCGCACCCAGTGCGGGCTGATCTGCGAGACCGCCGAGGCGCGCGACGTCGCGCACTTCGCCTTGCTGCTCGGCTACGGAGCGGGCGCGATCAATCCGTATCTGGCGTTCGAGACGATCGCGGAGCTGGTCGAGGACGGGATCTACGTCCCCGCCACTGTGGACCTGGTCAAGGGCACGAAGAATTACCTGAAGGCTTGCGACAAGGGCCTGCTCAAGACCATGGCCAAGATGGGGATCTCGACGCTCCAGAGCTATCGGGGCGCGCAGATCTTCGAGGCGGTCGGCCTCGATCGCGATCTGGTGTCCCGGTGCTTCGCGGGGACCGCGTCTCGCGTCTCGGGCGTCGGCTACGACGTGATCGCGCGCGAATGCGCGATGCGCCACGAGCGCGCCTTTGCCGAGGACGGCTGGGTGTATCCCGAGCTCGATCCGGGTGGGCTGTATCAGTGGCGGCGTCGCGGCGAGCGCCACACGTTCAATCCCGACAGCATCTCGCGCCTGCAGCATGCGGTGCGGCAGGACAGCTTCGAGACCTTCCGTGAGTTCTCGAAGGCGGCCGACGACGACGCCGAGCGGCTGTGCACCCTGCGCGGGCTGTTCCGCTTCCGCTTCGCGGAGCAGCCGATCCCGCTCGAGGAGGTCGAGCCGGCCGAGGAGATCGTCAAGCGCTTCTGCACGGGAGCGATGTCCTACGGATCGATCTCCCTGAATGCACACGAGACGCTCGCCATCGCGATGAACCGCATCGGGGGCAAGAGCAACACCGGCGAGGGCGGAGAGGATCCGCGCCGCTTCACTGCGGACCCCAGCGGAGACCTGCGGCGGAGCGCGATCAAGCAGGTGGCCTCGGGGCGCTTCGGAGTGACGAGCTGGTATCTGGTCAACGCCGACGAGATCCAGATCAAGATCGCCCAGGGCGCCAAGCCGGGCGAGGGCGGCGAGCTTCCCGGCCACAAGGTCGACGACGCGATTGCCAGGACGCGGCACTCGACGCCGGGCGTGGGCCTGATTTCGCCCCCGCCGCACCACGACATCTACTCGATCGAGGATCTGGCCCAGCTGATCTACGACCTGAAGAACGCGAACCGACAGGCCCGGATCAGCGTCAAGCTCGTGGCCGAGACCGGCGTCGGCACGATCGCCGCCGGTGTTGCGAAGGGCAAGGCCGACGGCGTGCTCATCTCGGGCCACGACGGCGGGACCGGCGCATCGCCGCTGGCATCGATCAAGTACGCCGGCCTTCCGTGGGAGATCGGGCTCGCCGAGACCCAGCAGACGCTGGTGCTGAACGACCTTCGCGGCCGGATCCGCGTGCAGACGGACGGCGGCCTCAAGACCGGCCGCGACGTGGCGATCGCGGCGCTGCTCGGAGCCGACGAGTACGGGTTCTCGACCGCGCCGCTGGTGGCGCTGGGCTGCATCCTGATGCGCGTCTGCCACCTCAACACCTGCCCGGTCGGCATTGCTACACAGAATCCGGTGCTGCGCGAGAGGTTCGCCGGGCTGCCCGAGCACGTCGTCCGCTACTTCTTCTTCGTGGCAGACGAGCTGCGGGAGTACATGGCCCGGCTCGGTTTCCGGACCATCGAGGAAATGATCGGAAGGGCGGACCGGCTCTACGTGGACGGCGCCGTGCAGCATTGGAAGGCGCGAGGGCTCGACTTCTCGGAGCTCCTCCATCGGCCCGACGTTCCGCATGCGATCCGGCACTGCGAGCAGCAGGACCATCGGCTCGACGACGTTCTCGACATCCGGCTGCTACAGCTCGCAAAGCCCGCGCTCGAAAGCGGAGAGCGCGTGGAAGTCCAGCTGCCGATCCGCAACACCGACCGGACGGTGGGCACGATCCTCGGCTCCGAGGTTTCGCGGGGCCACGGAGAGCAGGGCCTTCCCGACGACACCATCGTGCTGCGCTTCTCGGGATCTGCGGGCCAGAGCCTGGGCGCCTTCGCCCCGCGCGGCATCACGATCCAGGTCGACGGCGACACGAACGACTACTGCGGCAAGGGCCTTTCTGGCGGCCGGATCGTCGTGCGCGTTCCCGCCGGCGCGGGCTTCGATCCCGCCGAGAACGTCATCACGGGCAACGTGGCGCTGTACGGCGCCACGGCCGGCGAGGCGTACTTCCAGGGCGTCGCCGGCGAGCGCTTCTGCGTCCGCAACAGTGGAGCGCAAGCCGTCGTCGAGGGCGTTGGCGACCACGGGTGCGAGTACATGACCGGCGGTCACGTGGTGGTACTCGGGCGGACCGGGCGGAACTTCGGCGCCGGGATGAGCGGGGGATTCGCGTACATCCTCGATCTGGACGGGACCTTCCCGAGCCGGGTGAACGCCGAGCGCGTCGATCTCGAGCCGCTCACGCCCGAGGACGAGCAGGTCATCCAGCGGATGGTGCGCCGGCACTTCGAGTACACGCGGAGCGAGCGTGCGGAGGAGGTCCTGCGCAAGTGGAACGACTTCGCGCCCAAGTTCATCAAGGTCTTCCCGAGGGATCTCAAGCTGGCGCTCGATGCGCGCATCAATGCGAGGACGGGCGATGGGTAAGGTGACCGGATTCCTCGAACACGGGCGCGCCGACACGCCCCTCCGGCCGGCAGAGGAGCGGGTGGGCGACTGGCACGAGGTCCAACTCGACCCCGCGCCGGACGCGGTTCGCACCCAGGCGGCGCGCTGCATGGATTGCGGCGTCCCCTTCTGCAACAACGGCTGTCCTCTCGGGAACCTGATCCCCGACTGGAACGACCTCGTCTACCGCGACCAGTGGCGGGAGGCGCTCGCTCGCCTGCAGTCGACCAACAACTTTCCCGAGTTCACCGGCCTCGTGTGCCCGGCGCCTTGCGAGGCGGCGTGCGTCCTCGGGATCAACCAGGATCCGGTCGCGATCAAGCAGGTCGAATGGGAGATCATCCGGCGCGGATGGGAGGAGGATTGGGTCACGCCCGTGCGGCCGGAGCGGCGCACCGGGCGCTCGGTCGCGGTCGTCGGTTCGGGTCCGGCGGGTCTGGCGGCGGCCCAGCAGCTTTCACGGGCGGGGCACGGGGTCACTCTCTTCGAAAAGAGCGATCGCATCGGTGGCCTCCTGCGCTATGGCATCCCCGACTTCAAGCTCGAGAAGTGGATCATCGACCGGCGCCTTGACCAGCTGCGCGAAGAGGGCGTGCTGTTCCAGACGGGCGTGAACGTCGGCGTCGATCTGTCGGCAGCGGAGCTGCGGCGTAGCTTTGACGCAGTGCTCCTCTGCACCGGGTCCGAGAGCCCGCGCGACCTGCCGGTCCCGGGGCGCGAGCTCACGGGCGTCCATTTCGCGATGGAATTCCTGGCCCAGAACAACCGGCGGATCGCCGGCGACCGGATTCCGGAACAGGAGGAGATCCTCGCGACCGGCAAGCACGTCATCGTCCTTGGTGGGGGCGATACGGGCTCAGACTGTGTCGGTACGTCGCACCGGCAGGGAGCGAAGTCGGTGACATCGATCGAGCTCCTGCCGCGGCCGCCGGACCGTCGCGACGCGTCCACGCCCTGGCCCCTGTGGCCCCTCATGTATCGCTCCTCCAGCTCCCACGCCGAAGGCGGCACCCGCGAGTTCGCAATCGCCACGAAACGGCTCTCCGGCCAAGGCGGTCGGGTCGCGAAGCTCCATTCGGTGCGGCTCGCGTTCGGGACCGCGGACCGGGCCACCGGTCGTCGGGAGATGCAGGAGGTCGCGGGCAGCGAGTTCGAGATCCCCGCCGACCTCGTGCTCCTGGCGATGGGCTTCGTGCACCCGGTCCACGAGGGGCTGCTGGAAGGGCTCGGACTCCGGCTGGACGGCAGGGGCAGCGTCGCGGCAGATACGAGGACGTTCGCCACCAGCGAGCCCGGAGTGTTCGCCGCCGGGGACTGCCGGCGGGGGCAGTCGCTGGTCGTCTGGGCGCTGTGGGAAGGCCGGGAGGCAGCGCGGGCCGTGGATGCGTATCTGGTACGCCACTCCCTGCTCCAGTCGCGCGACGCCTATGTCTGACCCTCCCTCTGGAGCGGCGCGTGATCCCGCAGGGCATCGAGAAGGCGCTTGACGCGTTTCCGCCGGCGTCTGTAGGATCGGCCGGGCGATCGGGGGACTCCAGATTCGCGGCCCGCAAGACACCGACGAAACGCCTCCTGAGTACGAGCGGCTGGAGAAGGCCGTGCTCGAGCTCGCGAGTCGCTACGCGAATCTGCGACGAGAGAACGCGAGGCTCGCGGGCGCCCTCGGCGCCAGTGAGCGGCGTGTAGCGGAGCTCGAGGCCGAGCTCCGGCAGGGCAATCAGCTGCGGAGCGACGTGGCGAAGCGCATCGACGATCTCGTCGGGCAGATCGACCAGATCGAAGGGCGTTTCGCCGCGCGTGGCGCCTGAGCCGTGGCTGGCAAGCGTTCCGTCGCGATCCGAGTGCTGGGGCAGGAGTATCGGATCCGCACCGATGCCCATCCGGGAGAGTTGCAGCGGGTGGCGACCCTGGTGGACGAGACCATGGGGCGGCTTCGTGATCGCACCGGTGCCGTCGACAGCCGGGAGCTCGCCATGATGACGGCCGTGAACCTGGCTCGTGACCTCCTGGTCGAGCGCGCCGCTCGGCGGACCGGTGCCGCATCTGCGCCGCGGCTGCGCGAGCTCGCCGAACGGGTGGAGGCTCTCCTGCAGGGCGATTCCTCGCACTCCTGATTCGTGTCGATCGTAGAGGCGAAACAGCGTCTGCGTCGGCAGATCGGGACCCTGCGACGGCACGTCGAGCCATCGCGTCGCACGGAGGCTGGCGACGCAGTGATGCGGCACGTGCTCGGGTGGGCGGGACTTCGGCCAGTGCGTCGTGTAGTGCTTCATTCTGCGCTTGCGGACGAAGTGCCGACGCACGGACTGATGCGGGCCCTGCTGCAGCGCGGTCACCGGCTCCTGCTGCCGCGGGCAGGTAGCCCCGACCGGCTGGAGTTCGCCGAGGTCATCGATCTTTCGGCCCTCGTGGAGGGGCCGTTCGGGGCTCTGCAGCCGCGGCTTGACGAGCCCGCCGTGCCGCTCGTCGACGAGGATCTCTTGCTCCTGCCCGGTGTCGCCTTCGATCTCACCGGAGGAAGGCTGGGCCGCGGTGGCGGATGGTACGATCGGTCCCTCCCCCCTGACGTGAACGATCTCTTCGGGATCGCTTTCGAGTTCCAGATCGTGGACCACGTGCCTGCGACCACACTGGATCGAAGGGTTCGCGGCGTCTTCACCGAGCAGGGCCTTCGTATCTGCGATCGACCGGACGAGACCCGGGAACCTTCCGTGGATCCGAGCTAGGTTCCCGCGCGCGATGAAGGGTCCCCTCGACGAGCTCGCCTGGCGCGGCCTTCTCTATCAGCGCACCGCGAACGAGGCGTTGGACGAGCATCTGCAGACGCCGGGACGGATCGGCTACTGCGGATTCGATCCGACGGCCGACAGCCTGACCATCGGCAACCTGATCCCCATCCTGCTGCTGGTCCATTGGCAACGCGCCGGGCATCGGCCGCTCGTGGTGATGGGCGGCGGCACGGGCATGATCGGGGACCCTTCCGGCAAGGATCGCGAGCGCCCCTTGCTGAGCGCCGAGCAGGTCGAAGCCAACGTTGCACGCCAGCGGCGCATCTTCGAGCGCCTGCTCGATTTCGATCCCGTGGCGCCTCATGGAGCGCGGATCCTCGACAACGCCGCCTGGCTGACCGAGGTTCGGTATGTCGATTTCCTCCGCGAGGTCGGAAAGCATTTCTCGGTCAATGCAATGATCCAGAAGGAGTCGGTACGAGAGCGTCTCGACCGGCGCGACCAGGGCATCAGCTACACCGAATTCAGCTACATGCTGTTGCAGGCGTTCGACTACCTGCACCTGCGACGGACGTTTGGCTGCACGGTTCAGATGGCAGGTTCGGATCAGTACGGCAACATCACTGCGGGGATCGACCTGATCCACCGTACGCTCGGCCATGACACCGCGGCGTTCGGCTTCACAGCGCCCCTGATCACCCACGCCGACGGACGGAAGATCGGAAAGAGCGAAAGTGGTTCTGTCTGGCTGAGCGCGGATCGCACCAGCCCCTACGCCTTCTACCAGTACTGGATCAATGTTCCCGACGCGGATGCGCCTGCCTTCCTGCGTCGTTTCACCCTGCTGGAGCGCGACGAGATCGCATCCCTCGAAGCCGGCCATGTGGCGGGGCCCGAGAGGCGCATGGCGCAACGAGCGCTGGCGGGCCACATGACCGAGCTCCTCCACGGCAGCGCCGAGCGGGCGCGGGTGGAAGCCGCCAGCGATGCGCTCTTCGGGGACGGCGCCCTGGAATCACTCGATGAAGTCACGTTGAAAGAGATGGCCGCGGAGCTGCCTCACAGCGACCACGACGCCGCACTGCTCACGAGCGAGGGACTGCCTCTCGTGGAACTCCTTTCGGAGACATCCCTCGTGAGTTCACGACGCCAGGCACGCGAGTTCCTGGAGCAGGGGGCTGTTTCGATCAATGGCCGGCGGATCGCGGCGGGATATCGGATGTCAGAGCGTGACCTGCTGCCCGGTGGCTTGATCTTCCTCCGCCGTGGCAAGAGAAGCTGGCATGCAACGCACTGGCTTAAGCAGGGCCATTTCCCCCGGGGCTAGAAGAAGGCGCAACTGCGCTCTTCGAGGCCCTATTGACGCTCGCGAATCGCACCCGTATAGTGCGCTCCCTGCTTGAGGCAGGTCAGCCTCGGGCGCCGCTCATTGAGCGGCAGTTTCACTTTGGATCGGCCGGATCGCCGGCGCCTCGCGGGTCCTCAACAGACCCACGGCGGGCTTCGCCCGGTCTTTGAAAACCGAATAGCGTGCGGTCCAGCGGACATGGGGATGTTCGCAGGACGGTGATGATTGCATTCGATCCCCGTTCAAACCCGGTGGATCCGGTCCTTAGCCGGCCGGATCTTCCGGTTCGATAGCAACGGTGCGGGCTTCGGCTCGCATCGTCGCCAAGATTCAAACTGGAGAGTTTGATCCTGGCTCAGAACGAACGCTGGCGGCGTGCCTAAGACATGCAAGTCGTGCGAGAAAGGGGCTTCGGCCCTGAGTAAAGCGGCATCCGGGTGAGTAACGCGTGGGCAACCTGCCTCGAAGTCTGGGATAACCCGGGGAAACCTGGGCTAATACCGGATGAGCCCACGAGGTCTTCGGGCCTCGCGGGAAAAGATGGCCTCTGCTTGCAAGCTATCGCTACGAGATGGGCCCGCGTCCCATTAGCTAGTTGGCGAGGTAACGGCTCACCAAGGCTCCGATGGGTAGCTGGTCTGAGAGGACGATCAGCCACACTGGGACTGAGACACGGCCCAGACTCCTAC
>Ga0105107_10001796_pt1 | contig 13989 bp, 13 predicted proteins | sample PPLLaktember2015_6_FD_79335 | JGI IMG/M metagenome (GOLD analysis project Ga0105107, IMG submission 79335) | Freshwater sediment microbial communities from Prairie Pothole Lake near Jamestown, North Dakota, USA - PPLs Lake P8 Core (1) Depth... | ecosystem: Environmental > Aquatic > Freshwater >...
CTCAGATGGAAGTGGATAGGATGGCTGTCGGCGGTGAGGTTCACGATCTGCCAGACCTCGACGCTCCCGTTGATGACCTCCTCGGTAACGGGATCCATGTAAGTCCTTCCGTAGAACCCGGGCGCGGCCCCCGGCGCCGCCGTGTCGGGTCCCAGGAACTGGGCGAGGCGTCCGTATTCGTCGAATCCTTCATTGAGTGTCAGCGTGCGAACATTCGATACCGGGACCGTCTGGCCGTCCCATTGGACCGATGCCGGGATTGGCGTCGGCACGCCGGGTATCTGATTGACCAGGAGCGGGTCGCTGAGGTTCGCGATGCTCGTATTGATTGTGGCCGGCAGCGGCGTCACGGCCCCCGCCGCGGCCTTCACCCGGACCTTCATCAGGGTCCGGGTGTTGGGGCCGTAGCCCGGGACGGCCCGGGGGGTCTTGGGGTTCTTGGGATCGTGATCGAAGATTCTGGCGCCTCCCGGGAATGGTCCCGGAGTGTCATTGTAGAGAAGAAACTCCGTGCCCGGCGCGACATTGGAAAAATCGATCAGGAGGTCGGCTCTCTCCGCGGGCGCGAGGAGGAGCGTGGGGAATCCCTTGGCGCTGGCGGGGACCGCCTGGGGCAGGTAGCCGCCCTCCGTCCCGATCTGGATGAATCCCGGGCCAAGCGCGTTGGGGCGCGCCTCGGCGTTGTCGGGGAAGGTCGTTCCCGCAGTGGCCACCAGTCTGGGGTTGAGGAATCTCGAGTTGCAGGCGTTGAGCATCCGGATCCGAACGGGCCTGGCTTCGACTTCGAGCGTGGGATAGGCGGTGCCGTTGACGAGGATGGTGTCGCCGAAAAATTCCGGGACGCAGGACGGGACCGGGAAGGGGCTGAGCAGCGGTTCCCCGAACGACGGGACCCCGGCGGGGCCGAAGAGGGCCGGGTCATAGGTCGTGGCGTAGAAGAGATCGCCCGGTCCGGCGTCCGCCCCGTAGCCCGCGGGCGGGCCCTGTGGCCCGATAAAGATCTTGTCCTGGAAGACGAAATAGAAGAACTGGGAGTTGATGAGGCCTAGTTCGAGAGCCGAAGGCACACCTGGGTTGGCCGTATCGAAGGCGGCTTCGGCGTCCGGATCGATCAGCACATAGCCTGAGGCGAGGCCGGCGTAGGCGTTCGTCCTCGTGATCCCCCAGGCATGATCGTGATACCACATGAGCCGGGCGCTCTGATCGTTGGGGTAGAAGTATTCGGCCTGGCCCGGCAGGGCGCCGGGATTGAAGACGTCGTTGTTCTGGAAACTCAGTCCCGTGACGCCGTCCGGGGTCCACCAATCATGCGGGCCGCCGTCGCTGACCCAATGGACATGCGCGCCGTGGAGATGGACGGCGGTCCGGTCCCACCTCAGTGCGGCGGGCTGGGGAAGCGACGTATCGTTGGGGATGATCTGCAGACCCGGGAGATTGTTATTGAAGGTGATCTGGACAGGCTTATCTCTCTCGGCCACGATGATGCCGCCGATGTGTTTGTGATTGCCGCCCTGCCCATAGCCCCAGAGCTTCGTCCCCGGGAAGTTCGGAACGTAAGCCGCCGTCCCCGGCGTCACGAAGTCGGAATGGAGAACGTCGTTGTAGGGCGCGATATCGATCGTGTAATGCTGGACGCCAGTGACAGGGGCCGGCGCATCATCGGGACTGGCCAGCGGGATCCCTGTCCCGCCGACGCCTCGCATCGGATCCACGAACTTGGTCAGAGCCGGGCTAACAGCCCCGTAGGGCCCCAGGGCCAGCGGTTTTGCCGCCCAAAGCACTTGCTTCCATTGCAGCGATGCCAGGGCCGCCGCGCTGGCCGTGTAGCCCAGGAACTGCCTCCTGGAGCATCCCCCGCTCGTTCGTTTTTTCATAAATCCTCCTTCCTCGAGATTCATCGGGATCCTCGATCCCTGCTTTGGGGCCGGATATAATGCAAAATATGCGCCAATTCGTCAGGCTGCATTGAGGCCGCCCCGATTAGGCGGAAGGGTGAGAAATCTCCCGAAGTAAAGAACAGAACAGCCCCATGCTCGTCCTTTTCCGCGGCTATTTTTACCGGGATGCAGGACGGATGTCAATAGCCAATTGAGGCTTCCCGAAGATCTGCGGCTGGCGCGTTTCCGGGACTGTGGGGCGACAGGCGGATGTCTATTTCCAGATCTCGGGCAGGAGCGGGTACTGGGTCTTGAAGCCCAGGATGGCCAGGTAGAGCCCGTAGTCGGGATAATTCCGCCGTAATTCCCTCAGGTTCTCCATCGGATCGTAGGGAGTCCCCTCGGGGATCTCGTGGCCGACGCACTCCGAGAGGAGGTGGAGCTTCTTCGACATCCAGGCGTCCAGGATGACCGGAAGGCCGAAGGGCCCGAGGCCCTCGAGCCGGTCGTCGCGCCCGATGATGGGTTGGGTGATGATGAAAGACGCCCCGGCATCCACCTTGCGTTTCATCTTCTCGAGCTCGGCGTCCTGCGGCTCATAGGGATTGAAGGCGACGCCGCAGGTGAACCGGCCAGGGCGCTCGCGGTCGATATAACGGAGGAGCTCGACCGAGGTCACGGTCGTGCACTCGATCCCGATCTCCGCCGGCTCGAGCCGGTGGAGCCTTTGGCTGCCGTCGCCGGAGACGACGAGGAGGTGCCGGCCGCCGGCGGCCTCGAACGCGCCGAGGATTTCGTCGAGCTCTTTGCGCGGATGGAAGGTGTTGAGGTGGACCATGAGCTGGTCCGGGCGGACGGGCAGGCCGAGAAGGTCGATCGTCTCCATGGCCCCGTAGCTCAGCAGGCCCATGGGGTTGTCGGTGATGCAGACGATCCAGCCCGCCTCGACGACCTTCCTGTATTTGTCCTCGAACGTCAGCAGGTCCTTCTCGATGTCTTCGGACGAGCGCTTGGGGGTCTGGAGCTCGACGTGGAAGATCTTATCCATAGAAGGCCCTGAGCCGCATGAGCGTGTCAACCCCCTCGAGCTCGAGGATGTCCTCGAGGCAGGAAAGGGCCGGATGTCCGGCGGGCAGGATCTCGTATTTGCGCACGGTCGACCCGATGATGAAATCGAGCCCTCGGGGCATGGCCAGGGTCAGGAAGGCGCTTTCGAGAGGGCCTTTGACGGGCGCGCCGGCCTTCGTCTTGGAGGGCAGCATGACGGTGAAGTTGCTCAGGCCGACCGACAGGTGGACCCCGGCGAAGAAGGGATCGCCGTGGATGAGGGCCAGGGACTCGAGGACCCTCTTGAGCTGGCCCTCGCAGTCGCTGCCGACCGGGGCGATCCCCGGGTCGATGATGGCCTGGTCGTTCGCGAAGCCCGGGATGCGCCGTCGGGCCTCCTCGAGAAGGGCGCGCGCCGTCTGCCGGGTCTCTTCGCCCGTCCTGTTGACGCTGGCGCAGTCCGAGCCGCGCTCGTAACGTTCCGAAGTCATGAGGATGGGGATGAACGGCTGGACCGCCCAGAGGTCGAACATCTGCAGGCGCAGCGGCGAGATCGAGTTCAGGATAGGCCTTCGGCCCCCCGCCCGCCCGGGGTCGTAGGCCCTGAGGCCCGCCTCGGCCAGGACCGGGTCAGGGGTGTCGATCGACAGCGGTTTGGCCGTGACCGACTGGATGCGGCGGACGAGACCGGCCATGAACTCGGGCGTTCGCGAGCCCACGTTGACGTCGATCCAGGCCGCCCCCTTCTCGTCCTGGCTGCGGGCCAGCTCGAGGAGTCCGGCGATGTCGTTCTCGTCGAAGAGCTTCCTCGTCGAAGGCACGGAGTCGTTGACCGATTCGCCGATGATCGTCAAACCGGGGATGGCCATGGGACATTTCTCCTGTCTTGACGAAGATATCGCCTGCCTGAGGTCTTGTCAATGATCCCGGCTCCCGGACGGCCCCGCCGAAATGGCCCCGTATAGGGACAAGGCTTGCATCTTGTGATAATTTAGTATTGCGGATCCAGGATATGGCCGTCAGATCCGGCCCACGACGGGGGAATCGGCGGAAAGGAGATCGACCATGAAAGGCTTAGGGAAAGCGATCGCCGCCCTTCTCGCTGCGGCCGGTATCCTCGCCGGCCTGTCCCTCGTCACGTCCTGCGTCATCGGCGGCCGCGGGGAGGGCGTTATCAGCCTGCTCATCACGGATGGACCCCAGAATGACTGGCGGGAAGTCAGCATCATCCTGGAGTCCGTTCAGGCCTACAACGAGTCAACCAACGCGTGGCACGATATCTGGATCGCCGATCCGGCCAACCCCGACACGGGCAAGATCAACCTGGTGACGCTCGGCGGCGTGTCCCTGATCCTCGGGAATGCGACGGTCACCGGCGGGACCTACGATCAGATCAAGATCACGTTCGACCCCGATCCGGCCGGCATGACGCTCGTCGACGATAGCGGCCTGACCATCGCGGCCGGCAACATCATCGTCACCGATCCCGGCGGCCTCGGCGAGATCCTGGTCGACCTCGATCCCCCCGTCAGGCTCGTCGACGGCGAGACCGAGAACCTCCAGCTCGACTTCGACCTGGCCCATCCGCTGTCTATCGTCCGCATCGACAGCAAAGTTGTCCTCAACTTCCAGGTCAGATCCAAGGCCTTGCCGGCCGATGTCGACCAGGCGCAATTCGCCCGGGCGCTCGGCGACGTGACGGCGGCGGCCGTCGAAGGCACCAGCTTCACGATCGAGTCCGTCCATGGCGCAGAGACCGTCTTCGGTGTCGACGTCGATACGACTTACTACGACGCCGACACCGGCCAGCCGGGGAGCTTTGCCGCCCTGGCCTCCCTGGTCGACGGGGGAGGCGCCCTCGTGGCCTCGAGCCTGACCGCGGACGGGGGTCATACCGCCCGGAGCGTCTGGTACGCCGGGGATGCCGCGACGCTCCCCGATGTCACGCCCGAGGGGCTCATCCGCCTGGTGGGCGCCGACCGGATCACCATGTCCAAGCTGATCATCAGCGGGAGCCCGGGAGCATATCGCTCCGACTACGGGATGGAAACGATCAGGATCGACGCGGGCACGTCCTGGACTTTCAAAGGGCTGAGCATGGGCACGGGGCTCGGAGTCCTGCCGTTCATCGACGAGGGCTTCCGGATCGAGGTCACGCTCGTCGATCCGGCGGCCTCGCCGCGCGTCGCCGGATCGGTCAACGTCACCTCCGCGTCGGCGGACGGGGTCGTGGCCTCCGCCACGCTGCAGAATTTCGTGCTCGGCGACTCCATGGCCTCCGGCATCCAGGCCTACAGCACGGCCGATAACCACAAGTTCGAATGGATGTTCTTCGAGCTCGAATCTTCTCCGTCGACCTCCATCCAGGGTTTTGTCGACGTCGCCAACAAAGCTGCCGCGGCCAATTTCAGGCTTGCGGGAACGGCCTCGCTCCACTGGGATGTCACAAACGACCGTTGGGTCGTCGAGGATTTCGTGCTTGATCCCGTCCGCCTGCACGACCTGACGCAGATCTCGACCGGTTACACAGAGGCGGCGGGCACCATGGTCCTCTCGACCTATGACCCCTGGGACAACGCCACCCCCCAGGACCTCACGGTCCTCGTCGACGCCGAAGGCGATTTCCAGACGCTCGTCGGATCGCTCGTCCTCGACGAGTCGGCCGGGACGTCCACCTATACCTACCCGGTTCCCGTGACGGAATGGGCGGCCCTGCTGACGCCCGGCCTCAGCGCGGTCAAGGGCTGGGTGCGCGCGGCGGTCGCGACCGACGGCACGCTGACCTGGCACGCCCAGACCCTGTTGGCCAAGACGGCCAACCCGTGAATGAAGACTTGACTTTGCGCGCGGACTCTTTTTGTGCTAGTATATCGCCCGTAATTCCCCCGTAAAAGGGGGCGCGGGTCGGATAAAGGCACGGAGGCCTGAGGCCCAAACAGCCGGCGTACTCCTCTCCTTTATTGCGATCGATTTTTTGAGCAGGGCCGATCCGGGTGCCACCGGACGGACCCTTCGTCGAAGGAGACGAGATGAACATTTACGTCGGCAACCTCTCATTCAACCTGACCGAGGACGATCTCCGCACGGCCTTCTCGGCCTACGGAGCCGTCGAAAAAGCGGCCATCATCACCGACAAGATGAGCGGCCAGTCGCGCGGCTTCGGCTTCGTCGAGATGCCGAACAAGGATGAAGCCATCAAGGCCATCGAAGGGCTCAACGGCAAGGACCTCAAGGGCCGGAACCTGAAGGTCAATGAAGCCCAGCCCCGGCCGGCCGGCGGCGGCGGCGGCGGCAGAGGCGGATTCGGCGGCGGCCGCGGCCGTTACTGAGCCTCCTCAAAGGGACTTGCCTCCGGCAAGTCGCCCCAGATCGTCAAGGGACTATCCCCTGAGGGGATTCTCTCTGCAACGGGCGGGGGCGTGCGTCTCGGGGATCGATCCGAGCCGCCCGGCCGCCGCGTTTGATTTCTTTCGCCAGCCAGGGCGGACGTCTCACCCGGGACGTTCGCCCTTCTCATTTTCGCCGGAAAGGGTCTCATGAACTGCAAGACGGTCGAACCCACTCCCTTCGGGCCCGTCATCCTGGTGTGGTCCGCGATCGACGGGGAGCCGAAGATCGTCCGCGTGCTTCTTTCGAGGCCCGGCTCTGACGCCGCGGCCCAGGCGGCCGCTCTCTTCCCGGATTCCCGGCCGCGATCCAGCCGGGAGATCGACGCCTTGGCGGATTCGATACAGGCCTTTCTGGCGGGTGATGCCGTTCGATTCCCTCTCGATCTCGTCGCCTTCGCGGCGCGTCCCGCGTTCCAGCAGGCCGTGCTGCGCGTCGAGCACGCCATTCCCCGGGGCCGCGTCAGCACCTATGGGCTCATCGCCGGCCGCCTCGGCCGGCCGAAAGCTGCGAGGGCCGTGGGCAACGCCCTGGCCACGAACCCGTTCCCGCTCATTGTGCCATGTCACCGGGCCGTTCGGACCGGCGGCGGCCTCGGCGGTTTCCAGGGCGGCGCCATGATGAAGCGCGCCCTCCTCGAGCGAGAGGGCATCCCGTTCGACCGCGCCGGCCGCGTCGTCGTCCCCCGGTTCCATTATTCCTGAACCTCCGGATCCGTCTGGATACCCCCTGCCCTCTGATGTATGATGACCGCGCATTCCCGCAAGGAGGTTCGCCGTGCCCGACCATCCACTTTCGACGCTGAGAAAGCTCGATCCCGGATTTATGAAACATGTGGACGATACCGAAGCGCTCGTCTACGCCGATGGAGCGCTGCCCCGCCGCGTCAAGCTTCTCATCGCCATGGCCTTCGATGCCGCCAAAGGGACTCCTGGCGGCGTCCGGGCCCTCGCAGAACAGGCTCTCAAAGCGGGCGCCACCAAGGAAGAGATCGCGGAGGCCTTGCGGGTCGCCTTCCACCTCTCCGGCGTCGGCTGCCTCTACGCCGCCTCGTTTGGCCTCAAAGACATCCTGGAATAGCATGCTTAGCGGCACAAAGGAGCTTCGACGATCAGACGATGTTGCCTGCTCTCAGCCCTTATCCTGGGGACCCTGGCGGCCGCGTCGACCGGGCCGCTTTCCGTGCCGGCAGCCCGGCCCGCCGCTGCCAAGCCGAGGATCCTCTGCATCGGCGCTCATCCGGACGACGCCGAGTCCGGGGCGGCCGGCACGGCGGCCCTCTGGATCGCGAAGGGATACCCCGTCAAGTTCGTGGCCATGACCAACGGCGATATCGGCCACGAGATCCTCGACAACCACGATGGCGAGCTCCTGCCGACGCTCGAGAACCGCAAGGCGGTCACGCGCCTGATCCGGGAATGACGCGGAGATCAGGAGACTATTCCCGTTCTATTGATCGGAGGCGAGGGCCTTCCTCAAGTCAGAGGCCCCGGCCCATCTTGCGAAGGCCGTCCAGGCAGCCTTTGATGTTGCCGATCGGGTCCGGGCCCGTCTCGTGTTCGACGATGTACCACTCGGTACCGGCCGTCGTCTCGCAAATCTCGAAGACCTGGGCCCAAGGCATAACCCCCTGGCCGATGACGGCGTTCTCGGGTCCACCGAACTCTTTCACATGCACGGTCCGCGACCGGCCGGGGTACTTCTTCAGCAACGCCACGGGATCCCCGCCTCCCTGCATGCAGTTACCGGTATCGAGCTGCATGACCACGTCGTTATTCGTGCCGTCGAAGAAGATCTCCCAAGAGGTCCGGCCGCCAAACTTCTCGAAATCCCCGGCGTGGGCGTGATAGCCGACTCGCATGCCGAAGGCTTTGGCCTTCGCGGAGATCTCATCGAACCTCTTGGCCATGTCGAGCCAACCCTGGGCGCCCTCGACCTGGAGGCTCGGCACGATGAGGAAAGTATTGCCCAAGACGGAGTGAAGCTCGGCCGTGGCCTCGAGCTTGTCGCCGGTAACGGTCTCGAGATCGGTGTGCGTGCCGCAGCACTTGAGGCCGTTCGTGTCGAGAAGACGCCGCAGCTCCTTGGGTTTGGCCTCCCATCCGTAGTAGCCGGCGAACTCGACGCCCGTGTAGCCCATCTTGCCGATCGCCTCGAGGACGGCCGGCAGGTCCTTGGCCGCCTGCCCCCGGACCGAATAGAGCTGGACGCCTACGGGGATCTTCTTCTTGGGGGCCCCGACTTGGGGCGCAAGCGAGCCGAACCCGTCCAAGCGTACCAGACTGACGCTGGCGCCGACGGCGGCGGCCCTCAAGAAATCGCGGCGCGAGAATCCCTTCCTTCCGGTACGATGCATGGCTTCCTCCTTCCGTGAGTCCGGAGTCGGGGGGATTGCCCCCGTTCGGAGTATATCGGCGTCCCCTCGGCCCTGTCAACGAAATCGGGGACACAATACTAATTTCCGATTTATGTGCAGCGATGTATCAAGTCGTTCCTGGGGCACAGCTCTCATTCGCCAATTTATGCGGCCTTACCCGCCCGGCTTCACCATCGGCGTGACGACCATGATGAAGGTCAGGATCAGGAAGATGAAGGTCAGGAGGGGAAAGACAATCCAGAACAGACGGCTGAGCGCGCCAGGCCCATCCCTTCGCCCGTCCATCACCTCCCGGTCCTCGAGAGGGGCCGCCACGGCGACAAGGCCCAGGAGGGACAGCGAAGAGGCCGAGATGATGAACGCGCATGCGGCCGCGATCTCGGCGATATTCCTGTGGGCGAAGCCGAATAGGGCCTGGATGAGGCCCATAAGCAGCCCGATGAAGCCCGTCATGGCAAAGCCGAGCGTCCACGCCCGGGCTCCGGCCCCGGCGCCCATGAAGAGCGCGAGAGCGATCGATCCCCCAAGAACGATCAGTATTGCCGGACCGTGGAGCAGGACCTTGCCGATGGGGAGTGGGCCGCCCTGCGGTTGGCCGCCGACGAGAAAGAAGATGGTCAGGACGAGCACGGCCGCAAAGAGGACGTAGCCGATGATCCGATCGGGGGTCAAGGTCCGGCCGGTGACAGGCGAGGGACGGGTGTCTTCGGTTGCCGGCCGCGCGACCCCCTTGAGCCTGGCTTTTTCCGCCTTCCCCGCAAGCCTCATCGCGGGGACGAGACAGACGACGGCCAGGACCAGTCCATAGAGCGTGACGATGAACGACTGGATCATCCGGCTGCTGGTTTCCCCGATCCCCTCGCTCGGGGTGCCGAGCGCGATCGTGAAGTTGAGGGCGCTCCCGAGGGCTCCGAGGATCCAGGCGTTGCGGGCGGCCGCCTCCCAGAAGTAGGCGGACTTCCCGAGGCTCTCCGCACGGCCAACCTGTCCGGCCGCCTGTCGGAAGGCCGTCGCGATCTCCCGTCCCGAGAATCCCATGAGGCCGGCCGCGACGGTCCCGAGGATGAGATAGAGAAGGCCCGCCTTGTTCATCAGGCCGGAAAAGGCCCCCGAGGCGCCTGCGGCGGCAAGAAAGACCGCGGCGACAAGCCATCTCAGAGCGGCGTGCCCACGGGTGGAGGACTTATCGGTTGCTGTCATGAGACTATCTCCTTGGCGTTTCGATGTTCACAAACTCGGTTTTTATCTCGGAGATCCTTTCGGACAGCGGGCTCGAGGATCTTCCGCCCTGGAGGAGGATCCCTGCGAGGAGCATCAGGATCGAGAGAGCGGCCCAGACGCTCCGCCGGAAGTACCAGGCCCCGGCGGTGGACGTCGCGCCTTCGTCCATCTTCCCGGCGCGGAACCGTACGATCCGGTCCCGCATCCCGGCCGCGACGCCGGCCGGGAGATCATCGGCGAGGGCCTTCCGCAGCAGCTCGTCCATCTCCGGATCATTCATGGATCTTGCGCTCATGATCCTGTCTCCTTTCCGCCCCGATCGCGTCCGCCGACGAGGTCCGGGCGCTCCAGGGCCAGCCGCCGCGCCAATCCTGCCCGGCCCCGCATGACGTTGACCCGGACCGTCGATTCCGAGCAATCCATCGCCCTGGCGATATCCTCGTACGATTGTTCTTCGATGATGTAGAGAAGCATCGCGGCGGCCTGACGCTGTGGCAGGCGGCCGATGGCCCGGAGGACGGCCTCCCGGAGCTCCCGATCCTCGGCCGCCTGAGTGATCGACGGGGCCGCTTGGCCGGCCCGTTCGTCCGACAATCCGGGGACCTCGTGGCTCAGGCGGCGCCGGCTCTTCCGCACGGCGTCGATGGCCGCGGCGACCGCGATCCTGAGGATCAAGGCCTCAGGCTTGGGATGCCGGGCCACGGCCTCGCGCTTTTTCCAGATGACGGCCAAGGCGTCCTGGAGGGCGTCCTCGGCCGCCTCACGCTGCCGGACGATCCGCCAGATCGTCCGCATCATCCGCGGTTCCAGGGGCTTGACGAGGACATCGTAATCGAATACCCGAGTCTCCACCGCGTCCGCCCTTATGGGGACAATGTAGCCCGGGGCGGCCGACAAATCAAATCCGGGACCGGGCACGGCGCCACTCGCTCGCGATAAGCGGTCAGGCCTCGATGGGCGTGACGACCAGGATGACGAAATCGAGGAGATCGCTGACGGCTTGCTCGTTCCGGCCGGCTTTGTGCTCGGCCAGGGCTGAATCAAGGAGCCCGGCGCAGATCTCGACCGCCTTTTCGATGCCCTTCTTTCCCGGACCGGAGGCTTTGAGTTCCGCCGGGATCTGCCAGGCCCTCCCGTCCGTGGTCAGCTTGTAGGCCAGAGCGAGCTCCTGATAGCCTTTTTTGGACAGCATGGCTCCTTCGCTGAACATCTTCTTGACACTTTCGATCCGGGACCTCAACTCCTCGGCATAATCCGTCTTGGGCATGATCAGGAGCGAGGCGTCCAGGGCGTCGACCAGCGCTTTCGTGATGGCGCCATCGGGAGGACCGGGGATCAGAACGACGGCGCGGGCGCGAATTATCAAGGCCTCGGGGTCGGTCTGCGAGCCCCTCAGAACGGGGACTGCAGTCATGAGGAATGCAAGTCCGACGACGGCGATCATCTGATGGTTTTTCATAGCGGCCTCCTTTGACCGGGTGGATCGCACTTTCGTATCCACCCTGTTACCGTCCCGGAGCCCGCGGCTGTTACAGATCGGGGCCTCAGGCCCCGGCAAAATCAATGGTTCTTCTCCAGATTCCGGGAAGCTCCTCTCTCCGGCTTTGCTCGGGATATGCCTCTGGCTCCGACCGAAGCGAACGAAGTGAGCGGAGGGCAGAAGTCCGGTGGAGATACACGGAACCGGATTTCTGCGAAGTATCTTGGAAGAGCTCTTCTCTTATTTCTTCCCAGCACCGCCCCTCCGGGTCGCTCCGGGGCGGCGCTGATGGTCGCTTCGGGGACTTCGCTCCCTGCCGGTCCCCCCTCCACGGACGGGGATCGTCGAGGCAATATCCCTCGCCGCCTTGAGAGGATTCCCGGAAAAGGGAAAAGAACCAAATTAATGGGGTATCCGGCTAGAAAGGCGAAGGTCAGGGACGGGAAGACGGGGCGGAGCTTGCGGCTTTGTCGCGCGATCCGTGACCTACGGTCAGGAGAACGGCTACGCCGGCGACATAGCCCGCGGTCAGGGCGGGCCCGATGGAGAGGGCGCCAACGATCTTCAAAACAACGACCATCAGAACGAAGGCTGCGGTCGTCATGGCGAGCTGGGCGGCGACGGCCACGCCGAGCGGGGTCGTTCGGTGCGCCTTGACCAGGACTCCGCGCTGGTAGGAGATGATGGCTTCCGTGAAGGGGAGGCAAACCAGCATCATCCCGGGCAGGATGGAGAACGCCGTGAGCTCCGGGGACAGGCCCGAAACACGCCCGTACCAGATGCCGGCCAGAGGGGTAAAGACGACCGCAGCCAGGCCGGCCGTCGAGGCCGCGCCGACCCAGAGCGTGAACCGCCCGAGGAGGCGCCGGTTCTCTCCGCCGTCGCCGACGAGGGCGATGACGACCTCCTGCATGGCGATGCCGGCCGTGCGGAAGACGAAGGCCAGGCCGACGATGACCGGCAGCACGGCCAGCGACTCGAGGGGCATGCGGCCGCGGGCGAGAAAAAAGGTCGTCAGCGGGTTGATGAAGAACGACAGGAACGATGTCAGGGCGAGCGGGGCGTAGAAACGCACGACCCGGCCCGCCGTGAGCGAGTTGCCGAACGCGCATTCCGCCTTGTCTTGCCGGCACAGGCGCCGGACCGTCGATCGGGCCATGAACCAGCTGGCCGCGCCTTCGGCGATCACCCCGGCTCCAAGCGCACCCGCCCCGACGCTCGCGCCGGGCAGGCGGAAGATCAGGGCGAAGAGGAGTCCGGTCGCGGCCATGGTCGAAAGTCGGATGACCGTCCCCCAGGTGACCGCCTGAGGCCGGCCGTGGCTGATGAGGATGCCCTGGTAGAAGCGGCGGAATCCGATGGCTCCCGGCCAGAGAATGAGGAAGATCATCGATTGCCCGGCCAGCCGGGCGATGCCGGGCTCGAGGCCCATGATCCCGCGGGCGACGAAGCTGAAGACGGGCGGGACGACGAGGATAGCCATGACAGCGGTGACCGCCCCGTTGAGCACGTTCGAGAAACGCCTCAGTTTCCGGTAGGCGACGCCGTCCCGGACGAGGGCGTTCGAGGCCGAAAGCATCATGATGATCGGCGATTCGACCATCCAGGCCAGGGCCGTGGCCACGGCGAAGGCGGCCAGATTCTCCTTGGGCGATGCCAGGCGGGCGATGATGGCGGCCACGAACGGGCCTTCGGCGGCCATCATGAGCCAGGTGGCTTCGAGCGGCAGCCAGAAGCGGGCGATGCGGCCTGGGGTCAGGGCGCTTGGCGACATCTCGTGCGGTCTCATGATAAGCGCCGTAGGATAGCACTTCCCGCCCCGGCGGGCAACCTGAACGCCGGTGCGAAGAAAGGGGCATTTGATTCACCGCCGCCGGCTGTGCTATATCAGGCCGGCAGAGGGCCTCCATGAGCAAGCCGATCCCCAAAGAGGGTATCCCGCGCGCGTTGCCGGAGGAAGTTCTTCGCGAGCTCGCCGGGCCGTATCGCGAGACCGTGCGGCTCGATGCGGTTCTCCGTTTCGCGGCCCGGTGCGAGGGTTTCGGGCTCCGGTTCGCCGGCGACGAGCTCGTCGTCCTGGCGGCCCTCGATACGCCGGCCAAGGTCCAGGAATTCCTCGATAACCGGCTCTACTATAATGACGATCACGCCTCGGTCGACCAGGAGGAGACGGCCATGCCGCCGCGGCTCGTCCTGCGGACCGGCATGGCCCACTGCTTCGAAGGGGCCACGTTCGCCTATGCCGTGAACTTCCTCCATGGGCACGAGCCGCGCCTGGTCATGCTCGAGGCCAGCCAGGACGCCGACCACAACCTCGTCGTCTGCCGCGACCCGGCGACCGGGCTTTACGGTGCGAACGCCCATTCGCGCTATCCGGGACTCGTCGGCCGGCCCGCCGCGCACGCCACGCTGCGGGACCTGGCCGGGAGCTATGTTCCGTTCTATTTCAGCGACCGGACGCTCGATCCGAAGGACCTCACCCTCGTCGGTCACTCGGAGCCCGTCGACCTCGCCGCCCGGTTCGGCACGGGCTGGATGGGTTCCGCGGAGCCGCTCTGGGACATCTATTACACCTATATCGACGACTCCGTCCCGTTCCA
>Ga0105107_10001797_pt1 | contig 13987 bp, 11 predicted proteins | sample PPLLaktember2015_6_FD_79335 | JGI IMG/M metagenome (GOLD analysis project Ga0105107, IMG submission 79335) | Freshwater sediment microbial communities from Prairie Pothole Lake near Jamestown, North Dakota, USA - PPLs Lake P8 Core (1) Depth... | ecosystem: Environmental > Aquatic > Freshwater >...
AAGTTTTAAAGTGAAAAGGAAGTTTGTGGAAAAACAATACGGGTCCTTAATTGAGGAAATGTACCAGGAAGCGGAGAAGTAAAGGTTGGTAATAACCGCATTGAGCTAAGTGTAGAGAGTATAGAATAAAAAATAATCCTACCTAATTTCTCTTCAAAATTTCAACCATATCATCATGAATCTTTCCATTGCTTGCAAGAATTTGAGTTGTTTCGTTCCGTAGAGGTTCATTATTAAAATTTGTTATAACTCCACCTGCTTCTTCAACAATCAGGGCACCGGCGCAAAAATCCCATGGATTTAAATAGACTTCCCAAAAACCATCAAAAACACCTTTGGCTACATAACATAAATCTATAGCTGCAGAACCAAGTCTTCTTATTCCTCTTGCTTTTCTTGTAAACGCTACAAACTTCTCAAGTGCATTATGTGGATTTTGATGAACATTATAGGGAAAACCTGTAACAAGCAAGCTGAGTCCTAAGTTTGGATTAGCACTTACATTGATCTTCTCATCATTTGCAAAAGCTCCTCCCCCGCTTTCTGCTTTATATAGAACATCCATTGCAACATCATAAACAACGCCGGCAATTGTTTTTCCATTTTTTTGCAAACCTATCGAGATAGAAAAAATAGGAAGACCATGTGCAAAGTTCACAGTTCCATCAAGAGGATCAATTACCCAAATATATTCTGAGCCATTTTTAATATTCCCGCCTTCTTCTGCATGAATTCCGTGAGATGGATATTTTTTTTTTATAAAATCAGCTATAAGTTTTTCAGATGCTTTATCAATATTAGTTACAAGGTCGGAATCGTTACTTTTGAATTCAACTTTTAACTTTTTGTTAAAACCTTCTTTAATTATGCTTCCGGCTTCTTTGGCTATTGAGATTAAATCGTTAATCATTTTATCACAATTTTTTACTTTTCATTGATTAAAATTACAAATTAAAATCACAACAAATACATCCTTGATAGCACGAAGGCTTTTTGATATATTTAGAAGCAAGATAATGTTTAGAAAAAGGAATTTCAGGAGATATTTTTGGCCAATAAAAGTGAAATTGAAGTAGCAGAACAAAAGGAAACCAGCATTGTTGATAGTTTACCGGAAATCCTTCCAATACTTCCATTAAGAGATATCGTAATCTTTCCTTATATGATCTTTCCTGTTCTTGTTGGAAGAGAACAGTCTATAAGAGCAGCAAATTATGCGCTCGATAAAACCAAGTATATTTTTCTTTCAACACAAAAAAAATCAAACATTGAAGAGCCAAAGAAGGAAGACATATACCTTGAAGGAACAATTGCAAAGATTGTTCAGATACTTAAGCTTCCCAACGGCTTAATGAAGATACTCGTTGACGGACTTCTGCAGGGAAAGATTATTGAGTTCACACAAAACAAAGAATTTTTTGAAGCCCGAGTCGAAGTAATACTATCTCCTTTTGAAAATGATCATGAAATGAATGCTCTGGTCAGGCAGATGTCTCAATTATTTAAAGATTATGTTAAGATAAGCAGGAATATTCCTAATGAAACTATAGCTGCATTTGAGAATATTGAAGAACCCGACCGCAAATTGTTTTATGTTTCAGCAAATATAAACCAGTCAATTGAGGTTAAGCAAGTTATCCTTCAGAAGTTTGATTTAAAGGAACAGTATTATGAAGTGATAAAAATACTCAATTCCGAAATTGACATTCTGAAAATTGAAAAAGAAATAGACAACAAAGTACAAGAGAATATTGCCAAGACACAACGAAAATTTATTATCCAGGAACAGATAAAAATTCTGCAGGATGAACTCGGTGATGAAGAAGATAGCTCACCTGAATTCCTAAAGATGCGCGACCAGATAAAAAAAGCAAAGATGCCGAAAGAGGCTGAATCAAAAGCAATCGAAGAACTTAACAAGCTAAAAAAAACTCCACCAATGTCGCCAGAATCAACTGTAATTAGAAATTATCTTGATTGGCTTATTGAGGTTCCATGGTCTAAAAAAACAAAAGATCTTTTGGATATAAGGCATGTTCAGAAAATTCTTGATGAAGATCATTTTGGATTAGAAAAACCAAAGGAAAGAATTATTGAACATATTGCCGTGCTGAATCTTGTAAAACAAATGCGAGGACAAATTCTTTGTTTTGTTGGACCTCCCGGAGTTGGTAAAACCTCCTTAGGCAAATCAATTGCAAGAGCATTGGGAAGAAATTTTGTAAGAATTAGTCTTGGCGGAATACGGGATGAAGCTGAGATACGTGGTCACAGAAGAACTTACATCGGGTCAATGCCGGGTAAAATAATACAATCAATGAAGAAAGCCGGATCGATAAACCCCGTTATGCTTCTTGATGAAATTGATAAGATGAGTATGGATTTCAGAGGCGATCCATCATCGGCTATGCTTGAAGTTTTAGATCCTGAACAGAATTATACTTTCAATGATCATTATATTGAAGTTGATTATGATCTCTCACAGGTAATGTTTATAACTACGGCAAATGTGAGATATAATATTCCTCTTCCTTTACAGGATAGAATGGAAATAATTGAATTACCCGGATATCTTGAATTTGAGAAACTTGAGATTGCAAAACGGCACATTGTTCCAAAACAGCTTGAGGCTCATGGTTTAATAAATAAAAATGTAACTATGAATGATGAAGCGATTCTTAAAATAATTTCTGACTATACACGTGAAGCCGGTGTAAGAAACCTGGAACGTGAGCTTGCTTCTGTATGCAGAAAATTAGCCCGTGATATTGTGATTAAAGAATCTTCAAACGGAAGAAAGAAAATTTCTAAATTCATGGTTGATGAAGATAAAGTTGAAGATTATTTAAAAGTACCAAGGTACAGGCATCTTACCCATAATAAAGAAAAAAGAGTTGGCAGTGTTACAGGATTAGCATGGACAAGCGTAGGCGGCGAAATTTTATCTGTTGATGTAACTCTTATGAATGGAACTGGTAAACTTACATTAACCGGCCAGCTTGGAAATGTTATGAAAGAATCGGCACAGGCTGCTTTAAGTTATATTCGTTCTAAAGCTAAAGAACTGGGTTTAACCCCAAACTTTTTCCATGGTAAGGAAGTTCATATCCATTTGCCGGAGGGAGCTATTCCAAAAGATGGACCTTCAGCAGGAATCACAATGGCTATGGCTCTTTATTCTGCAATAAGTGGGAAAAAAGCTTCTAACGATGTGGCAATGACAGGCGAAATAACCTTAAGGGGAAATATTCTCCCCATCGGTGGTTTGATTGAGAAACTTCTGGCTGCAAAAAGAAATGACATAAAAACAGTTTTAATCCCTGATGGAAACACAATTGATCTGAAAGAAATTTCTGATAAAGTAAAAGATGGATTAAAGATTATTCCAATCTCGCAGATAGAAGATGCAATTCCATATGTTTTCCCTGTTGGATCTGAAGCCGGGAAAAAATCTAAAAAGAAAAAAAAGTCGAATGGATCCCGGCAAAAATCGGGGAAAGTATAAATGGCGGAAACTCTTTTAATTGATAGGGACCTTTCACTCGAAGAACAATATAAGAATCTGATTCCGCAGCTAAAAAGTCTACTCTCCGATTCTGATGAACTGATTACCAATTTAGCTAATTGTACAGCTGCACTTAAACAAAGTTTTGATAAAATAAGCTGGGTTGGTTTTTATTTATTTAACGGGAAAGAACTCTATCTCGGTCCGTTCCAGGGAAAAGTTGCATGCACCATAATTAAAATTGGCAAAGGTGTTTGCGGAACTGCTGCAGAAAGTAGAGAAACCATAATTGTTCCTGATGTAAATAAATTTCCGGGACATATCTTTTGTGATCCAGATTCAAAATCTGAAATAGTTGTACCATTAATAAAGAAAGATGGAACTTTATTTGGTATTCTTGATCTTGATAGCTATCAATACAATTCATTCAATGAAACAGATAAAAAATATTTAGAAGAAATCTGTAAATTCTTAACTTCAGAAATAATTATATAATCCAATCTATGTCTTACATAGTAACAGCAAGAAAATGGCGCCCGCAACACTTTAAGGAAGTTGTTGGACAGGAACATATTACCACAACTTTAAAGAATGCAATTAAAGATGGAAGAATTGCACATGCATACTTATTTGCAGGCCCGCGTGGTGTTGGCAAAACTACAACAGCCAGAATTCTTGCTAAAACTCTGAATTGCCTTAATCCTGTAAATTATGAGCCTTGCAATGAATGTGAAATTTGTAAAGCTATCCAATCAGGCCAGTTATTGGATATAATTGAAATTGATGGAGCATCGAACAGAGGAATTGATGAAATGAGAACGCTGCGGGAATCAGTTAAGTATGCACCATCAAAAGCGAAATATAAAGTTTACATCATTGATGAAGTGCATATGCTAACTAAGGAATCTTTCAATGCATTTCTTAAAACCTTGGAAGAACCACCTGCACAAATAATTTTTATTTTTGCTACTACAGATGTACATAAAGTTCCGCTTACAATAGTTTCCCGCTGCCAGAGATTTGATTTCAGAAGAATAGAACTTGAAACTATCAAAACACTCCTTAGCAAAATTGCAAAAAGTGAAGGGATTGAAATTGATGATAAAACCCTTACCCTCATTGCACGAAAAGCAGATGGTGCTTTAAGAGATGCTGAAAGTTATTTCGACCAGGCTATTGCTTTCTGTGGTAGTAAAATTGAATCATCAGTTGTAAGCAAAATATTAAACCTGATTGATGATGAAGTTTATTTTATGATTTCCGATGCAGTTCTGGATAAAAATTTCAAATCTGTTTTTGAAGCTACCAAAGAAATTTATTCTAATGGCTGGAACTTTACAGATTTTATTGAAGGCTTGATAGCACATTTCAGAAATATAATGACAGTCATTATAACTGAAAATACTAACACAATTGAATCTGCTGAGATATTCAAAAAGAGATATTCGGACTATCTTGGTAAATTCAGTGAAGGGGATATTCTTAGGTTGCTGAATTTTCTTAATAAAACCGGACAGGAATTAAGATACTCTCAAAACCAGAAATTAAAAATTGAAATAGCTCTTTGTCATCTTGTTGGCCTGGAAAAAACATCCACCATTTCCGAACTGATACAAAATTTGAATGATGGAAATATTGAGCTTCCTTTAATTAAAGACAAACAGGAAAAAAAAAATCCGGTAAATAGTGATATTAAACAAGAAAAATTTTATGCTTTTAGGGAACCGGCATCAGAACCAATAAGGAAATTTTCCGGTTTAGAGCCGGATTTAAATTCCATAGTTGAAAAATGGCGGGGGTTTGCAGAACTTGTTTCGGAAGAAAAGAGATTAACACTTGGACATTTCTTTAATACTACTCAACCGATTGATATATCGGGTAATAAAATAAGCCTTCAGTTCAGCAATAAAGAAGAAATAAATTATTTTAATTATAATATTGATTATCTCAATAAAAAAGCATTTGAATATTTTGGTAAAAGACTTCAGTTCAAAGCTATTGATCAAACAGATAGTGTTTCTGTAAAAAATGAAATCCAGCCAGATAAAACAAGTTTGAATGCGAATTCTATAAACACAGGTGATGAATATGTTGATCTCATTATCAATGAGCTTGGTGGCGAGGAATTTAGCTAATTTTATAAGCTTTTAACCTATCTTTTTAGAACCCATAATTTTTGAAAAATTAAGAATAATACCTATTTTAGTAATCTATGTCTCAAAAAATAATCGTGGCTATTGATGGTCCTGCCGGATCAGGTAAAAGCACATCGGCAATATTAGTAGCCCGGAAATTAGGTTATCTTTATATTGATACCGGGGCTATGTACAGAGCAATAACTTTTTTGGCAATAAAAAAAAAGTTGAACCTGACTGAAGATATTACAAGATTAACCAGGGATACTGATCTTAGACTTGATTTTGTTGATGGTAAAACAAAAGTATTTATTGACGGATCTGAAATTACTGAGGATATAAGAAAGCCTGAAATCAATGAACGGGTAAGTGAAATTAGTAAGATTGAAGGTGTTAGAAAAATTTTAGTTGATAAGCAAAGAGAGATGGGAAAAGGTATTAGAGGTGTAGTTATGGAAGGAAGAGATATAGGTACTGTTGTTTTTCCAAATGCTGAAGTTAAAATTTTTATGACTGCCTCAATTGATGAACGTGCAAAAAGACGAAAGAAGGAATATTCAGAAAAAAGTATTGAGATAACACTTGATGAAGTTAAAAAAAATTTGCTTAACAGGGATGAAATTGATTCGGGACGTGAAGTTAGTCCATTAACTCCGGCAAAAGAAGCGGTTGAGATTAATACCTCGAAAGTTACCATTGATGAACAGGTAAATTTAATTCTTGAGGAAGTTAAAAAGGCAGCAAATAAAAAAGGAATTACACTTCAACTTATAAGTTGAAAATAAAACCAGTAACCAACTAATGTTAAACTAAAAATTTATCTGCAAGCTTTTCTTTTATGGTTTTGGAAAATACAGCAGAGAGTAAAAATAATTCGGAGGATGAATGTCCAAGAAAGAATCGACTACTATCCAGGTGACAAATGATGATTACGAAAAAGCTAAGAATAAATTTGAGAATGAAGAGTACTCAAAAGAAGAATTCTTAACCCTTGCCCGCCTCTATTCTGATTCATTTAAAAATGTAAAAGAAGGAGAAATTGTTAAAGGTAGAGTTGTAAGAGTTCAGGGCGATAATGTTATTCTTGATGTTGGATTTAAATCTGAAGGCTCAATACCTTTAATTGAATTTCCAAACAGCGAAGTTAAGATAGGCCAGGATGTTGATGTTGTTCTGGAAAGTGTAGAAGACCAGGAAGGAAATCTTGTACTAAGCAAATCCAGAGCTGATTTCCTAAGAATTTGGGAAAGAGTGATTAATGCTCACGAAACAGGAGAGATAATTCAGGGCAAGATAGTGAAACGAATAAAAGGTGGAATGGTTGTAGACCTTATGGGAATGGAAGCATTTCTTCCGGGTTCACAAATTGATATTCGTCCAATACGGGACTTTGATGCATTTGTTGGTCAGACTATGGATTTCAAAGTTGTAAAAGTTAATATACCCACAGAAAATGTTGTTGTATCACATAAAGTTCTTGTTGAAGAAGAAATATCTGGTCAGAGAAATGCGATTCTTGAAGGCCTTGAGAAAGGACAGATACTTGAAGGTACGGTTAAAGCCATTACAGATTTTGGTGTATTCATTGATCTTGGAGGTGTTGATGGTCTGGTACACATTACTGATTTAAGCTGGGGCAGAATAAATCATCCTAATGAAATTGTGAAGCTTGATGAAACTATTAAAGTTGTTGTTACTGATTTTGACGAAGAGAAGAAAAGAATTTCATTAAGTCTTAAGAAGCTTCTTCCTCATCCATGGGAAAAGATTGATGAGAAACTTAAGGTCGGAGATAAAGTTTCAGGACGTGTTGTTTCTCTGACTGATTATGGTGCATTTATTGAAATTGAAAAAGGTATTGAAGGTCTTATCCATAACTCTGAAATGAGCTGGACTCAACACATTAAACATCCATCCCAGGTTGTAGCAATGGGACAAATTGTTGAAGCTGTTATTCTTAGCCTTGATAAGGATGAGAAGAAGATTTCCCTTGGAATTAAACAGCTTGAACCCGATCCATGGCAAACTCTGATGCAGAAATATCCTGTTGGTTCAAGACATTCCGGTATTGCACGTAACCTGACAAACTTTGGTGTTTTTGTTGAGCTTGAACCAGGTGTGGATGGACTTGTTCACATTTCTGATCTTTCATGGACAAAAAAAATAAGACACCCCGGTGAAGTTGTAAAGAAAGGTGAAAAGCTTGAAGTAACCGTTCTTAGTGTTGATGTTGATCAGAGAAAAATTTCCCTTGGCCACAAGCAGGTAGAAGAAAATCCATGGGATAAATTTGAACGAAAATATTTTGTTGGAGCAATGGTTCAGGGTAAAATTGTGAGGATAATTGAAAAAGGAATCATAGCAGAATTGCCTGAAAATGTTGATGGATTTGTACCAACTACTCAGCTTTCAACCGGAAAGATAAAGAACGTTGCAAACCATTTTCCTGTTGATTCCGAATTGCCATTAAAGGTAATTGAATTCGATAAGGAAAATAAAAAAATTGTTCTTAGTTCAATTGCGGCACTTAAAGAAAAACCGGAAGAAGAAATTCAAAGTTATATTGATTCTCACAAACTTGAGAAAGTAACTGTTCAGGAAATAAAAAATACTGAAACAACTGCTATAGATACTTCTGAATTTCCGATATTTGAAGTGCCGGAAGAAATTTCTCAGAGACAATCTTCAGAGAAAAAATAAATCTTTCTTAATCAATTAAATTAAGAGCGGGAATTTTCCCGCTCTTAAAATTTTAAATAGAATGGCACAAACTGTAGCTTTACATACCTTGGGATGCAAATTAAATTTTTCCGAAACATCCACAATCGGAAATGAATTTTTAAAAAATGGATTTGAGATCACAGACTTAATTGGGAAGGCAGATATTTATGTCCTCAACACGTGTACTGTTACTCAAAATGCTGAGAAAGATTGCCGCCAACTTGTTAGAAAGTTTTTAAAACGAAACCCGGAAGCGTACATTATTGTTACCGGATGTTATGCACAATTAAGACCTGATGAAATTGCTAAAATCAAAGGTGTTGATGCTGTTCTGGGTAGTAATGAAAAGTTTAAGCTCTTTTCTTTAATTGATAATTTCCGGAAGAAAGATCTCGCCTGTATTTTTGTTTCCCCATCGGATAAATTAAATGATTTCGGTCCCGCTCATTCAACCGATGCAGACAGCAGAACAAGGGCTTATCTCAAAATCCAGGATGGATGCGATTATAAATGTTCCTTCTGTACGATACCTCTAGCGAGAGGTTTAAGCAGAAGTATGCATCCTGATGATATTCTTCATCAGTTCAGGAATCTTGTTAATGAAGGATATAAAGAAATAATTTTGACCGGTGTTAATGTTGGGGATTACGGTAAAAATAATTTTACGAATCTTTACAACCTGCTATTAAATCTTGCAGATGTTGAGGGAGATTTCAGAATTCGAATAAGTTCAATCGAACCAAATCTTTTATCAGATGAAATTATTGAGCTTACTGCAAACAATGAAAAGATGTGCAAACATTTTCATATACCTTTACAAAGCGGAAGTTCTGATATTCTTAAATTAATGCGACGAAGATATAACGCAGAAGATTACTCGGATCTTATTTATAAATGCAAAGAGAAGATTCCTGATTTGGGAATTGGTGTTGATGTTATAGTGGGTTTCCCCGGTGAAACGGAAGATGATTTTCTTAAGACTTATAATCTCTTAAATGAACTCCCTGTTTCATATCTTCATGTTTTTACTTATTCTGAAAGGCCGGATACAAAAGCAATAGAACTCGCCAATCCGGTTGATATTTATGAAAGAAGAAAAAGAAATAATATGCTAAGGATACTGAGTGAAAAGAAAAGATATGAATTTTATAAAAGTATGATCGGGACAGAACTTGAAGTGCTTTTTGAATCTGAAGACGTTTATAATAAAATAAAGGGATTTTCTTCCAACTATATAAAAGTTAGAATAGATTACAACCCGGGTCTTCATAATAAAATTTTTACAGTTCTTATTGAAGGCATAGAGGATAATTGCTGTACTGGTTCTATTAAGGGGACAAAAAAATCAATTGAACTTAAAGCAAGTTAAAATGATATTCCTTATAGTTTTATGAAAAAATTAATCTTCTTAATACTCGCATTAATTTCTGTTTCTTTTTCCCAAAGTTCTAAAAATATTCTTGAACTTGAAGAAGAAATAAAATCAATCAGGGACAATTATAACTATCCTTTTACAAGCGATACTTTAATTCAAAACCCGGCGAAAAAGAAAACAGGTTTAGCAATTTTATATTCTTTTCTTTTACCCGGTATGGGTGAGCTTTACGCCGAATCTTATTCAAGCGGTCAATATTTTACAATTGCTGAAGGTGCTCTCTGGGGAATTTTTATTGGGATGAACTCATATGGTAATTGGCAAAAAGACAGGTATAAATCCTTCGCGTTATCCAAAGCCGGAATTACTTCGGATGGTAAAGATGAAGAATATTTTGGAACAATAAGTCAGTATATTAGCATTGAAGAATACAATAATGAGAAAGCCCTCGAAAGAAACTTTGATGAAATGTACAATCCGCAAAAGTTATATTGGAACTGGGGAAACCAGGAAAACCGCGAACAATACAGAAGCATGTGGCTATCCAGTGAGCAGACTTTTAATGATGTCAGGTTTATTGTTGGGGCAATGATTATTAACAGGATTGCAAGTGCGATAAATGCTGTAAGATTAGTTGCTGCATATAATAAGAGAATCAACTCAGAAGTTTCATGGAATTTTTCAATTGGAATTTCTAAACCGGTCAACCTTCCCCAATCGCTAACATTTAATTTTCAGAAAAGCTTTTAGTTATTTCATTATCGAATTGTAATTCAGATTAATTAACGAATTAACAAATTATTTTAAGTAAAAAGCTATAAAAGAATTATGGAAGTAAAATCAAATAAAGAATACAATCCTCAAATGCATTCAGCAGAGCATATTCTTAATCAAACAATGATAAGAATGTTTAACTGTGAAAGATCATTCAGTAATCATATAGAAAAGAAAAAATCCAAATGTGATTATCATTTTAACCATGCTTTGACAGAAGATGAAATTAATGAAATAGAGAGCCGGGTAAATAGAATTATTGAAAAAGACATGCTGGTTATAGAAGAGTTCTATTCAAGAGAAGAAGCTGATAATTCATTCAATCTTTCAAAATTGCCAGAAGATGCCGGGAATAATGTAAGAATTATAAAGATTGGTGATTATGATGTTTGCCCGTGCAGTGGAGTACATATTTCACACACAAAAGAGATTGGTAGTTTTAAAATTATCTCCACTAATTTTAATAATGGCATCCTGCGAATCAGGTTTAAGTTGAATGAAAATCAGTAAACTTACTTTTCATTTCTTGACTCATTATTTAAGCAGTAACATTTTCCTTGTCTGAGTAAAAACTTGTCTGTTACCAACTTCAATTTTACAAAAATAAATTCCGCTTGATAAAAAATTCGCACCAAAATTAACTTCATATTTTCCAGCTGATTTTTCCTCATTAACCAAAGTTGCAACTTCAATACCCAAAACATCATAAACCTTAAGATTAACGAATGATGATTTTGGAATTATGAATTTAATTTTTGTTGTTGGATTAAACGGATTAGGATAATTCTGGCTTAATTCAAAATCAGATAAAATATCACCAGTCTTAAGTTCAACTACATTGGAATACTGATATTTGCCATCATAATCAATTTGCTTTAAACGATATAATGAGATCCCGTTTTTTAAATTCAAATCAATAAAATGATAATCATTTCTTTCAGCAGTGGTACCCTTTCCTTCTATAAAACCTATCTTCTCCCAACCTTGAACCGGTGAAGTCAATGACAAAACCTTTTCTATTTCAAATCCCTTATTATTTAATTCAGTAGCGGTTGTCCAATTAAGTAATGCTGTTTCCTTATTCAATTCAACACTAAAAGAAGAAATCTCAACAGGTGTTACATCATTAATAATTATTAAAGGAAATTTAGGACCATAACCCCACCGGTCAAGTGAATCAGGAATTCCGTCATATATTAGACTTAATCCTGTGGAGTAAATTGTATCAACCTCGGAAGAATCTGAAGCAGTGTATTCAAAATGCCAGGAAATTGTATCCTGCTGTGTTGGAAACAAAAGAGGAAAAGCTTGCGTTAATTCATTTGGTGCCCTGTAATCCCATACTGATAAAGAATCAATAGCTCCCATTAAACCAAATCTTCCGGCAACATTATATCCACCGGCTTCTGCAGGTCCGCCGGCAAGGAACATTTTATAAATCCCGGTTTGTCCGACTGTTAAAGTCTCCGGTCCTTCAATCCAAACCTTTACAGTAGTATCTTCATATAGACTATGACAGACACAGCCATCACCATTTAATTGAGTACCTCCAATTCGTTCAGTCTGATTTTCAAAAAGACCGGAATAAGCTAATAGCGTGAATGATAAAAACAGGACTACCAGAAAAACGTTTATTTTCAAAAAGAAGCTCTACTTTAATTTGAGGTAGAGCAAAAATAACAAAATTTTGTATTTGTCAAATTCCACGGATAATTAATTACATCAAAACTATCCGGAAGGATAAAGATTCACTTATTGTTTTTTACATTAAACAATCTTTTAAATTCTTCAACGTCATTCATTTCTTTTATTCTATTTTCTTCATCATCAATTTGATTTTTTATTGATATGGAATGATAAAATTCCTCACTTGTCATCAGCGAACACCCACATACTTTAGCAAAATTTCTAATCCCGTTATCTGAAGAAACAACAATAATATTATTTCTGCTATTAGAAGAGGATACCTGCTCTTTAATTTTTTCATCCGCAGTTCTTGATTCCGAATAAATAATCTTTCCACCCTTGGGATTTATTTTCATGTTTTCATATCCATCAAAGTGTAAAGTCATTTTTATCTTTTTACCTGAAAAATGATTCTGTAAAATATAAGCAACCTGTTCTCTTGCACTCTGCTTATCTTTATTCTGAAGATCTGATAACTTCTTTACCTTACCAATTAAATTATTCCCATCAATTATATAATGTTTCATATCAATATCCGCTGTAGAACTGGTCTCTTTTTGTAATTTTAAGATCCTGTAGCTGCGGGGCTTTTACTCTTATTTCAAGGCTGTAACCAGTATAAGTCCCAATCGGATTCCATGTAAAGTTTAAAAGCCAGCAATGTAAATCTCTTGATATCCTGATTTGAGGCGCAGCAAATTCTTTCCTGTTAAAATCATAACTTCCGCTAAAAGAAAATTTCCAGTTTGGTGTAAGGTTAAAATTAAGTGAACTGCTTATGTTAGAATGTGTAGTAATGTTGGCAGGAACTCTTTTATCAAGAGAGTAATTATAATTAAGGGTGATATCCCATGGAATTGTAAAGTCTGGATCTTTGTTATCGTAAATTCCTTTATAAGTACCTTCGGCACTTCCCAATTGAAATTCATCCTGCTGATATTCAGATGATTGATCTTTAGTACCTGATGATTTTAATTTTTCTCCAGATAAGCTTGTTGAAACTGAAAAACTTAAATTCGTCAGCCTGAATAAGCCTCTTCCCTGTTCAATAAGAAATTTATCAATATTACTTCCTAACGCATTCGTTTCATACAAGGTAAAGCTTGAATTTCCGTTAAAGTTGAACCAGTTTCCAACCTGAGTCCTGAAGCCAACTGTTAAAGGAGAAAACCTTACACTATCTGCTGCAAAATTGTAACTAAGAGAACCGTCAAGATTAAGAAGCTGTATTTTATTTTCTTTTGATGTTGTATCTGTGGGATCAACCGAAGTTTTCATTTCAAAAATATTTGAAACACGAAAAGAAATGCTTTGTGATTCTCCCTGCGATGGACCGCCAAAAACTTCTTCTCTAAACATATTGTATTTTACTTCCTGCCCTTTTGAATTGATGTACGTTCTATAATATCCCCAATAAGGCTTGGAAAAATCAGGTGTATAATTGTAGCTGATAGCCGGATTTACTGTATGCCTAATCGCAGCGATTCCAAGTATATTAGGCTGAATGATGCCATAAAATTTTGTCGATGCGCTTACACCAGTGTTAAAAGTTCTTACAAAATTTATTTCCTTAATATCATTAGTCGCGATTATTTCTTTTCCTGAAGTATCTAAACCAGCGAACTCCTGTTCAATTCTTTTATTGTACCACCTTTCCTGGTAACTGATTGAAGGAGTTATACTAAAAAATCCAATTTTTGGCGAAGCACTTGTTCTTATATTATGCTGAATTCCTCCTCTTATCTTAAGTCCATCGTCAGTTTTATTCCTGTTATTTTGAAAATTGCTGGA
>Ga0105107_10001798_pt1 | contig 13984 bp, 13 predicted proteins | sample PPLLaktember2015_6_FD_79335 | JGI IMG/M metagenome (GOLD analysis project Ga0105107, IMG submission 79335) | Freshwater sediment microbial communities from Prairie Pothole Lake near Jamestown, North Dakota, USA - PPLs Lake P8 Core (1) Depth... | ecosystem: Environmental > Aquatic > Freshwater >...
CAGCTCTCGGCTGATGTCGATGCCACCGAAACCATCCTGTTCCGCGACGGCCGGCTGACCGAGGCGTCAGCCAGCAACGTGTTCGTCGTCAAGGATGGCGTGCTGCTGACGCCGCCGAAGGACAACCTGGTGCTGCCCGGCATCACCTACGACGTAGTGCTCGAGATCGCCCGCGCGCGCGAATTCCAGGTGGAAGTGCGCGCCGTGACCGAAGCGGAGGTGCGCAGCGCCGATGAGATCTGGGTCACCTCCTCAACCAAGGAAGTGCTCGCGGTGACCACCCTCGACGGCAAGCCCGTCGGCGACGGCAGACCCGGGCCGTTGTTCCGGCGCATGCATGCGCTGTACCAGCAGTTCAAGCAGGAACACATGAGACACGCGGCGTGACTGCAGGCGAACACGGCCAGGCGGGTGAATCGCTGCTTGAGTATCCCTGCGATTTCCCGCTGAAAATCCTCGGCCATACCCGGCCGGGCTTTGCGCAAACCGTACTGGCGGTGGTCAAGCGCCATGCCCCGGACTTTGATGACGCGACGCTGGCGATGAAACCCAGCAAGAAGGGCAAATACCTCAGCGTGACCTGCGTGATCCACGCCACCTCGCGCGCGCAGCTCGATGCGCTGTATCAGGAATTGTGTGACCTGCCTGCGGTCGTGATGGTGCTGTGACCGGTATTACCGCAACTGCACGAGCAGCCGGTCATGCCAGCGGCTCAGCAACAGCAGCGCGGCGACTGCGCCGACCAGCGCCAGGAACATGTCCCACTGCGTATCCCAGACATCGCCCTGGGTGCCGAGAAATTCATGCGCGCCTGCGCCCATCGCGAGCGCCGACCACCACTCGATCAGTTCGTAGAACGCACTGATCGCCAGCGCAATGCAGGCCACCAGAAAGAACAGGATTTTCCGGCCGGTGATGCCGAAGACACGCAGCAGCAGTTCGCGCGCCACCATTGCCGGTACGAAACCCTGCGCCAGGTGGCCGATCCGGTCATATGGATTGCGCGCAAAACCGAACAGTTCCTGGAGCCAGAAACCGGCCGGCACACGCGCATAGGTGTAGGCCCCACCGTAGATCAGGATCAGGCCATGGATCGCGATGAGCGTATATACCAGGGTCGTCAGCGGCAACCGGCCACGCGTGGCCACGAGAATCGGCGCCGCAATCAGGACCGGCAGCACCTCCATGAACCAGGTCAGCCGGTCGTACGGAGCGACCCCCGAGGCAATCAGCGCCATCGCCCAGACCGCGCAAATCACGACTGGCATACGGTTGGTGTGTATCACGCGGCAGGTTCAGCGCAGCGGGCGCAGCATCATTCCTGCGGCAACTTGCGCTTGCGCAGCTCGCGCAGTTCGTCCGCGTACTCCTTGGTGAAATCCGAACCCGAACCGGTCAGGTAGCTGCGGTAATCGGCGCAGCCCTGTTCCATGCCGTCGCGGGGCTGGGCCAGCAGGTCATCGCGCTCGCCGTTGCGGTATTCGAGGATGGTTCCTTCGTACTTGCCGATATTGCGCATGTAATCTTTCTCGTCCTTCGACGAGCCGCGGATCATCATGGCCACGCGCGCATCGAGTTCCGCCAGCAACGCCTTGTGGCGCGCCCGCCACGCCGCATAAGCCTTTTCGTTGGCTTTGGCCTGCGCGGGGAACGCCCGGTCGCAGGCGTCGCGCACAGCGAGCAGGCGCTGGTGGGCCAGATAAACCCGGCTCAGACTGCCGCCGTAATCGCCAGCGCTTTCCGCGGCGGTGGCCGGCCAGCCGGTGACCAGCGCTGCGCACAGCAATCCCGCCCTCATCCCGTCGACACGCACTGCGGTCTCCCGATCATCTTATAATGTCACGGAATTATCCCATCAATCGACGCATGCAGCCTCCCTTCACAGGATCGTCCTGGTGCCCATTCTTTCGATAGCCCCGGCTTCGATCACGGCAGAACCGCTGGTCGTGCGCCGGCTCGGCCTGGTCCCGTACGTGCCGACGTGGGAGTGCATGCGCGAGCTCACGCTGGGGCGCACGGCAAGCACGCGCGACGAGTTGTGGCTGCTCGAACACCCCCCTGTCTACACCGTCGGCATCGCCGGCAGGCCGGAACACTGGCCGCGCACCGACAACGGCATTCCGGTAGTGCGCGTGGACCGCGGCGGACAGATCACCTACCACGGCCCGGGCCAGCTGGTCGCCTACCTGCTGCTCGACCTGCGGCGCCGCGGCCTGACGATCCGGCCCCTGGTACGGCAGATGGAGCGGGCCGTCATCAACCTGCTGGCCGGCTACGACATCGAGGCCCGCGGCCGCGCGGAAGCGCCCGGCGTCTACGTCGGTAACGCAAAAATCGCGGCACTCGGGCTGCGCATCAAGAACGGCTGCTGTTACCACGGGCTCGCGCTGAACGTCGACGTCGATCTCGCGCCGTTCCGCGCAATCAATCCCTGCGGCTATGCCGGACTGGAAGTGACACGTACGCAGGATCTGGGCATCACCGACTCCAGGGGGCGGATCGGCGAACGGCTGCTCCAGTGCATCGCGGACATACTGCAATGACCACGACAGGCGAAAAACAGAAAGGCCGCGCCAAGACCGCACGCATACCGATCAAGGTCGTTGCGGCGCCGCCGCTGAAAAAGCCCGACTGGATCCGCGTGCGGCTGGGCAACAGCACGCGCTTCCAGGAGATCAAGCACATCCTGCGCGAGCAGAAACTGCATACCGTCTGCGAGGAAGCCACCTGCCCGAACATCGGCGAGTGCTTCGGCAAGGGCACGGCGACGTTCATGATCCTCGGCGATCTGTGCACCCGGCGCTGCCCGTTCTGCGACGTCGCCCACGGCCGGCCCAGACCGCCGGACCCGGATGAGCCGCGCCACCTCGCCGAAACCATTGCCGCGCTGAAACTCAAGTACGTGGTCATCACCAGCGTCGACCGTGACGACCTGCGCGACGGCGGCGCCGGACATTTCAAGGACTGCATCCGCGCAGTCCGCGAACTGTCGCCGCAGACCCGCATCGAGATCCTGGTGCCGGATTTCCGCGGCCGGCTCGACATCGCGCTGGACATCCTGTCGGCCTGCCCGCCGGACGTGATGAACCACAATCTTGAAACCGTACCCCGGCTCTACAAGCAGGCGCGGCCCGGCTCCGACTACACGCACTCGCTGAAGCTGCTGAAAGACTTCAAGGCACGCTTCCCGCAGATCCCGGCCAAATCCGGGCTGATGGTGGGGCTGGGTGAAACCGACGAGGAAATCCTGCAGGTAATGCGCGATTTGCGTGCCCACGATGTCGACATGCTGACCATCGGCCAGTACCTGCAGCCCTCGGCCCATCACCTGCCGGTGCTGCGCTATGTCGAGCCGCCAATATTCGACATGTATGCGGCGGAAGCGGAACGCATGGGCTTCAGCCATGCGGCCAGCGGACCGCTGGTGCGGTCTTCGTATCATGCCGACCAGCAGGCCCACGAAGCCGGGGTGGTCTGACCGCGACTCAGGATTCCCGCAGCTTTTCTTCCAGCAGCATGTGCAGCTTCGCGAAATCCGGTGCACCGAGGATGCGCATCACCAGCCGGCCCTGCCTGTCGATGATGAACGTCGTCGGGGTCAGCTTGACGTCGCCGAAGGCCCTGGCGAGTTCGCCGAGCGGGTCCAGCGCGACCTTGAACGGCGGCCGGGTCTTCTCCGCATAGTCCAGCACATAGTTCGGCGGATCGTATTTCATCGCCACGGCGATGGTTTCAAACCCCTGTGCGCGATACTTGTTGTAAGTGGCAACGATATCCGGCATTTCCCGGATGCAGGTGACGCAGTCGGTTGCCCAGAAATTGACCAGCACCACCTTGCCGCGGAGACTCGCAATGGTGATTTGCTCGCCCTGGATCGATACGAATGTCACCGCCGGCGCAGCCGGCTTGATGCCCACGATCGTGTATACGCCTAGCGCTATCGCGCCGGCGGCAAGCGCGGCTAGAATGAGGCTTGTTGATCGGGACATACGGTCAAACCGTACGGGGAGCACCTGACATGAAACGTATTCTCGGAGTTCTGCTGGCAATTGTCATCACGCCGTTCGCCAGCCTGCCGGCCAGTGCCGGCATTGCCGACATCTCCAACGCCGACGCCGTCAGCGGGTTGCGGCAGGCGCTGAGCGACGGCTCCTCAGCTGCAGTAAAACTGCTGAGCGCGGAAAACGGCTATTTCGGCAATGCCAAAGTCAAGATCCCGCTGCCCCCCAGCCTGCAGAAAGTTGAAAGCGGACTGCGGATGTTCGGCATGAAGAAACAGGCCGACGAACTGGTGCTGTCAATGAACCGCGCTGCCGAAGCCGCCGCGCCGGAGGCCCAGCAACTGCTGGTCGATGCCGTGAAAAAGATGTCGGTGCAGGACGCAAAGGGCATACTCACCGGCGGCGACACCGCCGCCACCGAGTATTTCAAGCGCACCACGCAGGCCCAGCTGACCCAGCGCTTTCTGCCCGTCGTCAAAAAGGCCACCGACCGCGTCGGTCTCGCCCAGCAGTACAACAACCTCGCCGGCCAGGGGGCCGCGCTGGGACTGATCAAGCAGGAAGACGCCTCGATCGAAACCTACGTCACGCGCAAGGCGCTCGACGGCCTGTACCTGATGATTGCCGAGCAGGAAAAATCGTTCCGGCAGAACCCCGTCGGCGCCACCAGCAATATCGTCAAGAAAGTGTTCGGCGCGCTGAAGTAGGCACGGCGACTAGCCGACTGCGCAGACAAACTCCTCGAATTTGCCGTTGCGGGCGCGGGGCAGTTCGCGCTCGAAATAGACGAAGCGCAGTTCGAACGGATAGCCCAGCGCGTCGCGGATCACGGCGCCGAGTTGCGCTTCCTCGGCATTGCTCAGCGCGCGGTCGCAGACCAGCCGCACCTCGACCGCGTGCAGCGTGTGCTGGATCAGCTGGTACTGGCGCACCGGTGCAATCTCGCGGAAACGGTGGAAGCCGACCAACGGCCAGTGCGTCGTGCCATCGGGCAACCGCACCATATTGCGTTCGCGGCCGGCGATGCGCGCCAGTGTGGGCAGTGTGCGGCCACAGGCGCAGGGCGTACCCACGGTCGCGAAATCGCGCAGTTCGTAGCGGATCAGCGGCGTCGCAAAATTATGCAGGCTGCTGACGACGAGGCGCCCGGTCTCACCCGCGGCGCAGGGATTGCCCGCGGCGTCGAGCACTTCGACCAATACGCTCTCCGCCATCACGTGATACTCGCCGCTGACGGGACACTGCAGGGCGATATAGCCGAGTTCCTGCGAGCTGTAGACGTCCTCTATGGCTACGCCCAGCGTGGCGCGGCAGGCTGCGCGCAGGACCGGCCCCACGGTCTCGCCAACCGTCAGTACCGCGCGCAGTCCTGGTATCCGCTCACCGGACCGCGCAACATGCGCGAGCAACGCGGCCAGATTGCTGGGGTACGTCAGCAGATAACCGGGCGCATGATTCCTGAGCCACGTGGCCTGCGTCGCCACATCCGCATTCAGGCTGAGCAGTGCAGACGGGCCGGTGGCGCGCACCGCTTCCGACGCCGCTCCCCAGCCGGCGCCGCTGATGCCCTGCGGCGGATCCGCGACACCGGGCGCCAGCGCGCGGATCGCCGCCAGCTTCAGCGACTGGTCGCGCCGGTGCCATTCATGGTCGCGCAGTGTATTGGCCTGCCATAGCAGCGCGTCGAGCTCGGTGCGCCAGACCTGCACCGGCTGCCCGGTCGCGCCCGAAGTGCGGTTTTCATGAACAGCACCAAACTGCGCTGGAATCGCGCTGCTGCGCAATGTGGCTCCGGCATCCTGGATGTCGCGCCGGCTCAGCAACGGCAGTTCGCGAAGCTGCGCCATCGTCAAACTCCCGCCGCCAGGATCACCCGCCGCGTCCAGGCGTGTCCGGTAGAACGGCGATGTCCGTCGGGCGTGCTCGATCACCAGGCTCAGCTGCTGCAGTTGATGGCGCAACAGCCACTCCGCGGGCCAGCGCTCGGTCTGCCCGAATTGCCATAACAGCGCCAGCAACTGCGCGGCGCGTCCCTCGGCAAGCGCCGGCCACACGACGCCGGACACCGCAGACTTGATGGTGGACATGTTCAGACCGGGCGCATGATCATGGTCGGGCAGCGCTCGCCCAGTTCATAGGCCGGCCAGTGGGTCGCCACGATCTCGAAGCCGCCCGCATGGTCGCCCGCCTCGGCGAGCGTCGGAAAACTGTAGCGTGTGTCGACATTGCGATAGTTGTGGATGGTATTGATGACTTCCACGGGCCAGCCGAGGTGCGCCGCGAGCCTGGCGGGATCAGGAACCGCCTGCTGCCACGCACGCCAGATATCGCCCAGCCGCACGCCTTGTTCCAGCGTGCCGTGCAGCGCCATGGCCAGCCGCCACTTGAAGGCATGAAAGCTGCCGATGCGTTTTTGCCACAGGTCGTCGACGACGTGGCTCACAGGTTCCGGGCACTCCGGGCGCAGGAAATAACGCATGGCCAGGAGCGCATTGCGCGTCGCCACGCGGCGCAGCTCCGCGGCAAATGCGGCGTAGCGCGCGCGACCGACCAGCAGGCTGTAACAGCCGTCACCGATCAGCAGATGCTGGGATGCAGCGGCGAGCGGGAGGGCGAGCCAGTCGCCGCACACTGCGGCACCCGGCGCCTCCGCCACAGGCCATACGCCGGCGATCATCGGCCGCGAATGATCGATTGCGGTCAGCCAGGTACGGGCCGGCCAGCGCATGCGCGCGATTTCCGGGGTCGCTCCGCACAACAGCGCGCGCGGAACGGCGACCGTGGTGCGTGCGTGCCAGCCGTGAACTTCGGCCTCGAGCAGCCGGATGTCCTCTGGCGCGGGCCGCAACGGCGCACCGATCAGGTGCCACTGCCGCGCATGGGCGTTCCAGTGATCCGGCTGTGCAGTCATGCGCGGCAGAGCCCCGGTCTGCGCTGATCCACTCTCAGTGTGCCTGATCCCAATTGGGACCGACACCGATCTCGACCAGCAACGGTACCGCCAATTCGGCGACACCGGACATCAGCCGCGCCAGTTCCGCCGTAACGACCTGCAGTTCGGCGGCCGGCACTTCCAGCACCAGTTCGTCGTGCACCTGCATGATCAGTTTCGACTCGAGTCTCTGCGCAACCAGCCAGTGCTGTACGGCAACCATCGCCAGCTTGATCAGATCGGCGGCCGTACCCTGCATCGGCGCATTGATCGCCGCTCGCTCCGCACCCTGGCGGCGCGCACCGTTGCTCGCGCGGATTTCCGGCAGCCACAGCCGGCGACCGAACACCGTTTCGACATACCCTTTTTCGCGTGCCTGCTCGCGCGTGACGCGCATGTATTCGGCAACGCCCGGATAGCGCTGGAAATAGCGGTCCATGTACTGCTGCGCCGCTCCCCGCTCGAGATTGAGCTGGCGAGCGAGGCCGAACGCGGACATGCCGTAGATCAGGCCGAAATTGATGACTTTCGCATAACGCCGCTGCTCGTTGTCGACCGCAGCCGGTGCGATGCCGAAGATTTCCGCCGCGGTGGCGCGATGGACATCCTCGCCGGCAGCGAACGCCTTGAGCAGATTCTCGTCGCCCGAGATGTGCGCCATGATCCGCAGCTCGATCTGCGAGTAATCAGCCGAGACGATCTGCGCGCCCTGCGGCGCGATGAAAGCCTCCCGGATGCGCCGGCCCTCCGCGGTGCGTATCGGAATGTTCTGCAGGTTGGGATCGCTGCTGGCGAGCCGCCCGGTGACCGCCGTGGCCTGACCGTAGCTGGTATGCACGCGTCCGGTCCTGCGGTTGACCATATTCGGCAGCTTGTCGGTATAAGTCGATTTCAGCTTGGCCAGGCCGCGATATTCGAGGATCAGTTTCGGCAGCGGATGGTCGAGTGCAAGCTCGGCCAGCGATTCCTCGTCCGTGGACGGCGCGCCCGAGGGCGTTTTCTTGACGGGCTTCAGGCCCTGCTGCTCGAACAGCACTTCCTGGATCTGTTTCGGCGAACTCAGGTTGAACGGTTGCCCGGCGAGTTCATGCGTGCGCGCTTCAATCGCCATCATTTTCGCGCCGAATTCGGCGGACAGCTCGGCCAGCAGCTTTTCGTCGAGCAGCACACCGTTGCGCTCCATCGTGTACAGCACCGGCATCGCCGGCATTTCGATGTCGGCATAAATATGCGTGAGCCGGGCGTCGGCAGCGATGCGCGGGTGCAATGCCTGGTGCAATTGCAGCGTAATGTCGGCATCTTCGGCGGCATATTCGGCGGCGCGTTCGACGGCGACCTGTTCAAAACCGATACGTTTCGCCCCCGTCCCCGTCATGTCATCGTAACTTATTGTTCTTATTGATAAAATACGACTGGCCATGGAATCCATGTCATGGCGCTGATGGCTCTCCAGCACATAGGATTCGAGCAGCGTGTCGTGAGCAATCCCGGCCACCTGCACCCCGTAATTTGCAAACACGTGCATGTCATATTTGAAGTGCTGACCGAGTTTTGCGCACTGCGGATTCTCCAGCCAGGGTTTCAGCGCCGCGAGCACTGCAGCGCGCGACAGTTGTTCGGGCGCGCCGGCGTATGCATGACCAACCGGAATGTACGCCGCCTGTCCCGGCGTCACCGACAACGAAATCCCGACCAGCTCAGCCGCCATCGGATCGAGACTGGTGGTTTCGGTATCGACCGCCGTCAGCGGTGCGGTTGCGATGCGTGCAAGCCAGGCTGCGAGCGCGTCTGCCGTCGTCACGGTTTCATAATGCCGCGGATACTGCGCCGCGGGCGCTGCGGCAGGGAGTGGCGTCTCCTCCCGCACAGCGCCGGACGCGGCCGGCGCCGCACCACCGTCATCCAGCTCGCGCCGCCAGGTCCTGAATTCGAAGCGATCGAACAGTTCGGCGAGCTTGGCCTTGTCCTGCGGCTGCGGCGCCAGGTCCGCGATCTGCACCGGCAGTTCGACATCGCATTTGATGGTCAGCAGGGTGCTCGCCTGCGGCAGCCAGTCCAGCGCCTGACGCAGATTTTCACCAACCGCACCGCCGATGTCGCCAGCCTGGTTCACGATGGCATCCAGCGAGCCGTACTGGGTCAACCATTTCACCGCTGTTTTCGGCCCGACCTTCGGCACGCCCGGCACGTTGTCCACTGGGTCGCCGATCAGCGTCAGGTAATCGATCATGCGCCCGGGCGGAACCCCGAATTTTTGCTCAACCCCGGCGACATCGAGTTTTTCGCCGGACATGGTGTTGACCAGCGTCACCTGCGGCGACACCAGCTGGGTGATGTCCTTGTCCCCGGTGGAAATCACCACGCGCATCCCCGCCTGCTCGGCCTGCCTGGCCAGCGTGCCGATCACGTCATCGGCCTCGACGCCGTCGACTTCCAGCAGCGGCCAGCCCATCGCCACGATGGCCTCCTTCAGCGGCGCGATCTGCGACGCGAGCGCGTCGGGCATCGGCGGCCGGTGAGCCTTGTACTCGGGATACAGGTCGTCACGGAAGGTTTTGCCCTTGGCATCGAACACGCAGGCGCTGTATTCGGCCGGCACGTCCTTGTGCAGCTTGCGCAGCATGTTCAGCACGCCGTAAATGGCGTTGGTCGGCTCGCCGCGACTGGTGCTCAACTCGCGTATCGCATGAAACGCCCGGTAGAGGTAGGAGGATCCGTCGACGAGTAGCAGGGTTTTCATTCGATGCCGTGCGAGCGTGAAGTATGCCGGGCAGCCAGCATGGCGCACCGCCCGCTGTCCGTCCGCCTGATGACGCGCGAATTATCGCAGAGTTCGCCCGCCGACCGCCGCCGGCGCGCGCGTTCACCGCCTTTCAAAACGCCGGGGAAAACCGGATAATGAACATTATCGGAGCCCCTCATGCGACATTTTCTGAAATCGATCCTCTTCGCCGCTGCGCTGGCGGCAGCACTGTCCGCCAGCGCGCAGGACCAATCAAAGGCGCAACCCATACCCGAGCCGCCACCGCCACCGCCCGGTTTCGAACTGGACCCGGCAATGGAGCCCCAGGTGACGATCCGCAAACAGGGCGAGGACACCGTCGAGGAGTACCGGATCGCCGGCAAGCTCTACATGCTCAAGGTCACGCCGCCCGGTGGTCGGCCGTATTACCTGATCGATGAGCGCGGCGACGGCAAGTTTACGCGCCAGGAATCCCACGACAGCGGTATCCGGCCCCCGATGTGGGTGATCCACTCCTGGTAGGCGGTGAGGCGCAGGCGACCGGGCGTAAGCAGTGAGCGGTAAGCAGTAAGCAGTAAGCAGTAAGCAGTAAGCAGTAAACCGTAAGCATCTTTACGAGGTTGATAGTGCGGCCAATTCCGGGTTACTGCTTACCGCTCACCGCTTACGGTTCCCTGCTCACCGCTCACAATCCGCTTCATGTCCGTTTACACCACCGTAACCGCTGACGACCTGCGCCGCTGGCTGCAGGACTATGCCGTCGGCGAGCTGATCGAGTTGCGCGGTATTCCCACCGGCATCGAAAACACCAATTATTTCGTCACCACCAGCGGCGGCCATTACGTGCTGACGCTGTTCGAGAAACTCACGGCGCAGGAACTGCCCTTCTATCTGAATCTGATGGCGCACCTCGCCGAACAGGGCGTGCCCAGTGCGCATCCGGTTGCCAACAGCGCCGGCAGCTACCTCGGCACACTGAACGGCAAGCCCGCCGCGCTGGTGGCGCGGCTCGAAGGCAAGGACGTCGACACGCCGACGATTCCGCAATGCGCCGCGGTCGGGGCGGTGCTCGCACGCCTGCACCGTGCCGGGCAGTCCTACCGATCGACCATGGACAATCCGCGCGGACCGAAATGGTGGAAGGCCGTGCTGCCCGACGTCCTGCCGTTCCTGCCGCAGGCAGAAGGCGCGCTGCTGCAGGAAGAAGTGCGTTTCCAGTCGCTATACCGTTTTTCGGATCTGCCGCGGGGCGCCATCCACGCCGACCTGTTCCGCGACAACGTGCTGTTCGCCGGCGACCGGGTGGCCGGCGTCATCGATTTCTATTTTGCATGTACCGATGTCCTGCTCTATGACATCGCGATAGCCGTCAACGACTGGTGCATCAGCGCCGACGGCGCACTGGATACCGCGCGCACGCGGGCCTTCCTCGACGCCTATGCTGCGGTACGGCCGTACACGCCGATCGAACGCGGCGCCTGGCCGGTGATGCTGCGCGCCGGCGCGCTGCGGTTCTGGGTGTCGCGGCTGTACGATTTCCATCTGCCGCGCCCCGGCGAACTGACGCACGCCAAGGATCCGGGCCACTTCCGCCGCATTCTGGAACTGCGCATCCGCGACGAACATGCGCTGCCGGGGCTGACCGGCTGATTGCAGCGGGCGCTCGAGCCGGCACAATGTTCCGGCGGCAATTGCACGCCTATAATTCCGGTTCGGGCGACACCCCCGGGGAGAACACACCACATGCAGACACGCAGCGTAGCCGCCGGCCGCGGCTGGCAATGGCTGGTCGAAGGGTTCCGGATTTTCCGCAAGCAGCCGCTGACCTGGATCGTGCTGATGGTGGTCATGGTGGTGATCTGGTTCGCCTCGATCATGCTGCCCCTGGTCGGACCGCTGGCAATCAGCCTGCTGTCGCCGGTATTTCTCGCCGGACTGATGCTGGCCTGCCGAACCACCGATGAGGACGGGGAGCCCGAACTGGGCCAGCTGTTCGCCGCGTTCAAGACCCACGCCAGCCCGCTGGTCACCGTCGGCGGCATCTATCTGATTGGCAACATCGTGACGGTGGGCATCGTCTTCGGCGTTGCCGGCGGCACGGCACTGCCGACCCTGATGGGGAAATCGGGTGGCGATATCGAAGCCACGCGTGCCGCGATACGCGGTCTGCTGCTGGGAATGGCGGTAGGCATGGCGGTGTTCATGCCGGTACTGATGGCCGCCTGGTTCGCACCGCTGCTGATCGTATTCAAGAACACCCCGCCGATCGCTGCAATGAAGATTTCGTACACGGCATGCTGGCAGAACATGGTGCCGTTCCTGGTCTATGGCATGGCCGTCGTGGTGCTGTGGATCATCGCATCGATCCCGCTGATGCTCGGGCTGGTCTTGCTGCTGCCGGTGCTGGTGTGCTCGATCTACGCGAGCTACAAGGATATTTTCCCGGCGGAGGCCGTGGCGCCGCCCGCGGAACATCCGTTACCGTAAAATCAGTTCGGTCATTTGTTGTGATCGCTGTTTCAGGCGGCGGTCAGTTTTGCGTATTCGAGCATCAGCCACTTCAGGCCCGAGTCCCTGAAATTCACCTGTACGCGCGCCTCGGCCCCGCCGCCCTCGGCGTTGACGATCACGCCGGCGCCGAACTTGGCGTGGGTCACCGCCTGACCGATCCGCCACGGCAAATCACGCGACAACATGGCGGGGGCGGTTGAAATGCCGCGAGTAGCGGTCCGCGCCGCACCGTACGACGGCCGGCCCTGTTGCGCATAACCCGGGACCGACGCCGGCGCCTGCCGCAGATGATTCACCCGCTGCAGCAGCGCCTCCGGCAATTCCTGGAAAAACCGGGACGGGACGTTGTAGCGCGTCTGCCCGTGCAGCATCCGGCTTTGCGCGAGCAGCAGATACAGCCGGCGCCGCGCGCGCGTCAGCGCGACATACATCAGCCGGCGCTCTTCCTCCACGCCGTCGGCCTCGGTCATGCTGTTCTCGTGCGGAAACAGGCCTTCTTCGAGACCGGTCACGAATACCGCATGGAATTCGAGTCCCTTCGCCGAATGCACGGTCATCAGTTGCAGCGCATCGGCGCCGGCTTCTGCCTGATGCTCCCCTGCTTCCAGCGCGGCGTGCGCCAGAAAAGCCGTCAGTTCATCCATCTCCTCCGGCGGTGCACCCTCGTCCGGCAGCCGGGTCGCGCGCTCGTCGACGAAGACCGCCGCGGCATTGACCAGCTCGTCGAGATTCTCCAGCCGGTCGGCGCCTTCCTTCTCGCTGCGGTAGTGCGCCTTCAGGCCGCTGTGTTCGATGACATGGCTGATCACTTCCGGCAGCGGCAGTCCGGCGGTGGCGTTGCGCATCGCCTCGATCATTTTGACGAACGCGGCGATGCTCGCCGCGGCCTTGCCCGACAGCGTATTGGCGCAGGCGGCCGCCCACAGACTCGTGCCGGCCTCTTTCGCCATGCCCTGCAACTGCTCGAGGCTGCGGGCGCCGATGCCGCGCGCCGGAAAATTGATGATGCGCAGCAGCGCGCCGTCATCTTCCTGATTGGCAACCAGCCGCAGATAGGCCAATGCATGCTTGATTTCCTGGCGCTCGAAAAAGCGCAGGCCGCCGTAGACCCGGTACGGCATGCCGGCCGTAAACAACGCATGCTCGATGATCCGCGACTGCGCATTGGAGCGGTAGAGCACCGCAATGTCGGCGAGCCGCGCGCCTTCGCTGCGCAGCGCACGCACCTCGTCGACGACATAGGACGCTTCCGCAAAATCGGTCGCCGCTTCGTACACGCGCAGCGGTTCGCCCTTGGCGTCGGCGGTCCACAGGCTTTTGCCCAGACGCTTGCGGTTGTGCGAAATCAGCGCATTGGCCGCATCGAGAATGTTGCCATGCGAACGGTAGTTCTGTTCGAGCTTGATGACTTTCTCGACATGAAAATCGCGCTGCAGATCCTGCATGTTCGCCGTTGACGCGCCGCGCCAGCCGTAGATCGACTGGTCATCGTCGCCAACCGCAAAGATCGCGTTGTGCCGGCCCGCCAGCAACTGCAGCCAGCGGTACTGCAGGCGGTTGGTATCCTGGAATTCGTCAACCAGGATGTGCCGGAATCGGCTGACGTAGTGTTCGCGCAGACCCTCGTTGCGCGCCAGCAGTTCATACGAACGCAACAGCAGTTCGGCAAAATCGACCACACCTTCACGCTGGCACTGGCGGTCGTACTCGGCATAGAACTCGACCATGCGTCGCGAAAAATCGTCATAAGGCTCGACCTTGTCCGCGCGTTTGCCCTCCTCCTTGTTGGCCGCGATG
>Ga0105107_10001800_pt1 | contig 13980 bp, 14 predicted proteins | sample PPLLaktember2015_6_FD_79335 | JGI IMG/M metagenome (GOLD analysis project Ga0105107, IMG submission 79335) | Freshwater sediment microbial communities from Prairie Pothole Lake near Jamestown, North Dakota, USA - PPLs Lake P8 Core (1) Depth... | ecosystem: Environmental > Aquatic > Freshwater >...
CTGTGCATGGTCACGAAGGACCTGGCGGGCAAGTTCAACGCCGGCGACATCGTCAAGGAGATCGCCCCCATCGTGGGCGGAAGCGGCGGCGGCAGGCCCGACATGGCCCAGGCCGGCGGCACCCAGCCCGAAAACATCGACAGGGCCCTGGCCAAAGTGAAGGATCTTTTAAAGGGCGAAAAAAAAGTAGCCAAGAAAGAAAAAAAATAGTAGATAATACGTAGTTGTCATTGCGAGGGGCGCAAGCCCCGTGGCAATCTCTCCTCAGTTCTCTTATGAAATGAACCCTCTCCCTCGATGGGAGAGGGCAAGGGTGGGGGTAAAAAACCCTCTCCCTCATAACAGAACCATTTCCCCAACTCCATCTCTCCCTTTCATCTTTACCTTCGGGGGTCCGCAAGGGACCCCCGGGGGAGAGACGGGAATACGCCCCCTACCCTATAGTCTCCCTCGCCTGGTGGGGATCATTACCCTACAGGCTTCCTCTCCCCTGGCTGGAGAGGACAGAGTTGAGGGGGAAAATCCCTTTCCTCCAGTTGGAGAGGGCCGGGGTGAGGGTGAAAGTCTGGGGATTTTCTTTTGTCATTGCAAGCAAGGCCGCGGGCCGACAAAGCAATCTCTGCAGGTTCTTGGAACATGGCGCAGAAGACGCAAACAAACATAAACATCGACATTCCCGGCGACAAGATCTCCGCTTTCTGCCGCCGTAATCACATTCGAAAATTGTCGTTTTTCGGCTCCGTCCTTCGTGACGACTTCCGTTCCGACGGCGATGTCGACGTTCTCGTTGAATTCGAGCCGGAGCACATTCCGGGATTCTTCAGACTTCATGACATGGAGGAAGAACTCAACGGTATCCTGGGGCGTTCGACGGACCTCCGCACTCCACAGGATCTGAGCCGCTACTTCCGGGATGAAGTCATCGCGAATTCCATGGTTCTCTATGGTTAGAGACGATCACGTCAGACTTCGCCACATGCTCGATGCCGCCATAACCACATGATCCACGGCTATTACGATGTCAACCTGGACATCGTCTGGAAAACGGTAACCGAGGACCTCCCGGTCCTGATAGACCAACTTGAACACGCTATGGAAAAGTAACGAATCAACCATTCAACTAATCAACTTCTTTCTGGAGGTTCTTCCCCAATCAACTAATCAACTTTTTAACTAATCTCCTTTCTCTTTGATGGGAACCGAACCTTGAACGAACGAAACGAAAAACCCCGCTACTCGAAACGAGTGCGGGGTTTTTTTATGATGCTATTTCGGAAATGTTTAAATGCAAGACCTGACCCTATTGTCCCTCGGAATTCGGGCGTCATCATTATCGTTCCAAAGGGCTTTGTCACGGATTTCGCCAGCATTCCGCAACCTTTGTGGTCGTTCGGTCTGTCGCCCTATGGCCGCTTCAGCAAAGCGGCAATCGTCCATGACTATCTTTACTGGAAACAAGACTGTACACGTGAGCAGTCCGACAACCTGTTGCTTATCGCCATGAAGGAGAGCGGTGTAACCAGCTCGCAACAAACTGAAATTTATTTCGGAGTTCGCGCAGGCGGCGAAACCGCATGGCAGTCAACCAGGAGAGATCGAGCTGCTGGATTGATCAAGATCATTCCAGGTGATCGTCTGAATTTCCCTTATGAAATCAATTGGCCTGATTATAGACAACAATTGCTTGATCTTGGCGTAACAGAACCTTCGTCGCCAGAAACGTCTGCATATTGTTCTTTCGGCGATTCGACAGATGTACCGTAACTCAAGGCAGGGTTGACCAGCCAACCATGAGCCGATCTTCTTCAAGCACGGACAAAAGATTAGAAGCGAGGGGCTAATACTTTTCGCACAGGACAATCAGACATTTCCTGATGGAACGAATCTCTCAATCCACTATATATAGCAAGCATCTTCATACCTGCTTTTGTGCGGAACACCAACCTTGGCCGTCGAAACCGATATTCTGCCTCCAAATGACTAACGTTCGGAAGATCAACGATAAGGAGGGTGTCATGCCGTAAAGCACGATAGCCGAATTGCCGGAGCCAGTGAAAAATAGCCTGCCGGACCACGCCAAGGAAATTTACAGGGAGGCCTTCAACCATGCCTGGGATGAATATTCCGACCCCAGTAAAAGAAGAAAAGGCACATCTCAGGAGGAGACGGCCCACCGGGTAGCCTGGGCGGCTGTCAAGAAGATTTACGAGAAGATCGGGGACCGCTGGGTGAAGAAAGGCTGATGGGGATTCACGCCTGCTCGGTAAATGTGTCGGTATTCTTTACAGTATTGTTCTAACTATCTATCTCATTATATTTGTGATCAAATTTGCTCATTTGCGCATTCTGTTCAAATAAAAAATGTCGGTATTTTTTACAATTCGACGTTCCAGGGAAAATGCCATAATTGATATTTAATGTTTTTAATCAATGACTTATATTCACTGGCACCTATGGTGCATTACTTTGGTTGCATATGTTGCGTGCAAAGATAAAATCGTAATCAGATAAGACACTTAATCCCAGGCGATACGAAAGGAGAAATCATGAAGATAAACAAAGTGTTACATTGCATTGTTCTGTCAATATTTTTCCTGGCTTCAGCCTCCCTTGCCCTTGCAGCACCGGCGAACTGGACGGATTGGACAAGCGAGACTGTCGGTGCTCCGGGCGTGCTGGGCACCCTCAACACCGGATCGGGCACGGTTAACGTCGCTTTCGGTGGAACATATGGCTTTGCCCAAACAAGCGGCGGAACAAATTATTGGAATCCTTCAGCGCCCTATATCAGCCCATCGGTCGACAATGGACCGCCCGCTTCCGATATCATCGCCTTGAATACAGGTGGTACAGCGACCATAGCATTCTCCGCGCCAGTCCAAAACCCCCTCCTGGCTCTGGTTAGCTGGAACGGGAATACCGTGGATTTCGGGGTGCCGATAGAAATTCTTAGTTTCGGCGCAGGATTTTGGGGCAATGGTACGCCGATTCTCAACACCGATGGCGATGGCTTCTTTGGGAGCGGTGAGGTACACGGCGTAATTCGACTGCCGGGCACGTTTACGTTGATCTCTTTTACGCACACCTCAGAGAACTGGCATGGCTTTACCGTGGGGGTAGCCGCCGCCAACAGTGTCCCCGAACCTGCCACGATGCTCCTCTTCGGATTGGGCATGATCGGATTGGCAGGCCTTCGGAGAGGATTCAAAAAATAGATCTTCATCTTTCGGGTACTTGGGCAGGGTCAGCAATGACCCTGCTTTTTTTATGCCGCTCGCAGGCAAGATTGTTGCCCAGGGGAAATGAAGGGGACAGTCATGTTATTATGCGTTACTCACGCTTCCTCAACGGTATACTGATTTCATGCCAAGAAAAGCCCGCATCGATGCTCCAGGAGCACTTCACCACATCATCTGCCGCGGAATCGAGCGAAGACTGATTTTTCGCGAAGATTTCGATCGGCAGGACTTTGTAAAGCGCTTGGGCACGATCCTGACGGAAACCCAGACGCCCTGCTATGCGTGGTCCTTGATGCCCAACCACTTTCACCTGCTGCTCCGCACCGGGAGTGTCCCGATCTCCAGTGTCATGCGCCGACTGCTGACGGGTTACGCCGGCAGTTTCAACCGCCGCTACCGACGCCACGGGCATCTTTTTCAGAACCGCTACAAATCCATCCTTTGCCAGGAAGATGCCTATCTCCTGAATTTGGTGCGCTATATCCATTTGAATCCGTTACGCGCGCACGTTGTCGAATCCATTCAAAGCCTGGATGAATATGAATTTTGCGGTCACAAGAACATGTTCGGAAAGAGGACATGCGAATGGCAGGATACCAGGACCGTTCTCGGCTTCTTCGGGAGCCGCATGACGGAGGCACGTAACCGCTATCAAAACTTCATGGCAGAAGGGATCAGCCTTGGCAGGCAGCCGGATCTGATCGGTGGGGGGCTCATCCGAAGCGCCGGCGGATGGCAGGCCGTCAGGACCCTTCGCGCAGGCCGAATTCATCTTCGGGGCGATGAGCGGATTCTTGGAGACAGCGACTTCGTGATGCAGGTGCTGGAATCGCAAAACGAGAGGCTGGAAGATCGCTGCCGGTTGCAGTCCAAAGGAATTGATTTCCACCGAGCGGCGCAGCACGTGGAGGATACATGTGGCGTTCACATTGCAGATCTGAAGCATGGAGATAAACGACCCCCTAGTGTTAAGGCCCGCAGCGTGTTATGCTACTGGGCAGTCGAGGAGCTTGGAATGAAAGGTACAGACGTGGCCCGGCTGCCGAGTATGAGCCAACCGGCCGTGAGCCGTTCCGTCAAGCGCGGAAAAAAAATCGTACAGGAAATGCAACTGAAGCTGACTTGATGGATTTGCATAATTACATGACTGTCCCCTACCAGGCCCCCTTTTCTTTTCAACCCCTTATTTTCCGGAAAGGAGACCCGTATGCAGAGAGTTTACCCTTGCGGCAACGGGCCGGTCCGGCTTGTCTCGACGGACTGGCTGGCCGAGCGACTACGCGATAAGAAGCTCATGATCCTCGACTGCCAGCCCAACGTTCATGATTACATCCTGGAGCACATTCCCGGGGCGGTCTATCTGAACGAGAACCACTTCCGGTGCCACGCGAAAAATCAGCCCGCCCGATTCATACACCCCGAGGCCGCGGTACCTGTGCTCAGAAGCGCGGGCCTGAAGGCCGACGTCCCTGTCGTGGTCTACACGGGGGTGGGAGCCGCCAAGGGTTGGGGGGACGGGCTCGATCAGACCATGGTTGCCTACAGCCTCGCCCGATACGGGCACAACAGCGTTTTTGTTCTCGACGGGGGACTTGACAAGTGGAAAGCCGAACAGAGGCCCTTGGAGAAGGAATACGCGGTGGTGAAGCCTTCCCGATTCAGCACGACGGTTCGGAAGGACTATTTTATTGAGTACGAAGGATTCAAAAAGATCAAGGATCGCGCGGATGTGATCCTTCTCGACGCCCGTCCGCCGGAAAAGTACGAGGGACAGTCCTTCTGGATGAAACCGGGTCACATCCCCGGAGCCGTCAATCTCCCGTGGCAGGATCTCATGGACGAAAAGAACAAGACCCTTCTGCGGCCCGAGGAAGAGGTCTTGGCCATCCTGAGAAAACACGGGGTCGACAAGAACAAGATCATCCTCTGCTCCTGCGGGACCGGCCGGGAAGCGACCAACGAGTACCTGCTCCTGAGATTCTACCTCGGCTACCCGAAGGTAAAGCTCCACGAGGGCGCCTTCACGGAATGGGTGTCCTACCCGGGAAATCCGACGGTTACGGGAAAGAACCCGCGGTGAGCGCACCGGTATTGTTCTGAAGATCCGGCGACGGAAGGAGGTCGTTCATGCTTTTCAAGAGAATCGAATCGGATGGCCTTGCCCATTATTCCTATCTCATCGGTGACCGCAACGAAGCCCTCGTCATCGATCCCCGCCGGGACTGCGACGCCTATCTAGAGGCGGCGACGAAGGCGGGCTGCCGCATTTCACACATCTTCGAGACCCATCGCAATGAAGATTTTGTGATCGGCTCCCTGGAGCTGGCCTCGAGGACGGGCGCCGAGATCTGGCATGCCGACGGTCAGCTCGAATACGGATACGGGCAGCCGGCCAAAGACGGCCTGAGTTGGAAGGTGGGAAGACTCAAGATCCAGGCCATGGCCACCCCGGGCCACACCCCCGGGAGCGTGAGCTACCTTCTCCACGACCATGGGGGCAACCCCTGGGTGATCTTCAGCGGGGACACGCTGTTCGCGGGGGACGTGGGTCGCGTGGATCTGCCGGGTCTCGATCGCATGGAGGAAATGGCAAACCTTCTCTACGAAAGCCTTTTCCATAGACTGCTTCCACTGGGGGACGATATCATCGTCTGCCCCTCCCATGGCGCCGGTTCTGTCTGCGGAGAGTCGATTGCCGATCGGGCTTGGACGACCATCGGTCTCGAGCGCCGCGCAAATGCGAAACTTCAGTTCCGGGATCGCGCGGAGTTCGTGTCCCGAATCGCCCGCGAGCACCCAAGGCCGCCCTATTTCCTTCGGATGGAAAAATGGAACCTCGAAGGAGCGCCTCTCCTCGGGTCATTGCCCGTTCCGAATCCGACACCTCCTGATGAATTCCGGGAAAAATCAAGGAACGGCCTTGTTCTCGACACCCGGGCGGAAGTGAGCTTCGGCGCTGCCCATGTGCCCGGAGCGCTTTCCATCTGGATGGCCGGCGTGCCCGCCTATGCCGGCTGGTTCATGGCCTACGACAAGCCTGTGCTTCTCGTCAATGATGACAGCGATCCATCCGTGGCTGTGAGATATCTCCTCAGGCTGGGCTTCGATGATATCGCCGGAAGCCTTGCCGGTGGGATGCTCGACTGGCACGCGGCGGGCCTCGAGAGCAGATCCATCCGGATGATCCCGGTGCAGGCCCTCTGCAAAGCCCTGGACCGTGAAGAGGATATCGCGATCCTCGACATTCGAAGCGACGAGGAGCGCCTGCGAAATGGTCGGCTGGCTGTTGCCCGGGAGATACCCCTTGTTCAGATCCCGAGCCGCATGGGAGAAATCCCGAAGGATCGGCCCCTTTTCATATTCTGCGGCACCGGGCTTCGCTCCATGGTGGCGGCAAGCCTGCTCGCTCGTGACGGTTGGCAAAACCCGGTTGTGATCCTTGGCGGGCTTGCCGGGTGGAAATCCACCGCCTGCCCCATTGTGTGAACAGCAGGCGGTGGGCCCATGGTCTGAGGCGCACGGCGCGGATGATGGAAACAAAGTCACGTGCCTTGTGCCCTGAAGAATCATTGGGCAAAAATCGGGGCTAGCTTTTTGCTTCCGTTAGATCATTGACCGCGGGTCTTCATCATTTCTGCTTGGTGTCAATTTCCTCGTCTTGACGTGACATCATCATCGCGATGTTGGAGAAAGATTAGGAAAGATTAGGGTCAAATCTTTATCCTTGACATCAGGAGAGATGGGGTCAGGTCTTGTATTTCAGCATTTGGGTAAATGAGAGGACGCCCCTCAGATTTGCAGTATTCATTCATACCGAGTGGAAGAATAGGAAAAAGTCACGTCAGTTTTAATATCGATTTTTGTCTACCTTTGCCGTGATGCCCCCTCATGGCACGCATGCGCCGCATCGAATTCCAAGTCGCTTTTTGTCGAAAAAATTGCGAATATTATGTCTGGATTCGCGACTCCTTATATGCTGAAATGCGCTCAACGACAGTTCCGGAAGGAGACGTTCATGGGTAGAATCTATGCGGCGGTTGTCACGGTCACTTTATTATTCGTCACCCTTCATCTATCGCCCTCTTTTGCCCAGCAGGCCCCGCTGAAACTCCCCCAGAAGACGGAACCCTCAAAAACGATGACGGCGCCTCAGCCTGCCGGCAAGGCCCAGTCCAGTCCCGTCCAGCCCGTTCGCATCGACCCTTCGGCCGTCAGCCTTGTCGGCACGGTCGATCTCAAGACGGACAACCCCTTGCGAATCCCCAGCAGTACCGGCGTGGCCCTTCTCGACAACGGGTATGTCGTGCGCGCCTGGGAGACCCTGGATCCCGGAAACAAGATGATCGGGACGGCGGCGCTGTTCACGGAGTCCCTGCAGCCCGCCTCGGCCGTCGTGCCCTATACGGACCGTTGGGACAACGACCTCATCGCCTACAACACCGCCCTGCCCTTCGCCAACGGGAACATCCTGCTGGCCTACATCGACAGACGCGACCAACGGGGGAAGTTTGTCCTGTACAATTCCCAAATGAAGATCATCAAGGGACCCGTTGTGTTCAGCCCGAAGAATGCTCACCGCTTTTCGGCGGTCAGGCTGCCGGGCGGCATGTCTACCCTGATCGCCTTCTACGAGCCGGAGCGGCCTGCCTCGGACGCGCTTTGGGACCACATGGCAGGACTATGCCTGTTCGTCGTGGTCAACGCCGAGGGGGCGATCGTATCCCAACCCAAATCATTCACGCGAAAGGGTCACGTGAAGCAACTGGCCGTAACCCTTTTGCCGGGGGGCCTGATCTTTACAGCCTATGAGTTCAACGGAGCTGTCAGCTCCGTCATCGACCAGACGGGCAACATCCTCAGGCAGGAAAAGAAGTTTTACAGCGGCAAATTCTCCGCGCTGTCCGCCGTCACCCTGGCCGACGGCAATGTCATGGCCATCTTCCTCGACGACAGGGGGCTGCCGCGGACTACCGTGATCGACTACGCCGGCAATGTCGTCGCAACGCAGAACCTGCCCGTCAATTCCGTCATGAATCTTTATCCCGCCCGGCTCAGCAACGGAAACGTTCTGGTTGTCATGGCGCCGAATACCGGGCTGGTCGTCGTCATCCTGAATCCCGCAGGGAAGATCGTGAAGGGGCCCACCACGTTCTTCGGGGAATACAATTTCGGCGAGAACAACCATTACCGGTCACGGATCAGCGTCACCGCTTTTCGCAATGAGATGGCCCTTGTCCTTTACAGCGGAAATCAGCCAAAGGCATCGGGCGGCAAAAGCAAGATCGGTTTTTCGCTTCTGAAGTAGGGGGAAGATCGGCGGTCAGGTCTTGAATTATAGGGGGAGATCTCGGGTCAGGTCTTGACCGGGGGCGCCTCAGGAAAATCACTACCCTAATCTCCCTCTCCCCGCCGAGGGAGAGGGTTGGGGTGAGGAGGAATAATCCCGATCCTCAAGATTTCCAAGGCGCAACCATGTCTGGTTCTTTCCCTGCCGGGAAGCCCCGCCCTGTGGGCGGGTAGCTTCAATTATCAGTTTTCGTCAATACCCGCTGCACCACGACAATGAAATTGCGACTCTGTCTTGTAGATAAATAATTCTTCAGGGGGGAGATGACATGAAGACGAAGCGCAGCGTTTCATCACAGATCGGTCTGTTACTATTCCTGTCCACTATTTTTCTTTATCCTTTCGCGTTCATTGATTCGTCCATCGCACAGGAAATGCCCGATGTGATCGGTGTCCGCTTCACGGATGGTTCCGTTATCGAGGGGACCGTCATCAAGGCCAACACGGAACTCGTCACCATCCGGACGAAGGACGGCCAGATCGTCACGCGAAAATTCAGCGATGTCGATAACTTCATCAAGACGGGGGAAAGCCTCAAGCCTGCTCCCAAGACAAAATATGAGGAGAGCCCGTTCTATGCCGGCATCTTTGGAGGGTACGTCCTGACCGACGAGGCGAAAGTGCAAATCGCCGGCGATTCGTTCAAGGTCGACATGGACGATACCTGGATGATGGGGATCAAGTTTGGGGCCAATATCCCGTCGGCACCCTTCTGCAACCTCGAGATCGAGTACAACCACATCTTCAGTCACGATGCCCCTCAGCAAACGATAGCCTCCGGCGCGAACAGTCTCCAGGTGAACGGCGACGTCTATATGAACAACCTGATGTTCAACTTCGTGCTGAGGTATCCGGCCGGCAATTTCAGGCCCTACCTCGGGGCGGGCATCGGATGGAGCCAGTTTGAGGTCGGCGGTACGTACCGGGCCACCGTCGGCGGTACGACATACAATCTCCCTTCCAATGCTGGCGATGACGCCTTCGCCTTTCAGGTACTGGCGGGGCTGAATTACCGCCTCGACAGGTACTTCAGCATCGATGGGGGATATCGGTATTTCATCACGGAGCCCAAAGTCGGCGATTTCGACATCCGCTACCAGGCGCACATGTTTACCCTGGGCCTCAATTATCATTTCTGCTAAGCAGGATGGAGCGGCGGTTCTTCACGAAGGATAAGGATCTTGCCATCAAGACCGCTCGATCGCACATCGAATAAGTCGACCCATCAAATAAAGGAGGTTCAGGACATGGCAACGAAGAAGCCAGCAGCAAAGAAGGCGGCACCAAAAAATACGACAGCAAAGAAAGCACCAACGAAAAAAGCGACTCCGAAAAAGGCGGTGAAAAAACCAGCCAAGACATCCAGATACTGCCTCGGGAAATGTCACTGCGGAGACGGCTGCTGCCTGAATAAAGGGCACTCCGGCGGTCACGCGTGCATCACTCACGCAAAGAGCAAAAAATAGCAGCCGCGGTGTGACCCCGAACAGCGGGGGAAACGGGATTCGGACACAGAGAGGTCGTCATCAACTCGCCGGCGGCCCCAGGAGACAAACGAATGAAGTGGCGTATTTTGTGTTTGTTGCTCCTTGTTCTCTCTCCCGCCCTGGGGCATGCCGCCGACGAGGAGATCCGCGCCGATCTGCACGAGCAGGTCGTCCAGCTGCCCGTCCGGATCGAAGGTCTGTTCGGGGCCAAGGACGTGAACCTGACAGCGACGATTTATCGTCCCGACGGCGACGGCCCCTTCCCTCTCGTCGTGCTGAGCCACGGCACCCCTCCCAACGCTCTGGATAGGGTGAAGATCGGCCGGTTCCGAAGAATCCCCCAGACCCGCGAGTTCATCAAGCGGGGCTTTGCCGTCATCGTGCCGATCCGTCGAGGGTACGGCGCAACGGGCGGCGACTATGCCGAGGATTCCGGAAGATGCAGTGCGCCCATCTACTACCAGTCGGGGCGCGAATCGGCCCGCGATGTGCTTGCAGCCCGCGACTTCGCTGCCAAGCTGCCTTTTGTCAATCCCGCATGCATTCTCCTTGTCGGGCAATCAACAGGTGGTTTTGCATCCATGGCGGCAGCCAGTTTCGAACCGCCGGGTGTGATAGGCGTCGTGAATTTCTCCGGGGGCAGAGGCGGCGATCCGATCAAACACCCGGGTGAGCCTTGCGTCCCGCAATCCCTGTCGGCCGCGCTTGCCAAATTTTCGCAGACCATCAAGGTGCCCGTCCTGTGGCACTACGCAGAAAATGATCAATTTTTCTCTCCCAAGTATGTCAAAGAGTGGTTCGCGACATTCGAGAAAGCAGGCGGCAAGGGACGTTTAGTCATCCAGCCTCCCTTCGGGAATGACGGCCACAGCCTGTTCCACTCGAAAGGGGGAATCCCCATCTGGACCAGGGAACTTGATTCCTTTCTAAAGGACTTCGATGTCGGGGGCGGAAAGTGCGGGATCAGGATCAACCCCTGAAGAAGATCACAGGGTCGTCCATGAGAAAAGCGGTCAACCTCGAGGCGATGATCGTTTTGGCGGCAGATGGGAGGAAGCGGGTCACGTGAAGAAGAGAATCACCAGGAACGCCGGATTGCTCGTTGCCGTTATTTTCCTGCTGTCCGGCTGCCTGCCCGGCATGGTCATCTCGCAGAAGGAGCCGACGGCGCAGGGCCATCCCGTCGAATTCCGGCTCGGCAATGCGGTGGAGGTCGGTGAGTGGATCTCCCTGCAGAAGCAGGTATGCGGAGACCTTGATTGGGCGACCGAAAAATTGCCGGAGGATGCGAGGAAGAATATCTACAAGTATTCGTGCGTGGAACCCAATCGCCATGAGTTGGGGGAAACCCTGTCCAGGTTGCAGCCCGGGCAGATCGACGATCTCTGTGCCAAGCTCTCTCAAAAGGGTTACATCGTAACGAAAGACAGGATACCGAAACCGGCCGGCGAAATGGGAAGCGCTTTCTTGCTCCTGATCGGAACGATGGCCCTGGTGGCGGCCCTCGCCGGGGGGATGTAAGGGTGTCGGGATGAGAGGGAATCTGTCATGAAAAGGATCATGATGCTTTCCGTTGCCGTCGCAGGCCCGAATGCCCGGACGGCCCCGGCAGTGCTTATAAAAAAATAGACAAGAGAACCATCGATTCGAATATAATCCCATCATCATGATCCTCTGGCCTTCAGGGAGGGGTAAATCAGGGGACACCCTATGGAGACTTTAAAGCAGGCGTAGGAACGGGGAGATGACCCGGATCGCCCGTCATGACCTCATGGGTTCGCTCCCGAGAACCAGCCCTTGACATCCTCTTCCCGATCCATTAGAAACTATGCGTTGTCCCGTCGGCCCTATCCAACAAACCAGCCTGACATCACGGGGGGGAACTCGAGCCGGTTATGAGCCCTGCTTTCGGTTGAAGGCGGGGTTTTATTTTGTTCACATCTGAGGAGGGGAGAAATGAAAAAGTTATTCGGTTCGGCGGTGGTGTTATTTCTATCTGTTTTCCTTATCCTGGCTCCCATCAATTCGGAGGCTGCCGAGACGGGACCGTTTTACGCAGGTGTCTTTGGGGGTTATACTTTTAGCTCGGATGCGACGTGGACATTTGTTTTCTACGACCAGTTCGACGCAGATCTTCAGGAAACATGGGTCATGGGGGCAAAGTTCGGCTATACGCCGCCTGCGTTTAAATACTTCGCTGTGGAGCTGGAGTATTTTTACCTGCAGCATGACATCGACCGGTCGGCAGGAACTTCCGTGAGCGTTGTAAGCGGCGATGCAACGCTGAACAATTTTATGGTGAATTTCCTGGTCAGATACCCTGAGGGGCGGTTTCACCCGTACCTGGGGATCGGTCTGGGTGTCTCCTCGGTTGACGTCTCCGGCACCAGAACGCAGCAGATCCTCGGCACCACCGTTACGCAGCCGCTGGATGACAGCGACACATCCTTTGCGTACCAGATATTGCTCGGGGTTAATTTCGAGATCAACAAGAACTGGTCGGCAGATCTGACCTATCGTTGGTTTGGGACAGATCCCGATATCCATGGCGGTGACGTTGATTATACGACAAACATGATAACGTTTGGTGTGAATTATCACTTTTGAGACACCGGTCAGCATCGGTTTATGGGAGGGGGCCAGGCAATGGCCCCCTTTTTTTATTCACTTCAACCTCACACTTTCATCAGGTTTCATCCCGCCGGGCTGAGGGCTTGCTTTGACACCGCCTGCAAGGCAGGGCTTGCGGGACGCCCCCCCGGTCATGTATCATGAGTACAAATTCACGATTGAGGAGGTTGAGGTGAGAAAACCGACGTTGGGCATCGGTGTCTTGCTCGCCCTGGTTATTTTGGCCGGTTGCTATGTTTACGGTCCGCCGCCTGGACCATACCCATACTACTACGGACCGAGTACCTACGATCGTTCCTGGAACGCTGCACTGGATGCAATGCGGGATACGGGTGTCGGCATCGTATCGACCGACTATAACGGCGGGATCATCCGGGGAACTCGGAACGGCGTCGACGCCACTGTCAGGATCCAGGGGCAGGCCGACGGGCGCGTCAGGGTAGAATTCCATGCGAGCGGGCCTTCCGGGCAGGATCCCGCACTCGCCGACCAGATCTTCCGGGCTTATGAACGGAGAATGGGGCGATAAATAGAGAAGACTAACGGGGGTGAAATATGGCGGCTCTATTGCGGGCACTCATTTTTACTCTGGCTCCCCTGATCCTGATTCTCGCCACAGCCCTCCGGCTCCTTTACGGAGGCGGCAGCTATTACCCTGACCTCTCGACGACTCCCCTGCTGAGTGAAGACAAACTCGAGGTGGCCCTCCAGTCCGATGAGCCCATCGGGAATGTCGCCGTCAGCCGGGACGGCCGGATCTTCTTCACGATCCATCCCGAATCCCGGCCGGATCAGAACAAGCTGGTGGAATGGAGAGGCAACGCCGCCGTCCCCTACCCGAGCGCGGAGATGCAGAAGACCCACTTTCAGGCCGTCCTGGGTCTTGTCGTCGATCAGCAGAACCGCCTGTGGACGATTGACCACGGCATCCACGGCTTGGGGACCGCCCGTCTGTCGGCCTTCGACCTGGGAACCGGCAAACTGGTTCACGACTACGTCTTTCCTTCCGAGATTGCGCAGCCCGGCTCGTTTCTGCAGGACCTCCAGGTGGACTCAGCAGGGGGGACCGTCTACATCGCCGATGCGAGCATCTTTCGGCGAAACCCGGCCATCGTTGTTTACGACGTAGAGAAGAAAACCGCCCGCCGCGTGCTCGAATCGGATCCCTCCGTCTATCCCCAGGACTGGATCATACGGAACCCGATCAAGGAGATGGTCTTCTTCGAGGGGCTGATCGCCCTGAAACCCGGGGTCGACGGGATCGCGCTGGACAAGCA
>Ga0105107_10001802_pt1 | contig 13976 bp, 10 predicted proteins | sample PPLLaktember2015_6_FD_79335 | JGI IMG/M metagenome (GOLD analysis project Ga0105107, IMG submission 79335) | Freshwater sediment microbial communities from Prairie Pothole Lake near Jamestown, North Dakota, USA - PPLs Lake P8 Core (1) Depth... | ecosystem: Environmental > Aquatic > Freshwater >...
AAAGCACGGCTAACCAGACAGGTGAAATTTGGGAGATTTTTTTTACCGCGACAGGATGAAAAACCCAAGCCCATTTTTAAAATCTGGGGACGGTCCAGGGACGGTAAAAATGAGGTTTATTTTTCATAACTCCTTATTTTTATTATGAAAATTTGGTGGAGGCGGCGGGAGTCGAACCCGCGTCCGGAAACCTTCGGCAAGGAGCATCTACGTACGTAGCCGTTGTTTTGAATCTCGTCCCCTCGGACTCCCAGCGGCAGGATTCGGATGGAACCAGCTTATTAAGTTTCGCTTCCCGCTTATAAGCGTGGGCGGGAGACTATCCCGTTGTGTCGACGCCCCGGCCCGGCCTTACGGGAGGCGGCCGGCGGAACGGCTACTGGCTATGCAGTAGCGTAAGCGTAGTTGCTGTTTCCGCTTATCATTTCCCGACTTTTTTTACGAGCCCAGTCGGAACCTCGGTACGCAGCCCTTACCTCAATGATCCCCGTCGAGACCGTGGCGCCCCCCAACATAATTATTTGGACGCAGATAAACGCAGATTTTGAGGATCGAAAAGAAATTGAGATAATTACTACCAACGAAACCAAACCAATCTATTTCAAAGAGCAGGAATGCCTTATTGGCATTTCGGGATTCCTAAAAAAGCGCTAGCTTTACACTTTTAACTTCGAATGATTACCTTCTTTCCTTCATGGCTTTTTCCATTTCCCGGTCGGCGGTGCGCTTTTTCATATCTTCCCGCTTGTCATACAGGGTTTTCCCCTTTGCCAACCCCACTTCTACTTTTATTTTACCTTTTTTCAGGTAAATCTTCAAGGGAATAAGCGTATACCCGCGTTCGTTGGTCTTCCCCATGAGGCGCTTGAGCTCGCGCTTGTGAAGCAGGAGTTTACGCACCCTTTCCGGATCGTGGTTGAACTGGTGGGCGAACGGGTAGGGGCTGATGTGGGTGTTGAACAGGAACGCCTCCTCGTTTTCGATCTCAACATGGCTATCTTTTAAATTTCCTTTGCCGAGGCGGAGGGATTTCACCTCCGTCCCCTGAAGCACGATTCCCGTTTCATAGGTTTCTTCGATCGAGTAATCGTGCCGGGCTTTTTTATTTAGACAAAGGACTTTTTCTTCTCTCATATCAATAAAGTGTCAGTGTGAGTTTCAGTTTCAGGAATGAGAATAAAAAACATTATATCATATAGAAAGGCCTGATAGTCTCGCAAAAATGGCTTACAAGGCGCGAAAGAGCTGGGGGCAGGGAAGAGGGGACAAGGGGCAGGGGGAAAGTCATCAAAAGGCATCAAAACTCTTGACAAAAGCTTGTTTCGGTCGATAAACTTAACATTTAGAATGAACCGTGGCTTCGGCAAAGAGCGGGAAGATCCCGCTCGTATATTTTCCTGCGGGTAAGGGACCCTGCGAGCAATCGGAGCTCACCTGTCTCAGAGATACCCGTCGCTTCTCGCTCTTTTCTTGGGCGGCCTATCCTTGGGGCTGCCTTGCTCCTCCGAATTCGAAATCAGATCATCAGGACCAGGAGGGTCCTTTTTCTCGGCAACAGGATTATGTTCTCGAAAACCTTCATGATTCAAAATAAATTCGGCCTGCATGCCCGGCCTTCGGCCTCTTTTGTGCAAACCGCCACCCGTTTCCATTCGGAAATCAAGGTGGAAAAGGATGGACAGGTGGCGGATGGGAAGAGCATCCTGGATTTAATGACCCTGGCTGCGGCTTACGGCACGTTCATAATCATAAAGGCCAACGGGGAAGACGCCCAGGAAGCCCTGAGGGCTCTCGGCACGCTGATTGATGGGCGGTTTGGAGAAGATTAGGTTGAAAAGGGAATTGAAGAAAACCCAGTTTGTCAAGGGAATCGGAATCACTCCGGGGATTATCATCGGCAAAGCCTACCTTTTGGACCGGGGGAAAATCGAGGCCCCGGCCCGGGTTCTTCCCGAATTTCAGGTCCCCCAGGAGGTGGAGCGGTTCCTGGCTGCCGTGGAAGAATCCAAAAAGCAGCTTCGCCGGGCAAAAGAAAAACTCGTTCACGAAGATGCCGCCGGCCCCTCCTACATCATCGACACCCACCTTCTGCTTCTGGAAGACAAGAAGCTGATCGACAGCGCGGTGGATACCATCCGCCAGAGCTGGATCAACTCCGAATGGGCCCTGAAGATCAACCTGGACCGCCTGCGCAAGATTTTTGAAAGCATTGACGACGAATACCTGCGCAGCCGCAAAACCGATGTGGATTACGTGGGCGAGAGAATCCTCCGGAACCTGATGGGAAAGGAGACGGAGGGCCTCAGCCAGATCAAGGAGGAAGTGATCCTTGTCGCCCATGATCTTTCCCCCGGCGACACGGCCCAGATGGCCAAAGATAAAGTCGTCGCCTTCGTCACCGACATGGGAGGCAAAACCTCCCACACGGCCATCATGGCCAGGTCTCTGGAAATTACCGCGGTGGTCGGGACTGAAACCTCCTCCCATACCATCAACACCGGCGACGTTCTGATCGTCGACGGTTTTACGGGCGTGGTCGTCGTCAACCCCAGCCCGGAGATCATGCAGGAATACAAGGAGCGCCAGCTGATCCGCCAGAAGATGGAGCGGGAACTCTTCCAGTACCGCGATCTTCCGGCGGAAACCCTGGACGGCTTCCGGGTCAAGGTCCTGGCCAATATCGAGTTAGTGGATGAAATCCCGTCGGTCCTGCAACACGGAGCGGAAGGGATCGGTTTGTATCGCACGGAGTACTTGTATCTGAACCGCAATGACCTTCCCACCGAAGAGGATCACTTTCAGGCTTATAAGCAGGTGGTGGAAGGGATTTACCCGCACCCGGCCGTGATCCGCACCCTGGACATCGGCGGGGACAAGTTCATGTCCCAGATTGTAGTGGCGGAAGAGATGAACCCGGCTTTGGGTCTGCGGGCGATCCGCTTCAGCCTCAAGGAAGTCGATTTGTTCAAGACCCAGCTGCGGGCGATGCTGCGGGCCAGCGCTTACGGCAAAGTGAAGATCCTCCTGCCCATGATCTCGGGGATCAGCGAGATCCGGCAGGTCAAGAGGATTCTCAACGAGGTGCGCCTGGGGTTGACCGCCGAAGGCATTCCTTTTGATCCCCAGATTGAGGTCGGGATCATGATCGAGGTCCCCTCCGCCGTCACGATCGCGGATATTTTGGCCGGGGAAGTGGATTTCTTCAGCATCGGAACCAACGATCTTATTCAATACGCCCTGGCCATCGACCGGGGAAACGAGTCGGTCACCCATCTTTACGAACCCCTCCACCCGGCGATCCTGCGCCTGATCCGGCAGGTCGTGCAGGCGGCCCACCAAGCGGGGATCCGGGTGGCGATGTGCGGCGAGATGGCCGGCGAACCCCTTTATATCCCCATCCTGATCGGGCTGGAGTTAGACGAACTGTCCATGAACGTCCTTTCGGTCTTCCGGGTCAAGAAGATTTTGCGGGCCTACACGTTTCGGGAATGCAAAGAGTTAGTGGAGTCCTCCGGGTATCTGTCCACGCCGGATGAAATCGAGGATTTGGTTCGGACCAGCCTGCGGCAGAAATTTCCGGAGGAATTTCGTGACATTTTCGGCATCAAGATCAATAACGACGAATAAAAGGAGGAAGAAGAAAAACTATGGCCATGACGGATTTTCTTTTTACGTCCGAGTCGGTCACCGAGGGCCACCCGGATAAAGTGGCGGATCAAATATCGGACGGGATCCTGGATGCGATCATCGCCCAGGACCCCAAGGCCCGGGTGGCCTGTGAAACCTTAGTGACGACCGGCTTGGCCATGATCGCGGGGGAAATCACCACCTCCTGCTATGTCCATATGCCGGATGTGGTTCGGGAGACGATCAAGGAGATCGGCTACCACGACTCCTCCATGGGGTTCGACTGGGAAACCTGCGCGGTGATCACCTCGATCGACAAGCAGTCCCCCGACATCGCCTTGGGCGTGGACGAGCGAAACGATCACGAGCAGGGGGCCGGAGACCAAGGGCTGATGTCCGGGTATGCCTGCACCGAGACCCCGGAGCTGATGCCCATGCCTATTCTTTATGCCCACCGCCTTACGGCCCGGCTGGCGGAGGTTCGGAAAAAGAACATCCTGGATTTTCTCCGTCCGGACGGCAAATCCCAGGTTACCATCCGGTATATCAACGGGAAGGCGGTTCACGTGGATGCCGTTGTCCTGGCGGCCCAGCACATGCCGGAAGTGAAATACTCCACCCTGCGGGAAGGGCTGATCGAGGAAGTGGTGAAAAAGGCCATCCCGGCTGAACACCTCAACGGGGAAACCAAGTATTTTATAAACGCCACCGGCCGCTTTGTGGTCGGGGGACCCCGGGGAGACTGCGGGTTGACCGGGCGAAAGATCATCGTGGACACCTACGGCGGGGTCGGAAGCCACGGGGGCGGAGCCTTTTCGGGGAAGGACCCCTCGAAGGTAGACCGGAGCGCTTCTTATATGGCCCGGTATATTGCCAAAAACATCGTCGCGGCCGGCCTGGCGGAAAAGGTGGAAGTTCAGATTGCCTACGCCATCGGGGTGGCGCAGCCCGTGTCCGTCATGATCGACACGGGAGGGACCTGGAAGATTCCGCCGGATCAAATCGCCAAATTAGTGAGGGATCATTTCGATTTGCGGCCCGCCCGGATCATCAAGTATCTCGACCTGCTTCGGCCCATTTTCAAAAAAACGGCGTGCTGCGGCCACTTCGGCCGGAACGATCCGGATTTCACCTGGGAGCGGACCGACATGGCCGAAACTTTGAAGAAAGCCGCCGGACTGTAAAGACGCATAGAGCATAGGGCATGGAGCATGGGGCAAGGTTAAAGGAACAAGGTACAAGGATTCAGGAGTCAGGATACAGGTTTCAGGGAGGTAACTCAAGGAGTCTTTTTTGCGTTCATCCGCGGAAATCTGCGTCCCATTTAAAGCGTCCCATTCAAAGAGGATGATCTCCAAGAGATTTACCGAAACGATGGTTTCGTAAAAGGCTCCAGATGCAAGGCGCGCAAGAACTGAGGAGTGAGGCGCACTAACCGGTGCGCCGCAACGACGAAGTTGAAGCGCAACGCCGCAGATGGACTTTTTACGGAACCATCAAAGAGAGGAAAAATGGATTACGACATCAAAGACATCAACTTGGCGGAAAAGGGAGGGCTGCGGGTGGAATGGGCGGAACGATCCATGCCGGTCCTGCAGCTCATCCACAAGCGGTTTGCCGCGGAAAAACCTTTAAAAGGAATTCGGATGGGGGCCTGCCTCCATGTAACCACGGAGACGGCCGCTCTCATGAAGACCTTGAAAGCCGGCGGGGCGGAGGTGCGGCTCTGCGCTTCCAACCCCCTCAGCACCCAGGATGACGTGGCCGCCTTTTTGGTGAAGGAAGTGCAGATGCCGGTCTTTGCCGTCAAGGGAGAGGATAACCAGACCTACTACAAGCACATCCATGGAGTTCTGGATCTGAAGCCGGGGATGACCATGGACGACGGCGCGGATTTGGTTTCCACCCTGCATACGGACCGCCGCGAACTCCTTCCCGGAATGATCGGGGGAACGGAAGAAACGACCACCGGCGTCATCCGCCTGCGGGCCATGGCGGAGAACGGGGTCCTGCAGTATCCGATCATCGCCGTGAACGACGCCAACACCAAACACTTTTTTGACAACCGCTACGGCACCGGGCAGTCCACCGTCGATGGAATCATCCGGGCCACCAACCGGCTTCTGGCCGGGAGTTTTTTCGTGGTCTCGGGGTACGGATGGTGCGGGCGGGGCGTGGCGGGGCGCGCCCGCGGCATGGGGGCCAATGTGATCGTTACCGAGATCGACCCCTTGAAAGCCCTCGAAGCGGTCATGGACGGCTTCCAGGTCATGCCGATGGGGGACGCGGTGCGGCAGGGTGAAATCTTCTGCACGCTTACCGGCGATATTCAGGTCATCCGGGAGGAGCATTTCCTGCAGATGAAAGACGGGGCGATCGTCTGCAACTCGGGCCATTTCAATGTCGAAATCGACCTGGAGGCCCTGGAGGGGCTTTCCAAAGGAAAACGACGGATCCGGGAGTTTGTGGAAGAATACACCCTCAAGTCCGGGAAGAAAATTTATGTCCTGGGGGAGGGAAGACTGATCAACTTAGCGGCGGCGGAAGGGCACCCTTCCAGCGTCATGGACATGAGCTTTGCCAACCAAGCGCTGGCTGCCGACTTCCTGGCCAAAACGAGGGGCACCCTGGGAAAACAGGTCTTCGGCGTTCCGCCGGATATCGATCAGGAGATCGCCCGCCTGAAATTGGACGCCATGGGCATTAAGATCGACTCCCTGACCGAAGTGCAGAAAAAATATCTTAGCTCGTGGGAAATGGGAACCTAATAAAAATTCTTAAATGCCTAAAGTGCCTAAAATGGAAAAAATCTCCGGCGCTTTCCTTTGATTCGGTGGCGGGAGCGGGATTTGGCCGCTTCCCCCACCGAATGAAATGCCATAAAGGCGCTTGAATGCCTAAAGTGCCTTAAATAGAAAGATTCTCCGGCGCTTTCTTTGATCCTTTATCTTCCCTACTCCCTACCCCCAACCACCTCCCCTGTCCCCTGTTCTTAGTGTCTTACCGACAAAAACAGGTACACGCCCACCAACGTAAAGATGATGTTTCCCAGCCACGCTGCCAGGAAGGGAGGGAGGGTTCCGGCCTTGCCATAGCCGATGCTGAGCGAATAGACCACGAAAAAAACAAAACTGATAATAAGGCAAAGGCCGATGCCCACGGCGATTCCCGCCCCCCGCTCTTTCCGCAAGGCGACGGGGATTCCCAGAAAAGCCAAAATGACCCCGATAAAGGGAAATGAGAAACAGTGATACATAGCCGTGCGGTATTTAGAGGAATTGTAGCCGTCCCGCTCGATCTTGCGCACATATTTCCGCAGTTCGGAAAAGTTCATCTCTTCGGGGGGCTTGTCCGCGATCCGAAAATCCGCAGGCATCTCCGGCAGGGAAAGGACGAGTTCTTTGTGATATTTTCGGATGGGGAATCCATTCGGAGGAAAGATCGTGACCGAGGCTTCGCCAAAGGCCCACTGCCCGTCCTGCCAGCGGGCGCTGCGGGCATCGATCCTCTCGGTCAGCTGAAAAGCGGGCCCGAACCGAAAAAGCGTGATCCCCTCCAGAAAATCATGCTCCGGATGGTAGATCTTGATATTGTAAATAGCCTGATGGCTGTGAATCCAGATCTGGCTTTGTTTAAAGGCAGCAACCGGTTTTTTCTTGTGGATGATCAATTCGCGCACTGCCCGGGCCTTTTGATTGGCCGCCGGGGTCACCCATTCGTTTAGGCCGAGGAGAGCGAAGTAGATGACGATCGCCACGCTCAAGATCGGAGAAACGATTCGCCAGAGGGAGATTCCTCCGGATTTCATGGCCATGATTTCATTGTGCCGGGACATGGTGCCCAAGGTGACGATCGTGGCCAGGAGGATGGCGACGGGGGCCACCTGGGAAATAATCCCGGGAATCTTGTTGAGAAAGTAAGAGGCCATCAAGGGAAGGGGGGCCTGGTTGTAAAGGAAGGCGTTGACACGCTCGAAAAACTCCACGATCAAATAGATCGTGGCGAAGGTCCCCAGGCACAGAAAAAAGTTCTGGATGAATTCCCGGGAAAGGTACCGGGTGAGAGTGCTCATTCCCCGGACCTCCATTTTTTCGATCCCAGGGTGCGTTCCCCGGTCCGGCGGATCTTCTCGATGAGGCGGTTTAGGAAGACAATGAAGAATACGGGCGATTCCCGAGCCGCTTTGACTAAGAGGTAAAGGCCCAGGATGAGCAGGAGCGCATTGGGGGCCCACATGCCCAGCTCAAGGAAGACGGCGCCCCGCTCGGCCAGGGAGGTTCCGGTGTTGGTCATCAGGTAGTAAACCAGAAGGACGCCGAGGGACCAGGCAAAGCCCATGGATTTGCCGGCGCGATAGCCGCGGGTCTGGACGCCCAAAGGAACGGCGATGAGGCCGAACACCACGCAGGCGAAGGGAATGGAGAATTTCTCATGGACCTTGACCCACTGCGGCTTGGTGTTCACATTCTGCGCCCGCAGGAGGCGAATGGCGCGGCTGAGTTCCGGGAGGGACATATCGGCGGGGTGCTTTTGGGCGTCTGGTTTTTGCCGCCAGGCGGCCTTCAAATCCAGACGCAAGTCATAGGATTTGAAGTCAATTTTTTGATAGGAATCCGGGTTTCGGCCGAGGGTGTGCATGGCCCCGTTTGTGAGACGCAGGGTTACGGTCATAGTTCGAGGGTCCGAGAACACGGCCCCTTCCGGAGCGACGATGGTGACGGTCTCGGAGGCGCTCCGGGAATCGGAAATGAAGACATTCTCCCATTGATCCGAGTGGGGGATGACTTTTCCCACGTACAAAACAAGCCCTTCGAAATCATCGTTGAAAACCCGTTCCTTGACGCCGGCGTGGGCCTTGGTGCTGGCCATCTGGTAGAGAAGGGAGCGGGATTCATGGTTTGCTCTGGGCAGGGAATAGATCGAAAGCAAAGCCGTGGCCGAGAAGGCCACCAAGGCGAGGACCGCCACCGGGGGAGTCATCTGGTACAGACTGACCCCGGACGCCTTCAGGGCCGTGATTTCATTGTCGCTGGAGAGCCGGTTGAAGGTGGTCAAGACTGACAGAAGGGTTGCCATGGGAATCGTCAAAACCAGAAATGAAGGCAGAAGGTAATAAATGAGTTGGAGCAGATAGGAGAGAGGAATCCCCTTATTGACGAACAGCTCCGTAAGCTGTAGAATCCTTCCAGTAAGAAGGACAAAGGTAAAGCCCACCAGCCCCAGGAAAAACGATGGAAAAAGCTCCTTGAGTAGATACCGGTAAAGAGTTTTTTTCATGGGATGATCATAACCTACGGGCGGGTGGATTGTAAATCCCCATAAAGCACCTTTACTTACACTCTTAAGCCCGGAAGGGAAGGAGGGGGGCGGCCGGGACAAGGATGACCGCCCCGGAAAGCCGATGGGATCCATTCGTCTGATGCTTGAAGAGCGGGAGGAAAAGTATCTCTCCCCGGATGCGCAGCTGAGCTCGCAGACACGGGGGAGGGTCGTGCCGGAGGAGGAATGCAGCATCCGTCCTGCTTTCCAGCATGACCGGGACCGCATCGTCCATTCCAAGTCCTTTCGCCGGCTGAAGGACAAAACCCAGGTCTTCCTGACCCCGGCGGGTGATCATTACCGCACACGCCTGACGCATACCCTGGAGGTTTCCCAGATCGCCCGCACCCTGGCCAAAGCCCTCAGCCTCAATGAAGACCTGACCGAAGCCATCGCCTTAGGGCACGATCTGGGCCACACTCCCTTCGGACACTCGGGGGAGGAGGTTCTAAGGCAAATTTCGCCGGACGGCTTCCATCATTCCGCCCAGAGCCTCCGGGTGGTGGATCTTCTTGAAAAGGACGGCCGGGGGCTCAACCTGACCTTTGAGGTGAGGGACGGGATCCTGAAACACTCCAAAGGAAAAGGAGAGCTTCTGAGCGATGATCCGGAGGATATGCCGGCCACCTATGAGGGCAGGCTCGTGAGGCTGGCCGATGTGATTGCCTACATCAACCATGATATCGACGACGCCCTAAGGGCGGGCCTGATTTCCCTGAGCGATATTCCCCCGGCCTGCCGGGACCGTCTGGGGGAAACCCACAGCCAGAGAATCAACACCATGGTACGAAACATCTTAGAGCAGGCCATGGGGACGGCGCCCCTGAAGTTAGGGCTGAGCCACGGGGTCCTGGAGGCCACCCTCAATCTGCGCGAATTTCTGTATGAACGGGTTTATGATCTTCCCGAAGTGCACGGCGATTTCATCAGGGCGGCCAAGATCATCCGGGAACTTTATCTGCACTTCCTGCGGAATGAGTCGAAATTTGACCAAGAGGCGGGAGAGGCATTTATTCACGGATCGCTGGAGCGGCGGGTCGTGGATTTTATCGCCGGGATGACGGACCGGCACGCCTTCCGCCTGTTTGAAAAATTATTTCTGCCTCAACCGTGGATTATCGTATAACGGGACAGGGCAAAGGGCATAGAGCATAGAGATAAGACCTAATGCCATGGTCCGTAAGGCGCGAGGGGATAGCACGGACTCCCGGTTTATGGAGTTCGGCTTGACTCTTGGGCCGTTTTTGGGATAATGGCAATTGAATCGGCGAGGAGAGGATGGGTTTGGAAAAGGAAAAAGAGGAGATCATTGAACTGACCGAGGTGCTCGAAGAAGGACCCGCGTTCGCGGCGAAAAAAGACCTCCTCCGCCCTCAGGCTTCAAGCGACTCTCTTTCCGCTCTCCCGGATTCCTCGTCGAGGATCATGAAAGAGGCGCCTACGCGGGAAACGGAAAACTGGGCCGCGCGGGAGGGAGCCCGGCTCGTGGAACGCCTGGCCGCCGATTTCATTCCGCGGATTGTGACGGAGAGACTGTCTTTGGAAATTGAGAAGCTTAAGGTCGAAACGGACGCCCTCCGCGCCCGGGGGGAGGCTTTCTCCGGAAAGCTGGAGGAATGGTTTTCCTCCGAAGGGGTAAAATCCCTGGAGCAGAAAGCCCGGGAGGAGATCCCCCGGGCCGCCGCCGAAGCGCTCCATCCGGAAATCGAAGCCCTCAAAAAGGAAATCGAAAAAATTCAAGCCCAGGGAGAAGAACTGAGCCGGCGGACCCAATCGTGGCTTGAAAACGAAGGGAAGGAGATCCTGGAAAAGGTCGCCCGGGAACTCTTTCCGCAGATGGCGGAGAGAGTCCTGCGCCAGGAAATCGAGCGGCTTAAGGAAGAAAGCCGGGCGGCAGAAAACGAATGAAGACGGTTTCGTAAAAAGTCCATCTGCGGCGTTGCGCTTCAACTTCGTCGTTGCAGCGCACTCGTAAGTGCGCCTCACTCCTCAGTTTTTGCGCGCCTTGCATCTGGAGCTTTTTACGAAACCGTCGTTCGGGTGGCTTTTTACAAGATCAACAATAAAGAAAGAACGGGATATGGAAAAGCGAGAAAGCGTTTATAACCCCCACCAAGTAGAAGAGAAGTGGTATGAAATTTGGGAAAAAAACGGCCTCTTCCGAGCGGACGAAAATTCCGCCAAACCGCCCTTTTCGATTGTCATCCCCCCTCCCAACGTCACCGGCTCCCTGCACATGGGCCATGCCCTGAATAATACCCTCCAGGATATTTTGACCCGCTATAAAAGAATGGACGGGTTCAACGCCCTGTGGCTTCCGGGTACGGACCATGCCGGCATCGCCACCCAAAACGTGGTGGAAAAGCAGCTGGCGGAAGAGGGCACCAGCCGGCACGAAATAGGGCGCGAGGCCTTTATCGAACGGGTCTGGAAGTGGAAGCACCAGTACGGCGGACAGATCATCCGCCAGCTGAAGAAGATGGGCAGCTCCTGCGACTGGAGCCGGGAGCGGTTCACGATGGACGAAGGGCTCTCCCAGGCGGTCAAAGAGGTCTTTGTGCGCCTGTACCGGGACGGGCTCATTTACCGCGGGGACTACATTATCAACTGGTGTCCGCGGTGCCAGACGGCCCTTTCCGACCTGGAAGTGGAGCATGCCCAGGAACAGGGGCACTGGTATTACCTAAAATATCCGGTGGAAGCGGGGACCGAGCACCTCGTGGTGGCGACCACGCGTCCGGAGACGATGCTGGGAGACACGGCGGTGGCCGTTCACCCGGAAGACAAGCGGTACCTGAAATATATCGGCAAAAACGTCATCCTCCCGCTGATGAACCGCCGGATCCCGGTCATCGCGGATGAATACGTGGCCCAGGATTTCGGGACCGGAGCGCTGAAGGTCACGCCGGCCCACGACCCCGCCGACTTCGAAATCGGCCGTCGCCACAACCTGGAAGTGATCCGGGTCATCGACGATGCGGGGAATATGAACGAAAAAACCGGAAAGTATTCGGGCCAGACCCGGTTCCATTGCCGGAAAGAGGTTGTGGAAGACCTGCGCCGGCAGGACCTCCTCGTCAAAATCGAGCCGTTTCCCCACAATGTGGGCCATTGCTACCGGTGCAAGGCGGTCGTCGAACCCACGGTCTCCAAACAATGGTTCGTCCGCGCCGAGCCGCTTGCCCGCCCGGCCATCCAGGCGGTGAAGGACGGGCGGACAAAGATCATCCCGGCGGGATGGGAGAACACTTACTTCGAGTGGATGAACAACATCCGCGACTGGTGCATTTCCCGGCAGATCTGGTGGGGGCACCGGATCCCGGCGTGGTACTGCCGGGACTGCGGGGAGATCACGGTCTCGGCCCAGGGCGTCGGGAAATGCGGCGCCTGCGGCAGCGGACGCGTGGAGCAGGAGAAAGACGTCCTGGACACCTGGTTCAGTTCGGCCCTCTGGCCTTTCTCCACCTTAGGGTGGCCGAAAAAGACAAAGGAGCTCGAAGTCTTTTATCCCACCGCGGTTTTAGTCACCGGGTTCGACATTCTTTTCTTCTGGGTGGCCCGGATGATGATGATGGGGCTGAAATTCATGGGCGAGGTTCCCTTCCGGGAGGTGTACATCCACGCCTTGGTGCGCGACGCGGAAGGGCAGAAGATGAGCAAGTCCAAGGGAAACGTCGTCGACCCCTTGGGGGTGATCGAGAAATACGGAACCGACGCGTTCCGCTTCACCCTCGCGGCGTTTGCGGCCCAGGGGCGGGACGTCCGCCTTTCGGAAGAGCGCCTGGCCGGGTATCGAAATTTCGTCAACAAGATCTGGAACGCCTCGCGGTTCACCATGACCAACCTGGAAGGCTTCGACCCGGGAGGGCACTCCCAGAAGGCCGAATACACCCTGGCCGACCGCTGGATCCTGAGCCGGGTGAACCGGGCGGTGGGGGATGTCCGCCGGAGCCTCGATGACTACAAGTTCAATGAAGCCGCCTCCGCGGTATACCAGTTCCTCTGGCACGAGTTCTGCGACTGGTACATCGAGCTCATCAAACCCGAGCTCTACCAGGAAAAGAACCCGGCCCAGAAATGGCTGGCCCAAAAAGTTTTATCGCGGGTGCTCGATGTTTCCCTCCGTCTCCTGCACCCTTTCATGCCATTCATCACCGAGGAGATCTGGCAGAATCTTCCGGGAAATCAGGGCTCGATCATGGTTTCCGAATTCCCCAAGGTCGAAGAAGGGGAACTCCGGCCGGAGGAGGAAGCCGAGATGGGATTGGTTATGGGCGTGATCGGGGCCGTCCGCAACCTGCGCAGCGAGTTGAATATCCCGCCGGCTAAAAAAGTCGAGATGATTCTGCACTCCGGGCAGGGAAAGGCCCGGAAACTTTTGGAGGAAAGCCGGGTCTACATAGAGAGCCTGGCGCGCACATCGGCCCTCACGATCGAACCGGGAGGCGAGAAGCCCAAAGGATCGGCTACGGCCATCGTCGAAGCGGTGGAAGTTTTTCTTCCTTTGAGAGGGATCATCGATCTCGAAGACGAAGAGAAGCGCATCCAAAAGGAGTTGGCGAAAATCGGCGAAGACCTGAGCCGAACCCATCTCAAACTCCACAACCGGGATTTCCTGGAGAGAGCCAAGGCCGAGGCCGTGGAAAAGGAAAGGGAAAAGGTCAAAGGTCTGTCGGAACGAGACGGAAAACTCAAGGAGAGCCTGGCAAGAGTCCAAGGGTGGAGGAGAGAGGCCTGAGGAAATTCCAAAAATCAAAAATCCGATTCCGAAATAATGAATTCGAAGCGGGTTAGCCACAGAGGGCACAGAGATCACAGAGTCAAAAATAAAATCCCCATTTGTCCCTCTCCCCCGCGTATCGGGAAAGAGGGGAGGGGGAGTGTTTATAGGAAAGGCCTTAATTGTTTTTGATCCTGAACCCTCTGTGGACTCTGTGACCTCTGTGGCAAAGGTTTTTAAAATTTTTGAATTCTGTTGAACGGAGTTTCCTATGTATTTCCCCGTCTATCGCCCCCGAAGGCTCCGGAAG